>JAESFN010000737.1_pt1 | contig 22849 bp, 16 predicted proteins | sample 9269411 | NCBI WGS metagenome assembly JAESFN01 (sample SAMN14505399, study PRJNA617100) | algae metagenome | isolation source: Iphinoe sp. HA4291-MV1 and co-occurring heterotrophs from trail next to... | place: USA: Maunawili Falls, Hawaii | collected 2009-07-25
CGAATTGACCGGACGAACGAGCCGCACGCTGATTTGATTGGTGCCGGGCGCAGGCTGAGTTTGGTAGATCTCGGCCGCGGCCTGGCCGAGGTCGTTCGTCGTGACGTCGATCGCCTGAGCGCCATCGGGCGCGAAGCCGGCGGGTGGGCCGGAAGTGATTTCGTAACGCACGTGCCAACCGCCGATAGGCGTGCCGTCGGTTTGCCGCGACACGCTGGTGACCAGCATATGCCGGGTGCCGACCGGATTGACCGCGGCCAGCGGTGGATTCCACTGGGCATCGACCCAATGGATGACGCCGGTGCGCTGATGCTGATCCCAACTCGCCACGTTCGGCGCGAAGGCAGTGACGTAACTCGTGCCTTCTGTCGGCGAACTGACGCTGATCCAGGCCTGGCCCAGAGCCACCGGCACGTCGTCGGTCGGCGTGGGGGTGCCGCGGGTAAGCGTGATCAAGCGATTCGAGGTGTTGGCCAGGGCGTAGTCGTTGCCCACCTTGCGGGGCAGGCTCGACGGAAAGCAGTGCCAGTCGTGGCCGCTTTTGCCGCGGGCCAGAAAATACCCCACGCCGTTGGGCGCGAGCATCCATTCGACCTGCTGATTGCCGGCCGGCCGACCGTCTTGATTGTGGATGCTGGCGAGCATTACCACTTCGCTGCCCACGGGCGCGATCACCTGATTCGGCGCAATGGCCAAACCGGGCGGCGGCAGTGGCGCGGGCGAGCCAGGCAACACGGGCGGGCCGCAGGGCTGTTTGCAGTGCGACCCACACCAACCGTGGTTGAGAAACTTCGCCCAGTGGTCGAGCTTGCAGCAATTGTGATCGAACAGATTGTGTTGGCAGAGATGCTGATGCAGACCAGTAAGACTGGAAAGATGATTGTGGTTGAATAAGCAGCAACACGGGTTGGTGCTTTGCGCCACCGGCGACACGACGCCCGGCGCGGCGGCCGGAGCGGTGGTGAAGAGTTGTTGACCGGTGGGGTCGATCCGCGGCATCTGCAGGTGCGAACAACCGATGAGCAAGGCCGCGCCGAGGAGCGCGGCCGTCGCCATCGTCAGTTTGCTGCCTTGCGTGCGGATCATGTTTCCATCCACGTCTGCGGCCGCGCCTCGCGCGCAGCCCGCCTTTCCTAGCAAACCCTAGCATGCGTTTTTGCCACATGGTGAAGTTTTGCAACGTGGGGTGTGGTGGAAAAACAACGAAACGCGTCGGATTGACGCAAGCGTGACGGTTGTAGGGAGAGCGCCGTCGCTTTGGCTGTTTGTCTCCGCGCGATCGGCTATCATTGCAGGCCCATGTCCACGCCGCCGCCCAAATCGATGCTCGCTCCGGCCATCGCCTTCGAAGGCAGCCTGGCTGTTTTAGCGCTCGGTCTAGGCTGGCTTCTTGGCCATCCGCCGCTCGAGACCGCTCAGCTCGATGTGACAGGAATTGCGCTCGGCGTGCTCGCCACGCTCCCCATGCTGCTCGGGCTGTGGGGCTGCCTGCGCGCGCGGAATCAGGCCTTCGTAGAGATTCGCGCGCTGGTCGAGTCGCTGCTGCTGCCGCTCTTTGCCGGCGGGTCGCTATGGGGCGTGGCGCTGGTTTCGGCACTGGCCGGTCTAGGCGAAGAAATGCTCTTTCGCGGCGTGCTGCAGCCGGCCATCGGCGGCCTGGCGGCAGGCACGGTCGGTGTTTGGCTGGGGCTGCTCGGCAGCAGCTTACTCTTCGGCCTGGCACACGCCGTCACGCGGATGTACGTGGTGCTCGCCGGTCTGGTGGGAATCTATCTCGGCGGGTTGTGGCTCGTCACGGGCAACCTCACGGTGCCGATCGTCGCCCACGGGCTCTACGACTTCATTGCGATTCTCTGGCTGCTGCGTCGGGCCGAGCGCGGCCCCACGGACTTGAATGCGAACGTTGCCACCCATGCGTCGTCGCAGGACGAGGCCGCTGAGATTCCGCTGGCCGATGCAAGTTCCTAGGTTGCTCGAGACAGGCTAGAAGCCTGTCCCACGATGGCACACAGCCTTGGATGACAAGTGGCACAGGCTTCTAGCCTGTGTTCCGGCACGCGACGCTGAGGGCTTCGCGCCGCTAAACGTGCAGTTCGACCACGTCCTGATCTTGAAGGACGTGGTCCCCCTTCACCTGCGCCGCCTCTTGCTCGCCGTGGCTCCAAACGCGGGCGAACGCGAGCTTCGCCGCGAGCTCTTCATGAATGAGCTCGGCCAGTTCCAACACCGTGCCGCCGCTCCGTAGGATAAGCGGACGGCTGCGGTCGGGCTCCTGCTCCGCCGGCAGCTTCGTATGGATGCGGATCACGCCCAGGGCTCTAAAGATTGCCTCGCGCAGCGCAGCCAGCCCCGTGCCGACTACCGCCGAGACGGGATACTCCGGGAAATCCGGCCTGCGCCATTCATGCAGAAATTCGAGCCGATCCGCGGCGCCCGCGGCGTCGAGCTTATTCGGCACGAGCAGCGTGCGGGTGTAGCTCAGCCCCACATCGGTTTCGTCGAGATAGGTGCGGTTGGCGAGGCGCGTCCGAGTACTATTCAGCTTGTCGAGCACTTGTTGGACATGCTCGATCCCCTCGTCCGCGGCCAGATCGACGATGAGCACCGCCACGTCGACCCCGCGAATCAAGTCTTGCATGTACGGCTCGAGATAGTCGGCCGTGATGGGAGGCGTATCGATCAATTGGATCGGTACGCCTTCGAAGTCCATCATGCCGGGGAGCGGCGCCCGCGTCGTGAAGGGGTAGGGGGCGATCTCGGGCGTCGCACGAGTCAGACTCGCCAGCAACTGGCTCTTACCGGCGTTCGGCCCGCCAAGAATCGCGACAGTGCCTGCGCCCTGCGGCGCGATACGGACGGCGTTTGCGCGCTTGCCGGTCTTCCGCTCGTTCTCCACCTCCTGCTTGGCCCGGCTGATTTTCTGTTTCAGCTCGGATTGGATCTTCTCCGAAGCCTTATGCTTCGGCAGCTCGCGCAGCATGTCCTGCAGGCAAGCGAGCTGTTCGGCGGCGCTGGCTGCGCGGCGATAGGCCCGTTCGGCCTTGTGATACTGGGGCGTGAGGTTCGCGGCCATCAATGGATCACACGCGAGAAATACGTCGCTAGGCTGCGATGACAAGCAAGCGAACGGCTCGTTAGTCCTTGCCCTTGTGCTCCACCTTCGGCCAGTAGGTGTTGAAGTCGAAGTGCGGGGAATTGTCGAGGTCGTGGCACTTCGCGCAGAGATTCTGTTCGGCTTCGGCCTTGGTGCGGCGCATGCTCAACCGTAGTTGCGATCGCAGCGCGCCGTCGGTTCCGCGCTCGGCCGCCACGTGTGCGCCGCCGGGGCCGTGGCAATTCTCGCAGCCGTTGCCAACTAAGAGCGGCGTTTCCTCGCGGCTCAGGAAACCAGTCGCGTAGGGAAAATACTCTTTTGGGTTCCAGCCGGTCACGTGGCAACTCAAACACTCAGGGTCGTGATGTCGCGGCGGATCGAGCTTGGCCAGCGTGTCGGTCGCCGCGGCATGGCCGTGGCCGTGCTCCGAGAACTTCGGCCGATTTGCCCAGACCTTGAAGGCCTTGGTATGGCACTCGCCACAGGTCTTCGAGCCGACGAAATGTCCCGCCGGATCGTCGGCCCCGCGCCCCGCCGGATGGATGGACGGCGCAACGCCGAGTCCCTCAAAGCCTACGGCCTCGAGCTGCTTCAAATAGTCGGCGAGCAGTGCGGTCATTTCGGGGCTGGCCGGAAAGCGAGAATCGAGCGGCACCCGTTGATAGCGCGGCGCCGTTCCCGGCTCGTAGAAGCCGAGCACCACGCCGAACATGCCTTTATGCCCCAGCTCGACGAGGATGCGCTGGTCGCCGAGCTTCTCCGCTTGGCGCGGCGGCTCGTCTGCGCCTTCGGCGGTAACCACGATGTCGAATTGCGGAAACTGCGCGGCGAGCGCCTTCGATTCGCTCGGCGGTGCATCGGCCAAGAGGACCAGGTGATCGCACTTGGCCGCTGCGAGTTCGGGGATCACGGCGGCCAGGGCTTCGGCCGGCGCCGTGAACACGAGATCCTTTTCGTCGTCGACTAGGACGCGCGATTGGTACTCCTCCCCCAGTACGCTGGTCACGCCGATCTTACGGCCGGCGACTTCGATCACCTTGAACTTCGGCAACTCGAGCCCCGGCATGCTCACGTTGGCCGACACGAACAGCGGCGGCCGTTCAGCGCCGCTGAACTGCGAGAAGAGGGCGGCGCCGCTCATCAGCCGCACGTCCTCTACACCAAGCCCCGCGGCGCCGTAGCCCATCGTCTGCAAGGCGGCCATGGTCTTGTCGAACTTGATCTCCGACTGGGGACCTGCCCGCCGGATCTGGTCGCCCAAGTCGAGCGGCAGGGGATTCCATCCCTGCGCGGTCAACTGCTTGATCAGACTGTGGCGACGGTTGAGACCGCCCTTCTGGTTCTCGAGCCCCGCGCAGCCGCAGGGCTCGATGTAGCCGAATTGGCCGCCCGTGAGCACGAGCGTGTAGGCAGGCTTGGCCCAACCTTCGAAGATCGGGCCGTTTTCTCGCACGGGGTCGAACTTCTTGCCCGAAGCGTAGGCGTGTTCTCCCGACGGGTCAGCGGCCTTGCCTTCGCCGGCGCTCTGCTTTGCCGGGCCAGGCGGAGTTGAGCTTGGACAGCCAGAAACGCCCGCGATCGTGCCGCCGAGCAAGGCGGCCGCCACACAAAAGCCTCTGACGCTGCGGCAAGCTGACATGGTGCATCCTTGGGGAGATGCGAAGACTACGGCAACCTTGCCGATCTTCGCAGGCTAGCGATAGCTGATCCGACGTGCGAAGTCCAGGTCACTCCGCACGTCGGGGGGATCGACAGCGGGTTGCTAGCTACTCCGACGCGGTGGCAAACCGCACGTAAATCGTGAGCGGCTGACCGTCGGCCCGGTCCGTTTCGATCACGATTTCTCCCAACTCGCCTTGCGCCGTGCCCATTCGATTGAGCGGCCGGGCGCCGGCTGGAATGCTGACCTCGAGCGGCAGGCGAATTCCCTTCGTACCGCCCACCTTTTCCGGCGCACCCAAGGTCGCCTGCATCTCGGGCGGGTCGACTTTGGTCACGCGGAACTTGCTGACATCGTGTTGGCCGTGGAGGCGGATCTCGAGCTTTTTGTGCGCTCCTTCCTTCGCCGACACGAGGCCGAAGTTCAGGCGTCGGCTGGCGCTGTCCCAGCCCGACCCCTCGACCACGATGTCGCTCTTCACCTCGCCATACACGCTCAAATCCAACGGCTCTTCGCTCGCGTTGAGCCAAACTCGCAGTCCTTGTCGAACGCCGCCCTCGGGCAGGCCTGGCTTGGTCTTGAGACGCACGAGCAGACCGCTCGTGGCGTCAGAACGGCCCGTCTGCTCCTTGTTGAGCGGTTCGATTTGGACCTCAAAGAACTCAGCCGAGGCCGGATCGATCAGCTCCCACTTCTTGATCTCGAGCGGGGCTTCGCCGAAGCCGAAGAGGCGCACCTGGGCGCTGCGGGGCTGCTGATAAAGCATCTTCCCCAGTTCGAAGGTCTGGGTCTGAGCCTCGTAGGATTGGACGATGTTGCCCTGCAGTTCGAGCTGCACGAGGGGGCGACGCCGATCGCTGGTGTGAATCGGAATGGTTTTGCGAAACGGTCCGGCGGACTGGTCCGTCGTCCAGCCAATGATCACGTTCGTAGACTCGCCGGGCTGCAGCACCCCGTTTTCGACGAGCGGAGTCGTGCATTTGCAGGGCGGATCGCCCGCCCGCAGAACTAGCACCCCGGCGCCTGTGTTGCGAAAGACGAACTTGTATTCACCCTTCTTGCCACGCTCCATGCGGCCGAAATCGAATCGCTCGGACTCGAGTTCCACCCTCGGTTGCGGGCCACTAATGGGAGCCAGCGCCACACCCTCGGGATCTTGCGCCCCCACGCCGAAATAGCCCAGGTCGTAGGCCGAGTGGGCGATGCCGACGATCGCCCCCACAAAAACGAGCCCCAACGCAAACAGCAAACTCTTGAACATGACGCCCACCCTGGAATGAAGTAGATCGGAATGGGATGAGGACCGGCCCCGAGCGCCGGTGGCGTGGGGCCGAATGCTCAATTTTCGGCGGGCCGACACAGAGTGTCAATTCGCCGCGTTTGGCGGGGCAAGCCGGCGCATCGTCTGTTCGGCCGTTTCCGCGGCAGAAATCTGTGGATCGGCGATCACTTGCCGAGACAACTTCTGCTCCTGATGCGGGTTGAGCCCGTCCAACTCCAGGGCACGGTTGGCTTCCGTCGTCGCCCCGGAGGAATCGCCCGCCAGACTGAGGGCCCAGGCCAAGTTGGCGTGCCCTAGGGCGTGATTCGGGTAGAGCTCAACGGCTTTGCGGAAGGCCTCGACCGCGCCCGTCAGGGCCCCCGGCTCTCCCTGGCGGAAGGCAGCCATGTGCCAAAGACCTACATTGCTCCAGGCCGGCGCTGAGCGCGGGTTGAGCGCGAGCATGCGTTGGGCGGCCGACTGAAAGCTCGTCCAGTGGGCGGCCGTGGGCGCTTGCCGCCACCGTTGAAACCGCAACTCGGCCAGGCCCATCCACGAATCCACGGCGCGGGGGTCGGCTGCTGCAGCGGCCAGCAACAGATTCTCTGCCTGGGCGCCCTCTCCCCGCGCCATTGCGTCGCGAGCCCCTGCGGTCAATTGGCGCACCTGAAAGCCCGGCCAGGCCGTTGTCGTCCAGCACAGCAGCGCCAAAATGGCTGCGCCGCCCGCCAGGAGCCAGTGAGTCTTCGCGGGAAGGCTAAGCCGCCGCTCCGTTCCAGACAAATTGACGCTGAGAGCGATCAAGACGAGCAGCGAGGCCGTGAGCGAAGGAAAAGCCAAGGCGCCCGCGGCCATCAGGTTTAGGCAGAGCGCCGCCGCCGCCAGCAGCGTCGCGCCGGCGGTCAAGCGACCGGAGTCGATCCAAGGCCAAAGCAATGCGCCCACGCCGCCGATCACGACCGCACCGGCCAAGCAGTAAGCGAGCATCGGCGGAACAAAGACCCACGGCCCTAGCAGCCAACTCAGCGCAAATCCAACGGCGGCGCCGAACACGATCCAGCGAGGGTCCGCGTCGATCACGGCCTTCTCTTCTGCGGGAGCCCGCTCGGGACGCCGTACGACGCGCCAAGTCACCGCCAAGATCGCACCGAGCAGCAACACGGCGGCGGGCAGCCCCGCGGTTGCCGCAGCTTCGAACAGAAAGTTATGAGGATCGGCGACCGTTTCGCTGGCTTGAGGCAACTTGTAGCGCGCATAAACGCCCTGAAAGTTGCCGGGGCCACAACCAAACCAAGGATGATCCCAAATCATCAGCGTGGTCGATCGCCAATACTCCCAGCGATATCCCAGCGACTTGCGGGCCTCGGTGAGGATCTCCCGGTCGAGCACTCCGATTGAGGCGAGTCCGGCAACGACCACCGCGCCGCCAAGCAATAGGCCCAAGGCAACGGCGGCCACTCGCTTGCCATTCCAGCCGCGGGCCACGGCGAATAGCCCCAGCGCGAACAAGCTCGCAAAGGTTGCCAAATAGCCGCTGCGGCTCTTGGTAAACAACAAGGCAATCGCCAAGCAGCCTACGACCGCCAAGAGCCCTGCCCATTCCCGCGCAGGCCGGCGGGCAAAGCCCGTGGCAGCGGCTGCAGCGAGCCCGGCCACGCCCCAGGCAACCAGATATCCGGCGAGCGAATTGGTGAGCGAGAAGGTGGCAAACGGCTCCGGACTCGCAAGGCGTTGCTCGTACAAATAGCGATCCGTGCCAGCCGCAACTTCAGCCGCTCGCAGTTCTTTCTCCGGATTCTGCTGGTATTCGGCCCGTGCCTGCGGAAACCCCCAGACGACCTGATGGATCGCGTGAAAGGAAAGCAGGAGGGCGACGCCCAAGGCCGCGGCCACGGCTGCTCGGGCGAGCGACGCGCGAACCGCCGTTTGCCGAACCACGAAATATGCTGCGCCGAGCCCCAGCCATTCCCAAAGCATATTGAGCGCCGGCCGCGGAGCGCCAAACCGCAGGGCTACGAGCCCCGCCAAGGTGTGCCAACCCAGCAGCGCCGCGAGCAACGTATCGACAAGCGACCAGCGCAGGCCCGTATCGGGTCGTCTGGCCTGGACGATAAGCCAGGCCGCCGCGAGCGCGAGCCAAGCAACGACGAGCAGTTGGCCATCGCCAAACAGGGCTGCCGACTCCGGCGCGAAGGCGAGCCGCGCGGCAAACAATCCCATCGCCGCGGCGAGCATGCAGAGGTCGGGGTCGCGCAGACGCTCCGCGCCCGCGCGGGGGGCCGACGCCTGATGAGGTTTGCGCGACATGGGGCTCGAACACGAAAGAGAGGGAAAGGACGCACCGCCACTTCGACGCAGCGCAACCCCTCGCCTACAATACGGGCTCAGGCCGCCGGCCAAGAGAGCTATTTTCACCAGACACCAACCAAAACGGCAATGCAAGACACCGTCGGTTTGTTGATGCAACCCTCCCCCCGCGTGATCGACAGCGCTGCCTCGTTGGCCGAGCTGGAACGGGCATTTATCGAATCCGGCGTGCGCAGCTTCCCCGTCGTCGAACGCGGCAAATTGGTCGGCATCGTCAGCCGCTCCGATGTCGTGCGGCAACTCTCCGTCGAGCAGACCTTGGCCGAGAACGTTTCGGACGCGGAAAACGAAGTCAGCGGATTCGAGGACGAACAAGACGAGGCCGAAGTCGCCGACGAGCTGGTCGGCGACCAGGTCGGGCAACGCCTGGAACGGCTGCGGGTCGCGGATGTCATGATTCGCAACGTCCACACGGTTTCGGCCGATACGCCGCTGTCCGACGCCGCCAAACTGCTGGTTTCACGCCGAATTCACCAGGCCCCGGTCGTCGATGCCGGCAAGGTGGTAGGCTTGCTGTCGGCGCTCGACTTCGCGCGCCCCTTTGCCGACGGCCGAGTTCGTTTGGAGCAGTGATGAAACCGTTCGCGTTCGAGCGTCAGCTTCTCTCGGGGACTCGATTCACCTTGGCGATCGTGCTGGCGACCGTCACGGGTCCGGCCTTGGGCCAAGCCCTGCCTGGCGCCGATCTACCCTCGCGGGCCACGCCGAGCCGGTCCCAATTGCCAGCGCCGAGCGCGCCGCGCTCGAGCCGGTTGCCGATCTTCAGCGGGTCGACCGAGTATTTCAACTGGGTAGTGGCGCCCACGTCGCGGTTCGTCGATCGCAGTTCGCCCCCGTGGCCCCTACACGTGGCGGTGCTGAGCGTTTCCGACGATCAGGCGCGGATCACCGACCCAATCACCGGCCTGCCGCAAGCGCCGACGAAGCTACGACAGGTGCTCGCGCGTTTTCGGCAACATACACCCCAGGCAGTGACCGGAACCTATCTCAGCGCCGCCGCGGTGGGCACGCGAACCATGATCGCCGACCGCAAGAGCTGGCCCGCGCCGCTGCTCGAAACGCGGGCGGCGTATCGCAGCTTCGAGATCATTCCGCCGCTCTCGGCCGCGTGCTACGCGACCATCAACCTCGACAGCGCGCAGGCTAGGCACGTTTGGTCGCAAGAGGTGGCAAAGGAGTTGCTCGCGCGTCGCAAGGCATTTGGATTCCAACTCGCCTATCTCGACGAGATGGCTCACCCGTCAGTCGCGCCCCACGGTTTCAAATGGGAAAACTCGTGCGACTTCCTCAAGCAAATTCGCCGCCGGCTGCACGCCGACGGCATGGCTCTGGGCATCAACGTGAGTTTGCCGCTGCGCGGAGAGCTTCAGAAGGACCTGGATCTGCTCCTCGAGAGTGTGGATTTCATTTCCCTCGAAGCCTACGGCAGCCGCGAGGTTTGTACGGAGGAGTGGTTTCCGCAGATCATCAAGAACTTGCGTTACCTGCTCAAGGCGGGCCTGCCGGTCGGGCTGATTCCCGTGGTCGATCCGGTGGAAAACCGCCGCGGCCGACAAGTGGTTGGCTTCAGCAACTCGCCTGACGGGGGCGTTCGCGTGACGTGCGACGCCCGTCACTGGCTGGAAGACACGGCCAACAAGGCTGTGCGGCTGAAAGGAGTGCATGCCGATTTGGACGACCAAGATTGGCCGGCGACGGTGGTCTCCGAAACGGTTTTCGATCTGCCGGCGGCGCCGCAATTGGGCTCGTTGCAAGTCAACGCGGGCGCAAAGGCTTGGTTCTTGTTCTCGGATCAAGAACCGACGGCCGCCTTGATGCTGATCGCCAAATCGGCCGCCGACGAGCGGGGCTACGTGTACGCCACGCCCGGCTCCGACCAACCCTGGACCACGTGGCCGCGCACCAAGGGAGTGCGCACGTCGGACTACACAATCCGAGAGATGGACGGCAAGAAGGTGAAGCTGGTCACCTGCGACTTCAAATCCGAACGCATGTTCGTTGACCTGCAGGAGCGCCGCGTGTGGTTCGAGCCGCTCGCGGCCGGCGCCAAGTAATACGCGGTTGCGTTCTAACGGCTCTGTAGGGTGCGTCAAGCGCAGCGCAGACGCACCCGGCTTATCAACGAATGGTGCGTCCGCGCTGCGCTTGACAGCACCCTCCCTCGACTCGCCGGCCGTTGGTTTTCTGCCCGCGTTGAGCCGCGGGAAGAAGTGGCCCTAAAACACCAGCAGCCGCCAACCCCTTGTGTCCAAGGTTGGCGGCTGCGTGCGTCTGGCGGCGATAGCGCCCCGGCGAAGGCGCGCCTCGTGGCAGACCGTTGAGTTAGCGGCCGATCGAGGCCGGATTGCGGGCCAAGAAGTCGCGCGGGCCGCGCGTCGTGTAGTACGGGTAAGTCACCGAGCCCGCGTTCTGCACGTTGTAGCCGTCGCCCGCGCTGGCGGCTTCCTGATTGCCGGCCATGCGTTCGGCGTGATGTCCGGTGTGCCCTGCGGCGCAGTCGCTGCAGGTGTTCTTGTGCTTGGCCCAGAAGAAGCCTTTATAGGGCTTGCCGCAGCCATCGCAGCGGCTGCCGCCGCCACAGCTACCGCAGCCCCCGCCGCAGCTTCCGCAGCCCGGGCTGTTATATCCGTCGGTGCTCCAGTCGCCGCCGCAGCAGGTCTGGTAGCAGCCCGACCACATGCCACAACCATCCCAGGAATGGCAGAACAAGCGTTCGAGGGCATAACACCCGCTGGAGGTCGAGAGCATGAGGGCCGCAAACGCGGCCAGCAACAGTCGTCGCATGGTATTTGGATTCCTTTCCACGAGGCTGGGTCTTGAGCCTAGAGCTCGAGCGCCGGTGCGGGGCGGCGCCCGAGCCGAAGTAGGGCGTTCCGGGCCAGCGGCCAGGCGGGGTCAGGCAGCGCGGGCAGCCTGACGCCTGGCGGCGGCAATCCGGGGAACGTCCCCCCTTCGTCGTTCTCGGCAACCGGCATCCGGGCGCCTCGAATTCGATGCGCCGTGGGCTGCCTGTGAGGTGTATCGGCGGGCATTTTCGGAGAGTTCAGCAATATCGCTAGAACCGGCCGCGGCCGCAGCTTAGCTACTCACCGTAGGCTTTTCCTGGCCGTTAGGGTCGCTTACCCATGCCCAGATTTCCCTTGTCACCAAATCGTTGAAGTGCCCCCGGCGCTGGGTTACCATGAAAAGACGGTCCGCCGGAAAGCTGCGGCCCCAGGCGAATCGGCAGGAAGCTTACACGCGGGGCGGTTCTTTTCACCCTGGGCGCTCTTGATGAGCCGCCTGCGGCGGTGGGCCAGCCGTCGGCCGCGATTATTGGTCTCCTCCAGGCTTTTGACGCACACCATGCGACGCATCCTCGCGATTTTGCTCGGCGCCTCGGTGCTTTCGGCCTCTGCCCAGGCCGCACTACTCACGCTCACGGTCGACCAGTCGACGGGCGCGGCCTGGATCGAGAATAAATCGAACGAAACGATTATTTTCGACGGCTATAACATCGCCTCGGTCGGCAAGCACTTGAGCGCCACCAATTGGCGAAGCTTTGAGGATTGGTTCGCCGCCGATAACGCCGCGGCGACCGCGGCGCTCGGCAACAAGGCCGGCAGTTGGGGCGAGTTTCTCGAAAACCCCGACAGCCTCGTCGAGGTGAACATTACGGGGGAAACGACCGCCCAGCCGGGCTTCAAGGTCGCGGTGGGCAATCCCATCTCCCAATTCGTTGCCAACGACCTCAGCTTTTACTTCAGCGACTTCACCAAACCCCCGGCGCTGCGAAATACGCTCGCCACCATCGAACTTACGGGCACGAATCCTCATCCCTGGCAAAACGGCACGAACCCGCTCGACACCGACAATAGCGGCGGCGCCCCGGTGGCGCTCGACGCTCTGGTGGTGATCAACGCTCTGAACGACGGCGGCGCTCGCGCCCTGCCGGTGCCGCCGTCGGGGACCGAGGCGCCTCCGCCGTTTCTCGACGTAAATGGCGACGACCAGCTCTCCCCGCTCGACGCGCTCATGGTGATCAACCACCTCAACGAGCAGTCGGCGGCCCAAGCGGTGCCGGAGCCGAGCACTGGCATCTTGGCCCTGGGCGGCCTTGGCGCCATGGTCGTAATGGGAGGCGGCTACCGCGCCGTTCGCCGCCGGCAGACCTTGGCGACAGCCAAGGCCGCATCTTAAGAGCGCCCAACACAACTCTTTGGTCCGCACAGCGGACCCTACGTAGGGTCCGCTGTGCGGACCAATTCGAGCGAAGTATGAAGCCGTGTTAGGCCTTCTCCCCGGCGCTGGGCAGGTTTCTCGCTCCGCCGAACAGCCGCTAAGCTACGACGTTTTCCGCTTCCGCGCGGCCGATTTCGGCCGCGGCGGGGCGGCCTTCTTTGCCGGTTTGGCGATGCGGCTCGACGAGCCTTCCTGAGCCGACTCGCCCCCCTTGGCCCGCGCCACGCTCTCGCGCAGCGCGTCCATGATGTTGATCACCGCCGGCTCTTCGGCCTGCGGCGGGGCGACCAGTTCCTTACCTTCCACCTTGGCGTCGATCAGCGCCTTGAGGCTTTCCGTGTAGTTGTTCTCGTACTTGCCGAGGTCGAACTTCTTGGCGGTCGAGGCGTCGATCAACGTTTGCGCGAGCTTGAGCTCCTGTTTGGCGACCGCCGGCAATTCAAGATCCTCGTCGAAGTCGGCGGGCGTGCGCATCTCGGCCGCGTAGTGCAGCATCGAAAGCGTGAGCAGGCCATCGGACGGGCGGATCAGCACCAGTTCCTGCTTGCCGCCGAAGGTGCCTTGACCGACAGCGTATCGCTCGGTCTCGAGCATCGCCTGATAGAGCACCGCATAGGGCTTACGCCCCACCGGGCCGTCGGGAACGAGGTAGTACACCCGCCCATCGAGATACATCGGGTCGATGGCGTCTGCGGCGACGAACGTGTCGAGGTTGATCGCCTTCTCGGCCTCGGGACGCAGCTTTTCGAGATCGGATTTATCGACGATTACGTACTGGTCTTTGGCGAACTCATAGCCGGAGACGATCTCGTTGTTGGCCACTTCGCCGTGGATCGGGCAGACCTTCTTGTAGCGAATGCGGCTGTGGCAGGGCTCGTGCAACTGGTTGAGATGAATCTCACCCCCGCCGGTTTGCACGGCGTTGTACCCCTTCACGGGCACGGTCACGAGGCTGAGGCGCAGGAACGACTTCCAACTGAAACGCGCGGCCATTGAGGGTCGATCCGGCCCCGGCTCTTGGGGCGGTAGGCGGCCAACGAGGGGTAGGCTCCATTTGCCGTGCCAGCCTTCCTGATGCTGCCCTCAGTTGGGGCAGTGCCAGCACCTCAATGCTAGCAAGCTTTACGCCAATCGGCCTAGCAAGTGGCTGGCCGAATCCGGCCCTACGCGGGGGAACGCGGGTCGGCTTGCGCCTGGTTGTGCCGACCGAGCCGGCAATTCCTTCACGATCGCCGAGTTGGAACTGAAGGGGCGGGCATCCCCACTTGCGGCGAGGCGTTGTTGCTCGAATTCCGCGGTTCGACTAATCTGACGTTCGCCAACCCATAAGTCATTTAATTAAGCGAGCTTAGCGGTGTCGCTCCTGCTCATTGTCGTGCTGTCGGCCATCGTTCTCAGCCTGGCTTACGTCACTTACGGCCGCCTGCTGTCGCGGCTGCTCGAAATCGACCCCAATGCCGAAACGCCCGCTTACGAGCTGCGCGACGACGTGGACTACGTGCCGACCGAGACCAAGTTCTTGATGAGCCAGCACTTTTCGGCGATCGCGGCCGCGGGGCCGATCGTCGGGCCGATCACCGCCGGGGTGATGTTCGGCTGGCTGCCGGCGCTCATCTGGATTCTCGTCGGCTCGATCTTCATCGGCGGCGTTCACGACATGTCGGCCCTGGTGGCCAGCGTGCGCCACAAGGCGCGCTCGATCGCCGAGGTCGTGCGCGACCACATGACGCAGCGCTCGTATCTGCTGTTCCTGTCGTTCGTGTGGCTGGCGCTGATCTACATCATCGTGGCCTTCACCGACATCACGGCCGGCTCGTTCGTTGGCGTACAAGAGCTCGAGAACGGCCAGCTCGTCACCGGCGCTGGCATCGCCACCAGCTCGCTTTTGTACCTGGTGCTGCCCATCATCATGGGGCTGCTGCTTCGCTACACGAAGCTCTCCGTGGGCTGGGCGACCGTCATCTTCCTGCCGCTCGTGGGCTTGTCGATCTGGATCGGGCAGCAGCCGGGGTGGGGGCTCGACGTGGCGGGGATGCTGCAGAATGCCAATTCAAACCTCTCGCCTGAGGCGGCGCAAGCTTCCGCGCGCAAGGTTTGGGACGTGCTGCTGCTGGGCTACTGCCTGTTCGCCGGAGCGATCCCGGTGTGGCTGCTGTTGCAGCCGCGCGGCCACCTGGGCGGCTACTTCCTCTACATCGCGCTGGCAGGCGGGGCGCTGGGCTTGATCCTCGGCGGCCTCTTCGAGCCGAGCGAAGGGATCAAGTACGACGCGTTCTTGGGATGGCGGGCCGCCAATGGCTCGACGCTCGCGCCGGTGCTGTTCATCACGATCGCATGCGGCGCTTGCTCTGGGTTTCACTCGCTGATCGCCAGCGGCACCACGTCAAAACAACTGCGCCGCGAAACCGACGCCCGCCCCATTGGCTACGGCACGATGTTGCTCGAGGCCATGGTGGCCATCGTGTCGCTCTGCTGCGTGATGGCCGTTACGCGCGAGACGATCGGCGACAAGGTGCAACCGAACTTCATCTATGCTCGCGGGATCGGCAACTTTTTGAACACGCTCGGCGTGCCGCCGGCCTTTGGCGTTTCGTTTGCGCTCATGGCCTTTACGACCTTCGTCTACGACACGCTCGACGTGTGCACTCGCCTCGGCCGCTTCATCGTTCAAGAGCTGACCGGCTGGCACGATGCCCGCGGACGCTGGCTCGGAGCGGGGCTCACGGCCGGCGTGCCGCTCTTCTTCGTGCTGCAGTCGAGCACCGACGCCAGTGGCAAACCAATCCCGGTCTGGCAGGAGTTTTGGAGCCTGTTCGGCGCGAGCAATCAGCTATTGGCCGCGCTCACGCTGCTCGGCGTCACCGTGTGGCTCTGGCGCACCCGCGGCGCATGGTGGGTGTGGCTCGTCACCGGCGTGCCGACCGTGTTCATGTACGCGATGAGCGCCTGGGCCTTGGTCGACATCATTCGCGTGCGGTTCAAGTCGGGGCTGACCTTCGATACGGTGGCCTGGATCGCGGTGGTGCTAGTGGCTTTGGCCGCGATGATGCTCGTGGAAGCGATCCGCGTGCTCCTGGGCAATCGCCCGGCCGCGCGGCCGCCCGTGGGGCGAACGGCGCCGGTGAGCGCCTAACGCATTGACGCATCAGTTGGTCCGCACAGCGGACCCTACGTAGGGTCCGCTGTGCGGACCAATGCGAGCTACACCACCCTGCAGATCACGCACTTCAAATAGTCTCCTTCGAGTGAACTCACGCTCACCGGGTGATCCGGCGCGGGGCCGCGCTGTTCGAGCACTTGGAGTTGTCGTTTGCTCTGCTGCGCCACGCCGGCCAGCATGTACAGAAACTCCTCGCGGCTCACGCGACCCGTGCAACTGCAGGTGATCAAGAAGCCGCCTGGCTCGAGCAGGTCGACCGCCACACGGTTGAGGCGATGATAGGCCCGCAGCGCCTTCTCGACGTTGTCGCCGCTCGAGGCGAATTTCGGCGGATCGAGAATGATCGCGCCGAACTTCTCGCCCGACGAGCGCAAGGCATCAACGCGCTCGAAGCAATCGCCCGCTTCGAAGCGCGCCTTCGCGAAACCGTTGAGCTCGGCGTTGGCTTTGGCGAGCTCGACCGAGCGTTCGCTCGTGTCGATGCCCAGCGTTTCGCGCGCGCCAGCCTGCAATGCGGCCAGACTGAAGCCGCCCGTGTAGCAGAACAGATCGAGCGTGCGCCGGCCGCGGCAGAATTCGGCCGCGCGGCGGCGGTTTTCGCGCTGATCGAGATAGAAGCCGGTCTTTTGCCCACCGCGAAGATCGACGCCGAACCGCAGGCCGTTCTCTTCGATGAACACCGGGCCCTCCGGCGTCGTGCCATGCACGGTGCGGTCTTCGGCAGCCATGCCTTCGCTCTTGAGCATCTGGCGGTCGTACCGGACGAGCACGGATTTCGGGTGCAGCAATTCGACCAGGCCCGGCACGAAGTCGTCGACGCGTTTGGCCATGGCCATCGCAGTCACGAGCACCACGATGTGCTCGCCATAGCGATCCACGATCAGACCGCTGAGCCCGTCGGCCTCGCTGAACACGAGCCGCGCCGCTCCTTCTTTTTGGTCGAAGCTCAGATCGCGGCGCAACTGCACAGCCGTTTCAAGGCGCTGCCGCCAAAACGCGGCGTCGAGCGGTTCCGCCGGTGACCACGTGTAGAGCCGCACGCGAATGCGGCTCGCGCGGTTGAGCAGGCCGCGGGCGATCCACTTGCCCTTGTCGCAGACCAGGTCGACCGCGTCGCCGTCGGCGGCCGCCGGATCGATGCGGTCGATCGCGCTGTCGAGCACCCAGGGATGCCGGCCGTAGAACGGACGAGCTTTCCGCGGCTTGAGTTGCACCTGGGGGAGCGCAAGACCCGGCGCGCGCTCGGCGGCAAGCACGGCTTCAGCGGATTCGGAACTCGGGTCGTCGCTCATGAACGGACTTTCAAACGGGTGAATTCACGGACGCGGTTTTCGATCGCCGGCTCCACGGGCAACCGCTCCATGGAGCTCGCGCCGTAGAAGCCGACCACGCCCTGGGTATGGTCGAGGATGTATTGTGCGTCGTCCGGCTCGGCGATCGGCCCGCCGTGGCAGAGGACGAGAACGTCGGAGCGTTCGCGCCGCGCGGCGTCGTGCATCGCCTGCACGAGCTTCGCGCCGGTCGGCAGGTCAACTGCCGTGCCGGCGCCGATCGAGCCTTTGGTCGTGAGGCCCAAGTGCGCGATCACGATATCGGCGCCCGCGGCCGCCATGGCCTGGGCTTCATCCGGCGTGAAGGCGTACGGCGTCGTCAGCAGGTCCAGCTCGCGGGCGGCGCGGATCAGGTCGACCTCGAGGCCGAAGCCCATGCCGGTCTCTTCCAGATTCTGGCGGAAGACGCCGTCGAACAGTCCGACCGTGGGAAAGTTTTGCACGCCGGCAAAGCCAGCGGCGGCCACGTCGCGAAGGAAACGCGGGATGATGCGGAAGGGATCTGTGCCGCACAAGCCGGCCAGCACGGGAGTGTGCCGGACCACGGGCAGCACCTCGCGGGCCATGTCCATCACGATGGCGTTGGCGTCGCCATAGGGGAGCATGCCGGCCAGCGAGCCGCGACCGGCCATGCGGAAACGGCCCGAGTTGTAGATCACAAGCAGATCGACGCCGCCGGCCTCCGACATTTTGGCGCTGATGCCGGTGCCGGCCCCACCGCCGACGATCGGCTGCCCCGCCGCGACTTTGGCCCGCAGACGGGCGAGGATTTCTTCACGACGGCTGGGCATGGGCGCGATAGCGGGGCTGCGGGGAAACCATCCAGTTTAGCAGAACCAGGGGCGGACCTCGACGGGCGGGCCGGGGCCGTGCGAGGGCCGGTTCTCCGCAGATCCAGCGAGTGGTCGCGGAGCGACTACCGAGAATAGCCCCGCAGCTTCACTGCGGGGGAGCTGAACGCCAATCGACTCGTCGCGTGCCGGCTGGCACGCGGTGAAAAAACACTTTCAGAGCTTTCCCCACGTTGAAACGTGGGGCTACTTTCACGCGCTGCCTCCGGCAGCTTTCGAACGGACCTTGAACGCGGTTGGAATCGCGGGCAGACGGGCGGCGATTTACCCTTACCCCGGCTTAAGCTGCGACTCCACATACTTGGCCAGCAAATCCGTTTCCAGATTCACCGGGTCGCCAGGCTTGAGAGCGCCAAGCGTGGTCACCGCGAGCGTATGGGGGATCAGGGCCACGCTAAAGCGATCGGCCTCGACATCGACCAGCGTCAGGCTCACCCCATCGACTGCGACCGAACCCTTGGCGGCCATCTGTCGCGTCAGCCGATCGGGGACTGAGAACCACATCGTCGACCAATCCGCATCGTCAATGCGCTGTTCGAGCGCGCCGAGCGCGTCGATGTGGCCGGTGACCAGATGCCCGCCGAGCCGGTCGCCGAGTTTGAGCGACCGTTCGAGGTTCACCTGGCTATCAATGGTGAGCTGCCCCAGATTCGTGCGGCTCAGCGTTTCCGGCCCGGCGTCGAACGCCAATCGCTCGCCTTCACGTTCGACAACGGTTAGGCAGCAGCCGTTCAGCGCAATGCTGTCGCCCAGCGCGGCGTCGGCGGCCAGGGGCCCTGCCTCGATCCACAGCCGCAACCCTGGCGGCCGCGCCTCAACCCGCATAACCACGCCCAACGCTTCGACTAAGCCGGTAAACATCTATTTAACCACGGAGACACAGAGGCACGGAGAAATCGAAACACGGATGACCGAGCGAGCGGCCTCTCCGTGTCTCAGTGTCTCCGTGGTGAGATGAGCCTAGAACAGCGGCTCTTCTTGAGTTTTCTTTTGCCAGGCGAGCTTCCAGAGCAGTTGCAGCGGCCCGGAGAGTACGAAGGCCAGGCCCACCAGCGGAAGCGAGAACCCGCGGATCACCGAAATCGCCACGAGCGCGAACACCAGGCCCACGATGTAGGCAAAGCTGGCCCGGCCGCGGAGCGCCTCGTTGATGACATGCGGGTAGGGAATTCGCGAGACCATGAGCAGGGCGACGAGCAAGGCATAGAACGGCAGCACCGTTTGGATCGCCATGTCGAGCGGCTGGGCATAGGCGAACGCGTTCGACTCCTTGCGGAGCGTGTAGAACAAGATCGCGAAGCCGGCGATGCTCGCCCCGGCGCCCGGGCTGGGCAGCCCGCTGAACGTCAGGTGGTCGTCTTCCTCGCCGCTCTCGGCGTTAAACCGCGCCAGTCTCAGCGCAGCGCAAACGGCGAACGTGGCGGCGATCACCCACACCAGGTCTCGATGCTGGTAGGTGAAACTAGGACACATCTTCACCAATAAGAACCCCGGCGCAACGCCGAACGACACCACGTCGGACAAGCTGTCGAGCTGGGCCCCGAAGTCACTCGCCTGGCGCGCGAGCCGCGCGACATAGCCGTCGCAGGCGTCGAACACCATGGCCATGAAGATCAGCATGCCGGCCAGCATGCAGTTGTGCGTGGGGTCGTTGGCGTCGAGCTGCCGCATCACGCCGGTCGGATTCTTGAAGGCGATCTCGACCGCGGTCGGCACTTCGATCGACACGGGGCGGTCGATCCGCGCGGCCACCACGATGGCGAAAAACCCGCACACCAAGTTGCCCAGCGTGAACATCGTAGGCAGCACGGGAATGGCCAACAGCCGACGCATATGTCGGCCCTTGAACGCGCGGCGCATCATGAGTGGAGACAGTTCGTTAGAACCCCAAGTAGGTTATGCTTCAGCATAACAACACGCCGCAGGCAATTCCTGTACGGCAAAAGCACCAGGCGCTGGCATAACATCCGCCGTGAGCAAATGCTCGCGCGGCCAAAGTGTCGGGCGCTCGCGTTGTTATGCTGAAGCATAACCTACGAGTGCCCTCGGGCAGTTATTCGTCAGGCAAACGGTTTCGTTGGCTGGTCTGGGTACCGGCAGAGCACGGTCGCCCCGCCTTGCAGCTTGTCTCCCGGCTTGACCAGGATCTCGAGCCCCGCTTCGTCAGGAACGATCAGTTCCGTGCGCGAGCCGAACTTGATCATGCCAAACTTGTCGCCGCGGACCACCATCTCGCCGGGCCGCAAGTCGCACACGATCCGCCGGGCGATGGCGCCGGCGATTTGCCGCACCACCATCCGCCGGTAGGGCGTGGCCGCTCCCTGCAGGCCGATCCACAGGTTTTCATTGCGCTCGGCACTTTCGGCCTTCAAAGCGTTGAGAAATTCGCCGCGGGCGTACCGCAGTTCGATCACGCGGGCGTCATCGGGCACACGATTGATATGGACGTTAAATACGGACAGGAAAATCCCGATCCGCACCGCGGGGCCATCGATGAACGGGTCGTGCGGCAGACGCGTCACCTCGGCCAGCGTGCCGTCGGCTGGCGACACGAGCAGCCCCTTCGCCTGCGGAACTTCGCGCGGCGGATCGCGGAAGAACCAGAGCACGAAGACGATGAACCCTACCGGCACGAGGGCCGCCCAGGGCTGCCAAAATCCAAGGGCCACGGCCGCCGCCACCAGCGGCCAAAGGAACATCTGTAACTCCGCCAGCCCCCAACGGGCGAACGGAATCGACTTCCGCCAGCGGAACGGATCGTCGGCCTCGACCCAATGGGCGTCGCAGCGATTGCAAAAGAACTTGAGATCGCGCGGATCGAGCACCTCGATGGGGCAACCGTCCAAGCTGCCGCGGCGCAATTCGGCCATCCGCCGCACATAGCCCCCTCGGGCCAGCCGCAGCCAGGTGCGCCGCAGCTTGCCCCAGGCCTGCTCCAAGTCATACCCCAGGCCGCCCCCCGGCTGCGTGCTGGGCATGTTCGCCGGCAGAGGCTGAACCTCGAGCCGGCCGGCCTTCGACTTCACGTTGCTCATCGGGCGCCTTGGGTAGATCGATCGCTCCGGGGCCACGAGCGCCGGGCACGCCCCTAGAGCCTAACAAATTCGCCGGTTCAGGAGCAGTGGCGGCCGGGCGCCACTATTAGCCCCCCGTCAATGACGGGGGGGGAGAACGACGGCAGACTTTTGAAGTGCGCGCGGGCCGCTTTCCGTGCCGTGAAGGGCAAAGGTTGCCGTGGCTCGGCCGGTCGCCATCCCTCTCCCCCCGGCGACTCGCCGGGGGCTAATGAGCGGCTTCGGTCGGGCTAGCCGGCGGGGCAGTCGTCTCACTGTGGGCCGGCGGCGGGTTTTCCCCGCGGCGTGTCCACTTGGCGATCACGTAGTAGAAGACCGGCGTCAGGAAGATGCCGAACAGGGTGACGCCGAGCATGCCGGAGAATACGGCGGTGCCCAGCGTTTGCCGCATCTCGGCGCCGGCGCCATGCCCCAACATTAGCGGCACCACGCCGAGGATGAACGCGAACGAGGTCATGATGATGGCCCGCAGGCGCGCCTTGGCCGCCTCGACCGTGGCCTCGAACGCCGGCACCCCCTCAAGCTGCCGGTCGCGGGCGAACTCAACCACCAGAATCGCGTTCTTGCTCGCCAAGCCCACGAGCACCACGAAGCCCACCTGCACGAAGATGTTGATGTCCATCCGCGCGAGGAACACGCCCACGAGAGCGCACAGCAAGCACATGGGCACGACCAGAATCACCGCCAGCGGCAGCGACCAGCTTTCGTACTGCGCGGCGAGCACCAAGAACACAAGCACCACGGCGCCCACGAAGGCGAAGATCGCTGAGTTGCCTTCGAGCGTTTGCATGTAGGTGAGCTCGGTCCATTCCGAGGTCATCGACGTCGGCAGCTCTTGCTCGGCGAGCGCGTCCATGGTCGAGATCACGGTGCCTGTGCTCACGCCCGGAAAGGCGACGCCGTTGATGGCGGCGGCCGGATACATGTTGTACCGTGTCACGAGCACGGGCCCGCTGGCGTCGCGCACTTGGGCAATGGTGCCCAGCGGGATCATCGATCCCGCGGCGTTTCGCACCTTGAGCAGCGACACGTCTTCCGGGCTCAGGCGGAAGGGAGCGTCGGCCTGAATGTTCACCTGCCAGGTGCGGCCGAAGTTGTTGAAGTCGTTGGCGTAGTAGCCCCCCATGAAGACCTGCAGCGTGTCGAACACGGCGCTCAGCGGCACGCCCATCGTTTTGCACTTGGTGCGGTCGATGTCGACATAGAGCTGCGGGGTGTCGGCACGGAAGCCGGTGAACATGGCGGCGATGATCGGCTCTTGCTTGCCCACCTCGATCAGGTTGTCGGTCTGGCCCTGCAGCATGGCGAGGCCGTTGTTGCCGCGGTCCTGCACCATGAGCTTGAAGCCGCCGGCGCTGCCGAGGCCGTCGACCGCCGGAGCGCCAAACACGTCGACCTGCGCCTCGGGGATTTGATCATAGAACTGCTTGCGCAGTGTCTGCATGATGGCGTTGGCGCCGAACTCATGGGCGCGACGCTCGTCGAACCCCTTGAGCACGATGTACACCGAGCCAAAGTTCGAGCTCACGGCTGAGTTCTGCACGAACGACAGGCCGGCCGCCGCCACGGTGTGGGCCACGCCGCCGTTCTCGTGGGCGATCTTTTCGATCTTCTTGATCACGTCCGTCGTACGATCGAGCGAGGCGGAGTCAGGCAGTTGAATGTTGACGACCAGGTAGCCCTTGTCCTGAGCCGGAATGAACCCCTTCGGCAAGGTCACGAAGCCGAAATACGTGAGCCCGAGCAGCCCCGCATAGACCGCCAGCACGATGACGCTCAGCCGCAGGCAGCGGGCAACCACCCGACCATACATGTCGGTGATGCGATCGA
>JAESFN010000738.1_pt1 | contig 22835 bp, 23 predicted proteins | sample 9269411 | NCBI WGS metagenome assembly JAESFN01 (sample SAMN14505399, study PRJNA617100) | algae metagenome | isolation source: Iphinoe sp. HA4291-MV1 and co-occurring heterotrophs from trail next to... | place: USA: Maunawili Falls, Hawaii | collected 2009-07-25
TTGGTGGTGTTCGCCAGGTTGTCCCGGGACGCGGACAGGGTGTTGATCGCCTGCGAGGTGTTGTCCAGCGTGGTGTTCAGCTGCTGGCCGTTGCCCCGCAGGTTGTTCGCGGCGGTGGTCAGGGCCTGGGAGAGCGCCCCGTCCTTGTTGACCCCCTCCGGGCCGAGCGCGGCGCTCAGCTTCTGCGCGGAGGCCACCAGGTCGTCGAACTCCGGCGGGGACGCGGTGCGCTCCCGGGGGATCACCGTGCCCTCGGCCATCGTCGGACCACCGGTGTAGACCGGGGTCAGCTGCACGTATCGGTCCGCGACCACGGTCGGGGCCACCACGGCGGCCCGGGCCTCGGCCGGCACCTGGACGTCGGAGTCGACGTGGAAGTCGACCTTGACCAGGTCACCCAGCGGGGTCACCGCGTCGACCTTGCCGACCGGGACGCCGAGGATCCGGACGTCCGCGTTCGGGTACACACCGATGGCGGTGCGGAACATCGCGGAGTAGTTGTTGCCGCCCCCGCCGACCGCACCGCATCCGGTGGTCAGCACGGCCAGGGCCAGCCCGAGCACCGCGGCGATCGCGCGGGTCCAACGACGGGTCGCGGTCACCGTCCGCCTCCTTGCAGCATGGACACCAGCGGTTGCGGCAGCTTGGCGACCACGTCCGGCGGGAGCGGCTCGACCTTGCCGACCTTGTTGGTGGTCCCGATCCCGGTCGGCGGGAGCAGGCCCTCCGGCAGCAGGCCGAACACCGTGTTGTCGAACCAGTGGCCGCTGCCCAGCGCGTTGGTGAACACCGTGGCGAACGGGCCGAGGCGGCGCACGCCCTTGACGATGTCGTCCTCGTGCTTCTGCAGCATGTCGGTCAACCGGTCCAGCTCGTCCAGGGTGTGGCCGATCTGGTCCTCGTTGTCGTCGATCAGACCGCGCAGCTCCTTGGACAGCTCCCGGGTGCCGTCGAGCAGCTTCCGGATCGCGTCCTGGCGGTGGTTCAGCTCCTCCAGCAGCTTGCTGCCGTCACCCAGGATCGCGGTGATGTCCTGGTTGCGGGCGGAGAGCAGCCCGGTGGCCTTGTCGGTGTTGTCCAGCAGGTGGGCCAGCTGGTCGTTGCGCGAGGCGATGGTCACCGAGAGCCGGCTCAGCCCGTCCAGCGAGGTCTTGACGTCCTTCGGCGTGTCCTTGAACGTCTCGGACAGCGTGCGCAGGCTGGTCGCCAGCTGGGTGGTGTCCAGCTGCCCGACGTTCTCGGAGAGCTGGTTGAACGCCACCACCACGTCGTACGGGGCGACGGTGCGCTCCAGCGGGATCTGGTCGTCCGAGGTGAGCGGTTGGCTGCCGGCCGGGTCGACGGCCAGGAACTTGTCGCCGAGCAGGGTCTTGATCTGGATGGACGCGGTGGTCGCGTCGCCCAGGTCGGCGTCCTTGGCCCGGAAGGTGACCAGCACGTGGCCCTGGTCGAGGGCGATCTTGGTGACCTTGCCGACCTTGACCCCGGCGATCCGCACCTCGTCGCCGGCGGCCAGGCCGGCCGCCTCGGAGAACTGCGCCTTGTACTCGGGGCCGCTGCCGATCACCGGCAGGCTGTCGGTGCGGTAGGCCAGGACCAGCAGCACGGCGATGACCGCGAGGCTGGCCAGGCCGATCGGGATCGGGTTGCGCTTACTGAACGACTTCATCTGCCACCCCCTCAGTTGTCGCCGTGGTCGTCGTCATCAGCGTGCTTCTCCCAGTCGTAGCCGGGCAGGCCGAAGTTGTTCGGCAGCGAGGCCGGGTTGTTGCAGCGCGGGAACAGCCCACCGATCGGGATGCCCGGGGGCAGCGGCAGCTCCTCGCTGATCGGTACCGGGGAGATCGGCGGGCCGATGGTGGCGTTGCCGCTCGCCTTGCACAGGAAGAAGTTGAACCGCGAGGTGTCGGTGCCCAGTGGGATCAGCACGTCCAGCTTCTTGGGCAGGGTGACCAGGAACCGCTCGACCAGCTTGTGGTTGTCGTTGAGGTTCTCGGCCAGGTCACCGAGGTGCCGGATGTCCTTCTCCAGCGGCGGCCGGGCGTAGGAGAGCAGGTCGGCCGTGGCGTCGGTGAGGTCGTCGATGGAGTCGACCGCGTCGCCGATGGCGTTGCGGTCCTTGGACAGCCCGGAGACCAGCTCCCGCACGGTCTGGACCAGCTGGGTGAACTCGGTGTCCCGGGCGTTGATCGTGTCCAGGGTGACGTTCAGGTTGTCGATCACCGAGCCGACCACCGCGTCCTTGTCGGCGATCGTGCTGGTCAGCGTGGCGGTCCGGGCCAGCAGGCTGGACACCGTCGGGCCCTCGCCCTGCAGCACCTGGACCAGCTCCATGGACAGCTGGTTGACGTCGTTCGGGGACAGCGCCTGCAGCAGCGGCCGGAAGCCGTTGAACAGCTGGGTCAGGTTGACCGCCGGACGGGTCTGCTCGAGCGGGATGATCGCGTCCGGGGCCAGCCGCTCGGCCGGGCCGGTGCCCTGCTCGAGGGCGATGTAGCGCTGCCCGATCAGGTTGCGGAACTTGATCGTCGCCTTGACCGACTTCGGCAGCGCCACATCCTCGCGCACCGAGAAGTCGACCTGGGCGATCTTCCGGTCGACCAGCTTGACGTCGTTCACCTGGCCGATCCGGACCCCGGAGATCCGGATCTCGTCGCCCTTGTTCACGCCGGTGGCGTCGGTGAACCGGGCGCTGTAGTCGGTGGTGGAGCCACCGATCTGGTTGGCGATCGTGCCGGCCAGCGCCGCGCTGCACAGCAGGGTGACCAGCGCGAAGATCAGGAACTTGGTCAGCGGAGCGCCGACCCCACGCAGTGCTCTCATCGGCCTGCTCCTTCGATGCCACGCAGCAGGATCGGCGGCGTACCGCTGGGCAGGCCCGCGTTCACCCCGGGCTTACCCATCAGCGGCAGCCCCGGCTTGGCCGGCGCGGCCGGAGCCTTCACCGCCGGCCCCTCCGGCGCGGACAGCGACGCCGAGCTCGACGGGATGACCGTCGGGAAGGGGTAGTACTGCGAGGTCCCCGACCCCGGCGGCGCGGCCGGCGGGTGGAACGAGCCGTCCTGGGCCGGACCACCCGGGTACTGCTCGATCGGCGGCGTGTCCGGGTAGCAACGCGGACCGCGCGAGTCGGTGACCTCCGGCTCGTCCCGGTTCGGGATGAACTTGCCCCGACCCAGGGTGATCAGAACCTGCACCCGCAGCGCCGGGATGGTTCCCGGGCCGACCTCGCCGAACGCCTTCTTGGCGACCGGAACGGCGGCGGCCAGCCGCTTGAACAGGCAGGGGTACTCGGGCGAGTACCGCTCCAGCAGCCCAAGCACGGGCCGCGCGGTGCGGGCCAGGTCGATGATCCGCTCGCCGTTCTCGTCCACGAAGTCCTCGAGGTCGTTCGAGGCGTCGGTCAGGTCGGAGTAGAAGTCGGCGAAGTCGCCCTTGCGGTCGACCAGCGTCTTGCTGGTGGTGTTCGCCGACTTCAGTGCCTGCACCAGGTCGGGTGCGGCCTGGCTGTAGGTGTCGGTCAGCGGCGGCAGGGCGCGGATGTCGGCCGTCAGGTCGGGCAGCGACGGGTTGAACTTCTGCAGGTACCGGTGCAGCTGGGTGGTGGTGTCGCCGAGCTGCTGGCCGCGGTTGGTCAGCGCCGTGCTCAGCCCGCCCAGGGCGTTGGCCAGGTCGGCCGGCTTGACCGCCTCGATCACCGGCAGCAGGTGGTCGAAGACCTCCTCGATGGCGGTGGCCTTGCCGCTGCGGTCCCTCGGGATCACGTCGCCGGCGGCCAGCCGCTCCGCGGCGGGCTGCTCGTCCATCACCAGCGACAGGAAGCTCTCGCCGAACAGCGACTTCGGCAGGATCATCACCTTGACGTTCTTCGGGATCTTGGAGATCTGCGCCTCGTCGATCGCCAGGTTCAGGGTCGCCATGTCCCCCTCCACCGTGGCCGAGTCGACGGTGCCCACGGCCACGTCGTGGAAGCGGACCTCGGCGTTGGGCAGGAAGCTGTTGTCCACCTGGTCGATCTGCACGGTGACCGGCACCTCGGCGGCGAACACCTTGTTGTAGGCCAGCACGCAGGTGCCGAGGATGGCCACGACGATGCCGATCATGCCCAGACCGAGCAGTCGGCGGGGACCGGTGGGGAGCCTGTCAGAGGTACGCATGCGTCACGCGATCTTCACGGTCGTGGTGGAGCCCCACAGCGCCAGGCTCACGAAGATGTCGAATACGAAGATCATCACCAGCGACCCCCTCACCGAACGGCCGACCGCCACGCCCACCCCGGCCGGGCCGCCGGTGGCCCGGTAGCCGTAGTAGGTATGGATCAAGATGATCAGGACGGCGATGACCAGTACTTTCAGGAACGAGTAGAGGATGTCCACCGGCGGCAGGAACAGGTTGAAGTAGTGGTCGTAGGTGCCCAGTGACTGGCCGTAGAACAGGGCCACGGTCAGCCGGGAGGCCAGGTAGGACATCAGCAGCCCGGCCGCGTAGAGCGGCACGATGGCGATGAACCCGGCGATCACCCGGGTGGTGATCAGGAACGGGAGGCTGGGCACCGCCATGACCTCGAGCGCGTCGATCTCCTCGGAGACCCGCATCGCGCCGAGCTGGGCGGTGAAGCCGGCGCCGACCGTGGCGGTGAGCCCGATCGCGGCGACCAGGGGCGAGATCTCCCGGGTGTTGAAGTAGGCCGAGATGAACGCGGTGAACGCGGCCGCGCCCAGCTGGTCGAGACCCGAGTAGACCTGCAGGCCGACCACGGCGCCGGTGAACGAGGTCAGCAGCGCGACGATCACCACGGTGCCGCCGACCAGCGCCAGACCGCCGGCACCGAAGGTGACCTCGGTGAGGATGCGCAGGACTTCCTTCTTGTACCGGGTCAGCGTCCGGGGCAACCAGCGGATCGCCCGGATGTAGAGCCAGCCCTGGTCGCCGAGCGCGTCGAGGGAGGCCAGCGGGGCCTCGGCGATCCGCCTCAGGTTGTTCGCCACGTCAGCTTCCCTTCGGCGGGATGATGGCCAGGTAGACGGTGGTGAGCACCACGTTGATCAGGTACACCAGCACGAAGCTGATCACCACCGACTGGTTCACCGCGTCGCCGACGCCCTTCGGACCGGCGGCCGGGTTCAGCCCGCGGTAGGCGGCCACCACCCCGGCGGCGATCCCGAAGAACACCGCCTTGATCGACCCGATCACCAGGTCGGCCGGCTGGGCGAGCTGGGAGAAGCCGGCGAGGTAGGCGCCCGGGGTGCCGTTCTGCAGGATGACGTTGTAGAAGAAGCCGCCGGCCACACCGACGATGCTGATCAGGCCGTTGAGCAGGACCGCGACCACGGCCATGGCCAGCACCCGGGGCACCACCAGCCGCTGGATCGGCGAGATGCCGAGCACCTCGAGCGCGTCGATCTCCTCGCGGATCTTCCGGGCGCCGAGCTCGGCGCAGACCGCCGTGCCGCCGGCGCCGGCGATCAGCAGCGCGCAGATGATCGGCGCCGCCTGCTGGACGTTGGCCAGCACGCTGGCGGCGCCGGTGAAGGCCTGCGCCCCGATCTGCCGGACCAGGGAGCCGAGCTGCAGCGAGATGACCGCGCCGAACGCCATCGAGACCAGCGCGGCGGGCAGGATCGACACGCTGGCGATGAACCAGAGCTGCTCGATGAACTCGCGGAGCTGGAACGGTCGCTTGAAGATGTTGCGCGCCACGTCGAGGCCGAGGGCAAAGACCTTGCCGACCTCGCTGAGTGCTGCCCTCGGCGCCGAAAGCACCGCACTGCTCATGTGTCCACCTCGCGCTCAGCGTGGTCGTGGGTGCGGCCCGGAGTAGCTCATGGGACGCCCACGTCTGTCTCCGGGGGCCCGGGGATCGATCCCCCCGACCCGGGCCACCGGCCGCACAAGAACGGGGTACATCCCGTTCGGAGACACAACGATGTGCTTACCGTCGCAGTTACTCACCGGTTCGGGTCGAGGGCTTAGGGTGAACTGAATCGGAGAGTGAGGAGGCACGACGTGCCAGGACCGCTGAGCGGACTGAAGGTTGTGGAGCTCGCCGGCATCGGCCCGGGGCCGCACGCGGCGATGATCCTGGCCGATCTCGGGGCCGACGTGGTGCGGGTGGAGCGGCCGGCCGGCGGCTTCAAGGCCGGCACCGGCAAGGACTACTCGCTGCGCGGGCGGCGCTCGGTGGCCGCCGATCTGAAGAGCGCCGAGGGCCGGGAGACGGTGCTCCGGCTGGCCGCCAAGGCCGACGTGCTGCTGGAGGGTCTGCGCCCCGGGGTGACCGAGCGGCTCGGCGTCGGCCCGGCCGACTGCCACGCCCGCAACGAGCGACTGGTGTACGCCCGGATGACCGGATGGGGCCAGGACGGCCCGCTGGCCCCGCGCGCCGGGCACGACATCAACTACATCTCGCAGACCGGCGTGCTGAGCGCGATCGGCCGCGCCGGGGAGGGCCCGATCCCGCCGCTGAACCTGGTCGGCGACTTCGGTGGCGGCTCGATGTTGCTGGTCATCGGCATCTTGGCGGCGCTGCAGGAGCGGGTGGGCTCGGGCCGGGGGCAGGTGGTGGACGCCGCCATGGTGGACGGCGCCAGCGTGCTCGCGCAGTTCATGTGGTCCATGCGGGCGAGCGGTTCGTGGGCCGAGGAGCGGGGCACCAACCTGCTCGACACCGGCTGCCCGTTCTACGACACCTACCGGACCTCGGACGGCGGCTACATGGCGGTGGGCTCCCTGGAGCCGCAGTTCTACGCCGAGCTGATCAAGGGTCTGGAGCTGACCGAGGCCGACCTCGGGCCGCAGTACGACCGGTCCGGCTGGCCGGCCATGCGGGAGCGGTTCACCGCGCTGTTCGCCGGCAAGACCCGCGACGAGTGGACGAAGATCTACAACGACGTTGACGCCTGCGTGACGCCGGTACTCAGCTGGTCGGAGGCCGCCGAGAACGCGCACCTGAAGGCCCGCGACACCCTCATCGAGATCGACGGGGTACTGCAGGCCGCCCCGGCGCCCCGGTTCTCCCGTACCCCACCCGGGGTGCCCACCCCGCCGCCGGTTGCGGGGAGTGACACCGAGGCCGTTCTGGCCGATTGGGGCGTCGAGCCGGTCTGACCCGTACGGGGAGACAGCCGGGCGTGTCCCGCGGATCATCCAGGTCCCCGGGACACGCTCTAGGCTCGTCCCATGGGTATCGACTGGCGCGAGTTCGCCCCGCTCGCCCTCGATCCCGTGGCGCGGGCGGCGGCCGAGGCGTTCGCCCCCTACGGCTACCACGGCACCACCATGCGGGAGATCGGCCGCCGCGCCGAGCTGTCCGTACCCGGGCTCTACCACCACCATCGCGGCAAGGAGTCCATCCTCGCCGCCGTGCTGGGGGCGGCGGTCGACGACCTGCACGCCCGGGCCTCGGCCGCCGACGCCGAGGGCGGGGACGACCCGGCCCTCCGGCTCGAGCTGCTGGTCGGCTGCCTGGTCCTCTACCACTGCCACCGCAAGGGCCTGGGCCTGATCGCGGTCTCCGAGCTGGCCAACCTGGAGTCGGCCAACCGGCGGCGGATCGGGGCCCGGCGCACCGAGGTGCAGCGGATGGTCGACGCGGCGGTGCTGGACGGGGCGGCCCGGGGGCTGTTCCGGACCTCGTACCCGCTGGACGCCAGCCGGGCCGTGGTGACCATGTGCGTCGCGGTGGGCACCTGGTTCAAGATGGAGCTGCCGCTGAGCCCGACGGACGTGGCCGACCGGTACGTGGATTATGCCCTCAACATGCTGGACTATCGATAATCCGGCGCCCAGGTGGCCGCTGGCGGCGTTCTCGTCGCCTCGCGTGCTGAGCACGCCACGGCTCCTGCGGCCTTGCCAGCGGCCACCTGGATCACCGGATAAGCACGAAGCGGGCCGGTCCTCGTCGGACCGGCCCGCTTCGGGTGTACGGCGTGATCAGGCCAGGCTGACCTTGGCGCCGGCCTCCTCGAGCTTCGCCTTGGCGGCCTCGGCGGCCTCCTTGGGGGCGTTCTCCAGGATCGGCTTCGGCGCGGCCTCGACCAGGTCCTTGGCCTCCTTCAGGCCCAGCCCGGAGACCAGCTCGCGGACCACCTTGATGACCTGGATCTTCTTGTCGCCGGCGGCCTCGAGGACGACGTTGAACTCGTCCTTCTCCTCCTCGGCCGGGGCGGCGGCAGCGCCACCGGCCGGGCCGGCGGCGGCGACCGCGACCGGCGCGGCGGCGGTGACCTCGAAGGTCTCCTCGAACTTCTTCACGAACTCCGACAGCTCGAGCAGCGTCATGTCCTTGAACGCGTCGAGCAGCTCGTCGGTCGACATCTTCGCCATGGTGGCGGTTCCTTTCGGTGTGGTGAACGATCCCGGCGAGCGGGGTCAGCTTTCGGTGGTGCCCTCGGCGGCGGGACCGCCCTCGGCGGCCTTCTTCTCCGCCAACGCGGCGGCCAGCCGGGCGACCTGGGACGCCGGAGCGTTGAACAGGCCGGCGGCCTTGGCCAGGTTGCCCTTCATCGCGCCGGCCAGCTTGGCCAGCAGGACGTCGCGGGACTCGAGGTCGGCCAGCTTGTCGACCTCGGCGGTGGTCAGCGGGCGGCCCTCCATGAAGCCGCCCTTGATCACCAGGCCCTTGTGCTCCTTGGCGAACTTCTTCAGGGCCTTCGCGGCGTCGACCGGCTCGCCGGTGACGAACGCGATCGCGGTGGGGCCGACCAGCAGCTCGTCGAGCCCCTGCACGCCTGCATCGGCGGCAGCCCGCTTGACCAGCGTGTTCTTGGCGACGTTGTAGCTCGCCGAGTCGCCCAGCTCGCGCCGCAGCTCGGCCAGCTGGGCCACGGTAAGGCCGCGGTACTCGGTGATCACGGACGCGGACGAACCCCGGAAACGCTCGGTGATCTCCTCGACGGCGGTCACCTTGTCAGGCCTGGCCATCGGCGCCTCCTCTCGTGCGGTGATGGGTGGATCCCACCGCCGGCCGAGGGTGGCCCGGAGACGACGAACGCCCCGGCGCAGGGCGCACGGGGCGTGAGCGCACCACTGGGCGCGCCGGTCACCTCGTCCTCCTGCGCGGGCCGCCCGCTCTCGCGGGACCTTCGACCGCCCCCTTCCGGGCGCGGCGACCTGCGGTCTTCGGTGGAACTGCTGACCAGGATACGCGACCGGTCGGCGGCCGCCGCGGGGAGGGTCAGCCCAGCTCCAGAACCTCCGCCACGCCCTCCTCGACGCACTCCACCAGGACCGGCGGATCCTTGATCACCGAGCCGTCCATGTTCAGCCCGATGCAGCAGGTGCCCACGTGCGACACCATGGCCGCCATCAGCGCCACCCCCGGCAGCGGGCCGAACGGGTAGGCCCGCTCCACCCGGGCCCCGGCCAGGTAGGTCGGGTAGGGCACGCCGGGGAAGTTGGAGGCGGACAGGTCGGCCGCCGCGGCCAGCCGGCTGGCCGTGGCGCCCAGAGCCGACGGGAACCGGTTGAGCACCGGGGTGACCACGGAGAAGCTGTCCAGGGCCGGCTCCACCCGCAGCGACAGCACGATGCCCCGCACGGTGGCGATCCGCTCCGCCGGGTCCTCGATGCCGATCGGGGCGGCGAACATCGCCCCGGCGAACTTGTTGCCACCCATCGGGTCGTCGGCCTTGCGCAGGCTGACCGGCATGGCCATCGGCAGCTCGTCCAGCTCCACCCCGTGCCGGGCGTGATACCGGCGCAGACCGCCGAGCAGCGCGGCCACGTAGGCGTCGTTCACCGAGCCGCCGGCCTGTTTCGCGGCCGCCTTGAGCCCGTCCAGCGGGCACTCCAGCACCCCGAACCGCCAGGCGGTGCCGGTGCGGCCGCGCAGCAGCGGCGAACCCCCGGCCGGCGGCGGGGACAGCGTCCGGCGCAGCGACCCGGCGAACCGCAGAGCCGAGGCCACCGCCGACCCCGGGCCGGCCAGCGCCTGGGCCCCGGTGGTGAGCAGCCGGCCGGCCACCTCCGGAGCCGCGCGCAGCTGCTCGGTCAGCTCGTCGACGGCCAGCGTGGTCGGGTCCGGGATGTGCTCCGGGGTCGGCGGTTCGGGGACCGGCTTCTTCGGGGTGTGCTCGCGGCGGCGGCTCTGCAGCAGCGACAGCAGCTGGACGCCGCCCATGCCGTCGGTCAGCGAGTGGTGCAGCTTCAGCACGTACGCCGCCCGGCCGCCGTCCAGACCCTCGACCAGGGTGCCCTCCCACAACGGGCGGGTGCGGTCGAACGGCGCCATGGCCGCGCCCTGGGCGAACGCCAGCAGCCGGGCGGTGTCCCCCGGGGCCGGCAGGTGCACCCGGCGCAGGTGGTAGTCCAGGTCGAACCCGCCGTCGAGCACCCAGGCCGGCGGGCCCACCGGGGCGAGCGGCTCCAGCACCCGCTGGCGCATCCGGGGCACCAGCCGGGACGCCCAGTCGTGCGCGGCGTAGAGCCGGTCCCAGTCCGGGGTGCGGTCCAGCAGCATCACCACCGAGGTGGTGGAGGAGCGCTGCGGGTGCCGCTCGCTGCGCCACATGAACGTCTCGAGCTCGTTCATCCGGGTCTCGCCGCCCCACTCGGTGGCCAGCGCCCAGGCCTGCTCGTTCGCCGCGACCAGGTCGTCGCTCACGGTGCCTCCCTCCGGTCGACCCGTGAGTGAGAAGTGGTGCTGTAGCACCACTTCTCACTCACGGGGCCACCGGCCATTTCTCCAGGGTGTCGACGAAGAGCTGCCGGACGTCGGCGACGTGCCGGTCCACGGTCGCGGCCGTCCAGTCGTCGGTCGGGACCGGGTCCAGCACGGCGACGTCGACGGTGCCCGGGTTGATCACCACCGACCGGCGCCACATCAGCTCGCCGGCGTTGCGGATGACGATCGGCACCATCGGCACCCCGGCCTGCATGGCGATGTGGAACGCGCCCTTCTTGAACGGGCCGAGGTTCGGCGTGGCCATCCGGGTGCCCTCCGGGGCGATCACGATGGAGGTCCCGCCACGCAACCTCGCCACCACCCCGTCCAGCGTGGACCGCGCCTTCGTGTTGTCGCCCCGGTCGATGAACGCCGGATCGATGGTGGCCGAGATCAGCAACATCCGCGGGTCGTACCGGGCCTCCTTCTTGGCCACCCCGGTGAAGTCCTTGCGCAACAGCGCGCCGAAGATCAGCGCGTCCAGCGAGCTCTGGTGGTTGGCCACGAACACCGCCGGGCGGGCCTTCCACAGGTTCTCCTCGCCGAGCACGTTCAGCTTCACCCCGGCCAGGGCCAGCGCGGTGTCGGTGGCCAGCTGGATGCCGGCGTTGCGGCCGGCCCGGGCGTCCGCGTTGAGCAGCCCGTACACCGCCCCGGCGGCGATCCCGACGTTCGCGCCGGCCAGCGCGGCCGCCGTCCCCAGGTAGGACCGCAGACCCGGTGACCTCGGCTCGCGCAGGATCAGCACCGGCCAGTCGTTCAGCTCCGCCGCGGCGCGCAGCACCGGGTGCGGGTTGAGCGCGTGCGGGCGCCCCACCGAGCCGAGGAAGGCGATGTCCTCCTGGCCGTTGGCGTAGCCGGAGCTGGCCGGCAGGGCGATCCGGTGCGCCTTGGCGAACCTCCGGACGGCCTTGGCCTTGTTCTCCCCCCACACCATGCCGGTGGTGCTGCGGCCGGTGAGGATGCCGTCCTCGGCCTCCAGCTCGGTGCACAGGACGTGCGGGATGCCCAGGTCACGGGCGACCGGCTCGATCTGCGGACGGGTGGCGCTGGACGCGACGGCCACCGTGTGCCCCATCCGCAGGTGCGCCCGGACCAGCTCGCGGGCCTCCGGCCGGATCGTCCCGGCGATCTTCTGCAGGAACAGCCGCTGGCCGATCTCGTCGATCTCGTCGACCGAGCGGCCGGCCAGCCCGGCGAAGCTGACCTCCCCCATCAGCTGCGGGTTGCCGCCCAGCACCGTGCCGTCGACCGCCGCGACCAGCGTCCGGGCCAGCTCGCGGGCGCCGATCTGGCCGCGCCGGATGCGTTCGGAGTAGAACGTGCCGGCGGTGTAGCCCTGCACGATGGTGCCGTCGAGGTCGAAGAACGCCCCGACCTCCGGGCCCGTCGGCCCGGCCTCGACCCCGGCGATGACCTCCTCGGCCGACACCGTCATGGCTTCTCCCCCTGCTTCTCCGCCTGGGCCAGCCGGGCGACCACGCCGACCCGGCGAACCGTCTCGCGCACCTCGCCGAGGAACGCCTCCCGGCGTTTGCGCAGGTGCGGCTGCTCCGACTCGACCAGATCGCGGTGCCGGGCCAGGGCCAGCGCCGGCTTGAACAGCTCCAGGGACACCGACTCCTCGCTGGCCAACCGCCGCTGCAGGGCCCACTGCCGGCCCACCCACAGGCACTCCTCCAGGAACCGAGGCTCGTCGAACGGCCCCCCGTCGTCCCAGGCCGCGAGCCGGTCGGCGACCACCAGGTAGGCCTCCAGGTACGGACGCAGGACCAGGTGCGCGACCAGCGGCTCGGCCCGCCGCAGCCAGGTCCGCGCGTCGGTCGGGGTGAACGCTCGAACGCCTTCGATGGCGTCCGGATCGATGATCGCCCGCTCGGCGGACATCTCCGAAGCGAACTCCTGGCGGGAGGAGAAAAAGAAGTCGAACTTCAGCAGGTCCCGGAGCCGCTCCGCCTCGGCGGTGAACGCCACCAGCCCGTCCTCGTCCTCCCCCTCCGCCGCCGCGACCAGGCCGAGCTCGCCGATGGCCCGGTCGACCAGCACGTGCACCACCGTGTTGCGGTAGAACGCGGCCACCAGATGCTGGTCGGGGCCGATCCCCCAGATCGTCTCGGTGCCGCGGTCGAAGCTGGTCAGCACCCGGGAGGCCACCAGGTCGTCGAGGGTGCGCCGGACGGTGGCCCGGTCGGTCAGGTTCAGCGCCCCGGCCACCGGCCAGCGCCGCTGCTCGATGTAGCGGGCCAGCGGCGCCACCGTGGCCAGCACCTCGTCCAGGTCCAGCGAGCGGTCGGCGGCCAGCAGGGCCAGGCACACCACGGCGGTCGCGGTGACCGGGGTGGCCCGGTTGATCCGGTGCATGGTGTCCAGCGCGACCCGCTCCACCACGTGCCGGCCGTCGGGCTCGTCCCCGCGCAGCTCGGCCAGCCGGTCGCGCAGCGGGATCGGCTCACCGAAGTCCAGGTACGCCCGGCCCAGCCGGTCGCGCTGCGACCAGGCGAAGTTGGCCAGCCAGCGCAGGTCCTCCGGGCGTTTGCGGCCGCCCAGGGCCTCGGCGGTCATCAGCGCGACCTCGTGCAGCTGCTCGTAAACGATGGACACCGGGACGATCAGCGCGTCCTCGTCGCCGGAACCCGCCTCCAGCGCGTCGATCACGTACCGGAGGATGCCGTAGGTGGGCGGGCGCAGCTTCCCGGTGCGGGTGCGGCCGCCCTCGATCGACCAGCTCAGGTTCTTCCGGTTGCGGATGAGCTGCCCGATGTAGGCGCGCAGGGCCAGCCGGTACACCGGCAGGTCGGCGGTCGACCGGCGGATGTAGACGATGCCGGAGCGGCGGGCCAGGTGGTTGACCGGGAAGAAGTTCAGGTTCGCCCCGCCCATGGTGTACACCGGGGAGATCCGGTGCCGCTCCAACGCCACCGGGACGGCCATCCCGTCCAGGTAGGAGCGGTGGGAGAACAGGAACGCCAGCGAGTGCCGGCGGTCCAGCTCCCGCAGCCGCCGGGCCTGGTCGGAGTCGACCAACAGCTCGTGCGCCCGGTACATCCAGCCGCCGAAGCGCGACCACGCCGCGCCGGCCCGTTCGCCCTGGGTGGCCCCCATCTCCCGCAGGTGGGCGGCCGCCTCGGCACGCACGTCCGGCTCGCTCCGGCCGAGGGTCGCGGCCAGGGCGCCGAGCCGCTCGGCGAACGCAGGCTCGGCCAGCAGCTCGGCCACCTCCGGCGGGTCGGACAGCCGCAGATCCATCAACCACCTCGCCGCTCCGCGCCGATCACCGACCCGCAGTCTTCGAGGAAACGGGGGCGCGGTCAAGCGCGATCCCGGTACGGACCGGCCGGAGACGGGGAACGGGGCCGCGACCTGGTGGTCGCGGCCCCGTTCGCCGAGTGTGCCCGTCAGCCGGGCGTGCCCCGCTCAGCCGGCGGTGGGCTCGTCGACGGTGAGGTTGCGGGTGCGGTTCGGGTCGACCGGGATACCGGGGCCCATGGTGGTGCTGAAGGTGATCTTCTTGACGTACTTGCCCTTCGCGGCGGACGGCTTGGCCCGCAGGATCTCGTCCAGCGCGGCGGCGTAGTTCTCCACCAGCTTCTCGGTGTCGAAGCTGGCCTTGCCGATCACCATGTGCAGGTTGGACTGCTTGTCCACCCGGAAGTTGATCTTACCGCCCTTGATGTCGTTGACCGCCTTGGTCACGTCGGCGGTGACCGTGCCGGTCTTGGGGTTCGGCATCAGGCCGCGCGGGCCGAGCACCCGGGCGATCCGGCCGACCTTGGCCATCTGGTCCGGGGTGGCGATGGCGGCGTCGAACTCCAGCCAGCCCTCCTGGATCCGGGCGATCAGCTCCTCCGAGCCGACCTCGTCGGCCCCGGCGGCGGCGGCCTCCTCGGCCTTGTCGCCGGTGGCGAACACGATGACCCGGGCGGTCTTGCCGGTACCGTGCGGCAGGTTCACGGTGCCCCGGACCATCTGGTCGGCCTTACGCGGGTCGACGCCCAGCCGCATGGCGACCTCGACGGTGGCGTCCATCTTGCCGGTGGAGGTCTCCTTGGCCAGGCCGGCGGCCTCCAGCGGGCTGTACAGCTTGTCCCGGTCGATCTTCTCCGCGGCTTCGCGGTAGCCCTTGCTGCGCTTCATGTCTGTTCCTCTGGATCAGCTGTGGTTAGTGAGCCGCGCCGGCTCTCCCACGGGATAAGGGCTGGTCAGCCCTGGACGGTGATGCCCATCGAACGCGCGGTGCCGGCGATGATCTTCGCGGCGGCGTCGATGTCGTTGGCGTTGAGGTCCTGCATCTTGGTCTGCGCGATCTCCCGCACCTGGTCCATGGTCACCGTGGCGACCTTGGTCTTGTGCGGCTCGCCGCTGCCCTTCTCCACGCCCGCCGCCTTGAGCAGCAGCCGGGCCGCCGGCGGGGTCTTGAGCGCGAAGGTGAAGGACCGGTCCTCGAAGACCGAGATCTCCACCGGCACGACGTTGCCCCGCTGGGACTCGGTCGCGGCGTTGTAGGCCTTGCAGAACTCCATGATGTTGACGCCGTGCTGCCCCAGCGCCGGGCCAACCGGCGGAGCCGGGGTGGCCTGACCGGCCGCGATCTGCAGCTTGATGATCGCGGACAGCTTCCTCTTCTTGGGTGGCATGTCCTCGTGTTTCCTCTACCTACTCCACCGGGGCGCCGGTCGCCTGCCGCGACCGGTCTCCAGCCCCGGTCAGATCTTCGATACCTGGCTGAACGAGAGCTCGACCGGCGTCTCCCGGCCGAAGATCGACACCAGTACCTTGAGCTTCTGGGCGTCGACGTTGACCTCGTTGATGGTGGCCGGCAGCGTGGCGAACGGCCCGTCCATCACGGTGACCGACTCGCCGACCTCGAAGTCGACCTCGACCACCGGCTTGTCCGCACCGGCCTCGGCGCCGGACTTGCCGGCGGCGGCCTTCTTCGGGGCCTCCTGCTTGGGCAGCAGGAACTTCAGCACCTCGTCGATGGTGAGCGCGGACGGCCGCTGGGTGGCGCCGACGAACCCGGTGACGCCGGGGGTGTTGCGGACCGCGCTCCAGGAGCTGTCGTTGAGTTCCATCCGGACCAGGATGTAGCCGGGCAGCACCTTGCGCTGCACCTGCTTGCGCTGGCCGTTCTTGATCTCGGTGACCTCTTCGGTGGGCACCTCGACCTGGAAGATGAAGTCCTCGACGTCCAGGGTCTGCACCCGGGTCTCGAGGTTGGTCTTCACCCGGTTCTCGTAGCCGGCGTAGGAGTGCACGACGTACCAGTCGCCGGGGGCGCGCTTGAGCGCGTCGCGCATCGCCTCGACCGGGTCGGCGTCGGGGTCGGCGGCCGTCACGTCGGCAGCGGCCTCGTCGACCGGGGCGTCCCCGGTCACGTCGTCGGCCCCGGCCTCGTCGGCCGCGGTCTCGTCAGCGTCGGCCTCGTCGGCCGCGGTCTCGTCAGCGTCGGCCTCGTCGGCGTCGGTCGCGGCCTCGATGGCCGTGTCGTCGAGCTCGTCGGAAGAGATCTCGGTCTCCGGAGCGCCGTCTTGGTCGGTCCGACCTGGGGAGGTCACCTGTCTCGCTTCCTTTCACTGCCTGTTCGGCCGGTGTGGCTCGGTCATCGGTTCTGGAGCAGCCGCGCGCATCGGCCCTGGCCGAACTGTCGCGGCTAGCCGTTGCCGAAGACCCAGAACACGCCCTTGGCGAAGACCACATCCAGCCCGGCCACCAGCGCGACCATGAACGACACGAACACCAGCACGACGATCGTGTAGGTGACCAGGTCCTTCCGGGTCGGCCAGATGACCTTGCGGAGCTCGGCCACGACCTCGCGGAGGAACCGGATCAACCGGGCCGGAGGCGACTCCTTGGTCGCGCGGCCGTCCCGGGACGGCGTCGGGCGCCCCTTGCCGTCGACGCCGTCGAGGCCGGGCTCGCCCGCCCGTCGTCCGCGCCGGTCGGCGGCGGTGGCCGGGCGATCGCCCGCCCGCTCCGACTCACGCTCCACTGCTGTCCCGCCTTCGTCCGGATCTCATGATGGTGTGGCAGGGGTGACAGGACTTGAACCTGCAACCTGCGGTTTTGGAGACCGCTGCTCTGCCAGTTGAGCTACACCCCTACGGCTTCCCCAGTGTGCCGCCCGTATCGGGGTGACCGCACTGGGAATCGGCAAGACCAACCGCGCGCAGCGGCTATCGTCATGCCTTCCGCGGAAAGTGTACGGCAACGCTCGCGACCCGCCCCACTCGCGCTGCTCAGCGTGGCCCCAACGGCACCAGCACGGACGTCCCGACCAGCCCGCCGGACACCACCCAGTACCCGTCGAAGCTGGTCAGCGGGGTTCCGTCGTGGGCGGTGGCGTCGCGGAGCAGCCGTGCGGTGAACCGCCCGCGCACCGGACCGAGCTCGGTGACCTCGAGCCGGACCGAGGCCTCCTCGAAACCGAGCCACTCGCCGGTCAGCGGGTACCACGCCTTGTAGATCGCCTCCTTGGCGCAGAACAGCACCCGATCGGCGTGCACCCCGTGACCGACCGCGCGCAGCAGCGGCCGCTCCTCGGGCACGGTGACCATGTCGAACACCCCGGCCGGCAGCTCGGCGTGCGGCTCGGCGTCGATGCCGACCGAGCGGACGGCGTGCGCGGGGGCCACCGCGGCGCCCCGGTAGCCGTCGGTGTGGGTCAGGCTGCCGACCACGCCGGCCGGCCACAGCGGCTCCCGGTTCGGGCCCGTGGGGATGACCGGCCGGTCGGGCGTGCCCTCGTCGAACAGGCCGAGGTCGGCCAGGGCCCGCCGCGCGCAGTCCCGGACACCCAGGTAGTCCCGCCGGCGGCCGGCCACCGCGTGCGCGATCGCCGCCCGTTCCTCGGGCAGCCCGGCCGGCTCGGCCACCTCACCGAAACCCTCGGCACAGGCCACCTCGACGGGCAGCACCCAGCGCAGCAGATGATCGGTGGACACCTGATCAGGGTAGGTCGAACCCGGTTGGGAGGTGGTCGGGGGTTTTGCAAGGATGGGACACATGAGTGCCGCGCCTGTTCACGACCGAGCCCGTGTCTCCGCCCGGATCGGGGGTATCGCCGAGTCGGCCACCCTGGCCGTCGACGCCAAGGCCAAAGCGCTCAAGGCGGCCGGCCGACCGGTGATCGGCTTCGGCGCCGGCGAGCCGGACTTCCCGACCCCGCCGCACATCGTGGAGGCGGCGGTCGCCGCGTGCTCGGACCCGAAGAACCACCGCTACACCCCGGCCGGCGGGCAGCCCGAGCTCAAGGAGGCCGTGGCGGCCAAGACCGCCCGGGACTCCGGCTACGACGTCAAGGCCAACCAGGTGATCATCACCAACGGCGGCAAGCAGGCCGTCTACCAGGCGTTCGCCACCCTGGTCGACCCGGGCGACGAGGTGCTGCTGCCGGCCCCGTACTGGACCACCTACCCCGAGGCGATCACCCTGGCCGGCGGCGTCCCGGTGGTGGTGCGGACCGACGAGACCACCGGCTACCTGCCCAGCGTGGCCGACCTGGAGGCCGCCCGCACCGAGCGCACCAAGGTGCTGCTGTGGTGCTCGCCGTCCAACCCCTCCGGCGCGGTGGCGCCCCCGGAGCTGGCCGAGGCGGTCGGCCGCTGGGCCGTCGAGCACGGCGTCTGGGTGATCACCGACGAGATCTACGAGCACCTGGTCTACGACGGCGTGCGGGCGGTGTCGCTGCCGGTGGCGGTGCCCGAGCTGGCCGACACCTGCGTGATCGTCAACGGGGTGGCCAAGACCTACGCGATGACCGGCTGGCGGGTCGGCTGGATGATCGGCCCGACCGACGTGATCAAGGCGGCCGGCAACCTGCAGTCGCACCTGAGCTCGAACGTGTGCAACGTGGCGCAGCGGGCCGCCCTGGCCGCGGTGTCCGGGCCGCTGGACGCGGTGGACGAGATGCGCGCCGCGTTCGACCGCCGGCGGCGGACCATCGTCGAGCTGCTCTCGGCCATCCCCGGGGTCAGCTGCCCGACCCCGGAGGGCGCGTTCTACGTCTACCCGTCGGTGCAGGAGCTGCTGGGCAAGGAGATCCGCGGCGACAAGCCCGCCACCAGCGTCGACCTGGCCGCACTGATCCTGGAGCACGCCGAGGTGGCGGTGGTGCCCGGCGAGGCGTTCGGCACCCCGGGTTACTTCCGGCTGTCCTACGCCCTGGGCGACGACGACCTGCGCACCGGGGTGGAGCGGATGGGCGCCCTGCTCCGCGAGGCCCGGTAGCGGTGGCCGCCGCCGAGCTCGCCGACCTGGTGGCGCTGGCCGCCGAGGAGAGCTACCTGGTCGTGGTGTCCACCGCCCGGGCGGACGGCACGATCCAGTCCTCGGTGGTCAACGCCGGCCCGCTGGCCCACCCGCTGGACGGCACGCCCACCCTGGCGTTCGTCACCTACGGCGCGGCGAAGCTGGCCCACCTGCGGGCCCGGCCGTGGCTGACCGTCACCGCCCGGCACGGCTGGCGCTGGGCGGCCGCCGAGGGCAGCGTCCGGATCATCGGTCCGGACGACCCGGCCCCGGGGGTGGACGCGGAACGGCTGCGGCTGCTGCTGCGGGAGGTCTTCACCGCCGCCGGGGGCACCCACGACGACTGGGACGGCTACGACGCCGAGATGCGCGCGCAGCGCCGGGCGGCGGTTCTGCTCACCCCCACCCGGGTCTACACCAACTGACGGTTCACGCGTCCGGCTCGTAGCCCCCGTGGTCGGTGCCCGCGTCGAGACCGTGCGGGTCGTAGCCGTGCGGATCGGCCCCGTGCGGGTCGGTCCCGTGCGGGTCGGCACCGTCGTCGTACGCCGGCACGTCGTAGCCGGGGTCGCCGAGGCCCGGCTCGCCGTGCGCGTCGGAGCTGCCGGTGAACGGACCCTGGGCGTCGTCCAGGCCGGACACGTAGTTGTCCAGGTAGCGGACCCCGGCGCCGTCCCCGGTGTGCCCGGCGAAGTAGGCGGGCGGGGGCGGCGGCGGGATGTTCAGCACGTCACCGGGGCGGCGGCCCAGGTCCTGGTCGTCGCCGATCCGCACCAGCGCGTCGTAGATGTTCTGCGGGCTGGGCTCGGCCAGGCCGTGCCGGGCCAGCGTGGCGCCGGGGTCGGCGCTGAACTCGGCGCGCCGCCCACCGTCACGTAGCAGCCCGCTCAGGAAGTCCACCAGGGTCTGGCTCATGGCTGCACCGTAGAGCAGCTACTCGCGGTCGGCTGCCCTCGGCTCCACCCGGACGTGGAAGCCGTCCCCGTACCGGGTGGTGCCGTAGTCGACGGCGTCCTCCACCTTCTGCCGGGACCGGTCCTCGCGGCGGATCATCGGGTCGTCCCGCAGGTCCTTGGCCAGGGCCACGCAGAGCACCACCATGACCAGCGCGAACGGGGCGGCCATGATGATGGTGAGGTTCTGGATGCCGGTCAGCGCGGTGTCCCCGCCGGTGAGCAGCATGATCGCCGCGATGGCCCCCATCACCGCGCCCCAGAAGATCACCACGCCCTTCGCGGGGTGGATCGAGCCGCGCTGGGACAGCGTGCCCATCACCACCGAGGCGGCGTCCGCCCCGGAGACGAAGAAGATGGCCACCAGCACCATGGCCAGCACGCTGAGCACCGTGCCCACCGGCTGGAACGACCCGAGCAGCCCGAACAGCTGCTCCTCGACCGAGCGGGCGGCCAGGTCGGTGCCCTGGCGTTGCAGGTTGATCGCGGTGCCGCCGAAGATGGCGAACCAGATCAGGCTGACCAGGCTGGGGATCAGCAGCACGCCGACCACGAACTGCTTGATCGTGCGGCCGCGGCTGATCCGGGCGATGAACATCCCCACGAACGGCGTCCAGGAGATCCACCAGGCCCAGTAGAAGATCGTCCAGCCGGACAGCCAGGTGCCCATCGCGTCGCCGCCGGCGGCCGCGGTGCGGGCGGACATCTCGGCCAGCTGGCGGAAGTACTCGCCGATCGCAGTGGGCAGCAGGTTCAGGATCAGGATGGTCGGACCGGCCACGAACACCACGACGGCCAGCAGCCCGGCCAGCACCATGTTCACGTTGGACAGCAGCTGGATGCCCTTGGCCACCCCGGTCACCGCCGAGGCGATGAACGCGATGGTGAGCACCACGATGATGGCCACCAGCAGCGTGGTGCCGGCCTGCTCGAGGAACCCGGCGGCCTTCAGCCCACCGCCGATCTGCAGCGCGCCCAGGCCCAGCGAGGCGGCCGAACCGAACAGCGTGGCGAAGATGGCCAGCACGTCGATCAGCCGGCCGAGCGGGCCCTCGGACCGCTTCCGCCCGAGCAGCGGGACGAACGCCGAGCTGATCAGCTGCGGGCGGCCCCGGCGGAAGGTGCCGTAGGCGATGGCCAGGCCGACCACCGCGTAGATCGCCCACGGGTGCAGCGTCCAGTGGAACAGCGTGGTGGCCATGGCCACGTCCAGCGCCTGCGGCGTGCCGGCCTCGACGGTGCCCGGCGGCGGCTTGGTGAAGTGGGTGAGCGGCTCGTTGACGCCGTAGAACATCAGCCCGATGCCCATCCCGGCGCTGAACATCATGGCGATCCAGGAGACCGTGCGGAACTCCGGCAGCTCGTCGTCGGCGCCCAGCGGGATGCGGCCGTAGCGGCTGACCGCCAGCCAGACGGCGAACACCACGAAACCCGACGCGGCCAGCACGAACCCCCAGCCGCCGCCGGTGATGATGCCGTTCAGCACGGCCTTGTTCACCGCGACCAGCGAGTCGCGGGCGGCCACCCCCCAGGCGATGAAGGCCAGCACCAGCGCCGCGGCCACGCTGAACACCCAGCGGTCCAGCGGCTGCCGGCGCTCGGCGGCGGACTCGGCGGCGTGCGCCTCCGGGGTCTCGGGGGTGAGGGTGGGCTCGTGGTCCGGGCGTTCGGGGCGGTCCCGGTGAGGTTCGGTGAGGGTCATCGGGTCACGGCTACGCGACAGCGCGGAGCCATCCTCCTAACGCTGCGTCACAAGGCTCGCCTACGACATGCTCAACCGGGTACCCCCGATGAACAAGGTCTTAACCACAACCGACGCCGGATCGACATCCCGCTCGCGACGGGGCCGGCGCACCGCACGGTGCACCGGCCCGGTCGGCGGAACGTCTACTTGTCGGTGTCGGCCAGGTCGGCCAGCGCCCGGGCCCGGCGGGCGTACTTCCAGTCGGCGAGCTGCTCGATGGTCTTGATGCCCAGCTCGGCGAGCTGCGCGTCGTGCTTCTCGGTCAGCCCCTCCAGCGCGGACGGCGGCGCCTTCAGGATCTCGGCGGCGGTCTTGCTCTCCCACGCCTTGTCCACCAGCTTGCCGAAGTTCACGGGTCTCCCTCTTTCTCGCGGATCACTCGGACGGCGGCGAGCATTCCGCCGTCCGCCCGGGCCCGCAACCGGGGACCCTCAGTCGGGGAGGGTGACCAGCGCGACGGCCCGGCCGAGGACCGTCCTGCCGTCGAAGACCGCCTTCACGTCGACCTTCCCGACCCGCGCCCCGTCGGCGTCGTCCACCGACTTCAGCGTGCCGGACAGCTCCACCACGGCGCCCTCGCCCGGGTCCACCCCGGCCACCACGTCGGGTACCGGGACCGGGCGGGTGAACCGCACCGACCAGGACCGCACCGCGCCCGGATCGCCGAGCCAGTCGGTGACCAGCCGGGCGCCGAAGGCCATGGTGAGCATGCCGTGCGCGACCACCCCGGGCAGGTCCACCGAGGTGGCCACCCGGTCGCTCCAGTGGATGGGGTTGTAGTCGCCGCTGGCGCCGGCGTAGCGGACCAGGTCGGTGCGGTTCACCGTGACGGTGAGCGGCGGCAGCTCGGTACCCGGTTCGAACGTCGTCACGCCTGCTCCTGGCTGAGCAGCAGGGCCTCGGTGACACACACCGGGGCACCGTGCGCGTCGACGCAGGCGCCGCGCAGGGTGAGCATGTGGGTACCGGCCCGGGTGCTCAGGCCGATCACCTCGACGGTGACCACGAGGTGGTCGCCGGCGTACACCGGCCGGGAGAACTCGATGGTCTGGCCGCCGTGCACGGTGCCCTCGAAGCGCCAGCCGAAACCGGGGTCGCGCAGCAGCTCCTCGAACCGGGGCATGGTGAACACCACCGGGAACGTCGGCGGGGCGACCAGGTCGGGATGGCCGGCGGCCCGGGCGGCGGCCACGTCGTGGCACACCGGAGCGCGCTCACCGACGGCGGT
>JAESFN010000739.1_pt1 | contig 22776 bp, 31 predicted proteins | sample 9269411 | NCBI WGS metagenome assembly JAESFN01 (sample SAMN14505399, study PRJNA617100) | algae metagenome | isolation source: Iphinoe sp. HA4291-MV1 and co-occurring heterotrophs from trail next to... | place: USA: Maunawili Falls, Hawaii | collected 2009-07-25
AGGGAATGATACGAGTATGGGAAAATAGCGGACAAAGTTGTAATGACAATTATGCTTGTTTGCGTAATCTCTCTAAATTTTGCCTATGTAATTCTGGGTAGTTCTCTAGGTCGTCTACAGTTTCAGGCGCGGGAAATACACGGTTATTGGGATTTTGAAATCGGTCAATGTAAATTTGTAGTGCTTGTTCATCTTCTCTGTGTTCGAGAATGTATTGGCGCAATTCGGCGCGGGTTATTGTCAGAAAGTCAGGTTTGGTCATAAGTATCTCCATTGCCCGTTTGGATAAATAACAATTTCTGTTTCTTTTCCAGCCAAAATGACTACATCTTTTGTACGCTGGTCTATCGTTACTAGATATATGGGTAAATACATTTTAGTATTTCTGTAGCAGAGGATGAAACACGTTTTAATTTGCTCACTTGTAGGCATGTGTTAAGAATCCGTTTCTTTAGCTTGTTTCCGAATTTCTTTTTTGATTGAATCATATTCATCCTCTGATGTAACACTTTCAAGTTTCCTTAAGTCTTCCATCAATTCTGGACGTTCCCATTGTCTTAATTGTTCATAAAGTCTCATAACATCTTTACGATGTTTGGAGTTGACAAACTTACAACCTAACGGAGTAAATGAATAGTATTTTTTACTTTCCGAAACTTCATCATGAGGCATCAGGGTTTTACGTTTTTCACTGTTCATCTCACGCCATTCGGACAAACCAAGTAGACGTTTAGTCACTAGTTCATGAATTTGATTGTCACCATTAACTATGTCTTCAAAAATTGAAGCTGCTACATCATCACCATCCTTACCATTCTTCTTAGACAAACCTCTAATTTTGGTATTTGTTTCGCCAGTAATTGAGTTGTGCAGTCGATAATCCGATTTATTTCTTATTTGACATTCAGTGTACAGTTTTTTGACTTCAAAACTGAATTGGTCATATTTGAAGATGTCCAATTCACTAAATTGTTCTTTGAGATGTTTCCATGCTAAATCTTGGACATGATTTTTATTGTCTAAAATTTTAAACATGGTTTCATCTTGTGAAATTTCGTAATCAAATAGTGGTTTGATTTCTACAACTGTTTGACGGTCACTACCTTTAAAAATTTCCAAACCCAAATTTGCAAATATATTCAAAGATTTTTGACGGTAGTAAGCAACCTTATTAACATCAAATACACCACCATCGGTGATTGACATCAAACTGTACAATCCTTTAGCCATACACCAAGCCAATGTTCTAGCTCGTGCTGTAATGTTGTTGCCTACGATAAAATTACTGATACCAGTACCATCACCAGCAAAGTAACTTGAAGCAATGCAGCCATAGATTGTATTTACAATCAGTTTGATAAACTCTTGAACAGAACTTTGATATAACCAATCTGTTTTACTGAATTCAACACCATCTATAACTTGGTTATCAGGTATATCGTTAACAGTAGCATCCTTGTTGTCTCTACCAAATTGTTTGTTGTAAAGTTTGACTTTGTTTTTATGCGTAGCTCGTCTGTCAATTAACGTACCCGCTAAGTCTTTTAACTCAACCCTCACCCACTTGGTACACCATGTAAGACCGGAAATACCAATATCCTTGATACTTCTTACTTCACACATTTCTGGAATAACTTTATCAATTTCATCCCGTTTATCGTAGTATGCGAAACATTCAACAATAGCATTTTTTCGTATCCAAGCCAATTCAGAGTTAGAAGTATACTTAAGAATAACCTGGTACAAATCATGAGTGAACGCACTCATATGTACTTGATTAGTAGCCAAGTACATAGAAGCATCATATTGCTTATCTCCATCACTATTATTTTCTGCAAAGTGTGATTGATACCAATCCCAAGATGTAAAAGATTTTTCTTCTTTCGATAACAATAAATCTTGCTTGAACGGAGCATCTTTCCAACTGATACGAGCCACCCATAAACCAGGAATGAGATATTTATTATATTGTTTTTCCCATTCTCCAAAAGACATTGGTGTAGCAATAATAGAGGGATTGCCTATTGGAAAGATTTGATTTTTAAGTCCATTGCCATAACAACCGTTGATGTCAATATCGACTAGTAGACCATCTAGTACATCAATGGTGGAACGCTCTTTGACACACCTACCCCCATCTGTCATTCCCAAGTAAAGTAGTGCTTGACTGCCTACTAAATGAGATAATTGTTTCATTGCTTCTGGACTTGCCAATCGATTGTACCAATACAAAGGTTTTATCCCGGATGTCTTATCTTCCTTTGTCGGCAACATCACGTTAGGACGCGTTGCAAGCCATTCTGAAGCGATTCTAGCTGTTATCTTGCCAGTACTCAGTCCCCAGTCCTTACTAGGCGGTACGCCTACTGTAGAGGCAATATCATTATAGAAATCTATGGTTTTGTCATGCACGAGCTTGAGATACTTGACATCACCTCTAATATATTTGATAAACTCCTTGGGTTTCTGTATCATGAAATCTAGAGGATTGTTGTTTTTATTCCAGTCCCAAACTGTTTTGTCATCAGTGGGTAACCCCACGTTTTGTAAGTAAACTTTTAAAGATTTAGCACCCTGTATAGCAGCAATATCAATCAATTCAATTGATAAACAATGCCATTTCATACCCTTTTTAGTAGGTAATAAAATCTCGTACGGTAGTGCAATAGGTTTGTTGAATTTGGTGGTGATGCGTCTAATTCTTTCAAGATATTGCAGACAATAATATTGAAAATCAGTATCTTTAGCCCAGAGAAATTCTAAGTCTTTAAAGCTGAAAAAGAAATACATTTTCAATGTATGAACTCTACGACGCTGTAAGTCTTTAATCGGTCGCCATTCAATCTTGTATTTATCATTTAAAAAATCTAGAATAACGAATGGTGATTGATAAACTTTTAAAGTATCCTCTTCACCTATCTTTTTCAATTTTCTTCGGACATCCACCATGATAGGAGGAAATTTAGCAGGATGACTATCGGGGTGTAAGTATTCAGCATGATTTCCAGCACTATAGAGAGAGACACAAAATGGTGTTGTTCGTTGGTCAGTTGTTGCTAAGTATTCTGAGTCAGTACCAATTTCATCCCAACCAATAGGTAATTCTAAAGTTTCTGTAACCGTTTCATTAGGTATTTTGGATTTTTCTTTTGATTTAGTTTTTTCAACACTTAAACTACGGTTATGCAACTGTCCAACGTCAACTTTTACACTACCAAATTCATCTTCCTCATCATCTTCATCTGTTTTGGTATCAACTTTTGGTTTTGGTAGTTTGGCGCGTAACATGTCTGGTGTAACTATTGCACCGTCAAATTCGTCTTCATATTCCTCTTCTTCTGTTGCAATGGTTTTGACAGGTTGAATTTTAGCGCGTAACATGGCTGGGGTAACCCTAGCACCACCAAATTCATCTTCATCTTCTGCATCAGGTGTTACAATTGAATTATTAGGTGTTACAATGAAATCATCAGATGAATTATCAAATTGATTTTTGTCTAACATTTTAAAAACTCCTGTGATTACAAACATTTGCAGGAGTCTGACAAGTTTATATTGGAAATAAGGGAAGGCTGTATGCGTCAACATACAACCATCTCGTCAACTTATCAGACTAAATTAATCGTTGTCTCCGCCATCTGCCTCTAGGTCGATGGCGATTTCTGTTTCTGAAAGTCCTTCGTCAGATGTATAGTCGCGTTGCTGATTACCATCTTTATTTAGAAGTGGTTGTAAGCTTTCTACTTCTAAACGGTATAGATTGCGTTCACCTTGTGTTAGCTCACCCTTGAAAACTAGACCTCGTTTAGAGTCCAAAAAATCGTAGATACTACTCAAGTCTTGATTGATTACATATCCAAATTCATCATGTGGATCTAAAATTGTTTCCGATTGTTCGTCAGCCACATACCCAAGTGCTTTTAGCAATTTACCCAACACATTGGTTTCACTATAGCGATAAGATGACAGAACACTTATATTTGCAGGATTTTCGCGAGTAACATCCATACAAGAAAAAATAAGACTAAAAAATGGACGTTCTCCATCTTTGGTCACAGAATGCTTGTAACCTGCAAAGGTTAGTCTGGTGGAAGCGTCTTTTTTACTTGTCAGTGGAGTGAATGAGTGTTTGAAGGTTTGTTCAAATTGCATAGTTTTAGCTTTTTTGGTGGATTGTTTAGATGTTGTTGCCATAATCTGATATCCTTTGAGCAATTGTCTTTAACTTTACTCTGTCAGTGTATCCCTAATGAATCCCATTTGCATTTGTGGGTGTGACAGTTAACAAAGTGTCCCATTTGAATCACATTTGACTCACATTACTGAATTTAGTAAATTAAAGTTAGATGCGAATTCAAATGAACTCCTTATGAAAACCACCCTCAAGGACACTCAAGTGTCACTCAGATTTAATAAAGAAACTCTTGAAGCTATGAAAAGCGTTGCAGCAAGTGAAAATATTTCACTTTCAGACTTCATTACTAAGTTGTTTCAGGAACGGGACAAGAAAAATCAATTAGAAGCTCGATTGGAAGCTTTAGAGCGTGCTGTATTTCATCAAACACAAGTCGCCTAACCTTCACTTTGAGTTAGGAACTACACCCCGACCGTTAGGCACGGGGTTAACTTTTGCTTGTATTCCTTCACAACTTCCGTCTCCCTACATGTGTGGAGGCTTTTGATTTCTTAGGAGCACCACTCAAAATACAGTCACACTTGCTACATTTAAGCCATTCGCTAGATACGTAGCCAGCTTCTTGACAATCGCAATTAGGACATTTTAGATTCCCTTTACGGACTTGGGGTTTCGGAATCCAGCGGATAAATTTCTCGCACCCACTACACCGCAAGGCTGCAAAATGCGGACATGGCGGTTTTTGGTGAACAAGGTATGTTTGTTGATATGCACAATAAGGACATATGTTGGGCGGCATTTTTACTTAATAAACCAGTTTTGCATCAATTTACACTGGACAAGTAGTAGAAGTACGTGAGTGATGGACTTACTATCCAGGATTACAGAAAAAATGAAGAGTGTGAAAAATTTCCGTTAACATTAACTTTAGGTTAAAAAATTGTTATTAAAAGGTTGTTAGGACAAATATATTCAAAATTTGGTGGTTGCTTAGTTGCAGTATTTATTGCTTTTCCTTCATACCACCTCAAAAAACTAAGTCGTACACCGTATTTTTTTAAAGAATCCTTATTACATATAAGTGCGGATTCTTTTTTAAAAACGTTCAGAAACTTTATCCAAATATCTTTTATTTCTTTTTCATTAAGTCGATATTTCCAAATTGCACAAATAGTAAAATTTTGCCAGGAATCACTGTTTTTGTAACTTTCTAAGATACTAAAGGTTTCGGATTCCGGGAATCTATTTCTGTAAAAATTGTTTAGAAATCTGTAATGTTTTCTTTCCTCTTCCAAGGTTTCTCCAATTGGATTGTTTTCGATATATGAAAGAAATCTAATAGTCCAAAGAATTTCTTGTTTACAACGTTCGGCAAAGAATTCTCTAGGATTGTTAAAAGTAAATTTTCTACCGCTATCACTTGCAGTTTGTTTAATAATTTTCCAACCAGCAATTGTTAATTGTAATTCTCTGTAACGTGTTTCACTTATAATATTGATAACTTCTCTTTCCCAAGGATGGATATCTAGAGTATCGAGAGGGTTATCTAGGATAAAACCGAAGTCTCTTTTTTGAAAATAATCAATTTTTAAGCCAATTAGTTGCCATCTAAAATTAATTCTAAGTAATTGTTCACATTCATCTCTTGTAGGTAGTCTGGGTATATTTAAACCTTCAGGTGGTAAATGTTTAAACATTTTCAGAAGAGATATAAGACTCTTTTTATCAGTGTTTGAAAAGTTAGCTGATTGGTAATTCATGTTGTTAACTTTATTCTCTTATTAATGTATATGTCTTAACAATGCGATAACTTCATCTAAAGTACTGTTGTAAGGTTTGTTCAACAGTTTGTTGATAGCTTGAATTATTTCTTGTTTTTAGCGTTTATTTTTATATTTAAACCTTTGTTTGACCGGGTATATAATATTTTTATTAATTATTTTTATCTGAGATTGTACTAGACCTCCACAAAAACATACTACTTATATGTCTTTTTTAGACCTACTATTTATTATCTATATTAAAGAAAGATAATTATTTATATTTTGTTTAGTGTTCATACTTGTTTACCTTCTATATCGTCTTTTTCCCAAACTATTTGTATTAAGTCGTCTAATTTTTTCAAACCAAAATATTTACATAAAGTAGTAACTGTGTGATTGTCTATACGGTCAAAGTGACTCCGGTATAGTTTTCCAACTGTGGTAGGACTTAGACCTGTCTCGGCGGCGAGTGTTTTTTGGTCAATACCTCTAGATTGCATTAGTTCAGGTAATCGTGATTTCATCTTCATGGTTTAATACTACCATGACATAATAACACGATACTATCATTATAACAAAATGTTGATAGGAAGCTAGCATCGCGTTATATTCATATTTGTGAGCGCAAGGCAAACACCCCAGCGGACGACACCGCATGACCAACAGCCAACAAGCCCCAAGTCCACATGATAACCAAACAAGACTACGACCAAGATTTATAAGCCACTAAGGAGTCCATAATGAGCGACATAGATAGTAAAACCCAAATTCGAGATTTAGTCATTCTCGCAAAGCATTATTCCGCAGAGAAATTTATTCAAGAAGTATTCGATTTGTTGTTGAATGAGCACGCATACACACTCCCCAACCTTCTGTGGGGAACAGCTCAGTATGTGCTCGAAAAAGAAGAATTGAAGGAAATTGGGCTGAAGCTTGAGAGATGTTGGTCCGATGCCCAAACTATTGAAGACAAAAAACACAACAATCTTTCATAACTGTCTACCTCGGCTCAATACCAACCGATAACCAAAACTTGAGAGTACGAACGAACTCCCCACAGGCTACATAGGTGTGCTGGTGCAAGTGCCTTGACTGCCGCACTTGCCAAATTCCTATTCAATCACAGCTATCCAACGACGTGAGTTATCCATCGAATGGACGGTAGTTGTCTGCGGTGTTCCGCAAATCATAGAGATAGATGCAATGTACCCCTAGCGCTCATGCTGGGGGTTTTCCAAAACCTCACTGGTTGTCATGAGGCAGACGCCTCTTAACAGCCAATGGAGCATATACCATGACTACAAAACAGACCACGATTACAGTATCTGATGCCTGCACTCAATTAGGACTACCTGAAGACCAATTCAGACTCCTTCTCAAGCCTCTGTACCCCACCAAGTGGGAAACCATGAAGCGAATCAGCATAAGAAACTACCAAGCTATAGCTCAAGCGCTTCAAGAGAAAGCTCTAGAGATGGATGAAACTAAGGAAGAATCTGACTCCGAACATTACGAGGTTAACTCCGAACATTACGAGGTTAACTCCGAACATTACGAGGTTAACTCCGAACATTTAGAGACAGACTCCGAACAGGATAAAGATGCCTTACCAAAAGCCAATGACATTATTAATACTGTAGCTGAACACCCTGAAATCAAGCAGATGACTGAAAAAATTGAGACTAAGGAGACTCTAGCTGAACACTTAGCAAGTGCAGACCAAACCGAAATTGACATACCTGAAAATCAGGAACCTAGCGACTTGGCGACTACTGACGAGACTACCAACCTCACCACTCAACAGGTAGAAGAGAAAGTCCGAATGCAACTTGAACTGAGCTTGCCTGACCAAATGTTCAACCTCAACAAAATTTCCAGAGCACTCGCATTAGTGGCAGCCGATGAGGCTGTTGTGGATTTTGCTGAAATCTACACCCACAGGCTCAATTCAGGCATCAATCAAATCATCAATTGCTACGCTTCAAACACGATGGAAGCTGCGCAACGCATAAGGGAGAGTGACACGTCAGATTTTTTGAACGAAGTGGGGAAGCTTCAATCAGTCACCACCGAAGAAGCTATGAACCAAATCAATTCTTTATTGTCGTGCTAATTCTACTTTTCACTCTACTCTGCACAAGCACTTCATTAATTCTCGCAGGCGTCCGACAACCTACTAACCAACTACCTAACAATTATGCTGAACAAACTCAACGATAATCAACGCTTAATTGCCTTTTTCGCATCTGCTGTCATTGGTGGTTTGGGAGGAGGCTATTTCATCACTCAACTCGCAGGACAGAAAACAGCTACGTATATTGGTGGTGGAATTGCTCTAATCGGTATTGGTCTAGCTATTAAATCAATAAGGATTAAATAATGCAGACATCTGAAGAAATCAACACCCTTAAAAAAGAGGTTCACCATGCTTAATTTCTTTGTCAATTTTCTCAAGGAATTCAATACAGAGTTTCATTGCCAAACCATTTCGCATGTTGTTGAATTGTCAAACCGTATCGAAATACTTGAGAAGACGCTATTGTTAGCTTCTGAGAACTTTATTTATGTGAAAAAAGAACGTGATTATTACCAAGAAAAGTACGAAGAAATCAAAGACTCGTTCATCAGTATTGCAAAGCAGAACATCAACCTTGAGGAGGAGTTAGAGGAAGCTGAGGACATCATCTTAGGTTGTCGTAATCGTGCTGATTCTTGTGAAAAATCTCTAAATCAAACGCAAGCAAAATTGACTTTAGCTTTGCTTCAAATAGAAGCACTACAGAAAGAACTCAACAATCAAGAGTCTGACCATGATATCTGTTGCCGAGAATATTTAGAACTTGTCGATTCTTTGAGATTTGAAATTCAAACCCTAAAGGAAACAAAAACGGATGAGAACAACTGAAAACAACGAAGCGACAAACACTTCGCACGCACGAATTAAGCCCCCTGCGAAGATTTCAGAGCCTTCTTACATACGATTTGAAGCTTTGGAATCAGTGCAAGAAGAGTATCAGGCTAAACAACGCGAACGTATTCTAGACGTAAAAATGAGGGGATGGGTATGAGATTACCAGAAAATCAAGATTACGAAATCGAATACAGAAACTATCGAATTATCATCAACAAACCAACCAAAAACACTTATGCCTATTGGATTCGTGGGATTGATGTAGAGGATTCTGAAGGAGGTTTTAAAACAGCCAAGAGCGCTTTACTAAAAACTAAAAACTTCATTGATGACGGAGCCTAACACGCAGGTAAATTCGATGAAAATTGTAAGTCTATTTACCATATCTCTCATTGTTTTGGTAGCGGTACCTACCTTCGCTAAAACTCCAAAGACTGTTGGACAAAAACATTGTCAAAAGTATTCTTTTGGGTCGAGACACATTGAGAATGTTTGTAATTCTGAATGGGGTACGGGGTCTTTTATTGATGGTCAAAGTATCATCCACAAGACTGTAAATAAAGTCAGAAAAACTAAGTACAAACCTAAAACAAGATGAAAATGAAGCGATTGCTTCAACAAAATTTAGCAATCGCTTCTTCCCTTATTTACTAAATCATGAGACTTATTATGGTAACAAAAAAAGGCACGGTAACCGGCGCAAATTTAGAAAAAACTAACCGAGGTAAAAAGGGAGGACTGACAGGCTCTAAAAGGGTGACAGGAGAAACTAAGACACCCATTGCAGATATCAGCCTAGATTCTCCAACACCACCTAATGTAGTAGAGAAACTTCAAGAGATTGGCAATGGTGCAGTATCGGCAATTGAGAATGGTGCTAATGCGATTTCTACCGTTCAGCGTTATACAAGTCAGATAGGGGATGCCATAAAGTCAACCGATACAGACCGCAACCCTTTAGCTGTTACCGATGGGAAAGTAAACAGTTCTGAAATCTTGGCAAGTGCTAGCGCTGAAATAGATTCTAATGTTCCGCAGCTTGACAATGCTACAGCAACTCAAAGAAATATAATCATTGCCAGACAGCGAAACTATGTTGGCGTTGCGATTCAAAATACCAAACTCAAACAGGACTTAGCGACACTTGACTTAGAACAGCAAAGATTAATCGGACTCCTGATTGATGGTAAGACAGCACATGTCACCAACGAGAAAAAAGCTGTTTTATATCGTCGTGCCGAAGTTGGTAGGGATACGGAATTATCAAAACTTGAACAAGACCGTGAGTTACTTGTACAGCAACAAATACGGACAGAAGGAACACAAAATCAGACAGGACTTATCCGGGAACAAGAGGTGCTCAAAGTCGCCAAAATACGCGAGGAAATTGAGCGCCAAGGCTACGAAATCCAAAATATCCAATACGAGAAAGAACGTATCAGACAAGAAACTGAAGGTAAATTTACTGCTGGTTTCTAAACAAAATAGGGTGCTCAAATTTGAACACCCTGTTACTTCATCAAGGATAAAAGATTACATGTTTAAACAAGTATACTTCGGACTGCTCATAAGTTCATCTCTTTTAGGCGCTGTAGGTCTAGTTCAAGCTATGAACACAGAAGGACTTACTCGAAAGATAGCAGGCACTATTGGTGTGGGTGGCGCTGCTTCAGCATTAGTTTCTCTGGGCTTGGGTATTGCTTATGATGGTAAAGCACAATCACTCAAGAGAGATTTTGAGGGAGAGTTAGAGAACAATTTAAGTGTCAAAAACCGTGAAATTAACGGGCTTAAGATTGAGATTAATGAACTCAAAAGTAGAATTAAGTCTCTGGAATTTGATAAAGACAGGAATCTTAACCTGATAACAGACTTACAGGACAAATTGAACCAGAAGGCTGCTGACTATTTCAAAGTAGTATCCGATAAGGATTTGAGAATCAGAGCTTTGCAAGACATTGTAGATGCGAAGGATACCAGGATTGAGGACTTCCTAGAAGATTGTAGAGGGTACGTTAGCAACTTTTTCTCTTTACGCTACAACGACATTCACAACATACAAAAACGGTTAGAAGCTGCTTATGATAATCCAGATGTAAGTGAGGAAGCGCGTAAAAACTTTGAGACAAGAATCAATGATATCAAACGCCTAAAAACAGAATTGACAGATGAACTCAAAGTGATTAAAGAACTTGAGATTACTGATTTTCAGGTAATTCTTGACCATATTTTCACCTTTGACAACAAGTTCTTAAACGTCAAGACACGATGGAAAGATGTTCGGGCGCGTGAAATCAAAGCTGAAAGTAAAGAGATGCGTAAATCACTCGACAACTCTATGCCTAAAGATGTGGCACTTGAGCGCTTCCGGTCTGGAATAGATGAAGTAGATGAGCGTATCACAGAAAAGTATGAAGCGCTGCTATTGAACAATAACAATATTCATGCTCAATTGCTTGACCTGCTTGAGCAACGAAATCTTGTGATTGACGACCTAACCAAACAAAATGAAGAACTGCAAAAACCACTGCTAGCCACAGGTAAATCAGATTATGCTCAGGTAGCCAACCGAATAGCAATGTATTACTACGAAAATTACGGCTATCGGTTGGACGTTATTCAATGGGATGAAAGCGAGACTGGTTACTCAGTTCTGTTTGCCACTAGACGCAATCCTGGTTTAACTGAAACTGAGCTACTACCCCACAACACACGGGAACAGCTAGCGGCATTTACCAATAGCTTGCAAGGGACATTGCCAAAGTTCACTTTCAACTACCAGCATTCAACCGTAACGCTTGATGTGATACTACGCAAGTCAGTCAAGAAAGAACAAGCTAAAGGTGATATAGATAAAATCTGGGTTCCGGTCGAAAAGTTTGAAAGCTATGTCAAGAATTGGGAGCGGGTAAGAATCACCGCAGGCAGTACCGGAGGTAAGTCACCAACAGCCAAGAACTTAGCACTGGCAATCATGAAAAGTCGCAAAGGACAGGGTGAGATACGGTTGTACGACCCACAAGACGGTTCTAAGAAAGACTTCTGGAATATGCCCAAAGCAGGCAGTAGCCATGAGAACAATGTTGAGGGAATGAGTGAACTGTGTGAACTGCTAGACCATCGCGCCAAGTGGAAAGGTGACCATCCATTTATCTTGTACATCTTTGATGAAATGGATTCAACAATCGCTCAAGAACGGGAAAACAATGGTTACTACTACTTTCGCGACAAAGTAACCTACTCGCTCAAGCAAGCCAGTCATCAGAACATTGGAGCTATCTACATTGGTCAAGCCTGTGACGCTTCTACAATTCCTGGGATGAGTTGGTCAGACTGGAATAATGCGGTTCAACTTCATATCGGAGCTAATGCAGGTATCTGGATTGATAAGGCTAAGACCATATCAGGTGATGACAAGACTAAGTTACTTGACCAGTACCGGAAGATTCAAGAGTTCTGTGACCGCAAGAATGAGGAACTGGGCTTAGACATCTTCACTGACCCTGGAGCATACCGATTTGCTCTTGCTGTTTCACTGACCGGACTACCAAAGTTTATTCAACTTCCAGACTTCGATAGCTACGACTACTACGATGTCATGGCTGAAAGTGAAGACTCTCTGAGTATAAATACTCATAATCTACTTATTTCTAACATTATAGATGAGGTACAAGAGAAGGCAGAATCAATGAATGTTAAGACGAAAATAGAGTGTCCACACTGTGGCTCTGACCAATATCGCTCTAAAGGACAGCGATGGTTATGTCTTAATACCGAATGCGGTAAAACCTGGCTGAAGAAAACCAAGGTTTAATTTCAACTAACAGTAATTAACCATTAGTAGAGCGTCACTAATGATTTTGACGTTGTGACAAACGTCCCGGACGCGTCCCAACCCGCGTCCCAAAGCGTCACTATAAAGGCTGAAAGTATTGATATTACGTTAGTGACGCGTCCCGGACATTTCCCTATAGGGGGGTCAGTGACATTTGGGACGTTTGGGACGCTTGCCGGACATTTTCTATTAGTTAATCTGAGTTAAGCGTTTAATAACGTTCCCATAAAGATTTAAGTTACTGTTAATTATTAGTTGAAATTACTCTAACAGTAACTCTAAAGATTAATTTATGTTAGTTGAAAAACTTCATCTAATTAATGGTAATTAAACTCTCAAATATTCCTAACGCTAGCTATCACAGGAATCCGGTACTCAAAATGAATAACTGCTCAAAAACGGGTACATTCGGGTACAATTCTTTCATTACCTTTCATTTTCAACCATCAAAACCATCTATAACGTATACGGAGCAAGACTTATGGTGATTTCTAAGACCGACGAAACAACATCAAATGTACCCAAAAGTACCCAAAAAATAGGGGGAGTAAAAATGCCTAAAATTCCAGCGAAAAACAAGAAGCTGTTCAAAAGGGTGATAGACCTTGGTAATCATTGGGTTAAAGCTTACGTTGAAGGCTACGAACTTTTGAGAGAACCTAGCTGGTATGCCAAGTGTTTATCAAACACATCTAATAAGTTACCTGGTCATGTTCGTTATGTCGATGGCGTCCGTTCAGATTTAATCAATCAGTGCTGGCTAATTGGTAACCAAGCCGTTCGTAGTGGTAGCAGTGATTTAATGAGATTAGTGGAGGACTACACGGGCAAGTCATCTCTCTGGCTTGAGTATTTCTTAGGTACTTTGGCTCATTTACCACAGGTCAATTCTGAGATGAATTTGGAAATAACCGTGACTACCAATGATGTTAAACGTCATGAACCAGTTATCAGAACTAATGAAGGGACGCATAAGGTAGAATTGTGTGGCGTCCCTTGCACCGTAATCATCTCTATTAAATCAGTATTACCAGAAGGATTTGCAGCGCTCAAGAGTCAAAAGCTAGACGGAGCAGTAACTATCTGTGATATCGGAGGCGGTAACACGTCCATCAGTCGATTCTTTAACTCTGAGCCAGTCGGTGAAGTTGCAGTTAAGGACTTTGGCGCGGAATACCTGATTGAGAAAATCGCTTGTAACTCTGACCTCAAAGCATTAATCAAGCAAGCACCCGATAAGGATGTCATCAACCGTAGCATTGAGATAGGTGTAAAGTTCAAGAAGTCAGAGTCAGGTGAAAAAATTCCGTTTCTGGCTTACGGTGATTCAGTTATGAACTTCTACAAGGTGTATGAAGTTGAGTTACAGGACTTCATCAATTGCAGACTTAGGGAAGTTATCAAGCAGTTAGAACAGTACAAGTTAGGCGGTGACCAGATTCTGATAATCGGAGGAGGTTCTAAACTTCCGCTGCTGAACGCTGCACTGAAGAAAAAAGGTTTCTTGATTTCTGACAATGGCGCTTTTGATAACCTCACTGGTTTGATAGCGGAGGTCGGTTGATGACTGTCGAAAAAGTAAGAATCAAGAAGTACCAACAACCTAAAGTACAAGAGTGGTGTGAAGCACTCTTACTTACAGAGAGCAGGTTTGTGGAAGATGCAATAGCTTTCTATCTGCGTTTTTTAGAAGGAAAGTACCCTGTTGTACCCACGATTCCAGTTGCTACGACTGCAAGCTTGAATGGTCATTTGGAACAACCAGAAGCTAAGCCAGTGGTAATAGAAACCGATGACCCAGAAGAGTTTGACGGTGGAATAGACCTTTAATCTGAAAAGCACTGGTTAGTTGTCGGCTACCAGTGCCTCAAAGACTGGATACAAGTGTTTTAACGCTAATTGATGAAACGAGGTTTCAAATCTTGAAACTTTTACAAAATCAACCTCATAACCAGATGGAGAACTACGGTTCAGTTAATTGAGTTGGGTTGACAAGTACAGACTCTTCATTAATACCTTTTGACTCAGTAGTGACATCAGGCTCGGTAATTACTGGTAGTTCATCAACTTGAGAAGATTCAGGTTCAGTGTTAGTTTCAATTTGGTAATCTTTAGTTCCAGTAGTGCGGTAGCATTGAGAGGGTGGATTTGCAGTGAGAGTTACAGACGTAACAACATCAACTGTTGAAGTGAAATTAACTCTTAAAAATTTTCTGCAAAAAGATAGTGTGTGACGTTTACTACCAACGGTATATAGAATTGACCCGTAATTATTGCCGTTTGTTATTCGATAAACGTTATAAATTCTTACTGAAGCCGTCCCTGGATTAGCAAAACAGACTCCATTAGCAATAGTTGTATTATTCCAAAGCTTGAAGAAATCTGTACGGTCACGACATTGTTGGTCAGAAACACGGTTAATAGCCCATGCCGATTGGGGAAACATACCAAAAACACCTAGTGTGGTGATTAAGGAACCACCAGTAAGTAAAAGACCAAAGTATTTTTTGGTGAATCTGGTGTTCATCGTTTTCTCCTCGTTAAGTTAAAACCGTAAAATTATGGATTCGTATACTTCTCGGAGGAAAAGGCAAAATTTTATGCAATTATCGGAGAATACTTAAAATTTCTTAATAAATGTAACTGAGTAAACACATCTAATTTACATACTCCTGAATAAGGGACTTCCAATTAATGCATGGATAAATGAAACATTAGTCAAAGCCGCTGAAGAAATCATTCACACTTGAAATGAAAATCAACAGGCACGGTCGCGCCAAGATTCTCACACAAGAAGAGATACAGCTTGTTTTCAGCCACGGACTACACAGCGACCGTGATAAAACCCTGTTTGGCGTGTGCCTGTTTACCGCTGCCAGAATTCGAGAAGCTTGCACCCTACTGACTTGGACTAACTAACTCCTCTCCTGAAACGCCTAATCGGTTTTGGCATCCGACAGGAGATTGCGCAATACAGCGCTAATCACACAAACTCTAACAACAATAAAAATTATGCCACACGATTTAGTGACAAAGAATGGCGATGTTTTCGGACGATTGACAGTCATAGAAGCTAATTGTTCTAGGAGTACTACATCAGGTTCTAAACTTGAATCTAAATGTCTTTGTCAATGCGGGAAAATAACTATGGTTGTAAATAACGCGCTAAGAACAGGTAATACCAAAGGTTGTGGTTGTTTTCTTCATAGACCTGTGCATGGACATTGTAAAAATGCAAGTCGAAGTAAAGTGTATCAAGCTTGGTCGGATATGAAACAACGTTGTGATAATCCGAACCATAACTCTTATAAAGACTATGGAGGTCGGAGAATAAAAATTTGTAAAAGTTGGTATAACTTTGAAAAATTTTTAGCGGATATGGGAGAGCCTGCTTCAAAAATGACTTTAGACAGAATTGATGTAAACGGAAACTATGAAGCTAGTAATTGTAGATGGATAACCCAAAAAGAACAAAGCCACAATAAGCGAAATAATCACTACATATTTTTTAACGGAAGAAATCAAACTCTCACAAAATGGGCTGAAGAACTTGAAATAAAATCTGTAACTTTGCACACAAGATTAAGTCGTGGTTGGAGTGTTGAACGAGCCTTTACTACAGCAACAATCCTGAAAAACAAGAGGAATGTAGTATGACTTATCAACAAAGAAATGATGGCGTTCCAGGATATATTTATTTGTTAGAAGCACAAGGGTATCACGGTATAATTCCGGGCTGTGTTCTGAGGCGTGTAAAAATTGGATTGAGTCGCGATGTAGAAAGACGATTAGACACTTTACATTCAAATCAACCATGTTGTGACTACAAAATAATCCGCGTTATTTACGTTGAAAATATGGAATGTATCGAACAAGTTTTACATCGCAAGTTCAAGCATTGCAACATCAAGTTAATCAAGTCTAGGGAGTGGCATGATTTATTACCTTGGCAGTACGCGCATGTTCTCTGGATGTTTAGTCGCTACGATTCCAAGCGTAATCATTCGTTATCACCTAGACTCATTACTGGTGGTCTGGTGGCACTTTTGGGTGTAGGATTGCTCGTTGGATATTCAATGCGAGTATCAACACAACCATTACCAAATGGTACTACTGAACAAATAAAATGAAACGAGAAACACGAAATGTACTGTTAAGAGCTTATGTACAATTACAACAAATCATTGACGATTTGTACGAAGCGGCGCAGAAAGCACTAGAAAACAACGAGCTAGAGGATGCTAGCTTACTGGAGAGTAGAGCGGATAAACTCTATGAAGAAGGTGAAAATTTGGAAATCGTGATTTTAGAGTTGGAGGACGAATGAAAACGATTGAAGATTTAAGGACACGTGCCAAGGAACTCAGTAGACAAGCTGTTGAACTTAGACGTAAAGGTTCAGAAGTCTATGAAGAGAACAAAGAGCAAGCTAAACAGTTCAGACAACAAGCACGAGAAGCCATGAAACGTTGTCAAGTATTGATAGAAGAAATCAAACGTCAGCAAGCTTAAAGTTGAAAACTGACAATCCAGACAGACTGCCAGTTCTTTAGCTCTACGATAAATTCGACGAATGCTCTTCTAGGTGAAGGGCATTTTTTCATTTTACTTGCACCTCGTTAGATGTACGCTATGGATTACATCGGTTTATAGTCGAGCGATGAAAATCAACAGACATGGAAAAGCCAAAGTGTTGACACAGCAAGAGATTCAAATACTTTTCAATGATGGTTTTCAATCCGAGCGTGACCGCGCCTTGTTCGGTGTTTGTCTATATACAGCATGCCGTATCAACGAAGCTTGCACCCTCAACACCCCCGATGTTTACAACAAACGAATGCATGTTCGTAATGAGATTATTTTCCGTAGACACAATACTAAAGGGAAACTAGCAGCGCGAGCAGTACCAGTTATTGAGGAATTGCGAAGTCTTTTAATCAAGTATCAACCCGCTAACCGTGATGGGTTTCTGTTTCCCGGTCGGCACGGTATTAGTCATATCAACCCGGAATCTGCTAGTCGAATTTTGCGTGAGACTTGCGAAAAAATTTATTTGGAAGGTATTTCTACTCATAGTTTTCGACGTACAGCCTTGACCGAAATGAGTAATGCAGGCATACCGTTGAGAATTATTCAAGAAGTTTCCGGACATCGGAATTTGGAAGAATTGCAGAAATATCTAGAAGTTCGACCGGAACAGGTCAAAGGAGCCGTATCAACATTGTCGATGCTGGGACATGTGGGGGATAGTTACGTCAGGAAATCAGTCTTTTCTGACGTAACCTCTACCAGTGATACAGAAATAGGTTCAAGCGATGGACAACAAAATACCTCAGTACTTTAAACCGAGGTAGGTAAGAGATAGGAGAAGTATAAATGTGGATGAGAGATACCGAATCGCAAGAAAAGTTTTAGCTAACACTCAAACCAACCAAAACTAGAGTGGTGACAAGTAATGTAGCGAACACACCTTGTACAACGTATTTGCGTTGCTCCCAAATTGCAGGATACTCGGCATAGTATATTTTGGGTTCTGTCGCGTAGTTATTAAGAACGCCGTCTTCGTTAACAGTGGTGTACATAGCTCGCTTCTCTTTTTGTTGTAATTGTTATCTTATGTAAATAAATATAACAACATTGTTACAATAGGTCAACAAGGTTTGACAACAGAAAACTAATAGCGTTAATAAAACTTACTTATCACATTATCCCCGACCCAATTTTTTACGTGTAAGACCCCTTATCAAAAATGAAAAAACTTTGTCCACTCTCTTGACACCGTACAAAGTTGTAGCTAGTATGGTGATGTGGACAAAGTTAAGTGAACAAAGTTTATGACTACAGCTTACAATAAATTCGTAGAGAAGAACATCAGAACCGCGTGGGTAAAGACTTGGACAATCGAATACCTCAAAGGACTAGAGAACCAAGCAACAAAACCAGAGATTTCACAGTACTGTCAAGTAAAACTACAAGAGTTCAGCGACATCTGCAAACAGAAAGCTGAAGAACGAGCAAAGGAAGACCGCGAACATCTGAATGAGCATAGTTGGAAGCAGTCGAGTACCAGCTACATGTCCGGCATCCGCAAAGCAATTCAAGCATGGAGTCAAAGCAAGACACTTGATGACAGTAACAGTTATCCACAGGAAACCAAAGATGGGGTAGTTACTCAGCACTTGGCACTGTTGTACATGAAGTACACCTACTCACATAATCAGCCAAACACAGAAGTCAAACAAGCTAAGAAAGATGAGCAACGGCGTAACCTTGAAAGTATCAACTGTGTGGATGAGTATCAAGCCAAAATTGATGAGTTACTACAATCAACTGACCACAGAGAACTGGTAGCAGGACTGATAGCAGCAACGGGTAGACGACCAAGTGAAATCTACAGAACTGCTGAGTTTAAACAAGTTGGTCAGTTTGAAGTCATGTTCTCAGGTCAATTGAAAACTCGCGGTGAAATACGTGAAGCTTACCCCACTTACACACTAGTTGAGTCAGCTAAAGTCATAGATACTCTTGCTCGGTTGCGTAGAATGCCCGAAATCAAAGCAATCAAGAAACTTACTTTGGCAGAAATCGACTCTGGGAAGAACAACAAGATGAATGCTGCTATCAAAGAGCACTTCACCCCACTTATCAATCCCCCACATGGTGAAGCCCAATTGTCAGCCAAGAATCTACGGGCGAGTTATGCAGCTATCGCCATATATTTGTTCTGTCCTTGGCAGATGTCAACCAATCTTTTCATCAAAGAACGTTTGGGACACACCAGTGACACCACAGCTACAGCGTATGAAGACTACCAAATCACAGACCACCAAGGAAAACCGTTAACTCGTGGGACATGGGTGCAACGGATAGGAGAAGAAATGAACAGACCAATAGAAGCACAAATAGTAAATATGCAAATGAGAGTGACTGCTGCAACTAGAGCTGTGATAGACGACCAAGAATTTTTACCTTTTGGCGACCGTGTGACACGACTTGAGGAATTGGTGAGGTTAGCCAAGATAGGAAAACAGTTTGAAGAAGGTAAGTTAGTTAAAGAAGTCGTGACCGTGATAGAAAAGCCAGTTGAAGTTGTTGAAAAAATAGTAGAAGTATCTATTCAAGCTCCTACAGAACAAACAGAAGTGGAAGTATCAACTAAATCCAAACAACCAAAGAAAGACCCAACACAGATGACCAATGAAGAACTCTTTGGTTCACATATTCCTAACAGTGGTGAAGAGAAAGTCAGACGTGCGGTACAAGCTATAAAAGCTTACAATGAACGCCAGCCAAGCTTTAAGGATATGTGGGCTATCAATAGTTCTGTCCTCAAAGACTTGACCAACTGTCGTACAGCAATTGTAGAAAAGTACTTGAATTCAGAAGAAGGGCGATTACAGGTCAAAGATTACAACTTAGAAAAAGGTATGAGCTATCAACACAATCGCGGTAAGGGCAAGATTACAGATTTTATTAAGCTTGGCTAATGATTGGGAAAAGCATCTCACATCCTTAACGTACAATCTCCCAATCACCTCCAATTCCCGTGATGATGGTGTTGACAGCATTACAGAGCCGGTTGCTAGTCTTCTTTCAGACATTAGCGCCAAAAACAGAGCATTGAGCCTATGGCTAACCATATCTCCAGTAAATTCAGATATCTCATTAAGTAACTTTGAACCTTCATGTGTAAATCTTCCGAGTTATATTCCATGAAGCTGGGCAAATAAGTGATTCAAAGTAAATCGTTTTTGATTTTTAAAGCGTCATTTTTATGAAGGAACGCCAAAATAGAGGGAGGATTTTGGCGTAATTATGACGCATAAGCAGGCAAAGATTCAAGCCCGGAAAATGCATTTTAAGGTAGGTTATTCTTGCCCAGATATTGCGAACATCTTGAGAATTCCCTTGCGAACTGTGCAGCGGTGGATAAAAGATTCGAGGGGAGAAGAACTAGAGTTTTCAAGTCAGGATAGCGAAGGAGAATCAATCCATGAGGTCGTAACTCTCGTCAAGGAAGGGAAAGTCCATCCTACTTTATCTTCCGACTCGACTTGGTATCAAGAAGCAGAGTTGTTGGCACTAAGTCAGTTTGACGCGCATAATTCAGTCCGGATTAAAATAGAAAAACTCTTGAACGAACAGCTAGAGTCACCGGATTTAAATTTAAAGATTATACATTGTTTGTCTTTGGCTCTATCACGTCACATTGATGGTGAGCGACAAGCTGTATCTTTACATTTGTTAGATATTAATCGAGCAGTCAAACGTGTAGAAGATTTCGGTCTTCAAATTGTAAATGCAGAAGGAGATGATTGTGGCTGAAGAATTTACAGATGACGATCCTTACAGACAGTTGATTTCTTATAGTCAGAAGGTTGTCGAAGTTAAGCTGAAATTCTTACCGACACCGGACACAGAGCAGAATACTAAAGAGGCTATGAATGTTTTCGAGGAGATTCATGCTTACAATAAAATTACTGAACGTTTCGAGAAACTTCTTAAAAGAAATCGATGTCGAAATCAAAAAAGGAAGAAAAGTACCTGAAATCTGAGGAGGGACGGCTACAAGTTACTGACTACAGCTTAGAGAAGAAGCTAGGGTATCAACACAATCGCGGTAGGGGAAAGATTAGCTCAGTTGTCAAGATAGCTTAAGTAATCTTGCCAAGGATGTGTTGCGCTTTTTTCTAAAATGTGGATAAGTCTTCACAAGCACACCATCCTTGAAAATCATCTTTAGGATGACTTTTCCTTCAGTCAGATATTTTAACTCTTCAACAAACATTTCATAGAGAGTTTCTTTGTTGTCAAGCGTTTTTCTTCTTTATGTGTCAATTTTTTACAAAAACATAAGGTACTAGTCCAATTTTGACAAAAAAAGTTGACGGGAACTACATTTGTTGAATAAATTTGTCCAAAAAAGTCAAAAGAGTCAAAATATGTCTATTAAAATATCTGTCCGCAAGCAAACCAAACTTCACTATGGAGAAAACGACACTCTCGAAGGAATTGAAACGAGTATTACAATAACTTCCCCAATTTTTTAGAACGCCCGCACAATGCGAGTTTTGGGCTATGGGTTTAAACCTAAAGTCAAAAGCCTGAAACCCTTACCGTCTATGGAATTTAACTTTTTTGTCTAGCTCTAACCCTCTAATTTTGGCGAAGGTATTGGTATTAGACAAACGATTACACTGAAAGTTGGTCAGATATCGATTCATAAAGTGAAAGAAGTTGTGAAATGTCTCAAAAACTCCTAATTTCACACCTCCCTCATCCGTATCTCCTTCTCCCATCTCCCTGTTCATCGATGTGAGTGTGGGGGTTTTGTGTTGTGTGGAATATTTAAGTGTGAAAAAACATCGTTTTTAGGGAGCGTGATTGTCTAATCTTTGCACTCATCATTTACTTGACTTGTCACGAATACCACTAGATAGGTGCTCCCTTCGGATACATCAGTTTCACTCTTTTCTCCCGTAGTTTAGCTTCTTCGATACAAATTTCTTCAATTTGTTCAACCACATCTTGAGAAACACCCAGTTTAGCTGCCATTTTAGTTACAGTTGTCCTTTCCTGATCACTATATTCTCCATCACTACTGCAAGCTTTAATCGCATCATAAACAAGATAACGTCGTGAACCTGTTGCCTCCTCTGCATCACCAATCGCCTTCTCGATATCTTCGTCGGCTTTATAAGATTTGATTTCCTCCACTAATGAATCTGGTGCGCCAAAAGCACAAGCAAGCCCAATCACCCAGTCTCTTTCTTCTGCGGCTAATGTACCATCTCCATTGGCACAAATGAGAAGCGCCTTCAAATAACCGTTATAAGCTTCAACACTTGGAAGTTTGCTAAAGGTATATTTTTCTCTGAATAACCACAACAAACCCTCATTTTCAGTAGTCATGCTTACCCTTGATAAATAGATTAAGGAAGTTTTTCAATGTCATTATCACATATAAAGATTTTTCAAAATCCCAATAACCGCATATTTCCTGCACCTGAAACTGTAGACGACCTAGAGAACTACCCAGAATTACATAGGCAAAATTTAGAGAGATTACGCAAACAAGCATAATTGTCATTACAACTTTGTCCGCTATTTTCCCATACTCGTATCATTCCCT
>JAESFN010000740.1_pt1 | contig 22770 bp, 20 predicted proteins | sample 9269411 | NCBI WGS metagenome assembly JAESFN01 (sample SAMN14505399, study PRJNA617100) | algae metagenome | isolation source: Iphinoe sp. HA4291-MV1 and co-occurring heterotrophs from trail next to... | place: USA: Maunawili Falls, Hawaii | collected 2009-07-25
CGGCACCGGCGAGTCACTGCCGATGAACGCCCCCGACCAGGTGGCCGTCACCGGGCGGCTGGCCGGCCCGACCGGCGGCACCCTGGAGGGCGGGGCGGTGCTGTCCGTGCACTACCGGGGCGGGCTGAACCGGGGCACCAACTTCCGCTGGGAGATCAACGGAACCGAGGGCGACCTGGTGGTGAGCGCCCCCTACGGGCACCTGCAGCTGTGCCCGCTGACCGTCTCCGGCGTCCGGGTCGGCGGCCGCGAGCTCGCCGAGCTGCCGGTGCCCGAGCCGTACCACCTGGTCCCCGACCTGCCCCCGGAGCACCCCGGTTACGCCGTCGCGCACGCCTACGTCCAGCTGCTGGACGACCGGCGCACCGGCACCCGGACCGTGCCCGACTTCGACCACGCGGTCCGCCGGCACCGCACCCTGGCCACCATCGAGGACGCGGCTCGGCGCGGCTGAGCCGGGCCGGGCACCGTCGGGGTCAGTCCTTCTTGTCCGACTTCTTGCCGGACGACTTCTTGCCGCCGTCCTTCTTGTCCTTCTTGTCGCCGTCCTTCTTGTCGCCGTCCTTCTTGTCGCCGTCCTTCTTCTTGTCCGGCGGCGGCGGCAGCGGGGGCAGACCCTGGGACTTCCGCAGCGCGTTGGTGTGCCCGACCTCCCACTTCTTCTGCTGCGTCTTGTTCGGCGGCTTCTGGTGGTGGACCTTGTAGAAGGCGTTCTTGATGCCGTCCTTGGACTGGACGACCTGCACCTCGTCGCCGACGTTCAGGGTGCGGAAGAAGTTCTGCGCGGTCGCGGTGTCCAGGTGGATGCAACCCGCCGAGGCCCGCTTCGGGTCACCGCCGTGGAAGGCCACCCCGCCGGGCTCGAAGAACACCGCCCACGGCATCGGCGCCGGCTGGCCGCTGGGCAGCGGGTAGGACTTGCTCTTGTAGTCCTGCACCTTGTTGATCACGTGGAAGGTGCCGGGCGGGGTCTCCCGGTCGTAGCCGCCGGAGGCGATCACGAACGGGCCGCCGGTCACCACACCGCCGCTGGCCAGCCACGCCTTCTGGGTGTCCAGGTCGACGCAGGCCCGGGCGGTCGTCGAGCACGGGGTGCCCTTCAGCGTCCCGGAGAAGCTCGCGGCCGACGCCGGGACGGCGAGGTACACACCGGTCACCGCGGCGAGGACCGCCGTGCCGGCCGCCACCACCGCCGCTCGACGCCTACCGACTGTCCACCCGCCGACCGCCCTGCCGCTCAACACGCTGCTCCTCATCCGTCCGGGGCCCGTCACCGCACGTCAGGCCCACCCGCACGGACAAACGAGAGCCCCGGGCGGACGTAGCGCCCGATGCTGAGGAGTGCCTGACAGTCGATCACCCGGGCGCGGAGCGGCGGGCCCCGACGAGACGGCGCCGCACCGGGCACAATCGACCTCACCGGGACGTTCAAACAGATGAGGACCGGCGAAGGAGACCAGCCATGTCAGCCCCCTACCACCCGCAGCCCTACCCCCAGGCCGTGCCGCCCGCGAGCAGCCGGCTGGCGGCGGTGCTGGCGCACCTGTCCGCGCCGATCGCCGCCCTGCTCAGCGCCGGCTCGCTGAGCCTGCTCGGGCCGCTCGTGGTGTGGCTGGTGAAGAAGGACGACCCGTACGCCCGGCGCGCGGCCGCCGGGGCGTTCAACTTCAACCTGTCGTTCTGGCTGCTCTACCTGCTGAGCTGGCTGCTGATCATCACGGTGGTCGGCGCGATCATCGGCGTCCCGCTGATCGTGCTGCTGTTCGTGGTCTCCGCCTGGTGCCACATCAAGGGCGCGATCCGGGCCTCGAACGACCAGCCCTACGACTACCCCTTCCAGATCCGGGTGCTCAGCTAGTCACATCGGTCAGGGCCTGGTCGAGGATGGCCAGGCCGCGGTCGATCTCGGCGTCGGACGCGGTGAGCGGCGGGGCGATCCGGAAGGTTCCGCCCATCCCGGGCAGCTGCACGATGTTCATGTGCAGGCCGAGCTCGAGGCAGCGCCGGGTCACCGCCGCACCCAGCTGATCCGTGTCACCGCCCGACCGTTCAGCAGCGACCAGCTCCAGCCCGATCAGCAGGCCGCGGCCGCGGACGTCGCCGATCACCGGGTGCCGGCCGGCCAGCTCGACCAGCCCGGTGCTCAGCCGCTTGCCCAGCTCGGCGGCCCGCTGGTCCAGGCCGTCCCGGATGAGCACGTCCAGCACGGTGTTCCCGACCGCCGCCGGGAGCGGGTCGTTGACGTGCGTGGTGAAGAACAGGTACCCACGCTCGTGGGCCTCCCGCTCGATGTCGGCCGTGGTCAGCACGGCGGCCAGGGGCAGGCCGGCGCCGAGGGTCTTGGACAGCGTGAGGATGTCCGGCGGCACCCCGTCGCGCTGGAAGGCGTACCAGTCCCCGGTTCGGCACAGCCCGGTCTGCGCCTCGTCGACGATCAGCAGCATCCCGCGCTCCCGGCACTTGTCGCGCAGCGCGGCCAGGTACCCGGGCGGCAGGTCGATCACCCCGCCGGAGCTGAGGATCGGCTCCACCAGGCAGGCGGCCAGGCTGCCGGTGGACTGGGCGTCGACCAGCGCGAACCCGAGGTCGAGCTGGCGGCGCCAGTCCAGCTCGCCGTCGGCGTCGAGGATGTCCGGGCGGAAGCGGTCGGGCACCGGGAGGGCGAAGTTGCCGGGCGCGGCGGGTCCGTACCCGGCCCGCCCGGCCACGTAGGTGGCGTTGGACGCGCCCTGGGTCATCCCGTGCCAGGACCGGGCGAAGGAGACGATCTCGTGCCGCCCGGTGACCAGCTTGGCCAGCTTGAGCGCGGCCTCGTTCGCCTCGGCCCCGGTGGTCAGCAGCATCACCTTGTCCAACGCCGCGTTGTCCGGCCCGGCCGGGACGGTCCCGGCCAGCCGCTCGGCCAGCTCCAGCACCGGGCGGCTGAGCATCCCGCTGTAGAGGTGGTCGAGCCGGCCCACCTGGTCCCGGACGCAGGCCACGATCTCCGGGTGCGAGTGGCCGAGGATGGCGCTCATCTGCCCGGAGGTGAAGTCGAGCAGCTCCCGGCCGTCCCGGGTGAACAGCCGGCTGCCCTCGGCCCGGTCGATGATCTCGGGGTGGAACGAGCCGCGGCCCGAGTAGCGGATCAAGTACCGTTCGAGCTCTGGCTGCATACCCCGAACGCTAGGCGATATCGGCCCGGAAGGTGTCCCCGATGACGGTTGACGAGGCCTGGCGGGCCTACCACCAGGTGGTCGGGGAGCTGCGCGCGGAGCTGCTGGGCCACGAGGTCGCGCAGGCCTCGACCGCCGAGCGGATCCACCACTACCTGGCGCAGATCCAGGCGTTCGCGTACCACCAGGTGATCGCGCCGCGCCAGCAGGCACCGGTCATCCTCGGGCCCACGTTCTTCTCCGTGCACGGGTTCCGGATGGGCATGCAGAGCCCGAACTTCCTCTACCGGGCGATCTACCTGGACGGCTCGCAGCGGTTCCGGCTGTTCGGCCGGCGCGGGGCCAGCCTGTTCCACCAGCTCCTGGTCATGCGCGGCGGCTACAACGACGAGCGGCCGATCCAGATCGGCGAGTACGACCTCGACGGCCTGATCGACGCCGAGGGGGCGTTCGACCTGACCGTCGGCGGGGACGGGGCCGACATCGCGCTGGACCCGGAGTCGGGCAACAACTGGCTGTTCCTGCGCGAGTGCTTCGCCGACTGGGACTCCGCCGAGCACGGCGACGACATGGACATCGACACCGTCTCGGACTACTCAGGTCTACGTCTCGACCTGGACGACGCCGCCGTGGCCGCCCGGATCCTCGGCGCCGCGCGGCTGATCCGGGTGCTGCACACCACCGCCGGCTGGCCCCGGTTCAAGGCGAACAACTACGACCGGACCGGACCGCACGTGTTCTCCCCGCTGGCCGACCCCGGGGCCGCCGCCTACAACCCGGCCGCGCACTACCTCTACGCCTACTTCGACCTGGCCGACGACGAGGCCCTGCTGCTGGAGGCGGACGCCGAGACCGGGTCCCGGTTCTGGGACATCTGCAGCTGCGACGTGTGGGGGCAGAACTCCGAGTTCGTCTACCACCAGGCCAGCCTCACCGGCACCCAGGCCCGGCCCGACCCGGACGGCCGGGTCCGCATCGTCGTCTCGCCCGACGACCCCGGGGTGCCGAACTGGATCGACACCGTCGGGCTGACCACCGGCACGCTGATGTGGCGCTACTACTGGCCGGAGACCCTGGTGCAGCCGGAGTGCACGGTCGTCAAGCGGGCCGACCTGCGCAGCCACCTGCCCGGGGGCACCCCGGAGGTCTCCCCCGCCGAACGCCAGGCGGAGCTGCGCCGGCGGCGGCGGTCGTTCACCCGGCGCTACCGCCACCTGCTCTGACCGGCGCCGTCCCGGGGTCGCCGGCCGAGCCGGCCGGGCCGCCGATCGGGCCGGTGACCGGGGCCAGCCCCCAGCGCAGCAGCAGCCGCACGGCCAGCCGGTAGAAGGTGTGCGAGCGCGGCCACTGGGTGACGTTCTTGCCGGTGGCCGCGTGGTAGTAGTTGCCGCAACCCGCTCCGGCCGCGCTCATGGTGACCGCGATCTGCTCCTGCACCCAGCGGTCCACCCGCCGTGCCGGCCCGGGTCGGGTGTCCAGGGCGGCAGCCCGGCCCCGGCGCTCGCGCCCGCGCAGCCGGCGGGCGATCCGCACCACCGCGTCGGCCTGGATCTCGTGCTGGGTCATCACCGAGAACCCGCCGTTGGTGTTCGGCCCGTACATCATCACCAGGTTCGGGAACCCCGGCACGGTCAGCCCGAGGAACGCCCACGGCTCCCCCGCCCACACCTCGGCCAGGGTCCGCCCGCCGGCGCCGCGCACCGGGAGCGTGGCCAGGTAGTCGGCCGCCCGGAACCCGGTGGACAGGATCAGCACGTCGGCCGACCGGTGCACGCCGTCGGTGTCGACCACGCCGTCCGGGGTCACCCGCGCCACCGCCCGGGGCACCAGCTCCACCCCGTCCCGGGCGAACATGGGGTACCAGCCGGAGGCGTAGATCGGCCGCTTGCAGCCGTACGGGTAGTCCGGGGTGAGCGCGGCCCGGGTCTGCGGGTCGGGCACCGCCTTCGCCAGGTAGCGGTGGAAGTAGCGCTCCACCCGCAGGTTGTCCTCGCTGCCCGCGCGCAGGGCCCCCACCGTCTGCCGGCCCATCCGGAACAGCTTGACCCGCTCCACCCGCTGCAGCACCGGGAAGCGGCGGAACCGGGCCCGCTGGCGCGGGTCGAACGCCCGGTAGCGCTTGGGCAGCACGTGCCCGGGTTCGCGCTGGTAGACGTCGAGCCGGCCGACCACCGGGGCGATCGCCGGCCCCAGCTGGCAGGCGCTGGACCCGGTGCCGATCAGCGCCACCCGCTTGCCGGCCAGGTCCACGTCGTGGTCGAAGCGGGAGGTGTGGAACACCGGGCCGGCGAACCCGTCCAGCCCGGGCCAGTCCGGCAGCTTCGGGTCGCTGAGCATGCCCACCGCGCTGACCAGCAGCTCCGCCTCGGCCTCGGTGCCGTCGCTGAGCGCCAGCCGGTACCGGTCGCCGTCCCAGACCGCCTCGCGCACCGCCACCCCGAACCGGAACCGGTCCCGGATGCCGAACCGGTCGATCACGTCCTCGGCGTAGCGCTGCAGCTCGGGCTGCCGGGCGTGGGTGCCCGACCAGTCGTAGCGCATGAAGGAGAAGGAGTAGGCGTGCGAGGGGATGTCCACCTCGCAGCCCGGGTAGGTGTTCTGCCACCACACCCCGCCCGGGCCGCCGGCCTTCTCGTACACCGTGACCTCGCGGAACCCGGCCCGGGTCAGCTTCACCGCCGCCGCGATCCCGCCCAGACCGGCCCCCACGATCGCCACCCGCACGGTCACGCCGACCCCCTACTAGACCTAATACTCGGTATACTCCGCTTGTGCCCAAGCCCGCGAAGCGCCCGATCCGGCCCCGGCACGGCGCGGACTCGTCCACCCGGCGCGACGAGATCCGGGCCCTGGCCGGGCGGGTGTTCGCCGAGAACGGGTTCGCGCACACCACGATGCGCGAGGTCGGCGAAGTGTCCGGCACCGGCGCGGGGTCGCTCTACCACCACTTCACCTCGAAGGACGAGATCCTGCTGGAGCTGCTGGAGAGCCTGCAGCGGGACATCCTGGCCGACCTGCGGGTGGTCACCGGCCGGGGCGAGGACCCGCTGAGCACCCTGACCGCGATGGTCGAGCTGGCCATCCGGTACGTGCTGGAGCGGCGGGACGAGTCGCAGATCCTGCTCAACGACTACCCGTACATCGTCGGCTCGCCGGTCTTCGCCCCGGTGGTCGAGGCGGCCGAGGAGTCCACCCGGATCTGGCTGGGGGTGCTCCGCGACGCCGCGGCGGCCGGTCAGCTGCGCGACGGCGTGGACGTCAACATCGCGTTCTCCATGCTGTTCGGATCGGTGTTCTCCTCGCTGCGGTTCTACGACCCGCGCGGCCGGATCGACGCGGGCGTCTACACCGAGAAGATGACCACCCAGCTGATCGAGGGCCTCCGTCGACACGCCTGAGCTCATCTGATGGCCAGCCCGCCGTCCACCGGCAGGGTCACCCCGGTGACGTACCGGCCGGCCGGCCCGACCAGGTAGAGCACCGACGCGGTGACGTCGGACGGCGGAAGCGTCCACACGTCCATCAGCGGGGTGAGCCCCTCCCAGGCCTCCGGGTGCTCGGCCAGCGCGTTGTTGAACGGCTCGTTGTTGCACATCGGGGTGTCCACCCCGCACGGGTGCAGGGTGTTGACCCGGATCTGGTGCGGCGCCAGGCACTGGGCGTAGGCCCGCATCAGCCCGACCACCCCGTGCTTGGCCGCCACGTAGCCCAGCGCGCCCCGGTTGCGGCCCGGCGCGGTCCGGCCCGGACCCTTCAGCCCGGCGGCCGAGCTGGTGATCACGATCGCGCCGCCGTCGCCCTGGCCGATCAGGTGCGGGATGGCCGGCTCGATGGTGTGTACGACCCCGGTGAGCATGATGTCGACGGCGTCGTGCCAGGCCTGGGGCCCCTGCCCGCGCCGGCCCAGGGTGGGCATGATCCCGGCGTTGGCCAGCACGTAGTCCACCCGGCCCAGCTCGGCGACGCCCTCGGCCAGCACCCCGGCCACCTGGGCCTCGTCCCGGACGTCGGCCACCCGGGCGACGATCCGCCGGTCGTGCGCCTCGACCAGCTTCACCGTCTCGGCCAGGTCGTCCTCGGTGGCCGGCGGGTACACCGTGGTCTCGAACCCGGCGGCGATGTCGAAGGCGACGATGTCGCAGCCCTGCTCGGCCAGCCCGACCGCGTGCGCGCGCCCCTGCCCGCGTGCCGCGCCGCTGATGAACGCGACCTTCCCGTCGAGCATGCCCATTCCTATGCCTCCACTGCCGGGGCCTCGGCGGCCACCGGTTCCGAATCGTCCGGCCAGGTCCCGACCAGGTAAGCAGCCGGGTCGAACTCGCGCAGCGTGCGCCCCATGCCGGTCATCGTGGCCGGGAACAGGGTGACGTTCTGGTTGTCCCGGTCGGTGTACTGGTTGGTGCAGCCGCCGACGCTGTGCATGGTCGCGGCCAGCCGCCGGTTGGCCGCCGCCTTCCACTGTTTCGCGGTGTCCGGCCGCACCTCGAGGGTGCGCAGCCGCCGCTCCCGTGCGGTCCGCAGCGCCGCCCCGATGTAACCGCAGGTGGCCTCGATCCCGGCGAACACCGAGGCGGTGGAACCGTTCGGCCCGCTGATCGTGAACAGGTTGGGGCAGCCGGCGATCGCGGTGCCCTTGTACGCCTCGGGCCGGCCGGCCCAGTGCTCGGCCACGGTGCGCCCGTCCCGGCGGTGGATGAGCCCGTAGACCGGCGGGTCGACCATGTGGAAGCCGGTGGCCAGGATGATCGCGTCCACCTCACGCTCGGTGCCGTCGGCGGCGACCACCGTGCTCCCCCGCACCTCGGTGACCCCCGCCGGGACCACCTCGCAGTTCGCCGCGGCCAGCGCCCGGTAGTAGGTGTTGGACAGCAGGGCGCGCTTGCAGCCGAGGACGTAGTCCGGGGTGAGCGCGCGGCGCAGCGCCGGGTCCTTGATCGCCCGCCGGATGTTCCACCGGGCGGCCAGCGCCACCGCCGTGCTCGCCCGCCGCGAGTAGAGCGAGGCCAGGAACGCCTCCACCCCGACCCACTCCACCCCGCGCAGCGCCCGGCCGACCCAGCCGAACCGCCGGGCCAGGGCCCGGAACGCGCGCGAGTGCACCAGGTCCAGCTTCGGCACCACCCACGCCGGGGTGCGTTGGAAGACGGTCAGGTGTCCCGCCGCCGGCTGGATCTCCGGCACGATCTGGATCGACGACGCCCCGGTGCCCAGGACGGCGACCCGGCGGCCGGTGATATCGGCGTTCCCCGGCCAGCGGGCGGAGTGGAACACCGACCCGGGGAACTCGGTCAGCCCGGGGATGTCCGGCACCCGGGGGTCCTCCAGCACCCCGGTGCCGACGATCACCCAGCGCGCCCGGTAGGTCCCGTTCGTGGTCTCGGCGCTCCAGCGGGCGGACGCGTCGTCCCAGTGCAGCGCGTGCAGCTCGGTGCCCAGGTCCGCGTGCGGGCGCAGGCCGAACCGCTCGACCACGCCGAGCAGGTACGACTGGATCTCCGGCCCGGGCGCGAACACCCGCGACCACTCGCGGTGCGGGGCGAAGCTGTAGGAGTACACCTGGGACGGGATGTCGCAGGCCAGCCCCGGGTAGGTGTTGGCGTACCAGGTGCCGCCGAACTCGGGCGCCCGGTCGATGATCACGTAGTCGTGCACGCCGATCCCGTCCAGGGTGACCCCGGCGCAGATCCCGGCCACCCCGGCGCCGACCACCAGCACCTCGACCTCGCGCACGGTCATCAGTGCGCGTTCCAGCCGGCGTCCACCGGCAGGTTGATCCCGGTGACGAACGAGGCGTCGTCGGAGGCCAGGAACAGCGCCGCCGCCGCGATCTCCGCCGGCGCCGCGAGCCGGCCCAGGGCGTGCCGGGCGGTGTAGACCGCGTCGGCGCCCGGGTTCTCGGCGAAGAACCGGGCGGCGATCTCGGTGAGCACCCCGCCCGGGCTGAGCGCGTTCACCCGCACCCCGGCGCCGCCGTACTCCCAGGCCGCCGTGCGGGACATCTGCACCACCCCGGCCTTGGTCGCCGCGTAGCTCGCCTGCCCGGGCATCCCCGCGTAGGCCAGCGCGGACGCGGTGTTGACCACCGAACCGGACCCCTGGGCGGCCATCACCGGCAGCGCGTACTTCATGCCCAGGAACACCCCGCGCAGGTTGACCCGGACCAGCCGATCGAACTCCTCGGCCGTGTAGTCGCCGAGCGCCTTGGTCGGGCCGTCCACCCCGGCGTTGTTGCACAGCACGTCCAGCCGGCCGCCGAACGCCTCCCGGGCGGTGTCGATCATCCGGGCCACGTCGGCCTCGACGGTGACGTCGGCGTGCACCGGGATCGCGGCGGCCCCGTGCGCGGCGGCCACGTTCTTCTCCTCGCCGCTGACGTCGACCACCGCGACCCGCGCGCCCTCGGCCACGAACCGCTCGACCACGGCCTGGCCGATGCCCTGGCCCCCACCGGTGACCACCGCGACCCGCCCCGCCAACCTGCCCGCCATCGCGTCTCCTTGCCCGCCGGGTGCCGCTGTACCTAATATACGTTCTACTGTACCGAATATCCGTTCGGTGTCCAGGGACGGGAGCCGTGATGAGCGACCTGCAGACCTACGACCCGATGGACGAGGCCGTGCGGCGGGAGCCGTTCGAGCACTTCAAACGGTTCCAGGCCACCTGCCCGGTGTTCCACCACGTGTACCGGGACGCCGACCTGGAGTGGAACAGCCGCAACCCGATGGTGTCCCGGCCGACGGCCGACTTCTACCAGGTCTTCGACCACGCGGACATCGTGCGCATCCTGCAGAACCACGAGCTGTTCTCCTCCCGGCAGGGCACCGGGCCGGAGCGGGCGGACCCGCCCGACGGGATCGGCATGCTGATCTTCGCCGACCCGCCGCACCACACCCGGCAGCGGCGGATCGTGAACAAGGCGCTCACCCCGCGCCTGGTCGCGGCGATGGAGCCCGGGATCACCGAGACGGCGAACGCGCTGGTCGACGGCTTCGTCGCGGACGGCGCGGTGGACATCGCGGCGGCGTACTGCGAGGTGCTGCCGCCGATGGTGTTCGCCGGGATCCTGGGCGTGCCGGTGTCCGAGGTGGCCACGTTCAAGCGGTGGGCGGACGAGATCACCGCCGGGTTCGGTGGAGACGACGCGGCGAAGCAGCGGGCGCTGACCGCGATGGACGAGCTGTCCGGGTACTTCGGCGCGCTGGTCGCCGAGCGGCGGGCCGCGTCGGCCGCCGGGCAGGCGCTCCCGGACGACCTGCTGACCGCCCTGCTGACCAGCGACTACGACGGCCGCACCTTCGACGACACCGAGATGATCCTGGCCCTGCACATCCTGGTCGCCGGCGGCAACGAGACCACCGGCTCGGCCCTGGTGAACGGGCTCTACCAGCTGTGTCGCCACCCCGAGCAGCTCGCCGCGCTGCGCGCCGACCCGGACCTGCTGCCGGCCGCGGTGGAGGAGATCCTGCGGTTCGAGGCGTCGCCACAGTGCCAGTTCCGCACCAACAACTCCGCCACCGAGATCGCCGGCGTACCGATCCCGGCCGACTCCAAGATCGCGATGATGTACGGCGCGGGCAACCGGGACCCGAAGGTGTTCACCGACCCCGACCGGTTCGACATCACCCGGGACATCCGCGAGCTGCGCCAGCATCTGAGCTTCGGCCGGGGCATCCACGCCTGTGTCGGCATGGCCCTGGCCCGTGCACAGTTGCGGATCGGCGTGCGGGTGCTGCTCGAGCGGCTGCCCGGCCTGCGGCTGGAGCCCGACCGGCCCGGCGAGCGGTACACCACGATCCTGGTCCGGCGGTTCAGCTCGCTACCGGTCCGCTGGGATGTCCCGTGCTGATCCACGACTACCTGGCCTACTGGGCCGACCGCTCCCCCGACGCGGTCTGCGTGGACGACGGCGGGCGGGCCTGGACCTGGGCGCAGGCCCGGGAACAGGCTCAGCGGTTCGCGAATGTCCTGACCTCCCTGGGGGTCGGCGACGGCGACCGGATCGCAGTACTCGCCAAGAACCGGGTGGAGTGGGCGGCGGTCTACGCCGGGGCCTTCCTGGTCGGCGCGGTGCCGGTGCCGCTGAACTACCGGCAGGCGCCCCGGGAGTGGCTGCACCCGCTGGCCGACTCGGGCGCGGTGCTGGTCGTGGCCGAAGATTCCTACCGCGACGGCCTCGACGGGCTGCGGCCCGAGCTCCCGGCCGTCCGCTCGTGGCTCACCCTGGACGGACCGGCCGAGGGCTGGGCCGAGCTGGCTCCACTGGTCGCGGAGGCCTCGCCCGATCCACCACCGAACCGCATCGAGCCTGGTCACACGCTGTACCAGATGTACACCAGCGGCACCACGGGCCGGCCCAAGGGGGCGCTGCTCACCCATGCGAGCGCGGACGCCAACCTCACCCAGCTGCGCACCGCCCTGGACCTCCCCCAGGGCGGGAGCAACCTGCTCGCGGCGCCGCTGTTCCACGCCGGCGGGGCGATGAACCTGTTCACCGCCTGGGTGGCCGGGATGACCAGCCACATGATCGTCGACTTCACCCCGGACGGCTGCGCCCGCCGGATGGACGACGCGGCCGTGACCATGGCCAGCCTGGTCCCGGCGATGATCCAGGCGATGCTCACCCACTCGACGGTCGTGCACGAGCGGCGGTTCGAGGCACTGCGGCTGATCCAGTACGGCGCCTCGGCGATCAACGACGAGACGCTGCGACGGGCGATGGCCGTGTTCGGCTGCGACTTCCACCAGGTCTACGGCCAGACCGAGTCCACCGCCGTGCTCACCTCGCTCCCCCCGGACGTGCACCGGGCGGCGCTGGCCGGGCGACCGGAGCTGCTGCTGTCCGCCGGTCGGCCGCTGGTCGGCACCGAGCTGCGGATCGTCGACCCGTCCGGCGCGGACCTGGCCCGGGGCGAGGTCGGCGAGATCCTGGCCCGGGGCCCGCAGCTGATGTCCGGCTACTGGAACCTGCCGGCCGAGACCCGGGCGACGCTGCGGGACGGCTGGCTGCACACCGGCGACGCCGGCCATCTCGACGACTCCGGGCTGCTCTACGTCAGCGACCGGGTGAAGGACATGATCGTCTCAGGCGGGGAGAACGTGTTCCCGAAGGAGATCGAGGACGTGCTGCACCAGCACCCGGCGGTGGCCGAGGCGGCGGTGATCGGCGTCCCGGACGAGCGGTGGGGCGAGACCGTGCACGCCGTCGTGGTGCCCCGCCCGGGGCGGTCGATCAGCGCCGACGAGGCGGTCGGCTGGTGCCGGGAGCGCCTCGGCGGCTACAAGTGCCCGCGCACGGTGGAGGTCGTCGGGGAGTTCCCGCGCAACGCCGCCGGCAAGATCCTCAAGCGGGTGCTGCGCGAACCGTACTGGGCCGGCCGGCGGCGGGGGGTCGGCTGATGGACATCTCCTGCGGCTTCCCACCCGGCCCGGACACCCCGGCGCACATCGCGCTGGCCGAGTCGCTCGGCTACGCCCGCGCCTGGTGCTACGACTCCCCCGTCTTCTACCGCGACGTGTGGATGACCCTCGCGCTGGCCGCGTCGGCCACCTCGCGGATCGGGCTGGGTACGGCGGTGCTGGTGCCCTCGCTGCGGGACGTCACGGTCACCGCGTCGTCGATCGTCACCCTGGCCGACCTGGCCCCGGGCCGGGTCGCGGTGACCCTGGGCACCGGGTACTCGGGTCGGCTCCTGGTCGGTCGGCCGCCGATGCCCTGGTCGGAGGTCGAGGCGTACCTCCGGGCGCTGCGGGGGCTGCTGGCCGGCGAGGACACCGAGTACGACGGGGCGACCCTGCGGCTGCTGCTCGGCGCCGGGTCGACGACGACGAACCCGGTGGGCGTGCCGCTGCTGCTCGGCGCCGACGGTCCGCGCGGGCAGGCGATCGCCCGGGAGCTGGCCGACGGGGTCTTCCTGATGCGTCACCCGGCTGCGCCGGTACCGCCGGAGCCGCCGTGGCGGGCCACGTTCGTCCTGGGCACGGTGCTGGATCCGGGCGAGGCGTGGAACTCGCCCCGGGCCCGGGCGGCGACCGAGGCGGCCACGGCGGTGAACTACCACCTGCTGCACCAGGCGGCCGGTCCGGCGGTGGACGCGCTGCCCGGTGGACGGCGCTGGCGGGCGTCGGTGGAGGCCGTCCCCGCCGAGGTCCGGCACCTGGAGGCGCACGCCGGGCACCTGTCCGCCCCGAACCGGCACGACCGGCTGGTGCTGGACGAGGCCTACGCCCGGGACGCGGCGGCCGAGGGGTCGATGCTCCCGCCGACCGCCTTCACCCCGGACGCCTGGCGGCAGCGGCTGGCCGGGCTGGCCGACCTCGGGATCACCGAGGCCGTCTTCCAGCCGATGGGCCCGGACGTCGGGCGCGAGCTGCGGGCGTTCGCCAGCATGGCCGGTCTGGGGCCGGAAGGCTGCTGACCCCGAAAGCTGCTGCCCCGGAAAGGCTGCTGACCTCGAAGGCTAGAGCCGGGTCGCGGTCCGGACCAGGGCGGCGACGGCACGCGACCGGCTGTGCGGCGGCCAGGCGATCACCGTGGTGACCGTCGGCGCGTCCGGCACCGGCACGGCGGCGAGGTCGCGCCGCAGCTGGGACCGGGCCGACTCCGGCAGCACCGCCGCGGTCCGGCCGAGCGCGATCAGCTGATGCAGCTGCGCGCCGTCCCGCACCCGGGGACCCGGTCCGTCGGGGTAGCTCCCGTCGGCCCGGGGCCAGCGCGGTGCCGGTAGCCCGGGGACGGTGACCGCCTCGGCCAGGGGTACCGACGGCCGGCTCGCCAGCGGGTGCCCGGCCGGCAGGACCAGGACCTGCCCCTCGCTGAGCAGTTCCTCGGTGTCGAACCCGGCGGCCGTGTCGTGCGGCAGGTGCAGCAGCGCCACGTCGGCCCGACCGTCACGCAGCAGCCGCTCCTGCTCCCCCGGCCCGCACAGCAGCACGTCGATCAACCCGGCGTCGGGTTCGGCGGCGTATGCGTCGAGCAGCTTGGCCAGCAGCTCGGTGGAGGCGCCGGCTTTGGTGACCAGCAGCAGGTCGGGATGTCCGGTCGCGGCCAGCGCCGCCCGCCGGGTGCGGCGCTCGGCGGCGTCGACCGCGTCGAGCGCGGCCCGGGCCTCGCGCAGGAGCACTGTCCCGGCCCCGGTCAGCGTGACCGACCGGCTGGTCCGGTCCAGCAGCGTCACCCCGAGCCGCCGCTCGAGCCGGCCGATCGCCCGGGACAGCGGGGGCTGCGCCATCCCGAGCCGGCTCGCCGCCCGTCCGAAGTGCAGCTCCTCGGCCACCGCGACGAAGTACCGCAGCTCCCGGGTCTCCATGCCCCCAACGGTACGCCGACCAGCGCCGATACCCGGCCGGTATGGACGACCACCCAGACGGTCTTGGCCCACGGGGCCGGCCCGGCCGCAGGATCGACCACATGAGTGGACGGAAGATCGCGCTGGTGACCGGCGCGAACAAGGGAATCGGATACGAGATCGCGGCCGGTCTGGGCGCGCTCGGCTGGAGCGTCGGGGTCGGCGCGCGCGACACCGGGAGGCGGGAGGCCGCGGTCGAGAAGCTCCGGGCGGCCGGAGCCGACGCGTTCGGTGTGCCGCTGGAGGTGACCGACGACGCGAGCGTGGCCGACGCCGCGCGGCTGCTCGAGGAGCGCGGTGGCCTCGACGTGCTGGTCAACAACGCCGCCGTGACCGGTGGTCCCCAGCAGCAACCGACCACCGCCGACCCCGGCGCCGTGTGGGCGGCCGTGGAGACCAATGTCATCGGGGTCCTCCGGGTCACCAACGCGGTGCTGCCGCTGTTGCGCCGCTCGGCCTCGCCGCGGATCGTCAACGTCTCCAGCAGCGTCGGCTCCTTCGCCCGGCAGGCCGACCCCGGCTACCAGTCCGGCCCGATCTCGGCCGCCTACTCGCCGTCGAAGTCCATGCTCAACGCGCTCACCGTGCAGTACGCCAAGGAGCTGTCCGGCACGAACGTCCTGGTCAACGCCGCTTGCCCGGGGTACGTCGCCACCGACCTCAACGGGCACAGCGGCCACCGCACCCCCGAGCAGGGCGCGGCGATCGCCGTCCGCCTGGCCACCCTGCCGGACGGCGGGCCGAGCGGCGGATTCTTTCGATGACGACGGCGAGGTCCCGTGGTGACGACCGCCGGAATCGGACCGGGATGATCCGAAAGCACCGTCGGAGTCGCCGACGGTAGTACCGTCCAGTTCAACCGAACCCCGGACGGGAGCATCTCCTCCGTGCGCCGCACCGCCATCGCCGCTCTGCTGACCCTGGGCATCGCCCTGTCCACGTCCGCCTGTGCCGGGGGCGGCGGGGCGACCGGCCCCGATCCGGTCGCCTCCGCCGGGGTGCTGCGGGTCGGCACCGAGGGGACCTACGCCCCGTTCAGCTACCACGACGCCGCCACCGGCCAGCTCTCCGGCTATGACGTGGACGTGGCCCGGGCGGTCGGTGACAAGCTCGGGGTACGCACAGAGTTCGTCGAGACCCCGTGGGACTCGATCTTCGCCGCGCTGGAGTCGAACCGGTTCGACGTGGTGGCCAACCAGGTCACGATCACCCCGGAACGCCAGGCCAAGTACGACCTGTCCACGTCCTACGCCACCGGTGAGGGCGTCATCGTCACCCGGGCGAACGACGACTCGGTGAAGTCCCTGGGCGATCTGGCGGGCAAGACCACCGCGCAGTCGGTGACCAGCAACTGGGCCGACGTCGCCCGGAAGGCCGGCGCCCGGGTCGAGGGGGTGGAGGGCTTCACCCAGGCGATCACCCTGCTGAACCAGGGCCGGGTGGACGCGACGATCAACGACAGCATCACCGCCTACGCCTACCTGGCCACCACCAACGACACCTCGGTGAAGATCGCGGTGAAGACCGGCGAGCGCACCGAGCAGGCGTTCGCCGCCCGCAAGGACAGCGGGCTGCTGCCCGAGCTGAACCGGGCCGTCGCCGAGCTCGCCGCCGACGGCACCCTGACCCGGATCTCCCAGAAGTACCTGAAGGCGGACGCCAGCGGCGCCCCTCCCCCGGGCGCCGGCGGTCCGGCCGCCGCCCCCTCGACGACGCAGCTGATCCTGGACAACCTCTGGCCGATGGCCAAGGCGACGGTCACCGCCACGATCCCGCTGACCGTGATCAGCTTCGTCATCGGGCTGGTGATCGCCCTGGGGGTCGCGCTGGCCCGGATGTCGGCCCGGAAGGTGTTCTCCACCCCGGCCCGGGTCTACATCTCGGTGATCCGGGGTACCCCGCTGCTGGTCCAGCTGTTCCTGATCTTCTACGCGCTGCCCGAGGCCGGACTCAAGATCGACCCGTTCCCGGCGGCGATCATCGCCTTCAGTCTCAATGTGGGCGGCTACGCGGCGGAGGTGATCCGCTCGGCCATCCTGAGCATCCCCAAGGGGCAGTGGGAGGCCGCGCAGACCATCGGCATGCGCTACCCGACGGCGTTGCGCCGGATCATCCTGCCGCAAGCCGCCCGGGTCGCTGTGCCGCCGCTGTCGAACACGCTGATCTCGCTGGTCAAGGACACCTCGCTGGCCTCGACCATCCTGGTCACCGAGCTGCTGCGCACCGCGCAGGTGGCGGCCGCGCCGACCTTCGAGTTCTTCGCGCTCTACGGCACGGCCGCCGTCTACTACTGGGTGGTCTGCCTGGCCCTGTCCGCCGGCCAGGGCCGACTCGAGCACCGGCTGGAGAGGTACGTGGCCCGATGACCGAATCGCCTCTGGTCACCGTCACGGACGTGACCAAGTCCTTCGGCGCCAACCGGGTGCTGAACGGGGTGTCGTTCGAGGTGCCGACCGGGTCGGTCACCACGATCATCGGCCCGTCCGGCTCCGGCAAGACCACGATGCTGCGCTCGCTGAACGCGCTGGAGCGGCCCGATTCCGGGGTGGTCTCCATCGGCGACATCCGGGTCGACTTCTCCACCGACATCCCCGAGCGGGACTTCTACCGCTACCGGGCGCAGAGCGGGATGGTCTTCCAGGGGCACAACCTGTTCCCGCACAAGACGGTGATCCAGAACGTCGTCGAGGGCCCGGTGATCGTGCAGCGCCGCCCGGCCGAGGAGGCCCGGGCCGAGGCCGTCGAGCTGCTGGGCAGCGTCGGGCTGGCCGGCAAGGAGGACCAGTACCCCTACCAGCTCTCCGGCGGGCAGCAGCAGCGGGTGGGGATCGCCCGGGCCCTCGCGCTCAAGCCGCAGCTGCTGCTGTTCGACGAGCCGACCTCCGCGCTGGACCCGGAGCTGGTCGGCGAGGTGCTGGCGGTCATCCGGGACCTGGCCGCCGACAACCGGACCATGGTGATCGTCACCCACGAGATCCGGTTCGCCCAGCAGGTCGCCGACCAGGTGCTGTTCACCGACGGCGGGGTGGTGCTGGAGAGCGGCCCGCCCTCGGTGGTGATCGGGTCGCCCACCGAGGAGCGCACCCGGCAGTTCCTGCGCCGGATCCTCGACCCGATCTGAGCGGCCGTCAGGTCCGGACCAGGTAGATCAGCGGGAAGAGCACGATCCAGAGCAGGTCGACCATGTGCCAGAAGCAGCCGCCGCCCTCGATGTAGCCGAACCGCCGGGCGGTCATGTCCGGCTTCTTGGCCTGCACGTACATGAAGACCAGCACCCCCATACCGATCAGCACGTGGAACATGTGCAGCCCGGTGAGGATGTAGTAGTACATGAAGAAGTTGTTCGTCCCGGGCGTGATGCCGGCGGCGATCTTCCCGGAGTACTCGATGTACTTGTCGAACCCGAATCCGGCGCCGCACAGGAAGGCCACGATGAACATCGGCGGCGCCAGCTTCTGCGCGCCGTGCCGGATCGCCCGGACGCCGGTGACCACGGCCAGCGAGCTGGTGAGCAGCAGCAGCGTGTTGATCACGCCGATGCCCACGCTCAGCTTGGTCTGCGACTCGGCGAACAGCTGCGGCTCGCGACCGTGGTAGTACAGGAACGTCGCGAAGAACACCGCGAACAGGAGCATGTCGCCGAAGATCAGCACCCACACGCCCTCCTCGCCGGGCAGGTGGGCTTCGCGCTTCGGTTTCCCGCCGCGCAGCGGCTTCGCCGCGTCTCGCACTGTCATGGGCACATACCTCGACGTTCTCGGGGCCGGGAGGAGCTCGGGAGCGCACACGCCCGCGACAGCGACTACGGTGGGTCACCAAGCGGTCTCGTCACGTGTACGGAACATGAGCTTCCGTCATGACTAGGGACTCCGGGTAGCCCCCAGACCACAATCACTCAACCGGTGCTTTGTCCATTCAGCACAAGGGGATCGGGCGCGGTGGCCGCGAACGCGATCAGCGCGGCGAGCCGCTGCTCGGGGGCGTCCAGGTCGAGGTCGACGACCTCCCGGATCCGGCGCAACCGGTAGCGGACGGTGTTCGGGTGCACGGCCAGCCCGGCCGCCGCCGCGCTGGTGTCCCGGTTGCACTCCAACCAGGTGCGCAGGGTGTCGGCGTAGTCGGTCCGGAACTCGGCGTCGTGCCGGCGCAGCACCGTGGCCGGCGACCGGGCCGGGGTGCGGCCCGACGCGGCGAGCACCCGCAGCCGGTGCAGCAGGATCTGGTCCCACGACTCGTCGTAGACCATCGGCGCGACCCCACCCCGCGCGGCGTGCAGCGCCAGGCTCTCGTCGGCCTCCTGGCGGCTGGTGGGCAGCCCGGCGGCGTCGGCCGGGCCGCCCACCCCAGCGGTCACCAGGACGGTCGGCGGCAGCTCACCGAGGATGCCCCGGGTCCAGCTGCGCGACCGGGTGGCCAGGGCGTCCATCTCGGGCATCACGGTGTACACGGTGTTGCCGAACAGGGCGCTGCGGCTCTGCCGCGACCAGCCGAACCCGATGGTGGCCTTCTCGAAGGCCAGCAGCACGGCGGCGTGCCGCTCGTCCTCCACGTGCGCCTGCAGGGCGATCACCCGCAGGTTCTCCCCGGGCAGCCCGAGCTGGCTGGTCAGCGCCCGGGCGTCCACCGCCCCCTCCAGCGCGCTCATCACCAGGTCGGACTCCACCTGGCGCTCCAGGTCCGCGCTGGCCCGCGAGCGCAGCAGGTGCAGGGCGCAGATGTGCGCACCGTCCACGATCGCCTGCCGGCTGCCCCCGGTCAGCGGCCCGCCGGTCTCCACCCAGAGCGAGCCGAGCAGCTCCCGGCCGGCCCGGATGGCGATCGCCACCCGGCCGCGGAACCCGCGCGCGACATCCGGCTCGACGAACAGCGGCTCGTCGGACACCGCCAGGTGCCGGTACACCCCGCGCGCCTCGAACAGCGTCCGCACCGACTCCGGCGGCCGCCGACCCATGATCGTCTCCAGCCGCACCTGGTCGGACTCGGACTCCAGGTTGGAGTAGGCCAGCACCCGGCACAGCTGGTCCTCGATCACCACCGCTCCCCCGGCCGCCGCGGCCAGCGAGTCGGCCAGCGCGAACAGGTCGGTCGGACCCCGACCGGACTCGGTCTCCCGCCCCTCCAGGACCAGGCCGAAGACCAGCCCGGACAGGTGGCTCCAGGACGTCGAGACGTCGACGGTCACCAGCGCCAGGCCGGACCGCTCGGCGAGCTGGATCGTGCCCGCGTCCACGGTCTCCCCGTCCCGCACCAGGACCGCGACGGCCCGGGCGCGCTCGGCGGCGGCGATGGCCGCGGCGGCGTCCAACCCGATCGCCAGGTACACGTCGCCGGCGGCGGAGCGGCTGTCGGTCGGGTCGTGCACCACGACGCTGCGCAGCATCACCTCGCGCGGCCGCCGGGCCCCGCCCCACAGCCGCACACCGCTGCCACCCAGCACGTTCACCAGACGATCCAACGTGATCATGCGGCACCGCCCCGTCGTCCGTTGGACGATGTATACCAGGCGGCACCCCCGGTCCTGTCCATCCAGGACAACGCCGCCGATGCGCCGGGCCGATGTGCCGGAACGCGACCGAGGGCGCCACCGGACGGGTCCGGTGGCGCCCTCGGGTACGGCGCGGGTCAGGAGCTCCGGGTCACGGAGCGGTGTACCCCGGCGGCGGGCCGTCGAGCAGCATCAGCTTCGTCTCCAGGTAGGGCAGCAGGCCCTCCTTGCCGCCTTCGCGGCCGATGCCGGACTGCTTGTAGCCACCGAACGAGATGCCGAAGTCCAGCCGCATGTTGTTGTGCCCGACCGTGCCGGACCGCAGCTGCTTGGCCACCTCGTGCGCCCGGCCCAGGTCGGAGGTGAACACCGAGGCGTTGAGCCCGTAGATGGTGTCGTTGGCGATCTCGATCGCCTGCTCCTCGCTGTCGGCCGGGAGCACCGAGAGCACCGGGCCGAAGATCTCCTCCCGGGCGATGACGTGGTTGTTGTCCACCCCGGCGAACACCGTCGGCTCGATGAAGTAGCCCTTGTCCAGGTGCTTGGGCCGGCCACCACCGGTGATCAGCTTGGCGCCCTCGTCGACGCCCTTCTTGATGTAGTCCTCCACCCGGTCCCGCTGCCGGGCCATGGCCAGCGGGCCCATCTGGGTGTTCGGGTCGAAGGTGTCGCCCACGCTCACCGCGGAGAAGGCCGCCGCCAGCGCGTCGGCGAACTCGTCGTGCTTGCTGCGCGGCACGATGATCCGGGTCAGTGAGGCGCAGACCTGGCCGGACAGCATGCACTCGGCGCCGGCCAGCACCTGCGCCGCGAGACCGAAATCGGCGTCGTCCAGGATCACCGCGGCGGACTTGCCGCCCAGCTCCAGGGTGCAGCGGCCGATCCGCCCGCCCATGATCGAGCCGATCTTCCGGCCGGCCACGGTCGACCCGGTGAAGGAGATCTTGTCCACCCTCGGGTCGGTGACCAGCAGCTCGGACACCTCACGGTCGGCGGTGACCACGTTGACCACGCCCGGCGGCAGGCCCACGGCCTCGGCCACCTCGGCGATCACGTAACCGGCGGCCGGGGCCTCCGGGGACACCTTCACGATCACCGTGCAACCGGCCAGCAGCGCGGGCGCGATCTTGCCGATGATCAGCATCAGCGGGCCGTTCCACGGGATGATCGCCCCGACCACACCCACGGGCTCGCGCACCAGCAGCCCGAAGTCACCACCGGGCAGCGGCGACGGGGTCGGCTTGTGCACCTCTTCGAACGGGTAGCTGTCGGCCAGGCCGGCGTAGTAGCGGAAGGTCGCGCCGCCGCCCTGCCCCATGAACTGGGCCACGGTGGCCACCACACCGGACTCGCGGGGCCAGATCGAGTTGTAGTCGCTCATCCGGCCGTCGAGCTCGTCGGCGATGGCGTTGAGGTAGCCGGCCCGCTCGGCGTGGGACATCTTCGGCCAGGGGCCCTTGTCGAAGGCCTGCCGGGCGGCGGTGATCGCCCGGTCCATGTCGGGGGCCTGGGCCTCCGCGACGCTCAGGAACAGTTCCTCGGAGTTGGAGTCCAGGACGTCGATCGTCGAGGTCGACGACGGCTCCACCCAGTCGCCCCCGATGAAGAACTTCTCCGGGTGTCGCAGCGGAACCCGGGTCTCGCTGGCCAAACTCATGCGTCCTCCGTTGGCTCGTCGCACGTGGCGCCCGGTCGTCGACCGCGGTTGCGGCCCGGATCACACGGGCACTTCCGCAAACTAGCAGAACACCGTTCTTTTATCGAGGGTTCCCAGCCAGTAGAGTCATCGCCGTGGCCAGCCCGTCGGTGTTCCAACGCGCCCGGACCCCGGAGCAGAAGAACCTGCGCCGGGCGGCCATCCTGGACGCCGCCGCCCAGCTCGGCCGGACCAAGGGCGTGCGCGCGGTCAGCCTGGGCGACATCGCCGCCCAGGTGGGGCTGACCAAGTCGAACGTGCTGCGCTACTTCGAGACCCGCGAGGACATCTACCTGCAGCTCACCGCCGCCGGGTACCGCGAGTGGGCGGAGCGGGCGGCCGCCCGTCTCGAACCGCTCACCGTGGCCGGCGCCGCCGAGATCGCCGCCGCGCTGGTCGACGGGCTGGCCGCCGACGCGCTGTTCTGCGACCTGATCTGCGAGGGGCCGGCGGCGCTCGAGCACAACGTGTCCCCGGAGGCCGTGCTCGCCTTCAAGCGCACGCTGTTCGCCGCGGTCGACGATCTGGCCGACACCGTCGTCGCGCGGGCCGCCGGGCTCGACCGGGACCAGGCCATCCAGGCCATCACCGCCACCGTGATGCTGGCCTCCGGGTTGTGGCCCTGGTCCAACCCGCCGCCGGTGCTGGCCGAGCTCTACCGCACCGCCCCGGACGTGGTGGGCGTCAAACCCGACTTCGAGTCCCAGCTGCGGCGCAGCGTGCACGCCCTCATCCTCGGGCTGGCCGCTCCGGGAGCGCCGTAGCGGCCAGCACCTCGACCAGGCCGGTGTCGCCGTCCACGCTGATCCGGTCACCGGTGCGCAGCGCGGCGGTGCCGGTGCGGGTGTTCACCACGCACGGGATGCCCAGCTCGCGGGCCACGATCGCGGCGTGGCTGAGCGCTCCGCCCAGGTCCACCACCAGCGCCTTCGACACGAACATGATCGACGACCAGCTGGGGTCGGTGATCGGGGCGACCAGGATCTCCCCCGGCTCGACGTCCAGGAAGTCCGGGTCGAGCACCACCCGGGCCACCCCCTCGACGCATCCCGGGCTGACCCCGACGCCCTCGATGGTGGCCCCGACCCC
>JAESFN010000741.1_pt1 | contig 22763 bp, 21 predicted proteins | sample 9269411 | NCBI WGS metagenome assembly JAESFN01 (sample SAMN14505399, study PRJNA617100) | algae metagenome | isolation source: Iphinoe sp. HA4291-MV1 and co-occurring heterotrophs from trail next to... | place: USA: Maunawili Falls, Hawaii | collected 2009-07-25
CGACTGCATCGACGCGGCCACCGGCCAGATCACCCTGCACAAGCTGCTCTTCGAGAATCCCGAGCCGGAGCCGCTGGGCAATTCGGTCAATACCTATGCCTCGCCTTCGTGCGTGCTCGAGCCGGGCGCCCTCTACGCGCATTTCGGCACCTATGGCACCGCGCGGCTCGATCCGGCGACCGGCGAAGTCGTTTGGCAGCGGCGCGACATCAACTGCAGGCACTTCCGTGGGCCGGGCTCCTCCCCCGTGCTGTTCGAAAACCTGCTGATCCTCACCTTCGACGGAATCGACAAGCAGTTTTTGATCGCGCTCGATAAGGACACCGGCAAGACGGTTTGGCAAACCAATCGATCCACCAACTACAACGACATCGGAGCCGATGGTCAGCCGGCCGGCGAAGGAGACTTTCGCAAGGCCTATCAAACGCCGGCGATCCTCATGGTCGCCGGCCGACCGCATCTCGTGTCGGTCGGCTCCAAGGCGGCCTTCGGATACGACGCGCGCACGGGCGAAGAAATCTGGACCGTGGAACACGAGGACTTCAACGCTGCCGCCCGGCCGCTGTTTGTCGGCGACTTGGCGATCCTGGCCACGGGGCACGGCGGAATGTTCGCCGTGCGCATCGACGACACCACGCGGGGAAACGTGAGCAACAGCCATGTTGCCTGGCGGCGGCCGCGGGGCAGCCCGAAGCTGCCATCGCCGGTGCTCGCTCGCGAGCAGCTCTACATCATCACCGACAACGGCGTGCTCTATCAGCTCGATCCTGCGACGGGCGACGAAGGGTGGTCGAAGCGGCTCGGCGGCAACTTCGTTGCCTCGCCGATCGTCGCGGGCGACCTGCTGTATCTTTGCGACGAGCAGGGCCGCACAACAGTGGTCCGAGCAGGCGATAAGTTCGAGCAGGTCGCCCGCAATGAGCTGGCCGAAGGCTCCCGGACATCGCCGGCGGCGGCCGACGGCGGCCTCTTTCTCCGCACCGACCACCATCTCTATCGGCTGGGCCGCAAACAGAACTAGCGCCGCCCCCTGTCCACTGGCGAGCGGGGGACGAAAGTCCCCCGAGCGATCAGCCGCAAGCCGACTTTATAGGCCCCCGGCCGCGTTCCCAGGCGATCGATTCGTAACCTAATGTTGCGGATGAGGTCGAACCGCAGGCGAATCCTGGGAGAAGGAGCGCAATCTCATGTCCGCGCCCGCTAAAACCGCCCCCGCCGCCGAAGCGCCTGCCGGCAAGCGCTCACCTACTCTGCTCATCGTTGGCATCGTGGGCGCGGTGGGATTGATTCAGGCGGTCATGACGGTGTTTCTGGTCATGCACCTGAGCGCGGAGCCGCCCATGGTGCCCGACCCACTCGAGCCGCCACCGGAAGAAGCGGTCGATCACAGCCATGGCGAAGCAGACCATGGCCACGGACATGGCGAGGCCGACCACGGACAAGCCGCGTCAGGGCATGGAGAAGCCCATGGAGGCGAGCACGGGAAGGCTGCCAGCCACGGGCATTCCGCCAGTGAGGCGGAAGTGGATTTGGGTCAATACGCCGCTACCATTTGGCAACCCGAGCGCCAAACGTCGCTGCTGATCAGCTTTCAGCTCTACGGCACGGTCAAGGCCGGGCAAGCGGCCGAGTTCGCGTCGCGTTATGAAGAGAAGAAGCACCGGATCCGCGAACGATTGCTCGTTGCGGCCCGGCAACTTTCTCTCGAGGACGTAACCGACCCGTCGTTGGCCAACCTCCGCTCACTAGCGGTCAAGATTGTCAACGACGGTCTCGGAAAACGAATGGTCGACTCGGTCGTCGTCAGCGAGTTCGTACACGCCGAGAAGTAGTGCTTCTCGGTTGAGCCAATGGCCACAACTCGCGTGAACGCTGCGTTCCGACGCCAGCGTTAGTCGCGGTAGCCGCCGCCACCGCCGTAGCCGCCACGACCACCACCGCCGCCGCCACCACCGTAGCCGCCGCGGCCACGACCGCCGCCACCGCCACCACCACCGTAGCCGCCGCCACCGCCACCGCCACCCGGACGTTGCTCGCGCGGACGCGCTTCATTCACGGTCAGCGGACGGCCGCCCTGCTTTTGCTCGTGCAGGCCGTCGATCGACGCCTGCGCTTCTTGGTCGGTGCTCATTTCGACAAAGGCGAAGCCCTTGCTCTTACCGGTCTCCCGATCCATGACCACTTGCGCGCTCACGACGGTTCCGTATTGGCCGAACATCTGCTCCAGATCGGCGTTGCTCACCGAGTAGCTCAGATTTCCCACGTACAGCCGCTTACCCACGAAACTCTCCTCGACAAAAATCAGACATTGCCCGCTCGCTTCAAACGGGCCACTTCGAAAATCAACGGCCTACGGGGCCGACGCACGGATCGAAGCACGATCGAACGTCGTGGACCGATTCCAGGCTTGCGGCCATAAGAACCTCTACTGTGGTCCGATGCTCCAACCGTGTGCAAGCATAGTGAACGTTCTAGGCGGCGCACAATCCCCGTCGGAAAAATCTGTCAAGGGGCATTCCGGCCGCTAGCTGCGTCCGGATTCGGCGTTTGGGAAACGGGGTTAGGTGAAGGGATTGTTCCGGCGGAACACGGCCCCAGCCCGGAGCGGTCACCGACCAGCCAACCGGCCCGCCAGAAATAGGTCAGCAGCGCCCCGCCAATCAGGCCCATGGCCGCCAGCACCGCCGGATAGCCGTACCGCCAGCGGAGTTCTGGCATATTCCATGGGGAGCTGTTGGGATCGAAGTTCATTCCGTAGATCCCCGCCAAGAACGTGAGCGGAATGAAGATCGTGGAGATCACGGTCAACAGCCGCATCGTTACGTTCATTCGGTTGCTCACGGCCGACAGGTAGAAATCGCGCAGATCGGTGCCCAACTCGCGGAACGTTTCCACGAGATCGATCAACTGCACCGTGTGGTCGTAGCAGTCTCGCAGATACACGCGCGTCTCGGCGTTGATGAAGGCGCAATGGTCGCGTACGAGCTGATTCACGGCTTCGCGCTGCGGCCAGATCGCCCGCCGCAGCAGGAGTAGGTCGTGTTTGATGTCGTGAATCTGATGCACGACCTCGGCCGAGCCGCCTTCGATCACCTCGGCCTCGATCTGCTCGAGCCGCTCGCCGTAGCTCTCGAGCACGGGGAAATACGCGTCGACCACGGTGTCGAGCAGCGCGTAGGCCAAATAGCCGGGCCCGCCCGTGCGAATCAGCCCGCGGCCGTCGCGGATCCGCTGCCGCAGCGGATCGAGGCAGTCGCCCGGGTGATCGAGTTCCTGAAAAGTCACCAGGAAGTTCTTGCCCAAGAAAATGCTGAGTTGCTCGGTGTCGAGCTTGCCAGCCCACGAAACCATGCGGGCGACGATGAATAGGTGCTCGTCGTAGGTCTCCACCTTGGGGCGTTGGTGGGCATTGACCACGTCCTCGAGCGCCAGCCGGTGGAGCTTGAAGATCTCTCCCAGCCCTTCGATCGCGGCAGCGCTTCCTAGCCCGTCGACCTCGACCCACACCACGGGCCATTGGTCGAGGTATTCGCGGACCTGCTCGATCCGCTCGATGGGCCGCTCGACGATCCGCGTGGCGTCGTAGGCGGTGACGCGGATCACCGGCGGCCGCGACTGCGGATCGACGGTTACCGTGCCGGGCGGCGCGCCCGGTTTCGTCCGGCGGCGAATCGACCGTAAACGGCGGCGCTGGCGGCCGGACATGGCTTCGAACCCGGCGATCAGGGGAGCAGGAGCGGCAAAGCGCGCACGGCGCTCACAAGGCCGCATTATGTCGGCATGCGGGTGACTCGGGCAATTCCGCCGTAGAGACGCGGCCAACTGCCTGGCGCGGTTGTATCGATTGTCGCAAGACGATTCTCAGTAACGAGATGCAATCAGCTAGTTGCGGGCGGCCGAGAATGCTTGACGGTAAAAATCCAGCTAATCATACTGCCTATGCTTCCTAGATTACCCAATCTAACAAATCCGCTTCAGCCGCCGGTTTTCCGCCCGGAGGCTTCCTTTCTGTCCGTTCGGTCCTTTCCAAAACTTCTCGTCACGAGGATATCCGTTCATGAAAACCACCTTTTCGCGTGCCCTGGTTGCCGCGATTGCGCTGAGCGTTGCCCTCTGCGGCAGCAGCGCCATGGCCGTCGGCCTCACGTTCACCAAGCTCACCGGCCTCACCGGCGACGCCAGCGGCCCCTTCACCGCGGTCTACGTCGCCGACTTGGCCGCCACGGGGCTGCCCAGCATTACTCAGCTCATCCTGACCGACACCAGCGGTGGCTTTGGCGGCTCGCCGGGCGGCTTCTCGGGCGTCGATCTCGACAGCATCTTCATCGCTCCGACCGCGGCCGCCACGGCAGCCTCGGCCCAGACGCTGATCCAGACTCCCGCCTTCGACTACTCGGCCGCCGGTACGACCTACGTGCCGGGCACGCAGCGTGTTCCGACCGACCCGACCCTGTTCAACGTGTCGGGCGGCGCCATCAACTTTGCCGCGGCCACCCTGGGCGCCCTGGACGCCCGGGGCCTGATTCCGGGCAACGGCTACTTCAGCATGGGCGACGGCGGCGTGATCACGTTCAACCTGACCAGCGCCATCGATCCGTCGGTCAGCCGCTACCTGTACATCGGCGAAGTGGGCGACAACGGCGAGACGTTCAGCGTTCAAGCCGTGCCTGAGCCCAGCACGATGATTCTGGCTGGCCTGGGCGGCCTGGCCATGTTCTTCGGCTACCGTCGTCGCGCTCGCGGCTAAGGCAGCCAGCTCTCCTCTGTGGGTTATTCTGGTGGGTCGGAGTCCGTCGGCCGCGTCTAAACGATGCGGTCGGCGGACTCCGTTTTTTGTTGCGCGGCTGGAAAGCCGTTGGTCCGCACACTATCGCGTGGCGTGAATTGACGCTGAGCCGCCACGGCCGATAGAGTTGTCGCAGGCGATCGGGCAGCGCCGGACCCTAGGTCCGGCCCCTCTTGATCGACGTACGGATGGGTGGCCGAGCGGTTGAAGGCAGCAGTCTTGAAAACTGCCGTGGGGGTAACCCCACCGCGGGTTCGAATCCCGCCCCATCCGCCTTGCATCGCAGTGCGCGGCATCATGTCGCGTTCGTCGACAAGCACGCGACATGTCTGGTTCTTTGTGCGTCGGGCCGTAGCGAGTTTTGCGCCGCCGCACCGCGCCAATGGCACTGCCTGCTCGCCTCGGTCTTTGCCCGCCTAGACCTCGCCTTCAGCCTCGAGTCCCACGCCCTGATCTTCCGCGCGGTTCAAATCATGTCGCTGCCTGCTGTCCTTCGCTGTGTGCTGGTTGTCGCCCTGCTCACACTTTTCGCTCCGGGGGCCCAAGCCGCGGAGGAGCCGAATACCCTGACGCCTGAGGAGCTGGCCGACGGTTGGATTCTGCTGTTCGACGGCGAGTCGCTGTTCGGCTGGGAAGGGGCCGACAAGGCCGACTGGCGGGTCGAGGACGGCGCGATCAAGGTCGCCAGCGGCGAGAAGAGCCTGCTGGCTTCGACGAGCGACTTCGGCAACTATGTGCTCCGCGTCGACTTCCGCGCCCCGGCCAGCACCAACTCGGGCGTGTTCCTGCGCACGCCCAAGCAGCCGACCAACCCCGAGGTCGATTGCTACGAGCTCAACATCGCCGGCCCGGGCGTCAGCCCCTTTACCACCGGCGGCTTCGTCGGCCGGCAAAAGGCTGAGGGCGCCGAGCACACCGGCGAGTGGCAGACCTTCGAAGTGCGCGCGGAAGGAGCCAAGATCACGGTGTCGCTCGATGGCCGGCAGGTGCTCGAGTACAAAGACCCCAAGCCGCTGGCCCGCGGCCGCATTGCGTTGCAGCACAACTCGGGACCGGTTGAGTTCCGCAACGTGAAGCTCAAACCGCTTGGGCTCGAGTCTTTGTTCAACGGCCGCGACTTCACAGGCTGGACCGTCTTTCCCGGCGGCAAGAGCGTCTTCTCGGTCACGCCGGAAGGCTGGATTCATATCGAGAACGGTCCGGGGCAACTCGAGAGCGACGCCCGCTTCGGCGACTTCGTGTTCCAGTGCGAAGCCTTCGTAAATGGCAAAGGGCTCAACTCCGGCGTCTTCTTCCGCAGCATCCCCGGGGAGAAGACCAACGGCTACGAGAGCCAGATTCACAACGCCTTCGTCGAGAGCGACCGCACCAAGCCGGTCGACGGCGGCACCGGCGCCATCTACCGCCGCCAGAATGCCCGTAAGGTCGTGCCCGACGATTTCCAGTGGCTCTACAAAACGATCGTGGCCACCGGGCCGCACATCGCCGTGTGGGTAAACGGCATTCAAGTGACCGACTGGACCGACACCCGCCCACCGCACGACAACCCGCGCCAAGGGCTGCGCGTAGCGCCCGGCACGTTCATTCTGCAAGGCCACGATCCGACCACGAATCTGTCGTTTCGGAACCTGCGGGCCGGCGAAGTCGCGAAGTAGGTTCGCCGTCGCGTTTTTTGGGCAAGAGCTATGCGCCGCGCTTCAAGCGGGAACGAGGCGAACAGGCGCCCCTGGCCCACGCCGGGCGAAGAGCAGCAGTGTACCGAGCGCAAGGAGGGCGACGGTGCTTGGTTCCGGTACCGTTGCCGCCGTACCGAAGTGTGCCTTCAGCATTCCGAAGTCGCTCAGGTCGACTTTCCCATCGCTATTGAGGTCGCCTTCCGCTCTTGTGGCGCCCTTCCCGAAGTTCGCCTTCAGGATGCCGAAGTCGTTGAGATCGACCTTGCCATCGCCATTCACGTCGCCGGCCACGTCATCGAAAGAGATCGTTGCAATAAAACCATGCACAACCGGCCCATCGAAGTATGTCCCGACGATCGTATTGCCTTCGATGTCCACCGCGCGCATCCCCATCCAATCCTCGTTTCGCAGTTCAGTTGTGTTCGTGCCGTCGAATAGGAAACTGGCCAGTAAGCCATCCGTGTCGACGAACTCCCCAACAATGTTGTTTCCGTCAACTGCCAAGGGACGAACGCGGTCGGCTATGGGAAGGTCGAGACTGGAGAATTCGCCATTCTCGTAGACGAATCCGCGAAAGAGAGAGCCATCGCTGCGATAGCTACCGACGATGCGGTTGCCCGAGAACCCCTCCACGACCGTGAAGCGGCTGTCGGAGTGGCGCAGCATCGTATATTGCTGACCATCGAAGATGAATGCCGTACTAACCTGTTCGGCGAAGTCGTAGCTATTGCCGAGCACCTTGCCGTCTAACACATCGACCAAATACGTCTCGTCGCTGTCAGGTGGAACGACCGACTCATATTCGCCCTCCCTGAGCCAGAGCCCACGGAGAGTGGCGTCTGGGCCATCGCCCAACCAATTCCCAACAATTTCATCGCCCTCGAATCGCCACGCCGTACTGCCGCGTTTGGAGCCTTCGGGGTGCGCAAAGTCGAGGGGCGAGAAGACACCATTTTCAAAGATGAAATGGCCGTATTCGCCGTAGTTCTCCGTGAACCAAAGGCCCATGACGCGATCCCCCGAAACTGCTGTCAGTTGGGTATTTAATACGTTGGGATAGTCGATCGTGGTCCACGTAATCGTCATTGCCTCGGCGGATTGCTGAGAGGCGACGATGGCAAACACGAATCCGAAAATCGAACTCCGGCAGTTCATCTGAGGACGCCTTGCGATTGTGCGAGCGAGAATTGGATGGGCGGGCCGATGCCAGCGCACGTTAGCGAGCCGAACTGGTTCCGTCAAACATTGTTCCCCGCACTCGGGAATAATTGTGGCGACCGGTACGCACACGGCCGGCTGGGCGAGAGCTTGTTTCAGGTGACTGCGTGGGACGACACAGGTTTAACACGGCAGGTTCGGCCTGCGGCGAGCATTCTAAGAGCGCGCGTGTCGGTGCGTTCGGAGGGCTGGTTGGGCATTCGTGGCACGAAATCTTGTGTGCTCCCGCTTGACGCTCTCAGTCGCGCTGACTTATATTCTCAGTCGACATGACTGACAGGAGCGGAGTGTGGCCAAGAAACGCATCAACGTAACGGAGTACGAGCTGGCCGTGCTGCAGGTTTTGTGGCGCGAGGGACCGGCCACGATTCGGCGGATTACGGAAGCGGTCTACGGCAAGCATTCGACCGCGGCCTATGCCACGGTGCAGAAGCTGCTCGAGCGACTGGCGGCCAAGAAATGCGTGAAGCGCGATCGCTCCTCATTCGCCCATAGCTTTCGCGCCGTCGTGGAGCCCGATCAACTCCTCGAGCAGCGGCTCGATGCACTTGCGGAAGAACTCTGCGGCGGCTCGCTGTCTCCACTGCTGATGCACCTAGCGCAGCGTGTCGACCTGACCGAATCAGAACGAGCGACCCTACGGAAGCTGATTGACGAAACGCCCGACTAGATCTCGACGCCTCGGAAAATGGGAGCGCGCAGATGATGTGGTGGCTGGAAGTCGGTTTCACCAACGCGTTGCTGGCCACGGTGCTGGCCGCTCTGGCCGCGGTCATTGCCCGCCGCTGGACGAGTCCTGCGCTGGCGCACTTCCTCTGGCTCTTGGTCCTGGCCCGACTGCTCGCGCCGCCGCTCATCGGCGTGCCGATCGCGTGGCGGCCGGACCCGTCGCCGGCGAGCATTGCCTTGCCCGCGATCGACGAGTTGGCCGTCCCGGCCCCAGTGATCGATGAAGGAAACGTCGCGGACAAGTCACAGGCGGCGCCTGCCAAAGTCGATGCCTCGCCGGGCATCGTTTGGAGCTGGCCGTGGGCGGTCGGCGGCGCGTGGTTGGCTGGCTCGTTCGTATTCCTGGGGCTGCTCGGCCGCGATATCTGGTGGTTTCGGCGGCTATTGGCGCTTGCCCAGCCGGCCGACGAGCGTTTGCAACGGCGCGCCGAATCACTCGCGAACATCTTCGGCCTGCGACGGCCCCCGACAACGCTCGTGGTCCCAGGCCGGTTTCCGCCGACGCTGTGGGGCTTCGGCCGACGGGCTACGGTGCTCTTGCCCACTGAGTTTCTCGAGCGGCTCGAGGTCCAAGAAATCGACACCGTGTTGGCGCACGAGCTTGCGCACCTCAAACGCGGCGACCGCTGGGTTCGGCTCCTCGAGATCGCCGCCCTCACGATTTATTGGTGGCATCCGGTCGCCTGGCTGGCCGTCCGCCGGCTGAGGGCGGCGGAAGAACTTTGCTGCGACGGTTGGGTAGCCCACCTGCTGCCGGCGCAGGCCAAGAGCTATGCCCGCAGTTTGTTGACGGCGGTCGAGTTCCTCGCGCCGCCGAGCAGCCGCGTGCCCTTGCCTGGCGTAGGCATGAGCGCCAAGTCCCTGGTCCTGGTTCAACGGAGAATCACGATGATCCTTGCTCGAAGTTCTGCGTTCCGCCTCGGCAACAAAGCTCGGGCCGCCGCGCTCTGCCTGGCCGCCGTACTGCTGCCGCTTACGTTTTCAGGCGCTGCGACAACGGATGGCAAGGTCGATCCGGCTCAGAAAGCAGCGCTCGTCGAAGCAGCAATGAAGACCTACCGCGCCACTCAAACCGCCTACGACGTCGGCACCGCGGAGATCGGCCAGGTGCAAGTTTGGTCCCGCCGCTGGATGGACGCCGAGTCACTGGGGGCGACTGCGGAGGAACAACGCCAAGCGATCAAGCGGCATCTCGACCGGATGAAGCAATTGCTCGATCGGGTAGCAGTGCTCTACGGCATGGGCCTCAAAGGAGGCGAGTCGGAAAAGCTTCACGCCTGCGAGTACTTTGTGGCCGAGGCTGAGATTTTGTTGAGCCAGGCGAAGTAGCGAAAAGAGTCGGGCGGTGCTGAATCGACCGGTGGGCCGGACTACAAATGGGCCATTTTGGCCAAGTCTTCCCGGCCACTCGCAGCCCCTGTAGCCAACTGCGGCCGCTTCATTTACCATGAGTCGGGTGAAGCCAAACAAACGAAGCAAAGACTCCGCCCCGCGCGTGCACGCTCCCTACGAGCACATTACCACCGACGAGCATTTGCAGCGGTTTTGCCGGGAGATCGCGTCCGCGCCCGTCATCGGGTTCGACACCGAGTTCATCTCGGAAAAGACCTATCGGCCGGAGTTGTGCCTGGTGCAGGTGAACGCCTCGGGCAAGCTGGCGATCATCGATCCCTTGGCCGTCCGCGATCTGACTCCCTTTTGGGAAACGATTGCCGCGCCGGGGCATCAAACGGTCGTCCACGCCGGCCGCGAGGAGTTGATCTTTTGCCTGTCGTCGATCGGTCGGCGCCCCGCGAATTTGTTCGATCTGCAGCTCGCCGCAGGTCTGGCCGGCTACGAGTATCCGGCCGGCTACGGCACCTTGCTCGTCAAGATTCTCGGCCAGGCCGCTCAGAAGGGCGAGACCCGGACCGACTGGAGTGCCCGTCCGCTCACGCCCCGGCAGCTCGAGTACGCTCTGGACGATGTCATCTATCTGTTGCCGCTATGCGACAAGCTGACCGATAAGCTTGAAGCGCTGCACCGGCTGCCGTGGTTGGCGACCGAGATGGAGAGCTGGCAGTCTGAGATCGAGGCGTTTCGCGCCGCCAAGCCTTGGTGGCGCGTGGCCGGCATCGCAGGCCTGCCCCGGCGAAGCCTGGCGATCGTGCGCGAAATCTGGATGTGGCGCGACGAAACCGCCCGCCGCCGCAACATGCCGGCCAAGCACGTGCTGCGAGACGATTTGATCGTCGAGCTCGCTCGCCGCAAATTGGCCGATCCCAAACAAATGCGGGCGATCCGCGGCATGGAGCGCGGCGATCTGCAGCGCGCGGCGCCCGAGCTGTCGCAGGCGATTACGCGAGCTCTCGAAACACCAGATGATCAGTGCCCCGAGCCGATGCGGCGCGACGACTACCAGCAGCTCACACTGCTAGGGCAGTTCCTCGCCGCCGCACTCTCCAGCATTTGCCGCGGTGCGAACCTGTCGAGCAGCTTGGTCGGCAGCGCGAGCGACGTGCGCGAGTTGATCGCATTTCGCCTGGGCCTCGACGGCGCTAAAAAAGGCGAGCCGCCGCTCTTGGCTCGCGGCTGGCGGGCAGAGATCGTCGGCAGCGTGATCGAAGATCTACTGGCCGGCCGCATGGCCATTCGCATCGCCGAGCCGCTTTCCGATCACCCGCTGGTGATCGAGAACCGGGGTAAGTAGGTTCCACGGGCCTCTCTGACGCGGGCGCCGAACCACGTTGGCGCTAGGCGTCCAGCAGCGCGAAGTCGTAAAGCGTCTGCATCTCGGCGGGCGTCTTCTGCTCGAGCCCCGCGAAGCGTGCCCGCAGCGCCGCCGGATCGGGCACGCCAAGCTTCGCCAGCAACGCGAACTTGTGCGCGAGCACGCTCTCTAGATCCGCGTTCGTGTTCCGCGCGTGTCCCAGCGGATACATGACCAGGCCGCTCGAGACCGTGCCGAGCGACTCGTGCTCGATGTCAATCTGCGTGGGAATGCCATCGGGATAGCGGCGATCGAACTCCGGCCCACCGTGGCGGAATTCGATAAGTTTCATCAGCCGGCGCGTGGTTGGGTTCACCAGCGCCGCGTCGTCGTAGTCGGCCGGCTCGAGCATCACGTCGCGCCAGCCGGCCCGCTTCGCCGCGAGCGATTTGCGCAGCAGCGTCGCGATGATGTAGACCATCGAGTGATCCGCACTTTGCCGCGTGTGGGGATCGCGCTTCGCCGGATCGCCGATGATGCTGAAGGCCGGCTCATAGGTGGTGATCGTCAGCCGCCGCCAGCCGGACTCTGTCTCGAGCAACTTGGGATGGCCCGTCAGCAGATCGAGCAGCCCCTGAATCGCGCCGGCCGATTGATGCTCATACAGGCCGAGCTTGAAGTGCATGCCCATGATGGCGAAGTCGTCGCCTTCCAGCGCCAGCACGAGATCGAACGGGCTGGCGTGGGCTCGGCTCGGCGGCTCGAACAAGCAGAAAATCGCCTGTGGGTTGCGGAAGACATCGGCCGGTCCGATAAAGCCGCGCATCGCGCGCCGCGCGCTGAGCACCGCCACTTCGGCCGAGATCGCCGCCGAGGCGCCCTTCGAATCCGAAAGCTGCTTGCCGGCGCGGATCGCGCGGAACGGAATGTAGTGCGCCACGACCAGCCCGACGGCCGACTCGATTTGATCGATCGTAGCGCCGGCGAGCGCGCCGTAGACCACGGCCGAGGCAATAGCTCCGTGAACCACGTGGTCGATCTTGTAATCGCGAAGCGCAAACACCTCGGCCAAGCGTCCGCGGATTTCGTCGAGCAGCAGCATGCCCAGCACCGCCCGGCGGCCATCGAGGCCATATTCCTGCGCGGCGGCGATCACCACGGGATAGAAGTCGTTGTGGCCGAACTCGCCCCGCGTGTGCCCTCGCTCGGGGTTGTAGCCGAAGTTGGTCCCGTTCGAGTCCCATTCGCGTACGGCCGAGCTATTGGCGGCGACCGCCTTCTCAGGTTGCACGCGGATGGTTGAGCCGAAGCAGCAAGCGCCGGCGGAGCCCTTCGCGGGATAGTCAAGCGCCTCGGCGCGTAAGACGCGCGGGGCGTTGGTTCCCAGCGCCAATGCCGACACGCCACAGGCGACGCTGTCGAGATGAAACTGCTCGAGCCGTGCGAGGACCGCCGAACTGGGCGCGGCGCTCTTCAAAAACTGCAGCGCGAACTCAGCCAGTCCGCGAACTTGATTCGAATCGGCCGCCAGCGTGACGAATTGGGACATGCAGAAGGAACTCGAGAGAGAAGGCAAAGGACCGCGCCGAGCATACGGGGCAACGCAGCTCTGAGCAAGGCACGTAGGGTGTCGTCAAGCGCAGCGCGGACGCACCATCGGTTAGCTCGCCAGTAACGCAATGGTGCGTCTGCGCTAGCGCTTGACACACCCTACGCGGTCACTGGCCGTCAAGCGGCTACCAGCCCCAGGCCTCAGGGCGCTGCGCGGTGCGGGCCGTCAATTCGGCGTAAATCTCCTCGGCAGCCGGCAACTCGCGGTAATTGAAGGCTGACGGGTCGATACCGGCTTGTTCGGTCCGTTGCCAGAGCCGCGCGAACTTCGGCCGCGCCGCGAGCCACGGCAACACGAGCAGCCAAACGAGCCCGACAACGCAGGCCATCACACTCAGTCGCCGCCTCGCATTGCCTCTTTTCATTTCATTAGCTCCGTCGCGGCGTCCGGAAACAACACCTTGAACGCCAGCCAGGCCATGAACAGTGTCATCGCCAGATTCAAGGTCTGGCCGACCACGTACAGCGCCACTGGCTTGCCATCGCGCAGGTAGGGCAAGAAGTCTTTCACCCTGCTCTCGAGCCCGATGCTTACGAAGCCCAGGCAGAAGAACCATTCGCGGAGCACCTTCGTTGGATCGGTCGCGGCGGTCGCCACGGCGCTGCCGAACGCCGGGCTCGCATGCAGCCACGAGAACACGGCCGAGGCGGCCAAGAAGCCGAGCACGAACCGCGGAAACCGCTGCCACACTTCCCACAGGCTGGGCTTCACGCCCGTTTCGGCCGGCTCCACCCAACCAGTCCAGTAAACGGCCACGGCGAAGGCCACCACGCCAATCAAGATGTTCTGAATCATCTTGATCGTCACCGCCACGGTGAGCGCCGGCTTCTCGAGCAGTTCCCCCGCCACGGCCACCGCGCCGGTCGAGTCGATGGTGCCGCCGATCCAAGCGCCGCCGAGCACCGGCCCCAGCTCGAGGGCGCGAATCACCGGCGGCATCACGATCATCATGACCACAGTGAAGGCCAGCGAAATGCCGATCGCCAGCGACAGCTCTTCGCGCTTGGCTCGGCAAGCCGCGCCCGTGGCAATGGCGGCCGAGACGCCGCAGACCGACATGTCGGCCGAGAGCGTCATGTTGAGCGACTTCGATTCGAGCTTCAGCACCTTTTGACCAAAGATAAAGGTTGACACCAGCACCACCGGAGTCGACACCCACGACACGAGCATCCCCGGCACGCCCAGCGCGGCGAGACGGCCGAGCAGCACCTCGGCCCCCAGCAGCACGAGGCCGACCTTGATGTACAGCTCGGTGCAGAGCGCCGGCCGCAGCCAGGCCGGCGTGCCGACGGTGTTGCTGATCGCCAAACCGATGAGCAGGGCCCACAGCGGATACTCGAGCCCGTAGTAGCGGATGACTTGCTGTCCCGACAGGATTTCGGCCAGCACGGCGAGCGCAAACAAGACTGCGAACGCCGGCAGAAACACTCCCGGGCGGGTCCTTTGCGCGGCCGCGGCCAGGGTGAAAGCGGCCGCGGCGACGCCGAAGGTGAGCAGCAGCGGCAAGACATCGCCGACGGCAGGCTTTTCGGCAAGAAACGCCGTGAGCGGATTCGCCGACCAAGCTCTTGGCTTGGCGACCGAGGCAGTCAGTGGGTTGGCGAGCTTCTTGGCGTCAGGCTCGGCCGAGCGCCGTGCGGCGAAAGCGCCGCTCAGACTCGCGGCCAACAGCGCCGCTCCCAAGAACACGGCCAGCCAATCTTCGCGCCGCCACCATGCGGGCGCAGCAGCGTCAGACTCGATGCCTTCGGACATGGTGAAGTGCTTCGCGGTGGGAGGAAAACGGCCCTGCGTCGGCCGGCGGGAAGTCTGTACGATCCCGCACAAGCGTCGCGCTCGCAAGGCCGAAAGTGCTGATTCGGCTCGGCGGCGCGGGCGGCTTGCCGCGCAGGGCCAAATCGCGCGCACGCGCTCCCTTGCGCAAGGGGTAACTCCGCTTGTCATGCCCCCCGCGATTCCTATACTTAGCAAGGAGTTGTTGCGATTGCGGCGGCAAATGTTTTGCGCCTGAAAAGGGCGTGTTCTTGTCGCGCACTCTCTTCGTCCCCGGGAGCCTGGCGGGGACCTTCCGCGTCGACCGTTGGCGCCTATCTGCGGGATGGAATTGATGGCGGGAGAAGCGACGGTGGCTTCCGAGGCACGTCCCTCGTTCTTGGCGCGAAACAGCTTCTTGTTGCGCCGGTTGCACTCCTTGAGCGGCTTGGTTCCGGTGGGCGCCTACATGGTGGTCCACCTGCTCACCAACGCCAGCGTGCTCAATGGGGTGGCCTCGTTTCAGAAGAACGTCGACATGATCCATTCTCTCGGCCGCGCGCTGCCGGTCGTCGAATGGGTGTTCATCTTCATCCCCCTGATCTTTCACGCTGGCTACGGCTTCGTGCGGATCTACGATTCGCAGGCCAACGCCGCCGAATACCCCTATCCCAAGAACATTCGCTACACCTTGCAGCGGATCTCGGGCATGGTGGCTTTCGTCTATATCTTGTTCCACGTGGCGCAACTGCATCACCTGGGCTTCGGCCAGTTCGACGCCGAGCATGCCACGTCGTCGGCCGCGCGAGCGATCGGCAGTGGGTTCTGGATGCAAGCCTGGTACGTCGTGGGAGTGCTGGCGTGTGTGTATCACTTGGCCAACGGCATTTGGACCTCCGGCATCACCTGGGGCATTTGGACCAGTCCCGCGGCGCAGCGACGGGCCGACTACGTGTGCTGGGGATTCGGTTTTCTGGTAGCCGTGATCGGCATGAGCGCGCTCTTCGGCTTCGGCACGGTCGATGTCGAAAAGGCCCGCGCGCAGGAAGACCGCATGCAGAAGGCCCGGATCGAGCAGGCGGGTGAGATCGAAGAGGCCGAAGCGCCGGCTGCCGAAGCGACCAAGGCCCCGTAACGGTAAGAGAGAATTGGTCCGCACAGCGGACCAACGAGACGCGCAATTCAAGAAGGTTCGTTGAGCATGGCGAAGCAACGGGTGATGGTCGTTGGCGGGGGTCTGGCCGGTTTGGCGGCCACGATGCAATTAGCCGACTCCGGCATCGACGTCGACCTGATGAGCCTGACGCCCGTCAAGCGCTCGCACAGCGTCTGCGCGCAAGGAGGCATCAACAGCGTCAACGATCAGACGCGGCAGCTCGGCGACAACGAATGGCTGCACTTCGACGACACCGTGTACGGCGGCGACTTCTTGCAGCATCAGCCCCCTGTCAACGAAATGTGCCAGTGGGGGCCGAAGATCATCGACCTCATGGACCGGCTGGGCGTTACCTTCAACCGCACGGCCGAAGGCTACCGCGACCAGCGCCGCTTCGGCGGCACGCTCTTCAAGCGCACTGCCTTTGCCGGCGCGACTACCGGCCAACAACTGCTGTACACGCTCGACGAGCAGGTGCGCCGCTGGGAGGTTGAAGGCCGCGTCAAGAAGTACGAGTTCTGGGACTTCCTGGGGCCCATCCTTGATGACAAGGGCGTCTGCCGGGGCTGCGTGGCGCAGGATCTCGTGTCGATGGAGATCCGCTCCTTCCCGGCCGACGCGGTGATCATCGCCAGCGGCGGCTGCGGCTTAATCTACGGTCGCTCCACGATGTCGATGGCCTGCAACGGCGGCGCGGTCAGTCGTGCCTATCAAGCCGGCGCGAATTACGGCAACGGCGAGTTCATTCAGGTTCACCCCACGGCCGTGCCCGGCGCCGACAAGCTCCGCCTGATGAGCGAGAGCGCCCGCGGCGAAGGGGGCCGCGTGTGGGTGCCCCGCATGGCACACGACCCACGGCCCCCCAAGCAGATCCCCGAGAGCGAGCGTTACTACTTCCTTGAGGAGCGCTACCCCAAGTACGGCAACCTGGTGCCGCGCGACATTGCCACGCGCGAGATCTTCAACGTCTGCGTGTACGAGGGGCTCTCGGTCGAGAAAGACCGCGAGTGCGTGTACCTTGACCTGACGCACCTGCCGCGCGAAACGCTCGACCGCAAACTCGGCGGCATTCTCGAGATCTACGAGAAATTTCAAGGCGTCGACCCGCGCGACGTGCCGATGAAGATCTTTCCGGCCGTTCACTACTCGATGGGCGGGCTCTGGGTCGACTATACCCGCAGCGCCGCCGGCGGGCTCGAGCGCGGGGCCATCGCCAATCAGTCGACGAGCATCCCGGGGCTCTATGCCATCGGTGAGTGCGACTACCAATATCACGGCGCGAATCGCCTGGGGGCGAACTCGCTGCTGAGCTGCATCTTCAGTGGCCTGATCGTGGCGCCGACCATCGAAACGTTGCTCAAGACGGCGCCCTACGGCGCGGCGAGCGCCTTGCCGAGCAGCTTGTATGAGCAGGCGCAGAAGCAGCACCTCGACGCTCACCTGCAGCTCCTCAAGCGCCCCGGCGGCCAAGAGAATCCGTATCTGATTCACCACGAGCTTGGTCAGATCATGACCAAGGCGGCCACCGTGGTCCGCATCAACTCGGATCTGAAGAACGCGATCTCCGTGGTGCACGACCTCACCGAGCGGTCGAAGCGCTGTGCCCTCTCGGATACGGGGCACTGGACCAATCAAAACGTCGTGTTCACCCGCGCCTTGCAAGACATGTTCCCGGTAGCCAAGGCGATCCTCAAAGGCGCGCTGCAGCGCGACGAGTGCCGGGGCGCGCACTTCAAGCCGGAGTTCGCCATGCCGGGGCTCGAGCCGACCACCGATCCGGCCGAGCGTCGCCGCGCCGCCGAAGGCTGGTGCGACCGCTTCGAAGAGAACACGCGGAAGTGGCTCAAGTCGACGGTCGCCACCTGCAACGACGGCGAACCCGACATCGCCTACGAGCCGGTCGACACCTCGCTCATTCCGCCGCGGCCGCGCCTGTATGGCCTAGTCGGGGCCGAAGCGATCGAAGAAGTGTGGCGCGGCCGGGCCGCCGCCAAGACTTCGACCGACGCCGCCCCCAAAGGAACCGGAAAGCCAGCGCCGGCCGCCAGCAACTAAATCACCGTATGAATGCCCACTGCCCGCACGTTGCTTCAATTGACGAAGCAACGGACCGGCAGCCGCAACACTCGCGAGCAACCGCACAATCATGTCTCACTCGCATCACGACGCGCACGATTCGCACGGCCACGACGAAGAGCATGGCCGTTCGTTCGACGTGCGGGTTTTGCGCCAGGATGGTCCGAGCACCTCGAGCTACTGGGAACGCTTCCGCGTCGCCTGGGAGCCCGACATGAACGTCATCAGCGTGCTGCAGCGGATCGCCGCCATGGCTCATACGGCCGAGAACCGGCCAGTAGCCCCGGTCGCCTGGGATTGCAATTGTCTGGAAGAAGTCTGCGGCGCCTGCACCATGCAGGTGAATGGCCGCGTCCGCCAAGCCTGCACGGCGCTCGTCGATCGGCTGCTCGAAGACGACGCGGCCGGCATCGAACTGCGGCCGATGAGCAAGTTCCCCGTTATCCGCGACCTCATGGTCGACCGCGGCCGGCTGTTCCAGGCGCTCAAGCGCGTGAAGGCTTGGATCCCGGTCGACGGCTACTTCGACCGGGGCGCGGGGCCCCAGCAATCGGCCGAGGCTCAGGAAGTGGCCTATCCGCTCTCGCAGTGCATGAGCTGCGGCTGCTGCCTCGAGGCCTGTCCTCAGTACCTGAAGGTCGACGTGCCGCGCAAGGCAGGCGAATCAGACGCCGACTTGGCCGCCCGCAAGGCCGCCACCTACGATCAGAACTTCTTAGGCGCCCACGCGATCAGCCAGGTAATGCTGTTCAACACGAACCCGACCGGCAGCATGAGCGCCGGCGAACGGCTCGACGCCCTGACCGGCCCGGGCGGCATTCAGTATTGCGGAAACGCCCAGAACTGCGTGGCCGTGTGCCCTAAGGAAATCCCGCTGACGACATCGATCGCCAAGGCGGGCCGCGCCACCACCGGGCGGGCGCTCAAGAAGCTGTTCGACCGCTAGGCCGGCGGGGGCCGGTAGCGTGTTCTTCGTAGGTTATGCTTCAGCATAACGCCACGGTAGCAGGCCAACGGCCGCAGCCAAGGCCGTCACCCGATGTGGCGGTTTTTTCCCCGGCTTGGGACCTCGACCGATGCAGAGAGTTATGCTGAAGCATAACCTACGAGAAGCAACGTACATCGGGCGTTTTTCAAACGCTCGTTGACACCTCCGGCGGGCGTCGCCTAGAATCCTAGATTCGCCAAACTGACCTAAGGACTTCCGCTTTGTCCGCGGCTCGGAATTGCCGCAGCGACAACGCCGACGAGGAGATCGCCTGCCATGGCTCATAAAAAGGGACAAGGTTCTAGCCGCAACGGACGTGACTCCAATGGCCAGCGCCGCGGCGTCAAGCGGTTCGCCGGACAGAAGGTCGTGGCGGGCAACATCTTGGTGCGTCAGGTCGGCACCAAGTTTCACCCCGGCCAGAACGTGGGCCAGGGCACCGATTTCACCCTCTTCGCACTCACCGAAGGCGTGGTCAAGTTCGACCGCGAAGGCCGTCGCGTGAGCGTGGTCGCCGCTAGCTAAGCCGACCCAAGTCTTCCCCCTGCCGCTCTCATGTTCGTCGATCGCGTTAAGCTGCAGGTGGCCGGAGGCAACGGCGGCAACGGTTGCGTGAGCTTTCGCCGGGAGAAATACGTCCCGCGCGGTGGCCCCGATGGCGGCAACGGCGGCGCCGGCGGCAGCGTCATCATTCGCGCCCAGGGCGGCGTCGACAGCTTGGCCGCTCTCTCCTTTCGCCGTCACTGGCGGGCAGAAGGCGGCAGCTCCGGCGGACCGGCTAATCGCCAGGGCGGTTGCGCCGATGACCTGGTGATTCTCGTCCCCCCAGGCACCACGGTGGTCGATTCCCAGCATGGCCACGTGCTCAAGGACCTCTCGCGTGAAGGCGACGAGGTCAACGTAGCGCGCGGCGGCCGCGGCGGTTGCGGCAATCTGCACTTCAAGACCTCGACGAATCGCGCCCCGCGCGAAGCCAAGCCAGGCGAGCTCGGCGAAACTCGCGAGATTCAGCTCGAGCTCAAGCTGATCGCCGATGTCGGCGTCATCGGCAAGCCGAACGCCGGCAAGAGCACGCTGCTCAGCCGCCTCTCACGGGCACGGCCCGAGATCGCCGACTATCCGTTCACCACCAAGTATCCCAACTTGGGCCTGGTGCAGGTCGACATGGATCGCCGCTTTGTGATGGCCGATATTCCGGGCCTGATCGAAGGAGCCCATGCGGGCGCGGGACTGGGGCACGAGTTCCTCCGGCACGTGGAGCGCAATCGCATTCTCGTGCATCTGGTCGAGCCAGCCCCGATGGACGGCACCGATCCGCTGGCCAACTACCGCGCAGTGCGGCAAGAGCTGCGTGAATACGATCCGCAGCTTGCCGAGCGGCCCGAGATCGTGGCCGTGTCGAAGGGCGAGCTGCCCGAGGCGGCGGCCGCGCGAGACGCCTTGGCGGCCGAGTTGGGCCGCGACGACGTGCTGTTGATTTCCGCGGTCACGGGGCAAAATCTTGACCGGCTGCGGCGCAAGGTCGTCGAACAACTCGATCTGGCCAGCGCCGCTCCGCCGCCGGTCATCGAGCGCCCCATCCCACCGCACGCGAATCCTGCACTGCAAGCATCGTCGGCCGAGCAGGCGGAGTCCGACGAGTAGCGTCCGGGCGTTGTGTAGAGACTGCTCCTGAACAACACCGCCCCCGCGGCTGGAGGCTTCGATGAGCGCGCCCTTTCGAACCACTCGCCGCGTCGAATTCCGCGACACTGATGCGGCCGGCATCGCCCACTTCTCGGTCTTCTTCAACTACATGGAAGAGGCCGAGCACGAGCTGCTGCGGAGCATCGGCTCGAGCGTGCTCCTGCAAGACGACGCCGGCACGACCAGTTGGCCACGGGTCGCCGTGAGCTGCGACTACCGAGGGGCGGTGCGGTTCGAAGACGAGCTGGCGATCGAAGTCCGCGTCGAACGGCTCGGTGAGAAGAGCGTCACCTACGCTTTTCGCTTCCACCATCAAGACCGCGACGTGGCCGAGGGCCGGATTACGGCGGTGTATTGCCGCGTTGGCCCGGCGGGATTGCGCTCGCTGCCGGTGCCGGCGGAACTGCGCGAAAAGCTGCAGGTGTTCGGCGGGCATGGCAACTAGCAGAAGTTGAAGTTGGTCCGCACAGCGGACCCTACGTAGGGTCCGCTGTGCGGACCAATGTTTGCGCAAGGGACCATCAATGCGTTTTGTTCTGCTCGCCCTCGGCATTCTGTTTCTTGGCGCCGTCGGCGGAAGCGCCGCCCAGCCGACGGCAAGAACCGAGCGCGAGCTCGAAGGCTGGAAGGTTCGCGTCGACGAGCGACTGCTCGCGCCGCCGCATGAGGAACTTGGCCGCAACGCCTTGCGGTTCCTCGAGGCCAAGCTCGTCGAGATCAAGGCGGTGGTGCCGGCCGAGCCGTTGGCCGAGCTGCAGAAGGTGACGATCGTGCTCGATCTCGAGTGCGACGGCCTCGAATCGATGCAGTATCATCCCAGCGCTGATTGGCTGGCCGAGCATGGCTACCCACGCGAGCTGGCCAAGTGCGTTCACCTGCCGCAGGCGGCCGACGTGTCGACGCGGCGCAACATCAACGAGCAGCCCTGGGTGATTCTGCACGAGCTGGCCCATGCCTATCACGATCAGGTGCTCGGCTTCGACGAGCCGCGGATCGCCGCGGCCTACGACCAGTTCAAAGCGAGCGGCCACGGCGACGCCACGCTCCTCTACGACGGCCAGCGCGTCCGGCATTACGCGCTGACCGACCCTAAGGAGTTCTTCGCCGAGATGACCGAGGCCTACTTCGGCTCGAACGATTTCTATCCGTTCAATCGGGCCGAACTCAAGGAGAGCGAGCCGCGGTTGTACGAGTTGCTCGAGGAGATTTGGAGGAAGGGACGCAAAGACTAGCCAAGCGTTGCTGCACGGCGAAGCCGCAAGCGGGCGATCAGGCGCGCTGCGGCGAGGGCGCCGAGTGACAAGATGCACAGGCCGATCGCCGCCGAGCGCAGTTGCGCCGCCGACGAGACCGACATTCCCAGCCCCGTCGCCATGCCGACGTAGGCCGCCACGCAGGCGGGGCACTTAGGCATCGCCGCGAGCACGATCGCCGGCACGAGCCACTCGATCGACCGCACGCAACGCGCGACGAATGAGCGCCGGGGTGGCGCAAGCGTCACCACGCCCTGCGAGCAGCAGCAGGCAGCGTTCACCGGGCTTTCTCCTTTCCTGCCGTCTCCGGCAGCGTCGGCCAGTAGGGCTTGTCGGCGTCGGCGAAGCCGCCTCCCTGGTAGCGGTCGTGATGCCGCACCCACTCCATCGAGAAGGCGAGCTGGTCTTCGTCGCGTCCCTTAGGCGCTCGATCGAACAGCATATAGGTCGTAACGATCGGCTCCACGCCGCGTGCATACGTGGAGTACGTATGATACACCTTGCCGGCCTCGTCTTTGAAGAAGGCGCTCAGCCCCGGCCCCTCCTCGCTCGGGAACTCGTCGTGGGCGTAGTTGTATTCCACCTTACCGGTGGCCACCTCTTCCTTGGTGAAGGAGACGTGGAAATCGCGGTTGAAATCGCTTTCGGACGACGACACCCAGGGGAACTTCCAGCCCATCCGCTTCTTGAACGCCGCCAGCTTCTCGTAGGGCGCTCGCGACACCACGACGAGTTGCACGTCGCGTGCGGCGAGATGCGGCAGCGTGCCGTCGAAGTGATCGGCCACCAGCGAGCAGCTCGGGCAGCCCTCCTGCCAGGTCGGGCCGAACATGAAGTGGTAGACGAGCAGTTGGCTGTGCGATCCGAATAGATCGGCCAGCGTTTGCTTGCCGTCGGCCCCCTCGAACGAGTACGGCTCGTCGATGCGCACCCAGGGAAGCTCGAGCCGCGCGCGGGCGACTTCATCGCTTTGGCGGGTGAGCTCTTTCTCGCGTGCCAACAGCGCCTTGCGCGCCGTAAGCCATTCCGACCGAGAGACGATGCGATGCGAGGTCATGATTAGATCCTTAGTAGCCCGCACTCTCCGAGTGCGGAAAGCAGGAGCGGAAGTAAACGTTGCGTGGCGAGTTTCTCACACGTTG
>JAESFN010000742.1_pt1 | contig 22724 bp, 19 predicted proteins | sample 9269411 | NCBI WGS metagenome assembly JAESFN01 (sample SAMN14505399, study PRJNA617100) | algae metagenome | isolation source: Iphinoe sp. HA4291-MV1 and co-occurring heterotrophs from trail next to... | place: USA: Maunawili Falls, Hawaii | collected 2009-07-25
TGAGTTGCGCTCCTTCTGTAAGCAGCAGTTACCGGAGTACATGCTGCCGTCTTATTTTGTTGTATTGGATGCTTTGCCACTGACAGCTAATGGTAAAGTTGACCGTAAAGCATTGCCATCACCTGAGGAAACTAGATCAGAGGTAAAAGCATATGTTGCGCCTCGAAACGAAGTGGAGCAACTCATTTCTGCTGTATGGCAACAAGTGCTTCATTTGGAAAAAATAAGTATCCACGACAACTTCTTTGAAAGCGGCGGCGATTCGATTCTTAGCATTCAAGTGGTTGCTAAAACCAATCAAGCCGGACTGCAACTAACTGTGAAACAACTGTTTGAGCATCAGACGATCGCAGGATTGGCGGAAGTAGTAGGTACAACTGCTGCGAATCAAGCTGAACAAGGTGTGATAACAGGGACATTGCCTCTAACACCAATTCAGCACTGGTTCTTTGAGCAAAATTTCTCTGAGCCAGGACACTTGAACCAAGTGTTGCTGCTGGAAGTGCAACCGGGTATTGAGCCGAATATCTTAGAGCAAGTCGTGCAGCAATTGCTAATACATCATGATGCGTTACGCTTGCGTTTCGAGAGAACAAATTCTGGTTGGCAACAGAAGAACGCTGCAGTTGAAGATGTCGTGCCATTTACCCAGATAGATTTATCAGCACTACCATCAGCACAACATAAAGCTGCAATTGAAGCAAAGACCGCAGAACTACAGGCTAGCTTGAATCTGTTAGACGGATTGGTGCAAGTTGCTTGGTTGTTTTTCGGTGATCACTTGCCCAGCCGACTGCTAATAGTCATCCATCAGTTAGCAGTAGATGTCGTGTCATGGGGGATTTTGTTGGAAGACTTGCAGACAACCTATCAGCAACTCAGTGGCGGTGCGGCGGTACAATTGCCATCAAAAACCATAGCATTTAAAGATTGGGCGCAGAGATTGGCAGAGTATGCACAATCAAAGACTTTGGAACAAGAACTGGATTATTGGCTTACAAAATCATACAAGCAAGTTGCAGGTATACCAGTAGATTATCCTTCAAGTGCAAACATTGAAGTCTCTGCACGTACAGTGTCAGTGTCATTGTCTGTGGAAGAAACTCGTGCATTACTGGAAGAAGTGCCAAAAGCTTACAACACGCAAATCAACGATGTGTTGCTTACAGCCTTGGTGCAAGTGTTAGCCGAATGGACTGGATCAAACTATATCCTGTTCAACTTGGAAAGTCATGAACGAGAAGGCATCTTTGAAAATGCAGATTTATCACGCACTGTGGGATGGTTTACCAACATTTTTCCAGTGGTGTTAGAGCTACAAGCAACAGACAATCCGGGGGATGCCTTAAAGTCAGTCAAAGAGCAACTGCGGAACGCGACGCAGCAAGGCATGAATTATGGCTTGCTGCGCTATCTTAAAGGTGATGTGGAAATTGCCGCTAAACTGAAAGCCCTACCACAAGCTCAGGTAAGTTTCAACTATTTGGGTCAATTCGACCAACTGCTACAGACATCCTCAATTTTCAAAGTTATCAGTGAATCTACTGAACTTAGCCCTAGCCTGCTCGCAAACCGCAGCCATTTGCTGGATGTGAGTGGCTTAATTCTAGGGAATCAGCTGCAACTAGATTGGACCTACAGTGAGAAAATGCATCTCAACAGTACAGTTGAGAGTCTAGCGCACAAGTATTTGCAATGCTTGCAAGCGCTGATTGCTCATTGTTTATCTCCTGATGCTGGAGGTTACACACCTTCAGACTTTTCTGCAGTGGACTTAAACCAAACAGACATAGACGAGTTACTCGCACAATTACAACAACAGGAGGAGATAGAAAACTAAATGAAAAAGAATCATTCGGCAAACAATACCGTTTAAGTTCTGGCAAAACACATGAAACATTACATTACATTGAGCAGGCACAGGTAGATCATTTAGCAATCGAAAAATGCGGACTTTTATAATCCTTTGGTTTGGACAACTGGTATCTCTCCTTGGTATTTACGTTACTGGCTATGCTTTGAATTTCTGGATTTTCAAAAATACTCACTCAGCCACTCAGTTTGCACTGATTTCTTTGTTTACTCTGCTGCCAGCCATCATTATTGCTCCGCTTGCAGGTACCCTTGGGGATCGGTGGGACAAACGCTCGATCATGATTTTGAGTAATTTTGGCGCTGGGTTGAGCTTACTTTCAGTTGCACTGCTACTTTTTTTTGGGCGTCTTGAAATCTGGCATATCTACCTGGCAACAGTTGCTAGCAACGCTTTCAGTGTCTTGCAGTGGCCTGCTTATGAGGCTACGATCGCACAGATTGTGCCGGCTAAGCATTTAGTTCGTGCCAATGGTATGTTTCAACTAGGGATATCCATCTCACAGCTCATCGCGCCAGCGCTAGCAGGCTTTCTCCTAGTGATTATTGAGATTAAAGGTGTCTTCATACTTAACGGAATTTCCTTCCTTTTCTGCCTTGTGATGCTCTTGCTAGTTCGACTACCCAAACTTCAAACTACAACAAAAGCCCAAGGGTTGAAAAGCTTGGTATGGCGCGATGCCTTGGTAGGCTGGAATTACATCAGAACTCGACCAGGTCTGTTCTGGTTATTAATTCTTATGTGCATCTATCATTTTGTGGAAGGAATTTCTATCGTGCTATCTACACCAATGTTCCTTTCCTTTACTTCAACTGCTGTGCTTGGCACTATGCTGTCCATCGCTGGTAGTGGTATGCTTCTTGGCACGGCACTCATCAGTTCTTGGGGTGGAGGGAAGCGTCGTATATATACCGTACTAGGCTTTACGCTGTTGAGTGGGTTGTGCATGGTGCTGGTTGGACTGCGTCCCGACGTTTTGCTGTGCACTGTTGCTGCTTTCTTGCACTTCTTCAGTCTACCGATTATTGTCAGTGCTAGGCAAGCTATTTTTCAAAGTAAAGTTTTGCCTGATGTACAGGGAAGAGTCTTCGCTGTGAACCGAATGCTCATCAATGTATTCTTGCTGCTTAGTTATGTGGTTTCTGGACCGTTAGCTGACAATGTGTTTAATCCACTGCTTGTCACTAATGGACTGTTAGCTGGAAGTATTGGAAAGATAATTGGTGTCGGACCAGGGCGTGGCATTGGCTTGCTATTCATCGTCGTGGGAACGCTCATGACGATAGTAACTATCACCAGCTATCTTTCTCCACGTTTGCGAAGGGTAGAGTTAGAACTACCAAATGTCATCTCTTATACTAGATAAAAGCCTGTTTTGTAAGCAAATAGCAAAACCGTGCTGACAATTAAGCAAACTAACAGTCAATTTTTTTGGAGTGATTATGAGTTGGAATGACCAAGAAGACACAACTATCTACAAAGTTGTTGTGAATCACGAAGAACAATATTCAATTTGGCCTAGCGATCGCGAAAACGCTCCCGGTTGGACAGATGTTGGTAAAAGCGGGACTAAAGAAGAATGCCTAGCCTACATTAAGGAGGTGTGGACTGATATGAGACCACTTAGCCTGCGTCAGCGCATGGAAAACTCAGCACAATCAAGCTAAAAACTCACCATAATAACTACATTGTCTGTTGACAAGTGGCTCTTGAAATGAGGCTGAAGGTTATACACACCTTCAGACTTTCCTTTTACAAGCTACAAAGAGATAAGCTTCGCCCTAAACAATAAATATAGAAAACTAAAAAATATAGAGAACTAAATGAAAAAGAATAATATAGAAGACATTTATCAACTATCCCCGATGCAGCAGGGTATGCTGTACCATGCCCTTTACGCCCCACATTCCGGAGTGTATTGTCAGCAGTTTAGCTGTACATTCACAGGGAAGCTAGATGTTCAGGCTTTTGAGCAAGCATGGCAACAAGTAGTAGCACGGCATGTTGTCTTACGAACTGCTTTCATTTGGGAACGCCAAGATCAGCCGCTACAAGTCGTCTACCGACAGGTGAAACTGCCAGTAGAAATCTACTCTTGGCTGGATCTATCTCCCGATGAGCAGCAACAACAACTCAAAGCTTTTCTGGAAAAAGACCGCCAGCTTGGTTTCGAGGTGTCCAAAGCACCACTCATGCGTCTGACCCTCATTCAAATGTCCTCAGACGTATATCAATTCTTGTGGAGTTATCACCACATATTAATAGATGGGTGGTCTTTGCCGTTGGTGCTGAAGGAAGTATTAAGCTTTTACCAATCATTATCCCAAAAGCAAGATTTGCATCTACAACCAAGTCGTTCCTATCGAGAGTATATTGTCTGGTTACATAAGCAGAACTTAGCACTAGCTGAAGAATTTTGGCGAAAAACACTCAAAGGTTTTGCAGCACCAACGCCCTTCGGAGTCGAGAAAGCACATCAAACCAGCTTGCAAGAAAGCGACAGCGAGCAGTATGTTGAGCTATCAAGCGCAACGACAGCAGCACTCTTGTCTTTAGCACGACACCATCAACTAACGTTGAACACCTTAGTGCAAGCAGCTTGGGCAATACTATTGTGGCGATACAGTGGGGATACAGATGTAGTTTTTGGCATGACTGTCTCAGGTCGTTCCGCAGCCATCAGCGGAATGGAATCGATAGTTGGGCTATTTATTAACACTTTGCCCATACGGATGAGAGTTTGTGCGGATGAGACACTTGTGGTTTGGCTCAAGCAAATACACAAGCAACTATTTGAAATCAGCCAGTATGAGTATAGCCCACTCGTACAAATTCAAGAATGGAGCGATGTGTCGCGAGGACTACCACTGTTTGAAAGCATAGTGGTGTTTGAAAATTATCCAGTAGATGCAGCCGTACAACAGCAAAACCAGAACCTGCACGTCAGTAATGTTCGTATCTTGGAAAAGACAAACTATCCACTCACGCTCATCGCAGTGCCAGGTGCACAATTGTCTTTACGGTTGATGTACGATACTCAGCGTTTTGAGGCAAGTGCTGTTGCTCGCATGGTACGGCATTTTCAAACATTGTTGGAAGCGATCGCCAATCATCCCCATCAAAAGTTATCAGATATACCGCTACTGAATGTTGCCGAACAACATCAGATACTAGTGGAATGGAACAAAACCCAAGCAGATTATCCAAAACAACTGTGTATCCATCAGTTGTTTGAGCAACAGGTGGAAAGAACACCGGATGCGGTAGCATTGGTGTTTGAAGACCAGCAACTGACCTACAGCGAGTTAAACACAAAAGCAAATCAACTAGCGCATTATTTACTTTCATTAGGCGTAGGACCAGAGGTGTTGGTCGGTCTGTGTGTGGAACGCTCAATAGACATGGTTGTGGGAGTCTTGGGCATTCTCAAGGCGGGAGGAGCGTATCTGCCTGTTGACCCTGCCTATCCGCGTGATCGCCTGGCATTCATGTTAGAAGATGCCTGTGTACCAGTGCTGCTGACTCAAGAGCAACTGATAACAACATTGCCTGAACACAAAGCGAAAGTGGTATGCTTGGATACCGATTTGCCGGTGATTGCACAAGAAAGTAAAAGCAATCCCCACAGCAACGTCACCAGCGAACACTTGGTTTACGTCATTTATACTTCCGGCTCTACAGGCAAACCAAAAGGAGTTCAAATTCTACATGGTGCTTTGGTTAACTTCTTAAGTGCCATGCGTGATACTTTGGGGCTAACCCAGAAAGATATCCTCCTATCAGTCACCACGTTATCTTTTGATATTGCCGCATTGGAATTGTATCTACCGCTGATTGTCGGCGCGAGTTTAGTAGTCACGAGGCGTGAAGTTGCTAGTGATGGAATCGAGTTGTTAAGGCGTTTGTCATCCTTTGGTGCGACAGTTATGCAAGCCACTCCAGCCACTTGGCGGCTACTTCTAGCATCAGGATGGCACAACGACAGTGGGCAATTACAAATTCTGTGTGGTGGTGAAGCACTTCACGACGAACTCGCAAATCAGTTGATCGAGAGGTGCACCCGGTTGTGGAACTTATATGGTCCGACAGAAACCACTATTTGGTCAGCCGCTCACAAAGTAAAGACCCTTAACGGTATTTCTTTAACTGACGGCATTGTCTCTATCGGTCGCCCAATTGCCAACACACAATTTTACATTTTAAACAAACACTTACAGCCAACTCCTGTGGGAGTTCCTGGGGAGTTACACATCGGCGGTGTGACTTTAGCGCGTGGTTATCTCAACCGACCAGAACTCACGGCTCTTAAGTTCATTCCCAATCCTTTTAGCGATGAACCTGGAGCACGCTTGTATAAAACAGGGGATTTGGTTCGCTACAAAGTAGATGGTAGTTTGGAATACCTGGGGCGGATTGACGAGCAGGTGAAGATACGTGGTTTTCGTATTGAGTTGGGAGAAATTGAAGCTCTACTCAACCAACACTCAAATGTACGAGAATCTGTGGTCATTGTTAGTGAAGACAACACCGGCGAGAAACGCTTAGTCACCTATATTGTCCCCAATCAGGAGCAGATACCCACAATCAATGACCTACGCTCTTTCCTCAAACAAAAGCTACCCGAATACATGGTGCCAACTGCTTTCGTGATGCTCTCTGCTCTACCACTGACGCCAAATGGCAAGGTAGATCGTAAGGTACTCCCAGCTCCTGAGTCAGCACAACCTGAACTAGAAAAAACTTTTGTGGCTCCCCGCACACAAACTGAGGAAGTACTTGCTGGAATCTGGACTCAAGTACTTCATAAGGAGCAAGTTAGTGTCAATGACAATTTCTTTGACCTTGGTGGTCATTCCCTGAGCGCGACTCAACTCATGTTCCGTGTGCAAAATACATTCAAAATCAAACTGTCTTTGCAAACCCTGCTCGAAACACCTACAGTTGTGAGAATGGCTCAAGTCATTGACCTTATTCGTCAGGAAAAACAAACTCCAACTGCCGCAATATCTGTAGCGGATCTCAATGCAGAAGCTGTTTTGGATGATACAATTTGTCCTGCTAGCATAGCGATCAAGCAGATCGCAGAGCCAGCATATATCTTTCTAACTGGAGCAACAGGTTTTCTGGGAGCTTTTTTACTCTATGAGCTCCTACAACAGACTAATGCTGTCATTTATTGCTTGGTACGCTCCTCTAATGAGAAAGAAGGTAAAAAGAAAATACAAGTAAATCTTGAATCCTATTCGCTCTGGAATGAATGTTTTAGTTCCAGAATAATCTCAGTTCTAGGAGATTTATCTCAGCCACTGCTTGGTCTTTCCAATCAACAGTTTCAATTGTTAGCAAGTACAATAGATGTCATTTATCACAATGGTGCATTAGTTAATTTCGTTGAGCCATATCATAAACTTAAGGCACCTAATGTTCTTGGAACTCAAGAAGTTTTGAGATTGGCAAGCCAAATTAAAGTGAAGCCTGTACATTATATTTCTACCTTTTCCGTTCTTTCCTCAGCAGAACCGACTGAAGATAAGTTATTCCGATTTCGAGAAAATGATTCTTTGGATCTTGGTGGTAGTCTTATTGGTGGCTACGAACAAAGTAAATGGGTTGCTGAAAAGTTAGTAACAATTGCAGGCTCTAGAGGACTTCCTGTCTGTATTTATAGACCAGGAAGAGTATCAGGGCATAGCCAAACAGGAATCTGTAAGACAGATGACTTAATTTCTAGAACAATCAAAGGCTGCATTCAACTTGGAAGTGCTCCAGATCTAGATATAATACCCGTGGATCTAACTCCTGTGGATTATGTAAGCCAATCAATTGTTTATTTATCTAAGCAAAAACAATTACTGGGGGAAACCTTTCATATCCTTAATCCCTTTCCTTCTCACTGGAGCAACCTTGTTACTTGGATACGCTCTTTTGGATACTCACTTCAGGTGATTTCGTATGACAAGTGGCGAGCAGAGTTGCTCAGAGTTGCTGAACATTCTTCAGAAAATGCATTATATCCAGTCATGCATATGTTTTCAGAGGAAGCACCAGATAATTCAATCAAGATAGAGTTTGACTGTCAAAATACGCTTAATGGGCTTGCAGGAACCTCTATAAGTTGTCCGCAGATAAATGCTAAATTGCTTAACACCTACCTTTCATACTACGTTCGTAGTGGTTTTCTGGAAGCTCCACAGCAGATTGATAAAGTTGAATTAAATAACGAACCTAGAACTATTTTCACTCAATAGATAGAGGTGAACAGCCAAGATATTCGGTAAAGATAGAACGCTAGGAAATGTGAAACTACACACTTAGTTCGGTATCAATGAGGAGCGAAAAATGCAGGATTTTTCTGACTTTTTCACTCTTCTTTCTCTTGAATACCGTTTCAGTTTCTGAAACTAATATTTATTTCCTAGCGATTACCCACACAGCGTGAATAATTCCAAGAATATAAAATCCAAAAATTGTCAAAAGCAGATTAATCCAAAAGTCTGTACCCAAACCAACTTGCAAAAATACTCCCAGAGGTGGTAGAAAAATAGCACAGAGTATCCGAACTAAATCCATCGCTCCCTCCTACATTTATTAAAATGAGAAAGATTTTGTACTTTTTAAAGATAACATTTATATGCTAAAGCAGCAGGTTTATGGAGTTCGGTAAACACCACAGATTAACCACCGCTAATTTTGGCTTTGTAACCTAGCTTAGTCAAAATCTCGACAATTTTCTGCTTGTGGTCGCCTTGAATTTCTATTTCGTTGTCTTTTACTGTACCACCTGTACCGCACTGAGTTTTCAACTGCTTCAGTAACGCTTGCAAGGTTTCTGGTTTGGATTGAAAACCGCGAATGACAGTTACAGTCTTGCCTTTACGTCCGGCGCGAGTCGCTTGCACGCGGGGGTTTTGCTGTTGAGGGGGTAGTTCTTGGGTTGGTCTTTCTAAGGCGGCGGAGTTGTCGTTGCCAAATTCACGGTAGACAGTACGCTTTTCGGAGGATTTGGAATTGGATGAAGACATAAAAAAATTTAATCTAATGAACCACAACCGAAAATGCAGAGAACAAAAGCTATAGAGATATGGAGATCTATATATAATTATGGTCGTTATCTCATTCTAAATCTCATTCTAACTTGTCCTTGACTACTACTCCTTTACTCTCCGGTTTTCAATCAACTGCTCGGCGTCCTGATATTCAAAGACGTTTTCTGCAAGATCAGGATGGGCAAGTCATTGAGGCGCGTTCGTGAGTTCAGGGTTAGATTATCCCCGTGTGGATCCAGCACATAGCTATTTGAAAGATTCGGGTCGTGCAGAGTACGATAGTGTTATGGTTCAAGAAGGTTTTCGTGGTTGGAGGTTATTATATCACCCTTAGAAACGGCTCATGCAATAGCTTACTTCAAAACCTTGTGTTCCTAGCTAAACGGTAGTCCCCGGATTGTGATTAACTGCTCTAGGCGTGGCGATAAAGATGTGCAAACGGTAGCTAAATTGTGAAACTCTATGTAAATGTACGTAAAGCACAGGGAGGTAAACACTGATGGATACACAATTCAAACATGCTATGCTGCCGCAAGCAACACATGACGAACTAGCGCGGCAAAAGTTTGTGGCAAGTTTGATAAGGCACACTGCTAGGAATATTGCTCCTGGTAATCAGGTAGTTTATGAAACAGTAGCAAAGCCAAGGTTTGAGCAGGAACATCAACGTCCTCCTCAGAACCGTCATGAAATTCGCCAAGTCATGCATCAAGAACCGCACTACCGTTGGTGGAGTGCGCTGAAGCGTACTAGCCAAGAGATGTTATGGGATGCGGTAAACGCTAGCGTTGAGAGACAGCTACCAGAACTGATAGAACGCGCTCAAAATAAGGGTGGCAAACTAGGTACTTTAACACTAGACCCTAATTTCCAAATCCCTGCTTACCAGACTGCAGTAGACATTCACTGTATGCCTGGTGGATATCACAGTGAATTTGCTGAAAGTGATGTTTTTGTAGGTGCCCTTTATGACTATGGTATCTACTGGTATGCTTCGGGTGGATTAGGACCACTTAATGATGACTTGGGACAATCTGCTGTCAAGAACTACCTCAAGCCAGAGTATCCTGATTTTCAACCAAAAAAAATTCTTGACATGGGTTGCTCTGTAGGTCATAGTACCATACCATATGTCGATGCTTATCCTGATGCGGAAGTCTACGCCATAGACATTGGTGCGCCAATGTTGCGTTACGCTCATGCTCGTGCGGAAGCCTTAGATAAACGGGTTCACTTCTCACAGCAAAATGCTGAACATACGCATTTTGCCGATGAATCGTTTGACCTTGTCGTTTCGCATATTTTGCTACATGAAATGCCTAAGTCAGCGATTCAGAATATGATGCACGAGTGTTATCGTTTGCTAACTCCTGGTGGGATGATGATTCATATTGAAGCACGGTTGTACAGTCACATGGATGCATACACTGCCTTCATTTACGATTGGGAAACTGCTAACAACAATGAACCCTTTTGGAGTGCTATGCGAGATTTGGATTTAGGAGCGTTAGTTGTTGAGGCTGGTTTTGACGCTGATAAGGTGATTCAGAAGTTTGTTCCAAATAGTGCATGGCAAGCAAAAGTGTTTAATGACAATTCTCAAAATGGTAAGATGAGCAGCCGGGGAACTTGGTTTATTGTTGCGGCGATCAAGTAGGTAGGTAGGGATTTTCAAGATGGGTAAAACAGCAAAAGGAAAACGACCTGTTTACTTTGATGACCCTCAAACCGATAAGTTATTAGCAATAGTCATGGCTCTTATCGGTGAGGTTTCTGTACTACGGGAACGCCTTGACACTACGGAACGTTTGCTTGAGGCTAAAGGTATTTTATCAATTGCTGATGTAGAAGCATATCATCCAGACAACACGGTAGTCAACGAAAGGGAGCAGTGGCGTGCAGAATACATTGCGCGAGTACTGCGTGTGCTACAGATAGAGAATTAAACGTTCTTGTCTAAAGCTCCAGCAATTCACAAGCTCCGAGTGTAATTCAGTATGGACGCACCTCATAAGGAGGTGATTTTGTGTATGCTCTCACAAGCTAGATAATTTTCTCAGTAAATGCGTAAAATGAGGTATATTTTTATTCTAGCTTTTGCTCTCCTAAGATTATTATGAAAAGCTCTTGACGCTTCTACTGCGATATGCAATGATTACCTAACTTCCTGAATACAGAAAAGCATACGGGTATATGAAGAAACAAAAAACCAAGGTATGCGTCTTACAACCCTATACACTACTTAATTCTCCATGTTCCGACAAACTGCTTTTGGCATTGCTTTAAGTATGCTTGTCCTTGCTAGTGGAATGTCATCCACTAATGTACCAGGTCAAACCTCTACAAAAAAATCAGACCGTCGCCAGGTGTTGTCAATGTCATCACGTCGAGTGACATTACCTGTTACTATTAAATCTACTGATTTAGAAAGGTCAATTTTTGACGATATTAATCGATATCGGGCTTCTAAGGGTTTGCCAAAGCTCTCTCTAAATACCAGAATATCTCGACAAGCAAGGATTCATAGCCAAAATATGGCTAATGGTAAAATTCCCTTTAGTCATCAGGGGTTTAGAAGGAGAGTTAGTGCTATTCCTATTCGCTACAGAAGTGCAGCAGAAAACGTCGCCTTTAACCTAGGGTATAGCGATCCTGCTCAGGAAGCTGTGGCTGGTTGGCTTCATAGTCCTGGACATCTTGCTAACATTAAAGGCAATTACAACATGACTGGAATTGGCGTAGCTACTAACAGCCAAGGTGAAGTTTACCTAACGCAAATTTTCCTTCGCAGTGGTAGATAATTCTAGAAATAAGTTCGTAGTGAGATCAGTAATGTAAAAAGTAAAAAGAAAAATTCTTGGTTCTTTTGCCTTTTAACTTTTGACTTTATTCGGTTCGGTGAGTGCTTAAGTGTTCACTACAAACATAGATAATATAGGTATTTAACCGAACTGTCTCTCATTCATGGAAGATTTACTCTTTTGCGATCGCGACCTTAGTGACGTTGCTCTCTCTCATTATCTACAAGCTGAGGTGATTGCTGTAGATACCGAAACCATGGGATTATTACCACAACGCGATCGCTTGTGTCTCGTCCAGCTGTGTAACACCCAGAGTAAAGTGACTGCAATTCGTATTGCTAAAGGTCAAACTGATGCTCCAAACTTAAAAAAACTCTTAGAAGCGACGAATGTCCTCAAGGTCTTTCACTTTGCGCGTTTTGACCTTGCTACGCTGCGTTACAATTTGGGCATTCACGTCAGTCCTGTTTTCTGTACCAAAATTGCCAGTAAGTTAGCTCGTACCTACACTCAACGTCATGGACTTAAGGATGTAGTGCAGGAGTTGGAACAAGTAGAATTGGATAAAAGCGCTCAAAGTTCTGACTGGGGAAACATCGCTAATCTATCCAAAGCGCAACTGAGTTACGCTGCTAATGATGTGCGCTACCTACTCGGCGTACAGCAAAAACTTACAGAAATGCTGAAACGAGAAGAACGCTTAGAACTTGCTCAAGAATGCTTCCAGTGTTTACCAACAATAGTTTCCTTGGATTTGTTGCAATTCAAGGACTTGTTTGAACATTAATAATATTCGTCCTTTGTCATTGGTAAATAATAAACGACCAATGACAAAGGACTACTAATGACTAAACATCTTTTTGCTGAGTTTCTGCGTGATTTTTCAAACGAGCCACAATATTGTAGTCATCTGCACCAGCAGGAGTTTTTGATTCTACAATACCCTCGGTAGGACCACCAATTGCCTTCCATGCAGCCAAACCACCTTTGAGTTCAGAAACGTGTACAAATCCTGCACTTTTCAGCGATTGTGCAGCTTGAGCAGTTTGTCCGTCACTTTCACCGTAAACGTAAATATCACGGCTTTTATCTAAAGATGGTACAGCACGATCTACCAATTCATCAATTGGATAAGGCATTGCGCCCATTATATGACCTTGGTTGTATGTACTGCGATCGCGCACATCCAAAATTGTAAAAGCAGGTTCACCCCATTCCAAACGAGACTTGACTAGATGAGCATCAGACTGTGGCTCAATTGGTGGCTGTGGTGGAATGATTCCGCCTGCTACATTACCTACAGCACTCTTAGCTGATTCCGCAGTGTTCTTCGCTGCTGACTCAACAGTGTTCTTTGCTGATTCTGCAGCATCCTTTACTGATTCGACAGTGTTGTTTGCTGATTCCGACATAGTATTCCTCTCTGATTAGATTAGACAGCTTTGCAAAAACCTCAAGGCGATGTAAATCAATACACGCACTTGGCTGACGCGTCTTTACATCACATCAGATTCGCCAGGTAATTTGGCGAAAATTTATTCTATTGACAGAAATGTACCGAACAATACTACTTGAATTGCTCTTTCTTGAGAGTGAAGGTTCTACATTTCCGTCTAATGGTAGACTGGTTTACCAGACTTGCTGATTAAAAACAAGTTTTATTAATTTTTATGTTATTATCTTTTGCTTCCATAATATCCTAATAAAAATACATAAAAAAACGACAGAAATGTCTGAAAAAATCACAAAAATCCTTGGTGCTGATGGAGAAGAAATTTATATCCAATACGACGAGCAAGACAGTGATGAACTTCAAGCAGTTGGATATATTGATGACATCCAAAATGACATTCAAAAAAGAACAGAAAGATTGACAAAAATGACAGTCAGTACCGTACACAGCTATTCAAAACTGGTACTAGACAGTGTGAAAGAAGGAATAACTCATACCAGCGCACCAACTAAGGTGACATTGGAATTTGGTTTACAAGCAGGAGGAGAAACAGGAGTTCCCTTTGTCACTAAAGGAACAGCACAAGCTAATGTTAAAGTCACTATAGAGTGGGATTTTAGTAAAGCTAAACAAGAAATACCGCCTACTTTTTAATTTCTGGCTTCTGCATCGTGAGTCATTACACCCTGGATCAACTTAGAGAATCGATGGTGAAAATCCTCAACCATAACTCGCCAAAAGGAGAAATTGCGGGTTCTGGATTCATCATTCGTGCTGATGGCTATCTGGTGACTTGCCATCATGTTATCTATTTGTTGGATTTACTCAAGGTAGAATATCACGGGGAGATTTACGAGGCGCAGTGGTGCGAAGAACTTTCAAACCCAGAGATTGATATTGCCATTCTCAAAATAAATGTTACAGATGCCAAGGCAGTTCCGATTATCAATCCTCAACAGCTATCAACATCGGTAACAGTCTATGGATTTCCGCCTGCAAAAAAGACGAACTTTCCGGAAGGGTTCGCTGTCTCGGCTCAAAGTATCAGTCGCAGTGCGCCTCTCAATACAGTCTCTACTTATCGGACTCAGGAAATAAAATTTACCCAACCTTGGAATAAACTCCCCCAGAAAACATCTACTTTTCTCTCCCATCGAATTGATGCCAAAGTGGAGTATGGAACGAGTGGCGGAGCAGTTTTTGCTGAAGAATTGGGCGGAGTGGTGGGTGTTATTCAATGTAGCAAAAGCGATGAAAGTTTTGTCATTCGCTGGGACAATATTACAACGCAATTAGACCAACTAGGACTAGAGCCAGAAAAAAATGCTGTTTGTCAATTCCTGCAAGAGATTGAAGATTATTTCAAATACATTAAGCTTTTCCACACCCAGCAGCGAATTCTCCTGAAAGAACAATATATTCCCATTCAAGTCAGCTTGGAAACAAAACGCAAAGATGTAGAAAATTTCTGGGAATATGGGGAATCTGAAGCCGAACTCAAACGCGCCTACGCCCTCAAACGCATGGGTGAAGAATCTCAGCGGACACAAGTTGACTGGGAAGAGGCAAAAAAACAGAATCAAAAAATTATGGTTCTGGCTGACCCAGGTATGGGAAAATCTACTTTATTGAAGATGGAGGCGGGGTTAACGGCTCAAGCAGAAAGGCAGAAGTTATTAGATAGAACTCATGCGAGTCCTCTGGTGCAAGGAGAGGGAGTAAAACCTCACCCCAGCCCTTCGGAACCTCACCCTGCCCTCCGGGCATCCCTCTCCTTAGTAAGGAGAGGGAAAGATTTTAGCGCAGCTAAAAGCGAGGGTGAGGTTTTGAGTGAGATGTGTGTACACCGTAGCCTACAAGGAGAGAGAGTTATAGATGATGTGATATTTCCGCTGTTTATCAGGCTATCTGATTTGGATGAACAAGCGACTGAAGTTATAGACACAATTAGACTCATCATACAAAGAGACTACCCGAAAACCGCGCCACTGGTCAAGCATTTATTAGAGGAGAAATTGAAAAATGGCAAATGTCTGCTGCTTTTAGACGCTTTAGATGAAGTGCCAAAACAAAATCGCAATGACTTAAAAGACAAGCTGAACCGATTTGCCAGAAATTATCCCTGTCCGATAATTTGCACTTCCCGAATTGTGGGTTATGGTGGCGCTTTTGTGGAAAGTGCCAAGGAAGTGGAAATCGTCCCTTTTAGCCAAAAGCAAACAGAACAGTATATTGAAACTTGGTTTACCAATGCTGCGGGTTACATTGAGGATGATTCCGTTTCAGCAGGGAAACTCATTGAAGAATTGCGGGATAAACCCCAAATTACAGGATTAGCACAAAATCCCTTACTTTTATCCTTGCTGTGTAGTTTGTATCAAGAAAAAGGGCTGACGCTTCCTGCACGGCGGACTCAGGTTTATGCAAAAGCCGTGGATTATATGTTGAGCAAATGGCGGAGTGACAATCATAGACAATCATCGTCTGATGGTTGGGCGATCGCCAAAATTCAATTATTAGAATCACTGGCATATCAATTTAGCTGCGAAGGCAAAGAAATTTTTTCGCTACGGGAACTGCGGGACAAAATTGAAAACTTTCTGCAAGGTGAGAGTTGCAGTGATTTCAGAAATGCCACAGCCGCCGATTTAATGAAAGAACTGTGTGAGGAAGATGGTATTATCCAAAAATTGGCAAGGCAAGGAGAGCAATACCTGTTCTTCCATCGGACTTTTCAGGAGTATTTGACGGCTTCTTATTTGAACAATGCCAGTAATGGTATTGCGTTGGCGAGAGAACATTTTTGGGAATACGACTGGCATGAAACTTTGACTTTACTCGCAGGGTTGATGGAAAATCCAATTCCTTTGCTGGAAGCTATCACCAAAGAAAAAGATGATATTTTTAAAACGTTGTTGTTATTGGCTGGTCGTGCAGCTGCTGAATGCAAAGAAAATAATCATCCTTTGATTGCTAAGATAATCGACAGGATTTACAAGTTTTGGAAGTCTTACCCAAATGCTAGTTTCATCAGATCAACTGTCATGACGCTTGGTCAAGTCAACTCGCAGATGTACCAGAAGTTGGAAGAAGCCCTCAACCACTCAGACTCGTACGTGAGAAGCAACGCGGCATCTGCTTTGGGTGAGATTGGCAACTCCCAAGCAGTGGATGCTTTAATTGCTGCCCTCAACCACTCAGACTGGTATGCGAGAACGGTAGTTACTAAGGGGAGGGGATGTGATAGTGTTTGCGCAGCGTCCCTCTTAAGACTAGCATGGCCGTACCCACTGGCGTAGCTTTACGGGGGTGGGGTTCACACGGTTAATTGCTTTAACGGGCGATCGCACAAATAACTTCTCACAACTTCACGGAAACACCTTAGATAAATCAACAGACAAATCCGGAAAACCAGGGAGAGTCACAACAGCATGAGGCAAAAAAATCTGCTTACTCGCATAGCCAAAGTTGCCTTGCAAGTCTTGATAGGGCTGAGTGTAAACTTCCAAACAACTTGCCACCAAATTGAATATCCAGTAATTTGAAATTCCAGATTCTGCGTAGAGTGGTAACTTTACCTGTTGGTCATACTTGAGCGTAGCATCTGCAACTTCAGCCACTAGCAAAATATCAGCGGGATTTGGATGTCCTGATAAGTAGCGATCATCACGACTATGAGCAATCACCAAATCCGGTTCAGGTTCACTCTTGGGAGGTAAAGTAATCGGTTCTTGTCCTCGGACTATTGCCCGTCCTTGTAGCAATATTGTAAGTTCGTAAACTAAGGAGGTATTGCAAACAGTATGGGGGGTTCCTTTAGCTACCATTTGCATGAGTTCTCCGCGAATTAACTCTACTCGGTCATTTTCTGTAAGAAATCCCAATTCAATTAGGCGGTGATAGTCGGCTATTGTAAAACGTTTGGGAGTTACCGCTGCAAAAGTAGCCATACACAGATAACCGCTTAGAAATAAGAGTTTTGGCTTTAAAAACTAGTCTAGCGTCTCACCTCCATGAAACAAGCCTCTGAGATACCAACTCAGCCGCCAACTGTATCGCTGCTTTCATACTCGTTGCATCGGCAATTCCCTTACCCGCAATATCAAATGCTGTCCCGTGATCTGGTGAAGTCCGCACGAAAGGAAGACCGATAGAAGTATTGACTGCTCTATCAAATGCCATCAACTTCACAGGTATCAAACCTTGGTCATGGTACAGTGCAAGGTACGCATCTGCTGTTTTAGAGGAATCAATGCTACCATACCAAGCTTGACCTGGTTTCACCCACATTGTATCTGGTGGAATGGGACCATCTAGCTGCAAATTTGGGCGGTTTTTACGTTCTTGCTCAACCCACGGAATCAACCAATCTTGTTCTTCGTGTCCAAGCTGTCCCTGTTCGCCGCTGTGTGGATTTAAACCAGCGATCGCAATCCTCGCTCTTTCTAAACCAAAATCTTTCTCCAAGCACTCCACCAGCAAGTCAAGTTTTTCTGTCATCAACTGCGGTGTTAATACTTTGGGTACTTGACTTAAAGGAATATGTGTGGTAATAAGAAGAGTACGAAGTATCCAGCCAGTATGGGGCGATCGCGCGACAAATAACATTCCTACACGTTTTGCGCCGGACTTTTGAGCCAAAAGTTCTGTTTGACCTGGATAATTATACCCCGCTGCCTTCCATGCCGATTTGGCGATTGGACCTGTGACGATACCATCAAATTGACCTGCGAGTGTCTGAGCGATCGCTGTTTCCATATAAGCAAAGCTCGCCGCGCCACTTCCCGCATTACCCGTCCCGGTGATAATTTTGTCCTGTATGTGCTTGTCCAACGGCACATCAAGAATTGATAGTTCTGCTAGATCTGCTAAAGGCTCAGAATTCTCGGCTAACTTTAGTTTCGTATAAATCTCTACTAATAAATCCCGGCTACCTACTACTGTTACTTCACAACTTTTGCTAACTTCCGGGTCTGTTAAAGCTTTTAAAATAACTTCTGGTCCAATTCCTGCTGGGTCTCCGAGTGTCAATGCCAAGCGTGGGTAGCTTTGCACTGATGTTATATCTTTTTCATGTAATTTGTACATTGTCGGCATATTATTCCTTCTCAAGATGCACTTCAACTTGGTAGAGAGCAGGAATTTGCTCAAAAGAGACTTGTTTCGTCAGTTCTTGAAGCTGAAGCTTCTCGAATGCTGCCTGACTCGCCTCCTGATTCTCCCAATGAGCAACGTTGACAAATTGAAACTGGGCATTTGGATCAAGACTTCGATACAGTTTTGCATCAATGAAACCTGGCTCATTTTTGATAAACTCAAGCGCTTCAGTTTCTAGAATAAGGCCCGAATGTCATTCAGTTTGAAAAAATCTGTTTGTAGAGCGATCCGCCCAAAGGGCGGATCAGATCTGGAGCATCGCGTCTGAACCATTTGCTTTAACAGTTGAGATAACTTCCTCTGCTTTGTCTTGATTTCCAGCATAGGTGACAACTACGTTTGCGCCATTGCCTCCGAGTGTTAGAGCGATCGCTCGTCCAATATCACGGGATGAACCTGTGACGATTGCCACTTTCCCTGAAAGAGATGTCATAATTTTTTATCTGCTTGACTTCTAGAACACCAGTAAAACTCTATCAGTATCCAGATTGAGGTGACGTTCTCCCACCACTGATTCGGAGTACCAAATACAGTGGGGGCTTCTCCAAATTGCTTTGAAGAAATTTCCTGTTTCATTGGTCACGCCTAGACAATCAATCCGTATTTCATATCCCCGGCAACGATACCTCCACAGGCAGTTTAGAGACTCCTGACGCCCCACGGAGTCTTGTTATGAAGCGAATTACCAATGAATTCTATGTCTATTCCGTTTCCCTTCGTTTGCACTGTTCACCTGCTAAGCAGTCCGTTTGTGTCAAGAGGTTGGTCGTCACCAATGTTTTTTGAGGAGCACTTGGCTCTATCACTGCTATTTTAGACTTCTTTTACTCGTTTGAAGTTCCTAGAGAGTAGAGATTCTGCGCTAAACGCGCCGCTTCGCTAACAGGCATCCCACTCCTTCAATGACTTTCAGTCATTCTCAGTCGGAGATGTCTTCATCATCTCCCGCCTTATATCCCACCGCTAAGTGGAGTCCCACTATAGCGGGGGACTTACGGCGACCAGTTAACTTGACAGATCTTGCGAAACTATTCTAAATTTGCAAAATCTTTTATCACCTAAAAAAAGTTGTCTCTTTTGCCACCAAGGAGTAAAGAGATCACGAAACGAAGACTTTTTTTCAGCTACCTGAACTTTCAAAGTGAATTGCGGTAAGGAACTTCCAAATAAAAAAATATTCAATCGGAGGGAGACAAGAAGGACAACTTGGGGTGTCGGCAACTTTACAATGTTTTACACAAATCTAATACTATGGCAGTTCTTTCAGGCTCTGGTAAACTTAACTTAATTAAACAATTTACGAAGGAGAATGATACCAATGAGCGGCGAGATTTTGAATGCAGCGCTGTTGTCTTTCGGTTTAATCTTTGTGGGCTGGGCTTTAGGCGCTTTGTTGCTAAAAATTCAGGGCGCAAAAGAGGAATCTCTTTAAAGAAACATTCATCGAGGCAAGGGGCTGCATAAAAGTCTCTCTGTCTCGTATACGCTTGTTAGAAGCGTGTAAACTTTTGTTTGCATAGGCAACTCTGATAAGATTTTATTCATAAAAGTTTAAATTTTGTAAAAAACCCTCATGACATTATTAATAACTGGTGCCACTGGCACCTTAGGGAGACAAGTGGCTCGTCGTGCGATCGATGAGGGGTATAAAGTCCGCTGTCTTGTCCGGAGTGCCAAGAAAGCCACGTTTCTAAAAGAGTGGGGTGCAGAACTCGTACCAGGAGATTTATGTTACCCTCATACGTTAACAGCAGCACTTGAAGGTGTTACAGCAGTCATTGATGCGGCAACATCTCGTCCTACAGATTCTCTCAGTATTAGACAAGTGGACTGGGAAGGCAAGGTCTCTTTAATTCAAGAGTCTGTTGCAGCGGGTGTAGAACGTTTTATCTTTTTCTCTATATTGGATGCTGAAAAATATCCAGACGTACCGCTGATGGAAATTAAGCAGTATACAGAACTGTTTTTGGCTGAATCTGGTTTAAATTACACCATACTGCGGCTGGCTGGCTTTATGCAAGGCTTAATTGGTCAATATGGGATTCCTATATTGGAAGGACAGCCTGTTTGGGTCACAGGAGAGTCTTCTCCTATCGCCTATATGGACACTCAGGATATTGCTAAATTTGCCATCCGCGCTTTAAAGGTGCCAGAAACCCAAAAGCAAACTTTTCCAGTGGTGGGAACTCGTGCTTGGAGTGCGGAGGAAATTATTGCTTTGTGCGAACGCTTGTCTGGAAAGGAAGCACGAATCACGCGAATGCCTATCAGCTTACTGCGTACCATACGCCGAGGTATACGCTTCTTTCAGTGGGGATGGAACGTAGCAGACAGACTTGCCTTTACAGAAGTCATCGCGAGTGGTAGACCTTTAAATGCCCCAATGGAAGAAGTTTACAAGGTTTTTGGACTAGAGCCAAACGAAACCACGACTTTAGAAAGTTACCTGCAAGAGTACTTTAACCGAATTATGAAGAAGCTCAAGGAGTTAGACTACGAGAAAACTCAGCCCAAAAAGCAAAAACCAAAAAGATCCCCGTTTAAGAAAGTTAATAATCAATAGTTATCAGTTATAAGTCATAAGTTATGAGTTATGACACAAAATACAAATGACAACAGACTAATGACTAAATGGTCAAAAATGTGTAACGATTAACGTAATAAAACGCGTCACCAATAGTTGGATATTTGAGTGTGCCCAAAGCAGGCATTATCTATAATGACGTTAAGCCGATAGCGAGTCGCATCGCTATGGAACTAAAAGACAGTTTCACCGCTGCAGGTTGGGATATCTGCATCACAACAAGCGTTGGTGGAATATTGGGTTATTCTACTCCGGAAAGTCCCGTATGCCATACCCCAATAGAGGGACTAACACCTCCCGGATTTGATTCAGATATGAAATTTGCGGTGGTGTTAGGTGGAGACGGTACAGTTCTGGCTGCTTCTCGCTTGGTAGCTCCTTGTGGTATCCCAATATTAACGGTCAATACAGGTCACATGGGGTTTTTAACGGAAACTTACCTCAATCAATTACCCCAAGCAATAGAAAAGTTGCTCCTGGGTGATTATGAGATTGAGGAAACAGCAATGCTCACTATCAAGGTTTTTCGGGGAGATTCTGTATTGTGGGAAGCTCTCTGCTTAAATGAGATGGTGCTGCATCGGGAACCATTAACCTCTATGTGTCATTTTGAAATAGCAGTAGGTCGGCATGCACCAGTAGACATTGCAGCTGATGGTGTGATTATATCGACACCAACAGGTTCTACAGCATATTCGTTGAGTGCTGGGGGTCCAGTCGTGACTCCTGGCGTACCCGTGTTGCAGCTTGTACCCATCTGTCCTCATTCTCTAGCTTCTAGAGCGTTGGTATTTCCAGATAGTGAACCAGTGAATATCTACCCGGTGAATACTCCTCGGTTAGTGATGGTTGTGGATGGTAACGGGGGGTGCTATGTTCTGCCAGACGATAGAGTTTATGTAGAGAAGTCACACTATTGCGTCCGGTTCATTCGCTTACAACCGCCAGAGTTTTTCCGGATTTTACGAGAAAAACTGGGTTGGGGTTTACCACACATTGCTAAACCTACCTCTGTGGAATTACCTTAGCAGGATTTTGGATTTTAAATTGTGGAGCGATAGGGACAAGTTGGCAAATAGCAGCAACGCGGCTGCTTTGAAATATACAGCACATTGCAAGTAAATGAAGTACAGTACTGAGGTCTAAAAGGCAGACTCTAAGCCCTTTTTACTTCTCCCTTGTCTGCGACAGGCTTGCGCCAACGCCCTTGTCTGCGACACGCTGCTTTGTAAGTCCTGCGGACAGGCTTGCGCCAACGCCCTTGGCGTCGCCCCTTGGGCGAAGGGGAGACGCTACGCGATCTGACTCCTGACGACTGACGCCTCTATTCTGCTGTAACTTTGGCGTCGCCCCTTCTCCCAAAGGGAGACGCTACGCGATAGGCGAAGGGCGAGAAACAATGCGTCCTTGTTAAATCCCCTTTCCTGGTTGAGGGATTCTCTTTTTACTTTTTATACCAGGTTTGGTTAATTAGTTATAATTTCCGCTCTGCTGGTGAACCCCACACGAGCGACGTCACAACGAGAGGAAAACCCCAACGCCAAATACCTACGGTTCAAAGTAGCGTCTGGGCTATTGAGAGGGAAAGCCGTCATTCGCACTGGATCCCTCACGCGCCGGCTCCCCTTAATCCCCTCCTCGCAAGCAGCTATCCATTAGTCACATTTTTCTTAACAATCTTGAAACTGGAGTTTAGACTAGTTCGCGGTGCGAAACTCCAAACCTTTACAGCGATTGACATACATTAAATTTTACCTGCACTCACTCAAACTTGAGCCTTAGCTATATAGTATTTTTGTACTAAATAGCC
>JAESFN010000743.1_pt1 | contig 22675 bp, 21 predicted proteins | sample 9269411 | NCBI WGS metagenome assembly JAESFN01 (sample SAMN14505399, study PRJNA617100) | algae metagenome | isolation source: Iphinoe sp. HA4291-MV1 and co-occurring heterotrophs from trail next to... | place: USA: Maunawili Falls, Hawaii | collected 2009-07-25
CGCCGGGTCCTTTCAGAATATAGCCGGAAGGTTGAGGGAACCGGCTGCTCGAGTCGCAATGGGCTGTGCGCAGAGAAGCGCAGCGTGGAGGAGGAGAGAAGATGCAACGGTTGTTTCGGGTAACGGAGGCGTTCGTTGCCGGATTCATGATGCTGGCGGGGCTGCAGTTCGCACCCGCGGCAGCAGCGCAGGACGCCCCCGGCGTGACTGGGCCGAATAGCTACGAGAGCCCGACATTCGGCTACGAAGTCGAATGGGCGGACGGTTGGGAGGCGCAGGCCGACTCAACAACCACTGACGATAGTGGTGACGTGCTCTATCTCTTCAATGAGGAGATTGGCGCGGGCGTGAGCATCACATCGCTAACGGCGGATGACCGTGGCGCGGATGCCTACCTCGATTCATACCGCACCTATCTCGAGAACACCTACGGCGAATTGACCGACGGTGGTTTCGAATCGGCTGATCCCGATGCGCCGGCGTTCATCGTCACGTATCCGCTCGATAGCGGTACCGAGATCGACAACTACGTCCAGGTCACCATTTATAAGAGTGCCGTGATCATCACCTCGGTTCGTACCATCGCGAATCTCGGTCTGATCGCTGCCGCCTTGGTGACCACTGACATCCAGTTCGAAGGCGACAATCTGCTGCCCTCGTTCGGTGTTTCTGATGACGATGTCACTCCGACGCCCGAGGATGACGATAACGGCAACAGCGGCAACAAGACCGATCGCCCGGTGACGCGTGACGAGACTCCTGAAGCGGATGAGACGCCGGTGCCGGACGACGGTCTGGAGCACTACACCTCCCCGACCTTCGGCGTGACGCTGGCCTACGATCCAGAGCTCTGGAGCGAGAAGGACAATCTCGCCGCTGACGATAACAAGGGTCGCGATCTGCTGCTGCTCGAAAGCGTTGAGCGTGGTATCCGCGCCAACATTTACTTCGAGACCTACGACTCCGTGACCAAAGCGTCTGATTGCTTCGATACCGCCATCAGCGAATCGGTCGGTGACCTGGCCGAGGCGACCCCGATGGAAGACAGCCGCGGCAAGCCGATCGAGGGTTCGTCCCGCGGCACGAAGTACGGGGCGTACAGCTTCGAGACCAGCAGCGGCGATACCGTGGTTGCCTACGTCGAATGTCGCGCTCTTCCGGGTGGGGCAGGCGTCTTCGCCGCCACGCTGATCACCGACGAGGATTCGTTCGACGACGCGTTCGATGCCACCCTCGACATCCTCGATACGGTCGCGCTCGATGGCGATAGCGGCTCCGCTAATAACGGCTCGTCGAACAAGACCGACAAGGACGAGACGCCGGAAGCCGACGAGACTCCGACCGAGGAAACGACCCGCGGCAACAGCAGCGCCGACAACGAATACGAGAGCCCGACCTACGGGTTCACGATCGAGTACAGCAACGACTGGGACATCAACGACGAGAGCTCGGAGAACGATATCGACCAGCTCGTGCTCGACGGGCCGGATGGCATCACGCTGCTGGTTCAGGGCTACGATCCCGGTCGACAGGATCCGCAGGCCTGCACCGAGAACTACGCCGCCAGCTTCGGCGAGGCGGTCGGCACCGAGCTGAACTTCGCCACGAACAGCGATACGGATGAGCCGTTCGCCGGCGAGAGCGATTTCGGCTACTACGGGCTCTACATCTACGAGAGCTCGAACGGCGACACGCGCGCTCTGTACCTGGAGTGCGGTCTTTCACCCGATGGGGACTACATGGTGCTCTACGCCGCTGAGTCCTCGGTGGATGCGCTGGAATCCCTGCTGAACGAAGTGATGCCGATCGTCAAAACGACGAACTTCTAAGCCATCACAACGCAACGCAGCGAACACAAACACACCGGGGGTGGCATGCCACCCCCGGTGTGTTTCGTCTATCCGGCGATTGGACGATCCTCCGCATCAGTACTATCGTACCCTGGAATTGAACGCCAAACGAAGCGTAGCCCGCAGGCGGGCGGTGAGGGTTGGATGAGACGAATGCGAATAGTGGCGCTGGTCGTCGCGCTTGTCGTGCTACTCCCCGGATTCGCGGCCCAGGCACAGGGGACGGGTGACGTTCCGGAAGGGTTCGATCATTACGAGGCGGCGAATTTCCCGGTCGCGCTCGTCTACGATCCGGAGCTCTGGGAGCTCGTTAAGAACGTCCCTGCCGAGCGTAACCGCGGTCGCGATCTTCTACGTTTGCGCAGTACGGATGATGCGCTTCCCGCCGAGCTCTCGGTCGAGAGTTTCGATGAGGTATCCCGCGCCAGCGAGTGTTTCGATCTCAAGCTCGACGAGCTGGCGCCATCGGGCGAGGCAGTCGAGCCGATCACGGAGCGGAACGGCGATCCCATCGAGGATTCGCGGCGGGGGATTAAGTACGCCGCCTATTCGCTGGAATCAGGCGAGCGCGATGTCGACGCGATCTACATCGAATGCCGCGCGCTGCCCGGTGGACGCGGGGTGGTGGCTTCGACACTCGTGACAGGGTTGAGCGTGTTTGACGATGCCCTGGATGCCGCGCTCGACGTACTCGACACCATCACCATCATCGAACGCGTCGCGCCGACCGCTACGGCTGCCCCAACGGAGACGGCGATTCCAACACCGGATGCGCCGGCCGATGCGCTTTTTGTTAGCCCGAGTTTGGGCTATTACATCGCGCCGATCGATGGCTGGGCGCTCGTGCTGGGTAGTTCCGAGGATGGAGTCGACGGGGTTGCCTTGATCGATCCGAACGGGCTCGACATCCGGGTTCGGGCGAGTCAGGCGATTGACGGCGCCACGCCCGAGTCGTGCGTTCAAGCGTCCGCCGATCGCTATGCCGCCGGCAATGGGGTTGAGCTTACCGTCGCTCCCGACGGCACGATCGATCGCCCCTCGATCGGCGGTGGGGACGGGACGGCCTACGGAACCTACGCCTACGTGTTCCAGGGCGTTTCACGCGTCCTGTTTACCTGGTGTGGAGCAAGTCCGGACGGCTCCGTGCTTGTGAGCGTGAGGGGCGATATTGAAGCGGGCTCGGTGGGGCTGATGGTCGCCTCGGTTGACGCGGTCGCGGCAGCGGTGCGGTTCTAGGGCCGCACCACCGCGCGCTCCTCAGGCGTGCTCGTCACTCGACTCGGCCTTCGGTTTTTTCTCGCCGTGATCACCGATGCGGGAGAAGGTGGTGGACAGCACCAGCGCGGCAATGACCAACGCGACCGCGACACCGAGGTAGATGATTGACTTATCGCCGTGCCAATCGGTGGCCTGCGAGAGGAAGGTGACGGCCAGCAGCACGATCACCACGCCGACCATCTTTTCCTTGAGATCGTCGAGGGTTTTGATGTGCAGCCACTTCGGCATCGGGAGATCGTCATCGACGAAGAGCTCGTAAAGCCCGAGCGCGATGATGTAGATCACCGTGCCGAGCAGGAAGATGTCGACAAGCTGGATAAAGCTGAGCGAGAGGGATTTCGCTCCCTTCTCGCTGAAGTGCAGATCCGACAGGAGATCCTTGATCGTTACCACCACGACGCCGATACCGTAGAGCAGCAACGTCATCGAGGCGAGGAACGCGCCAAGCACCGCGAGACTGATCACGAAGCGGCTGCCGCCGAGGAGCCGCTTCGTGATCGAATAGGATTGCTCAACCGAGCGTCGTGGTAAATCGGCCACGTAGGTCCCCTTTTGCTTACTCGTCGACCGATAGCGCCAGTGTCAGCGTGTTGGTGGCGATCTCACCCGGGCGCAGCGTGCGGTGGGTCTGCGTGCGCTCCATCACATTCGCCAGCCCCCCTGGCCAGGAGGTGGCTGGTTCGATCGCCATGGTGTAGCTCTCGCCGTAATTCGGGCCGGTCAGGGTGGCGTGCATCTCCTGCCAGAGCCACGCGAACGGGAAATCGGCGCGCGGCCACGAGAAGGTGAGGCGCTGCTTGGTGGCGCGATTAGCCACCGCGTACCAGGCTTCCTCATCGGCGAATTCGGCGAGATAGGCCATCAGGTAGCGCACTTCGTCCTCACCGGGAATCCGCGAGAGATCGAGCGTGCTGCCTTCGTATTGCACCAGCGGCCAGTCGTAGGTCACGCCGGCGCGGAGCAGTTTGCCGGGATTGCCGGGATCGGCAATCAACTTGGTGGCGTTGGTTTCGATCACGCAATCGCCGGAAAGAAACGGCGCGCCGAACGCGGGGTGGTGCGACCACATGTATTCGATCGGAATCCGGCCTTTATTCTCGGCACGGCCTTCTAGGACGAGCGTCGCCTCGCCCGGTTTGAGCGTCATTTTGCGTTCGAGAATGAACGGGCTGCGCACCAGCCGCAGGAACAAGCGGACACCGTTCTCGATCTCCTCCCATTCCCAGGCGGAGACCGACGCCTCGCCGTGGAACGGGAGCTCGATGCCGTGCAGCGTCAGACCGGTGCCACCGTTCGGGAAGAGCTCCTGCCAACCGCCGGCGTAGGCTTCCATCCAGGCGGTTTGCGAATTCGGCGCGGTGGCGAGCACACCGGGTCGGCGCACGCCCCACTGCGATTTCCACATCGGGTCGAAATCGGCAGTTTTGTGGCGGGTGGAGAGAATGTCGGCGCCCTTATCGGGGGAGACGACCACGGAGATCTGCTCGTTTTCGATCTCCAGCCCGCGCACCCCGCGACCGAGATCGATTTCGCGAACGGAAACGCTCATTCGATACCCTCCCTAAACCGGCATCAACTGGATTTCGAGTCCGAACGGGGTTTTCACGTAGGTGAAGCCGCGTTCGTTGGTCGCGCGGATTTCGCAGCCGCCGAACGCGGTGACGGCCTGTTTCGCTGCTGCCATATCGCTGGTGGAGATTGCCAGGTGGCGACCGGCGACGTCGCTGTTGCGCGCGGGTGTATCGTCGTGATCGGGTGCTTGCCAGGCGAGCAACTCGACCAGCGAATCACCGTAGCGGAAAAAGCGGAAATCGCCCCGAGCGCGCGGATGCACGCCGAAGCGCTCGGTCAGCAGCGTGCCATCGGGATCGAAATTAACCCCGGCGCGGCTCGCCACCTCTTCGAAGCCGAGTACCTCGACGAAAAAGCGCGCCGCCAAATCGAGATCGCTCACGACATAGCCGACGTGATTGACACCGGAAAAGAGACTCACGATTCAGGTACCCCCCATCTCATTGCGGCGAAGTGCTGCCACCATTGTCGCAGAGGCGCGGGCTAACTCCCGGCCGCTACGGCCGCCGCCACCGCCTGATCGTAGTTCGGCTCGTGCATCTGGTCGGCGACGTAATCGGCGTAGGTAATCGTTCCAGCGGTGTCGATCACGAACACTGCTCGTTGCAGCAACCGCCATTCCTTGACGAGCACGCCGTAGTCGATCGCGAACTGCTCGTTCTTGTGCGCGGAGAGCGAGGCGTGACCAACTTCTTCGGCGAGCTGCCAGCGCGCCTGCGCGAAGGGGAGATCCATGCTGATGGTGTAGATGATCGTGCCATCCGGCAGATCGGCGCGGAGCTGGTCCCAGCGCCGGGTTTCGATGTGGCAGACCGGCGTATCCAGTGAGTTGATCACATTCAACAGGCGCACCCGGCCGTTCGAATCAGATAGGCGGATATCGCGCATCAGTTGCGCGCTGGGATCGAAATGCTCCAGGACGAAATCGGGAGCTACAGTTCCAGGTAGAAGCCTGGCGCCAACGATGGTAAGTTGCTCGCCGAGCTCGAAAGCCTCTCCGGTTCGTTCAATCGCGGCCATGGGTTTTTCCGTTCACAAGCGAGATAGCAGGCGCCCAATCGACGCCCTGCAATCGTGGAGGATGCTGCGCGCGGCGGCAAGATGCCGCGATCGCCGGAATGTCGCTGACCGGTACAATCAGCGTACGCATCGATCGGTAATACGGCGGGCACAACCTGAGGTTCGAGAGCAGGCATGGACGAACATACATTTGTGATTTACCTCGGTGCGATCGGGCTGGTGATCCTCATCTCCGGGCTGGTGAGCGGGGTTGTGGAGCGTGGGCCGTTCTCGCAGGTGCTCGTTTTCGTTGCACTCGGGGTGTTGGTGGGGCCCTGGGGATTCGACGCGATCGATTTCAAACTCGATTCGCCGACCATTTCCGCGTTAGGCACCATCGCGCTGATCCTGGTCTTCTTCACCGATGCGATCAAGATCAATCTCGGGCAATTGCGGCAAAACTGGATATTACCGGCACTGGCGCTCGGCCCGGGCGCCATTCTTACGATCGTTCTGATCGCGGGCGGCGCGAAAGTGCTGCTCGATCTCAACTGGTCGACCACGATTCTCGTCGCCACACTGCTCGCCTCTACCGATGCGATCCTGCTGCACGACGTGCTCAACAACCGCAAGGTGCCGCGCGCGGTGCGCAATACCCTCAGCATCGAAGCCGGGGCGAACGACGTCATCATCCTGCCGGTGGTGCTGATCGCCGCCACGGTGGTCGCGGGTCACGAGAAATCGGCCGGGAGCTGGCTCCGCTTCGGCTTCAATCTCTACATTCTCGGACCGGCGGCGGGTATTGCCGTTGCGTATGTGGCGATCAAAGCGATCAGCTTTCTGCGTAAGCGCACGCTGGTGCGGCACGATTACGAATCGCTCTATTCGATCGGCGTCGCCTTTGTCTCCTACGCCGTTGCCGAACAGCTGAACGGCAGCGGGCTGCTGGCGGCGTTCGCGGCCGGTTTGACGATCGCGATCATCGATGACGAGCTCTGCGATTGCTTTCTCGAATATGGGGAAACGACCTCCGAGATGGCGATGCTGCTCACCTTCGTTTTCCTTGGGGCCACGCTGGTGGCGACGGCCTGGCAGGAGCTGAGTTGGACGACCGTGGCGCTGGCGCTCTTCGTGATTTTCGTGGCGCGGCCGCTGGCGTTTTACGTCACGCTTTTCTACGCCAACATCAGTCGGTCGGGGATGGGGCTCATTGCCTGGTTTGGTCCCCGTGGGTTGAACACATTACTGCTTCTGATCCTCGCGATCGGCGAGGGAATCACCAATGGGGATCAGATCTTCAATGTTATCGCCGTGGTGGTGATGGCCTCGATCATCATCCACGGGATTAGCGCCACTCCCCTGATCAACTGGTATGCCCGGCATCAGGAAGCGCACTCGTTGCCCGAGGAAACCCTGGTCGATGCGGCCGATCTGTTGAAGATGGCCGACACCGAGGAACACCTAGCCGAACCGAAGCGCATTACCCCGGCCGAGCTGGCGCACATGAAATCGGATCCGCGTGGCGTCACGATCGTCGACGTGCGCCGGGCCTCGGGCATGATCAAGGATGCCGCCCTGATCCCCGGCTCGTTCCACGTTTCGCTCGACGATCTGCTGGATAGCCTCGATCGCATTCCGCGGGATGTGCCGGTGGTGCTGGCCTGCACCTGCCCCGCGGAGGAATCAGCCTCGCGCGGGGCATTGATGCTGCTCAAAGAGGGCTACACCGATGTCGGTGTGCTGGTCGGTGGACCGGCCGCGTGGTTCGAGTACGTCGCGAAAGAGCTCGCTCCGGCCTCCGCCGCCTAGGCGTTATTCGCCGCGCAGGAGCTTCAGCCCCTCGGCCGCGCCGGAGAGCACGAAGCCGATATCGCTGCCCGCGGTGATGTAGCGGAATCCGCGCTCGGCGAGTTGCTTGCCCTGCGCGGGTGAGCCGCCGGCGTAGCCGGGCACCGTGCCGGTGTTGCGGCAGGCCGCGAGCACGGTTTCGATCGCGCGATCGAGTGGCTCCTGCGCTTCGGCTGAGCCGGGGCGGAATCCGTAGGAGAGCGAGAGATCGCCAGGTCCCATCCAGCAGCCATCGACGCCCGGGGTGGCGAGAATCGCTTCCGCGTTCTCGACCGCGAGTTTCGATTCGATCTGAACGGCGACGAAGACTTCCTGGTCAATCCAATCGGGGTAATCGCCACCGTAGTTCAGCGCGCGGCCCCAGCCCCAGGAGCGATTGCCGGTCGGGGGGAGGCGGCAGGCATCTGCCGCCGCTTTCGCCTGCTCGGGGGTGTCGACCATCGGGATCACGATGCCGAGCGCGCCCTCATCGAGCATGCGGCCGATCATCGAGTAATCGTTGCGAGTAACGCGGGCCATCGGGATCGAACCACCGGCGCGAATCGCCGTCAGCGAGGCGATGGTGGAGTCGCCGCCGAACGAGCCGTGCTGACCATCGAGAAGAATGAAATCGATCCCGGTTGCCGCCAGCGATTCGGCGATCAGTGGCGAACCGTAGCCGAGCGCCCAGCCAAACGCTGGTTCACCGGCGATCATTTTCTGCTTAGCCGTGTTGACGATACGCATGAGACGCTCCCGGGTGCAGGGTCGGCTTTCCGTCGCGGCATCGTATCAAATGCGGCTCAATCGCTCTCAGGGGGTGTGGCACGGAGCAGGCGCTCGACCTCAGCCCACGGGGTCGATTCAAATTCCTCATAGGCTTCCGAAACTGAGCGAAAGTGATAGGGCGCGGCGAGACAGAGCACGGTATCGGCGACCCCACGCAGTTCGAGACGCGCTGTGGCGGAGCAGTACGGCGACGCGATCACCACCGAGGCGGCTCCCGCCTGGCGAACGGCGTCGGCTGCCGCTGCGATCGTCGCGCCGGTGGCGATCCCGTCGTCCACCAGCAGTGCGGTGGCACCGGTGAGCTCGGGGAAGGGGAGGATTGCGCGTAGCCAGGCCACTGCTTCCGCGAGCTCAACCCGGGCTTTGGTTGTGGCGCGTTCCACCTGCTCGGTCCGTAGTTCGAGGGTGGCGATCAGCTCCCGGTCGAGTCTGGGCGGGCCGCCCTCGGCGATCGCGCCGATCGCCAGCTCCGGGCGCTCCGGAGTACTGATCTTGCGCACGCCGATTGCGTTGAGCGGGAGCTTTAGCGCCCGGGCGATGGTGGTTGCCACCGGTACACCCCCGCGTGGCAAGCCGATAACGATCGCAGACCGGGCGATCCCGGCTGCTGCGAGCCCCTCAGCGAGTTGTTGCCCGGCATCGCGGCGATCGTGGAAGAGTGTTTCCATAACGCTAGCTTACGCCAGCCGGGAACTCCGGAACGTCTAGAAGTGATCGAGGAGCTGAGCGAAGCGCTGAAGCACCAGCAACCGCTCGTGGCTATCGCTGAGCTCGGCGTGCTCCATCTGCCAGGTGTGCTCGTGCGGGATAAAGACCGCGTTCAGCCCCGCTTCCAACGCCGGGTGGATATCCGATTTTGGCGAATTGCCGATCATCCAGGTATCCGTTGGGATCGCCGAGGTCACCGTAATCAGCTCGTGATACGCATTGGCGTCTTTTTCGGCGGTGATGCGGGTATGGGTGAAGTAGGGGAGGAGGCCCGAGGCGTCGATCTTGAGCCGCTGATCCTCCTCGTGCCCCTTGGTGAAGAGCACCAGGGTGTGCCGGGTGGCGAGGATATCGAGCGTCTCCTGCACACCCTCGATCAGCTCCATGGGGTGAGAAAGAATGCGCTCGCCGAATCCGAGAATCACGTTGATGTCGTCGGTCGAGATCTCTCGCTCGCTGAGATTGGTGTAGGCATCCTGGAGACTGGCGACGAACGATCGCGCACCGTAGCCATGCACCTTCACATTGGCGCGCTCGATTTCGAGCAGCGCGGCGCGCACCTGCGCGTTGTCGAGCGTGGAATGCTGCAAGAACGTGACGAAATCATCGATTGCCCGCTCGAAATAGATGTTGTTTTCCCAGAGCGTGTCATCGGCATCGATGAATAAGGTCTGCGAAATCCGCGGTTGCTGGTCCACCGGCGTCTCCTTTGACGTCACGTTCTCCGTCCCCTTGGCGCTCGTTTCATGGAGGCGAGCGCGCGAGGGACAGTATGAACGATCAACCGGCCCGATCAGCCGCAGCACATTGTCTGAGCTGCGGTCGCGTTCGGGGAAAGTGGAGGGTGAACGTGACGGTGATGAACGTCAGGCGGTCGCCACGGCGATGTTGGACGAACCAACCGGTGCGAGCCCGAGATTATCGCGCAGGGTGGCGCCTTCGTATTCAGTGCGATAGACGCCGCGCTCCTGCAGCAGCGGCACGACCTTGTCGACGAACGGATCGAGCCCAGCCGGGGTGAGATGCGGCACCAGAATGAAGCCGTCGCTGGCGTCCTCCTGCACCTGTCGGTTGATCGCGGTCGCGATCGTGTCGGCCGAACCGATGAACGACTGGCGTCCCGTGACCTCCACGATCACTTCACGCGCGGAGAGATGCTTCGTTGCCGCGATCTCACGCCATCGGTTCGCTAATCCGATCGGGTCCTTGGCCAATTGACGAACACTGGCCCTGCCCTTGGAGATCAACCCGTCGACATCGCTCACCACTGGGTCGAAGCTTGGCAGCAGGCCATCGGGGTCAAACCCGGACAGATCGGTGTTCCACAACTGCTCCAGGAAGGCGACGGCGGTCGCCGGGGAGACCTGCTGCAAGCGGACCTCGTGGGCGAGCTCGGCCGCCTCAGCGTCGGTGTCGCCCAGCACGAATGTCGCGGCGGGCAGAACGAGCAACTGGTCGCGGGCCCGGCCGAATCCGGCCATTCGGTTCTTGACATCGGCGTAGAACGCCTGCCCGGCCTCGAACTGCGAGTGCCCGGTGAAGATGGCGTCGGCTTGCGCGGCGGCGAATTCACGCCCTTCCTCGGAGTCACCGGCCTGGAAAATCACTGGGCGTCCCTGCGGGCTGCGCGGCACATTGAATTGACCCGCAATATCGAAGTGGGCGTCCTGGTGCGAGAAGCTGCCCGGAGTAGGGGTGGTCAGGAAACGGCCGGTCTCCTTGTCGGCGACAATCTCGTCGCCCTTCCACGATTCCCAGAGCTCGATCGTGGTCTGCAGGAACGTCTTCGCCCGAGCGTAGCGTTGGTCCTGGGGGAGAAAGCCGCCCCGGCGGAAGTTTTCTCCGGTGAAGGCATCCCAGCTGGTCACGACATTCCACGCGGCCCGGCCATTGGAGAGCCAATCTAAGCTGGCGAACTGCCGGGCTACCTCGTAGGGCTCGTTGAAGGTCGAGTTGATCGTGCCGGTCACGCCCAGGTGGTTGGTGACTGCCGCGATGGCCGCCAACACGGTAAAGGTGTCGGGGCGTCCCACGACGTCGAGATCGTAGATTTTGCCGCCCTGCTCGCGCAGGCGCAGCCCCTCAGCCAGGAACAGGAAGTCGAACTTACCCCGCTCGGCGGTCTGAGCGAAATGCTTGAACGATTCGAATTCGATGTGGCTGCCCCCGGCCGGGTCGCTCCACACCGTCGTGTTGTTGACGCCCGGGAAATGCGCGGCGAGATGCACCTGTTTGAGTGGCTTGGACATGACCTTCGTCTCCTTCGATACCTGTCAGGCGGCGCCACTGATCGCGGTGTAGCGGTTGGCCGGTCGCGGCAGACCCAGCAGACCGCGCAGCGTCGTCGCCTCGTAGGCGGTGCGGAACGCGCCGCGACGCTGGAGCTCGGGAACGAGTGCGTCGCTAATCTGAGCGAGATCGTGGGGCACCGTCCCGGGACGCAGCCGGTAGCCGGACAGCCCGGCGGCTTGCCAGTCGAGCAACAAATCGGCTAGCTCGGACGGTGTGCCCGTGAAGATCAAGGCGTCGCTGGCGTACTCCGAACCGGCTCGTTCATCGAGCCGCTGCTTGCGATTCACCGCCGTCTGGCGCGTGTCGTCGAGGAACACGACGAGATCGGCGAAAACGTGGATTACGTCGTTCGCGCGTCCCGCCGCCGCCTGCTCCGCGCGGATCTCCGAGAGGATCGCGGTCGCCTGTTCGGTGTTGTGGGGCGTCACGAATCCAACGTCGGTCGAGCGGGCGATGAGCTGGTACGGCACCGTCGCATGACCGAGCGCGGTAACGACTGGCTGGCCCTGCGGTGGGCGCGGCGTGATCGACGGCCCCTTGACCGAAAACCAGCGGCTCTCGAAGTCGATGTAATGCAGCTTGTCGCGATCGATGAAGCGCCCGGTTGCCACATCGCGGATCTCTGCGTCGTCCTCCCAGCTATCCCAGAGACGGCGCAGCACTTCGACGTAGGCAGCAGCCTCATCGAAGTTTTCCCGCAGGCGTTCCCTCACCTCGGGCGCGTTGATTTTGGCGTATTCCTCCCGGCGCAGCGTGTGAATCTCCCGCCGGCCGAAATGGGCATTCGTGTCAGCCCGGGCATCCAGCTGGATCCGGATACCGGCGCGGCCGGTGCCGGCGTAATCGATGGTGGCGATCGCCTTCGAGAGATGGAATGGCTCAGTGTGGGTGACGATCGCGGTCGGCACCAGACCGATGTGGCTCGTCACCGGCGCCACCCTGGCTGCGATGAGTGTCGCGTCGAGCCTGCCACGGACCCGATCGGTGCGGGCATCTGGCTGGAACGGATCATCTGATTGCAGCCGGAGACTGTCTTCGATCGTGACAAAGTCGATCAGGCCGCGTTCAGCCTGCTTTATCTGATCGACCCAGTATTGCGGAGTGAACAGGTCGAGCGGGCGGGCATCAGGCTCGCGCCACGCGGCCGGGTGCCATCCGGCCCCGTCCAGTGCAACGGCCAGATGGATGAATCGTTGCGAATCGGGCATGAGGTACCTCTTTCGAGAGCGCGGGGTGCGGAAATTGACCGCGGTCGACGGCCTTTCCCCACCGTTCAGGCGCGCTCGTACGGAATCTTTTCGCCCGCTTCCACCGCCACCGGCAGCCGGTTTTCGGCGGGCGGCAGAGGGCAGGTGGCAAGATCGGTATAAGCGCACGGCAGATTCGTCGCCCGGTTGAAGTCGAGAACCAGCGCTCCGTCATCGTCCGGCTCGCCGAGGGACAGGGAGCGGTTGGCGGGCCAGGTGGTCACTCCGGAGGTTTCGTCGGTGAAGAGGAGGTTATATCCGGAGCCGTGCTCGTTGCTGAAGACGGTTAGCGCCAGCGGTTGCCCACCGATCTCGAACTCGACGCGGCCAGGAGCGTTGTAGGTGTGCCGGATTCCGTCAACCGCGGCACCAACCTCGGTGGGGCGCGGTGCGTCGAACGGCACAAAGCGTCCGGTCACCGCCCATTCTGGCCTCGGTTCGTACGCGGGGGTGCCGTGGTAGGCGGTGACCAGCGGCGCGTCGGGGTGACGCGGGCGGACGATGTCGAATCCACCGCGTTTTGCGACCTCGATAACCACGTCTTTGTCACCGTCTTGCCAGGTGACGTTGATGCCGCCTCGTTCGGGCAGCGGACCGAAATCGTAGCTTCCGGAAACGGACTGACCGTTCACGACGATCGACTCGCCGTCCGCGAGTGTGACGTGCACACCGGTGGCGTCGGTGGACCACGTTCCCGGTGCATCCGGGAAGCGCTGAGGCGTTTCAGTGAGCCAATTGATGCTCGTGATCGCGAGGAAACCGTGCCGGTCGCCGAGGCGAGCTTCATGCTGGGTGTGCCATTCGCGCCACTGCTGGGCGAACAGTTCAGCGTCGACCTGTGGAATGGTTGCGGTCATTACGATCTCCTGTGGATTGTCGTTGACGTACCGGCTCGCTAACCCGGAGCGCACGTGCCGCATCGCGGCACGCCGGTTACTGTCGCGGCCTGCTGTATGCGACGAAGGACGTCTCGCGCCGCACCTTGTCCGGCGCAGCGTCGACGGCAACGTCGATCATCTGCACACCGTTACCGCTGAACAACACCTCCCATCCATCCGGCGCCGCTATCTGGTCACCGCTGATTGAAACCTGCGCTCCCGGGCCGACCAGCGTCGCGAGATCACTCCACGCCTCGCCATCGGGGTGGTCAGGCATCCCAACGAACATGGAGATATCAGGGTGATAGCGATGTGCGCGCCCTAACGACTCGGCAAAACGGGCATGCGGTCCGGTCAGCGAGTACCAGGCGGGATTGTCCAGAACAGCGACGTCGTCTGAAGTTAGGGACATAGGCGCACCAATCGATAGATGTCCGGAATGTTTCCGGATAATGTTGAGTTTCGTATCCAGTTATCTCATAATTCGCTGGCATTTCACAAGTGCATCGATGAGATTTCGAAACGTCATTAGTAGTCGCGGTACGCCCAGGCGTGCCGCGTTTTAACAGAAATGCAATTGACTTCTCGATTTTGCGCCCTGCGCGGAGCCGCTAGAGACGACCGCTCGCGTGAGGTTTTGGCGATCGATTCCGGCCTGAGAGCGTTCAGAACCTCGTGTCGCCCTCGCTGAGGCAGCCCGAACGCGCTGCGGCTTCTGTGAAAACGGACGCGTACTGTTCCAGGTAATCGTCGAGTTGCTTTCGCCGGTATTGCATGATGAAGCGCGGATGGTCGAGCGGGATGACCTCTTTGAAAAGCCGCTCGGTGGTGTTGAGCTCGTTGAAGAATTTGGCGTTCTTGCCGCCGCCGAGCACGATCGCGATGTCGCGGCAAGCGCCGATACGAAGCTGATCGTGAAGGGTGCGCACGATGTACGGGTGAAGCTCGTTTTGCAGCGAGCGTTCGTCGTAGTAATTGACGTTTTTGCCGTCGCGCACGAAGCCGTAGGGGCAGATGGCGCTGATGTAGAACGAAGCGGCAAAGCGCTCGATTCCGCCCCAGTGGCGAATGAAGTCGTAGACGAAGATCGAGGAGAGCTCACGCCGCGGCGCGAACGGATTCGGGATACCGCAATCGGTTGCCAGGGCGATCGGATCGGTGAACGGCACGCCGGTTACCCCGGCGCCGAAGCGTCCCGGATTGATGCCGAAAACGAAGACCCGCGGATTGCTATCGTCGTAGAACCGTTTGTAGTACGCCCGCATTGTCGCCGCGGTCGCCTCGGATTCGTAGGGATCGAGCAGCTCGATACCCGGTGTGGCAATCTCCGGCGGCGTCAGATGCTCCCAGAATTCCAGCACACGATCGGCGAAGGTGTTTGGGGTGCTTGTCATTGGGTTCGTCCGATTGTGCCTACGCGGGGAGATCTCAGCCCGTTTCTGAAAACTACGATGGACATTCATTCCTCATGCCGGTGGTTGCTTGCGCAATGCCTGGTGGGTGGCGCCGCTGACGAGTCGCTCGAACCAGGCGCGCTCGTCGCCGATGAACTCCTGCGCAACCTGCACGCTGCGCTCGGGCGGAGCCTGAGCGACTTCGTAGATGCCCTGGTCGCGCCGCATGAAACCATAATCGACCAGCTCGCGCCGAAGCGTTGCCACATCCTCGTGGGCCGGACGCAACAGATCGTTGACCTCGCGCTCGCTGTAGCGCGCATCGACGGCGAAGCGCTCGACGAGGTGCTGCAGCACGATCACACGTTTTTTCCGCTGGGCAGGGATGCTTTTCAGCCGCTCTCCATCGAAGAAATCACGCAGTACTTTTTGACGCTCGCGTGTTTCTTCATCCTCCGGCAGCGCACCGGCGGCAGCGCTCGACGACGTCGCAATCGCTTCGCGCAACGGTCGCTCGTCGAGGTGATAGGTGTGGCGGGTTCCTTCGCTTGTCACCCGCACGAGTCCGGCTTCCGTCAGCTTGTGCATGTGGTGGCTGATGGTCGGCGGGGTGAGCTTAAGCGCCTCGGCGAGCTCTTTGCCTGATTGCGGTCGCTCGGCAATTGCTCCCAGAATGCGCAGCCGCGCCGGATCGGCGAGGGCGCGGAACAATTGCGCTAGTCGATCAACGTCATCCATCTCAGTCCTCCGGCATTCATAGTTCGATGCACATCGAATTAGATGTTCATCGAACAACCGGAGAATGTCAAGTTGGGTACAGAAGCATCGCGTAAACGGGACCATTAGCTATTTTCAATATTCGATCTCTCGAATACGATATGGCTAGTACATAAGGGCTAGCCTGAATGGGGATTCGCGGAGGGAAGCGCGAGATGTTCGTTTTCAAGAAGCCAGGGCGATCAGGTGGGGTGGGGCTGGGCATCAGCGCCGTCATAGCCGCGTTCGTGACGGTTTTGATTGTCGCCCTCGGATTTGGGGGCGCTCCAAAAACAGCGGCGGAAACTCCACCGCAGACCTCACCCGATCTGCGAATTTCGATTACACCCGACAGCACCGGTCCGCTGGAGCTCGGGCAGAATGTCACCTACAGCTTCACGGTAAAGAATATTGGCAATCGGACGCTCTATCGCGTCTGGCTGAATGGCTGTTGTTCCCATGGCAAGTACTGGCTGAACGGCGATTCCGATGATCCCGATATCGTCGCGCAGCTCGCGCCCGGCGAATCGTTTACGCAATCCGCTTCGTCAAAGGTGAAACAAGCCGAGGTGGATCGGGGCACGGTGATCACTGAAGGGCGCGCCACGGCGGAGGACGCCGCGGGGTACGCCATTGCCTCAACCTACACCTCGATTACGCTCGACACCAAACAGCAGCCAGGCTTATCCCTAACGATCCAGCGAGCTCAGAGTGGTCCGGTTCCCGTGGGGCAGTTCATCGACTATTCGTTCATTATCAAAAACAGTGGCGATCTCACGCTTAGTTCGATTGCCCTTTCGGATCCGACCCTGCGCGCCATCACCTGCCCGGGCAGCGATCTTGCCGGGGGTGCCTCGATGACCTGCACACGCCGCTACGGCGTTACGTCCGACGATCAATTCAACGCGAGCGTAGTCCGGCAAATGACCGTGACGGGCGAAACTACGAAAGGCGTGGACGTCACTGCGCACGCATCCGACACGGTCGCGGTCTCCCAGCCCTATGCGTCCACGACGGCGTTTGTGAACTACACCATCGTGAATGTCGCGCTTCCCGTCAAATACCAAATCTGGAAATATCCCGCGAACTCCGCGGTGACGATCTCGTGGATTCGCACATCCGGCCAGATCATCCCACTCACCACGGTGCAAACGAACTCCGCTGGGAACGCCAGAGGAGAAGTCGAGGTACCACTGACCCCGAGCGGAGCAAGCGGATTTCTCTTTGTATCAGGCCAAACCAAATCGACCTCTCCGGTGACCGTGGTTCCCAGGTTTAGGGCTGCGGTGACTGATGTGGCCGTCGGGGATTCGCTCATCCTCTATCTGCGCGGATTTTCCGCGGGTGAATCGGTGCGGATTCGTTGGAACGACGGCGGTACCTGGCGAACCCTGACCACCATAACCACGAGCTCGACGGGAGACAGCAGCCCGACCATCGTCGTACCGAGCTGGGCAAAACCCGGCGCGGCCTCGATTCGCGCAGATGGCACTGTGAATCGCATGCAAACGAACGCGGTCACGGTGCGTGGTCCACGCTATTCCCCAATCGCAAACGTGTATGGTGACGCGTTCATCGTCGGCTCCACATTGACCTATCAACTCAGCGGATATCCCGAAAGTAGCACGGTGCAGATTGCGTGGGTTCGGTCCACCGGCACCGTGGTTTCTCTTGGTTCGGTTCAGACTGATGCGACAGGGCAGGTGGCCGGACAACTCAGCGTTCCGGCCAGTCCGGCGGGAACGAGTCAGATTCGCTTCACCAGCGGGCAGTACAGCGCGCAGGACAGCGTGACGATCAATCCACGCCTGCGCGTCTCACCGACCTCAGTGAGTCGCGGCCAGACCGTGGATGTCTCGCTGCGCGGGTTCTCCGCGGGCGAAACGGTCAACATTCGCTGGAAGAAGGGGAGCGGCTGGCAGGTAGTTGCCACTGTCAGGACGAGCGCGACCGGCAGCGCGAATGTGGCAGTGACCGTGCCGAACTGGGTTCCGAATGGAGCGACCTCCGTACGAGCTGACGGTACGATCCATCGCCTGCAAACGAATGCAGTGACGGTCAGCGGCGGTGTGTTCGCACCGGCGAGCGCGCCAGCGGCCACCCCAACTGCTACACCGACAGCAACCCCGCAGCCGTCGCCGACCGCCACGCCATCACCGACGGCAACTCCGGTTGTCACCCCGACTGAAACGGCGACTCCGGAGCCAACGCCCTCGGAAACAGCGACATCCGAACCGACACCGACCGAAACGGCAACGCCGGAGCCAACTGAAACACCGGCTCCGGAGCCCTCTCCGACCGAAACGCCGGTTCCCGATGGAACACCGATCGCCGGTTGATCGAGTGCAAACGCAAAACGCCGGGCTCACTGAGCCCGGCGTTTTTGTGAGTTATCGCGCGATCACGATCAGTGTGGCCTCAGGAAAAGCGCCAATGAATGCGAGGGCGATGGCCTGCTGCTGATCCTCGGTTTCGGTGCGGCGAATAGTGATTTCGAGATCGCTGCCATCGGGTCCGGATTTCAGCAAGCGAATCGCCGGAACGCTCCCTCCCGGCAGCACGCCAGCCACCAGCGTGCGAATCTGCTCCTCGGCGACGGCGAATCCCTCGCGAATTCCGGTGAGTTGCACGGTATAGGGGCGGAAGCGCATCGTCGAGCGGGCACCGACCACCGTGGTGAATACGGTGGAATTTGGCACGAGAATCAGTTCCTGGCGATCGTTTCGCAGGCGGGTGACGCGGAGATCGACCCGCTCAACGCGGCCTTCCTCGCCGCTGACGCGAATGCGATCGCCGGGAGAAAACGGCTGCTCTGCCAGGAGGTAAATCCCGCTGAAAATGTTCTTCAGCACATCCTGCAGCGACAACGTGACGGCAGCGGTGGCGAGCCCGAAGAAGGTGACCAGCGATCCGCCGTCGATGCCGAGGGAGCTGAGAATGATGATGCCAACGATGATGTAAACGATGACGCGGAGAAGATTGTCGATCAGGGCCGGTACGTTGTTGCTAAGCCCGCGGCGATCGGCAATCGCCCGCAAACGCTTGCGCACGACTCGCGCCAGCAGGATGAGGCCGACTGCGATGGCGATGCTGCCGCCGAATGAGACGAGAAAGCGCCCGAGCTGATCGGCACGATCGCCAAGTTCATCCCGAGCTCGATCCCACGACATCGGTGTGACGCTCCCCATTCCGCCTCGACCAATCGCCCTCAAAGCCTACGACATGCGAACGCCGCGTGCGCGGCTAGATGCGTGAGCGCAGCAACCCGAGACGATGAAACTCATGGAGAAGGGGATCGATCGAGGCGGGTGTTTCGGCTGAGGTGTCGATGGTCGCTACCGCTGCGGTTTCCGGCCAGAGCGTGGGTGTCGCCCGCGCCTCCTCGCGCTGCGCCTGCAGCACCGCCAGGGTTGCTTCCGAGGCTGTGCTCCCGGGACTTTGCGCGCGGGCTCGGATGCGACGATCGATGACGCTGGCGTCGGCAACGACCTCGGCGAAGATCAGCGGAACGTTGCACGCCGCGGCGAGCCCGGCTGCCAGATTCCGTTCTTCGGGGCGCAGAAATGCGCCGTCGAGAATGACCGGCGATCCCGCCTGAAGGAGCTGTCCGGCCCGCTCGATCATCACCCGATAGATCGCCAGGCGATTGTCCGGATCGTAGCGATCGGGGAGGGCAGGTTGCTCGCGGCGCAGGCGATCGGTGGCGAGCACCGGCGCATCGAGTGCATCGGCGATCGCGGTGGCGACCACCGATTTTCCGACGCCACTAAACCCGCTCAGCGCAATGATTGCCGGTTTCGGGGCAAACACCGCCGCGGTGGCGCGGTGGAGCCAAAACGCGGAATCACGCGCCGCGCTGACCACATCGGCTGGGTCGCTGGCGTGCGCCGCGGTGAGCCCACCGACTTTAACGCGGACGAGCGCGCGATGAGCGCGGTAGAGCGTGAGCATGGCATCGGGGAGATCGAGCCCCGCCTCGCGATACCGTTGCACCAATTCAGCCGCTACGTCACCGGCCTGCAGGCGCTCCAGATCGAGCAGGAGAAAGGCGAGATCGCTGGCGATATCGGCGCAGCGGATATCGATGTTGAACTCAACGCAGTCGTAGATCTGGAGCGCCCCGGGGGGATCGAGGGTGACGTGCTCGCATTTGAGATCGCCGTGCCCCTCGCGAATCCATCCGCCGCGAGCGCGATCGACAATCGCTTCCGGATGTCGATCGAGGAAGCCGCGCACGGCATCGCGGATCGCGGCGAACTCGTTAGCGAAGATGGCCGGACTGGAAATCTCGGCGATTTCGTCGAGGTTTTCGCGGAGAATCGCTTCCGCGCTGGCGGCTTGCTGCGTAACATCGCCGCTGCAATGCGCGGCATTGCGGTGAAACGGTATCAGGCGCTCAGCCAGACGTTCGGCCAAGCGCTCTGGCCGAACACCGCTAGTCAGCACCGTATCGAGCATCGCGTCGGCGGGCAGTCGCCGCATCACCGTAGCGTATTCGATCGGCTCGCCGGTGCCGCCGAGCCCGGCCGCGCCGTTCTTGATCGTGATCGGTTCGCAAGCCAGGTAAATGTCGTCGCTAAGGCGCTGATTCAGCCGGACTTCGTCGTGGCACGATCGCCGGCGCGATTCGAGACGCAGGTGATCGACGAAGCCGTAGGCGACAGGGCGCTTGAGTTTGATCACGCGATCGGCGGCGAAGAAGATGCGCGAAATGTGCGTTTCCAGGTGTTCGACCTGATCGACGGGCCACGGGTACGCCGACGGTTGCAGCAGATCGCGCACCAACTGCTCATCACTCACCGCGCGTTCTGCGTTTTGTTCCGACACCGTTCTCGCGACCCCTCACACGCACCGACAAACCCTCATCGATTGTACGCCGGAGCCTTCTCCCAGACCGTATCGCGGTTCTCGCGTGGTGTTTCTCAGGACATACACGATGGGACATAATGCCGGTTCTGCCCGACTGGACAGGCTCGATTCAAACATGTGATCGGAATCGACAGATGCAAACCCGGTTGATTCTCGTTAGACACGGTGATTCTCACCATAAGGCAGACGGTGTCGTTGGCGGTCGCCAGAGGTGTCGCGGGCTTACCGATCTGGGGCGGCGCCAGGTAACGGCGCTAGGGAGACGGCTCGCTGACGATCTGGCGTCGGCGCCAGATGCGGTCTATAGCTCGGTGCTGCCGCGAGCTATCGAAACCGCCGAGATCGTGGCTACGGCAGTCGGACTGGAGGATGTCGTTCAGGACTGCGGACTCTGTACCTGGCACGCTCCTGATTATGCGGACGGCATGCCAGTGATTGAGTTCCAGAAGCGCCACGGTATTGCCGGTGGCGGCGCGTACCGGCCGTTCGAGGACGGCAACGAGTCGTGGGCCGAGATGGTGGCTCGCGCTGGCCGTGCTCTAGAGACGATTGCCGCGCATCATGCTGGCGGCACCGTGGTGATCGCGACGCACAACGAGGTTGTCAAAATTTCGCTGATCGCGCTCGGCAACGTTCCGCTGACACCCGGCTTTGAGACTGCGATTTCGCCGGCCGCGATTACAGAATGGATTACCGATGGTGATCCCGCTGCCTGGCCGCGCCCGCGCTGGACGTTGATGCGGCTCAACGATGGCGCGCATCTGCCTCGAGAAACGTGATCGCCGTGTCTATCCGGTAACTACTCACTTTTTCGCACAACTGCACTTATCCGCAAACAATTGATTTGTCGAATAACGACGGTGCCCCACGACAAGATAGCGAGGCGATGTCGACGATATGAGGGGAGACGGTATGGACGTCGATCTGTTTGGTGGGATTCCGGTCAGGGATTTTCAGTTGGCGCTGGTGTGGTACGAGCGGTTGTTTGGGAAGGCGCCCGTGATGTTTCCGACACCGACTGAGGCGGTTTGGGAACTCGCGGAGCACCGATATCTCTACATTGAAGAACTACCGGATCGTGCCGGGTACGCGATGCACACGGTCTTCGTGAGCGATTTCAATACGCGCATTCCGGCGATTCGTGAGCGCGGGCTGGAGCCACACAAGGAAGAGACCTACGACAACGACGTCCGCAAAACCACATTCCGTGATGCCGATGGCAACGAGGTCAGCTTCGGTGGCGCGCCGGTGTAATACGGCGCTCTCGCCCCGTGGAGTTGCTAAACACAATTGAGCCGCCATCTCGCACGCTAGAGGCGAAACGGCGGCTCGTCATGCCACCGCGTCACTATTGCGAGACAGCGCCGGCGCCGGTCCCTGCCAGAAGCCCTTCATCTCCTGGTGATTTCATAGTAGAACTAATGTTCTTATTCGTCAACCCCGGTTCGGCATGGTGCGAGCGCGCGCTTTCCGCGACAATCCGCTCACAAAACAGCAGTCAGTTGGCACGGAGGGCGATGTGGTCAATCTGGACGGAAAGCGTGCGCTGGTGACCGGCGCCGGAATCGCGATCGGTCAGGGCGTGGCGATCGGCTTGGCGCAGCGCGGCGCGCGGGTGGCGGTGCACTACTCGCACAGCGCTGCCGGTGCCGAGCAAACGGTGGCGACGATTCGCGAAGCCGGTGGCGAGGCAGTCGCCATCAAGGGCGATTTGCGGCTCGCGGATGAGTGTCACCGCGTGGTCGATGAAACGGTTCGGGCGTTCGGCGGCATCGATATTCTCATCAACAATTCGGGCGTCACTCGCGATAAATCGATCGAAGAGACGACTGAAGAGATTTACGATGAGATGCTCGATCTCAATATGAAGGGCTACTTCTTCTGCGCGCAGCAGGCCCTGAAGTATTTCGCCGCTCAGGGTGACCAGGGCAGCATTGTCAACGTGACTTCGGTACATGGCATCGCTGGCGCGGCGAATCACGCCGCCTATGCCGCAACCAAGGGCGCGATTATCGCCTTTACCCGCTCGCTGGCGATTGAGCTTGCCGGTCGCGGCATTCGCGTCAATGCGATTGGTCCCGGTCTGATCGAAGTGCCGCGCTATTTCGATCGCCCCGGATACACCACCGAGCAGGGTGCGAGCTCCGTGCCGATTGGGCGCGTGGGCACTCCGGCCGATATCGCCGATATGGCCGCCTTCCTCGTTTCCGACGAAG
>JAESFN010000744.1_pt1 | contig 22649 bp, 23 predicted proteins | sample 9269411 | NCBI WGS metagenome assembly JAESFN01 (sample SAMN14505399, study PRJNA617100) | algae metagenome | isolation source: Iphinoe sp. HA4291-MV1 and co-occurring heterotrophs from trail next to... | place: USA: Maunawili Falls, Hawaii | collected 2009-07-25
GGTTTGCAATAATGTCTCTACTAGTTTGTCCGCAGATGGTTTTTGCGTCATGCATCATATTCTACGATGCTGTGTGTACTTTTGAACCTGATTATTTTTTCGCAACCCCTGTTTATTGAGCGGATACCTTATTATTTTATATAAAAAAAGCCTGAAATGATTGTTTCATAACCATTTCAGGCTTCATACTCTCCAATTTCATAATTATTAAATCCGCTTTAATATCTGCGGAATGTGGGTTTTACACCAGCCAGCAGAGCTTACTCTTCCAGTAAGATCTGCTGGCTGGTTTAGCTTTTGGCTTGTACTTCTTGAGTTAAACCGCCTGAACTAGAAACTAACTGCTTTGCGAAGCTAGAAAAGCTTCCACTTCATCTGCAGTGGGTTGAGATGCGATCGCACCTGCTTTCATTGTCGTTAATGCCCCTGCTGCACTTGCATATGTCACAATTCTTCTTGCTGTTTCTGAGTCGTTTAAGCTGTGGATACCATAAGTGAACAACTGGTGGATGAACCCAGCAACAAAGCTATCTCCCGCACCTGTTGTATCAACGACGGGTATAGAAAAAGCAGGTAATTTGCCTTCGTTTTCGCCAAGGCAGTAGGCGCAACCGTTTTCCCCATCTGTCACCAATACACCCTCAACAGCATCAAGGCGGTAGGTAATTGCCCCAGCATCTGCAGTGTCAAATAGCCATTCTGCCTCTTCTTTTGAAAGTTTGAGAAAGTCTACATGCTTAAATAATTCTTGAATTTTTTGTGGGGCGATGTCAGGATTTGTCCAAAATACTGGACGCCAGTTGACATCAAGCAAAATTTTGACATCGTACTGCTCTGCTAGCTCAAGGGCACGATGGATTGCTTGCCCACTTTCAGGATACGCTAGTTCCAAAGTACCCAAAACCAAAAAATCTGCTGCTTCAAATAACTCCTTCGGTAATTTATTCGCTTCGAGGCGCGTGTCAGCAAATTCCGTGGTGTCATAGTCTTTAAATCCAGCAAAAGTGCGATCGCCTTCAAGGGAGCGCACAACATTCACTTGCCGTGTTGGTGCTGTAGGATGACGCTGTACTCCAGTTGTATCTACACCTACTTTGTGTAACAACTCTACCAATTCACGACCTGGTGCATCTTCACCCAAGGTGCCGATAAATGCCACTGGTGTCCCCAGCTTCACCAAAGCACAGGCTACGTTAGCTGGTGCTCCTCCAGGGTAGGCAGTCCATGACTCAACTTCTTCTAGCCTTCGCCCCAGTTGATCGGCTAAACGGTCGAATAAAACTTCACCCAGGCACAAAACACGGGGATTGCTCATTGAATTTCAGATTTTGGTTTTTGGATTAGGCATTGCTAGTATAAAATCTACAATAATTCTGCCACTCTGTCGGCAGTCGTTCATACAATTAAACAGCAATTATAAGTCAGTTTAGACATGAATGATGGTGATTACTGTCTATTTGCCACCAGTAATATTTCTATTTATAAAATTTTATTTAGTGTAATAAAATACAAATATTGGCTCATGATTATTACTAGGTTAGGATGAGTGTGAAGTGTAATGGTGTCAGAGAGCAAGACAGAGCGTCCTTACAATTGTCAATTTTCAAGCTTCATTCTTCTTTATTTTTGAATTTTGAATTTTGAATTTTGAATTGTTATCACCCCCTACTCTCTAAATCCGCTCTCTCGAAAAATAGTATTTCTGCTTACACTTGAAACATCTACCTACAAAAGAATCTTCTAGAATGGGATAGAGCGATTAAGTACATATACTAAGGAGGATAAAATAACTATATGGCTGGTGGCGAGTCTCAGACCCCTGTTAGTCTGTCAGACAGAGAACTGCAAATTATCGACTTAGTGGCCGCTGGCTTAACTAACCAAGAGATTGCAGCTAAACTGGAAATAAGCAAGCGTACAGTTGATAACCATATCAGCAATATTCTTACCAAGACGGGCACTGATAACCGAGTGGCTCTTGTCCGCTGGGCTTTGCATTGGGGCAAAGTCTGCTTGAATGATGTCAATTGCTGTACTTTGCCTCTGCCTCCTAATCAGAACGAATAGATAAACTGCTAGTATACTGCTAAGCTCATTTTGACTGGTTACTTAACTGTTCTCCTCACAACTTACGTATAGCTGTAAACCTCTCAAAATCTAGCACCACAGAGTACTGAACTTGTCGTCTTGGGTAGAGGTTGTATTTCCTCAGATCATAATTCAAAGATGTTTACTGTGGAAATCATTTCAACCGTACGCATAAGGACACTAACAGCGCGGCAGAATGCACACTTTGCGCTCTTTTGGGTTCGTCTACAAAACATAGAAACCAAGCTTTCTTAGCTTTTAAGATAGAAGAACTTTGCCGTCGCTGTGTGTTCTTATAAAAATTTTGCCTTTAGTAGACCGAAACAGACTCGATAGTCAACAAAATTTAGCAACCATCTCCAGGCTGAAACGCTACATTTAAAAGAAATCTCTATTGCTCCATTAGCTTAGGGAGCAGTGTTGCAATGAATACTTCCGCTTCTGCTAAAGGTAGCTCATCTTTTTTTAACTTTTTTGATTCTGATTTTACAGAACCTCAGCCCACACAAGATGCCGATTTACTCAGGCATTTGTCGTTTCTCCCTGGATTGAAAGAAATTTTAATGCTGCGCCAGGTTCATGCTTTGGAACACGCCACAGTTTGGGTTTTGAGTGCATCAAAAAATGTCCAAGCTTCCACAAGAATCCCAAGCAATTTTCAAGTTGACAACGAATTCTTAGGCGGTTTGTCTACAGATCGAGGATTTTACCTCTATGGTGAAGTCAAAATCAGCGATTTGCGACGTGCGGTAACACTCGCCCTACATCGCCTCACTCACGGAGAATGGGATTTAGCTGTACACCCTCGTTGTGGGACAAATGTATCAGTAGCAATGCTGCTTACAGCTGGGTTAGCAGTGGGGATGCATCTGCTGCTACCAAGAGGACCAATTGAGCAATTGATAGGTTTGGGACTAGCGGCGACAACAGCCACTGAACTAGCTCCTGACATTGGTACTTTAGCACAGCGTTACCTCACAACTTCCATTCCCTTTAATCTCAAAATTGAAAATATTACATATACGCGCGACCTTTGGGGACGACAAGCGTATTTTGTGCAAGTGCAGTGGCGAGAGTAGGGACAGACAAGGATTCTGGTTAGACGAAATAAATTAAAACAGGTGCTGTGATGGAAACCACAACCAAAAGACAAGCGTTATTAAAAGCTATCTACGAAAAATTAGAACAGGCTTACGAAGACACTTTGGAGGATGTCATCGAATTGTTAGACATTCGCAAGGCTGAAGACGAGGAAGACATTCGGGCTATCAAGGAAGCTAAAAATGATACTAGTATTAGTTGGGAAGAATATAAGCGAGAATTAGAATCGTGACCTATCAAGTAAAAATTAAAAGTAAAGTAGCAAAGCAATTAAAAAAGCTACCCAATGATATCAGAGATAGGATTAACGAAAAAATTCTAGAACTAGCTGAAAATCCCCGTCCTAGTGGAGTTGTAAAGCTAGAAGGAAGTAATGATACTTATCGTATTCGCGTGGGTAGCTACCGCGTTTTGTACGATATTTTTGATGATGTTTTACTGATATCAGTTATCAGAATTGGTCATCGTAGAGAAGTTTATAGAGAAGAATCTACGTGAATTATCGTGATGAGACTAAAATTTAATGGAAAATAAAAACAAGACCAGAATGAAGAATAGATAGAAGATAAAGAGGTCTAAACATGAAAACAGAACGTAACCGTTCATAGGGTTTGAATAGGCATAAGAACAACGGAGTCCAATAATTGGAGGAATTGCGACCAGAAATTTTAGGGAATGGTTCACTGGAAAAGCACACTTGCTTCTTATTCTCTGCTGGTTGTCCCCCTTGTCCCCTTCATCCTCATCTTCCCACTTATCCAATTTGGGTTGTAAAATCATTGGCTGGTGTGTTAGGTACTCTCTGCTTTATGTCTTTAGACCCCAATTTTGTCCCGAAACTGCGTGCTTCAGCTGATCGATTGTTCTCTGTGTTAGAAAAATTCTCCTCTACGCGGGTGCTGGTTATCGGAGATTTGACTTTAGACGAGTTTCTCACTGGTCAGGTGGAAAGAATTTCTCGGGAAGCACCAGTGTTGATTCTCCGCCATGAAACGACTAAACAAGTACCGGGAGGTGGAGCAAATGCGATTTACAATTTTGCTCAACTGGGGGCAAAAGTTTTAGCTGTAGGGGTATTGGGCAAAGATGAGCAGGGAAGGGCGCTACGTGGTCTTTTGGAAGCTGCGGGAATCAATACCGATGGGGTTCTTGTTGACGTCAATCGCCCAACAGTGACGAAAACACGGATTTCTGGTCATTCCCGTCAATCGGTGACGCAGCAAATTGTTCGCTTAGACAGAAAATCAGATGATTCGCCAGATTTGGATTTACAAATCCAGTTATCTCAGTATATTAAAGAACAAATAAATTCTGTAGATGCCGTTATATGTTCTGACTATGGGGATGGAACTCTCACTCAACCTGTGATTTCAGCAGCGCTGTCTGCTTCCCGAACAATTGTGGATGCTCAAAAACATCTGGAACGGTATCGTGGGGCGACGTTGTTTACTCCAAATTTGCCGGAAGCAGAACTGGCTGTGGGTTATGCAATTACTGATGAAGCAACTTTGACTCAAGCAGGAAAAGACTTGCTGGCATTGACACAAGCGCAATATATATTGATTACGCGTGGAGAGCAAGGGATGAGTATGTTTGAGCGCGAGGGTGGTGAATTTCACATCCCTGCTTTCAATCGGACTGAGGTATTTGATGTGACAGGTGCTGGAGATACTGTGGTAGCTGCGTTAACTCTAGGTTTAACTGCTGGGGCGTCGGCTTGGGAAGCAGCAGTTTTAGGTAATTTAGCGGCTAGTATTGTTGTGCGACAGTTTGGCACTACAACAACGACTCCTGAAGAAATGAGGGTAGCCTTGCAACGGTTGTTGGAGGAAAGTTAACAAACCATAGAGGAAGACACGGCAAAAATCTGCGTAAAGCGATCGTCCATCTGCAACATCTGATGAATATTATGGTTAATTAAATGACTTCTACTCTCTATGAGTACAAATGAACTGATTCGTTTTTATCTGCGATTGCGCTTCGTGCACTGTAGGAGTCAATCGCTCTCTTGATTCTCTAATTGTATTGATTTAGTAGTTTAGTACTATTTTGCGTTTAAAGTTTATAGAGATGTGATAGTTTAAGGTGTGGAATGTAGGTTTCAGGTATGGACAATCCATATTGGTATAGTGAAAAATATTCACATGTGATAGACCTTGCTGCTATCCGTTTAAATGCTTTCCACCTAATGAATATTTTTCTTGCTAGTCAACCTCTTGCATCTGAACATCGTTTAGACGACCCTGAAGACAATTTGGCTAATCTTCATTGGGAATTTTATAGAACTGAAATAACAAGACTACTAATTAATATCGCTATATATACCAGAATTTTTGACGATCAAATGAAATCTGGTGAATACCAAAATAAATATCTAAAATATTGCGCCAGAGTTGATACAAGAGATTACACCAGTATTTTTCAAGAGAATGGAGAAAACCAAGAAAAGTTTAACGTTCGAGAAGCTTGTAACAAAATAATTCACGCCGAAACAGTCCGACCTCTTTTTGAGAGAGGTGACTTTACTCATTTTACGATAGATGAAATGGATAATTTAGATGAGGACTATGACTGGTGGTATTTAACTGGAGAGATTGAAATGACGGCTTCAAGAAAGATTAAAGGTGAAACTGTTAATTGGTTTGTTAACCTTTTTGTTCCTGCCTATATAGAAACTGTAATTGACCTCATTTCCTTTAAAACCGATGAGTGATGCAAAGTTTAGCAATGCTCCTTGTCTTCTCGAATTAAGGTGGGCATTACCCATGCCCACCCCATAGTAGATATGTATTTCAGTCAATTGAAAAGCGCTTTCATTCTCCCGTAATCGACAGTTCATCAACCCAGATTCTGGGACATACGCCTCTAGGAGTCAACTCTGGTTCTTTTTCCACAAAAAGAATCGATTTGAGGAGTTCTAAAAAATCTCCCGCAACGGTTGCTGACTCAATACTTGTCTTTACACCATTATTGACAAGCCAACCATCAAATGGTAAAGAAAAGGAACCTTGTAAAGCTTTCACGCCTGCATGGAGAGCTTGTAAATCATCAATAAAAATGACATTTTCAGCAGTTTCCAAGCTCAATTCCTGTTGGGTTGGTGCGGCTGCAAAAACGTGATAGAAATTGGGACTGACAGTGACTTTTGCACCAATATTGGCGTTACCTGTCGGCTTAGCATTCATCCTTTTAGCAGTTCCTGCACTGTGGAGAAAGCTTGTTAAAACCCCATTTTCAATTAATGAAACTTTGCGGGTAGGAGTTCCTTCACCATCAAAAGTTGCTACTCCGATATTAGCGGGATGCAATGCATCATCGCACACTGAAAGAAGAGGAGAAGCAATTTGCTTGCCTAAATCATCAGGAGTAGATAAACTGTTCTTGTCCAAAATACTTTGAGCATTGAACAAGTTGGAAAAAGCACCCAATAAACTCAAGAAAGCATCTGGAGAGAAAACAACTCGATATTTTCCAGACTTAATTTTTTCATAATTCAAGTGGCTGATAGTTTTCTCTGCTGTTTCTTTAATGCAGCCATTGATGTCTAGATTCTCTAAATTCCGGTTGATTCTAAAAGCGCCAGCACTGCGATCTTTTTTCCCATCTTCCTCTGTTTTACTATAAAGATAAACAGATGCGACTGAGCCTGATTCAGTTCTCATTGCGCCATCACTGTTGAGATAAAATCTGTCAAAATCTCTTTGCGCCAAACTGTTATAAGGGACTCCTTTGATAGCCGGATGAGCTGCGAGGACTTCTTTTTCAGCAGCTAACAAACTTTCTATAAGATGAGAAACAGCTGCTTGAGGTGCCTTTTCGTGTGATGAATTGTTCAGGAGAACTGTAGACTCTGGGCTAAAATCAGGGACGTTTTCTTTCACACCAAAGAAGCTCGCTTCGTAAGCTGTTTTCAAAGCTAATTCAAGTCCTTTGGGGTCTACATCTGTTGTGCTGGTGACACCCATTGTATTGTCTTTATTCCAAACACGAACGGTGACACCAGAAAGATTAGAAGCTTTTACTTGCTTAGGCTCACCTTGATCCACTTGTACGCTGGTTGCATCTGCTGATGAACCATAGATATCGAATTTTTTGATGCCAAGCTTACCAGCGCTTTCCTTGGCATAAGTTGCAATCTCATTAATATTCGACATAGTCAATTTTGAATTTCAAACTTTAAATTATTGCAACCGCAGATGCACGCGGATACAATGAGAATTTATCTGCGTCCATCTGCGTCCATCTGCGGTTAAAATTTCCTACCGTCCACCTACGGTAATCGAATCAACCTTGATATGTGGTTGTCCTACTGTTGTGTAAATACTACCGCTGACAGAACCGCAGAAGCCCGGAGCAAGGGACAAATCTTGAGAACACATGGAAATTTTGTTCATAATTTCCTTAGCTTCACCAATGAGGATAGCTCCCTTAAGTGGCTTGGTGATTTTGCCATTTTCAATGAGATAAGCTTCATCTACACCAAAGTTAAATTGACCTGTAGCACCAACGCTACCACCACCCATCTTTTTACAGTAGATACCTTTGTCTATAGAGGCAAATAAATCATCAATGCTATATTCGCCAGGAGCAATGTAGGTGTTACGCATCCGGCTAGCAGCAGCAAAGGTGAAATTCTGGCGGCGTCCACTACCTGTTCTGGGATGTCCAGTACGTACTGAACCTGTTCTATCTGCTAAGAAATTCTTTAAAACGCCTTTTTCAATTAATAACGTTCTTTGAACTGGCATACCTTCGTCATCCATATCAATTGTACCGAAGGCGTTTTCGGTTCGCCCTTCATCCCAAGCTGTTAAAGCTTCGTGGGCAATTTTTTCACCTTTTTTGTCGGCGAAGGGAGAGGTGTGGCGTTCAATTTGAGTGGTTTCCAGCAAGTGTCCGCACGCTTCGTGGAAGATCACTCCACCAAAGTGATTCGCCATGATGATGGGGTAAGTCCCTGATTCCACATAATCAGCGTAGAGCATTTTGCCTGCTGATTCTGCGATCGCCCCTGCTGCTTCTTTATAATCCCAAGCTTTGAGGAAATTGGGATCACTGGTGTTACCAGAACGTTCGGCGAGGGAGGCGCGATGAACACCGTCAGCGCACAGGAGGATAAGTCCTACCGACTGGGTGAGGCGAATGTCACGAGCAAAGGTACCATCACTGGCGGCGACTAGGATTTCTTGCCAATCACGGAAATAGGTAGCGCGGCGTGATTGTACGTGGCTTGCTTTTTGCTGTAGTTGGGCAGTACCATCAAGGAGAAGTTCTCCCATTTCCCGCATGGAGCTACATAGAGGTAACCAGCCATCTTTCCCTCTTTTGGTTGCATAATCTCGCAACAGTTCCAAGTTGATTTCTGGGATAAAAGCGTTGGGAGCAGGAAGTTGCAATCCTAGAATAGAAAGACCTTTTTCCAAAGCTGCTTTCAAACCAGAAAAGGAAAGGTCATTCGTGCTAACGTAGCAGTCAGCTTTGCCACGAAATACTCTGACTCCTGCACCTGTAGAAAGACGCGGTGTAATGCTGGTGATGGCGTCTTCCTCTGCTAAGCAGCTAATATAGTTGACACGCTCTAAAAAGAATTCAATAAAATCAGCACCAGCAGCGCGCCCCAATCCTAAAAGGGTAGACAGGGGAGCTTCCCAGGATTCATCAAATCGCTCTGGTGTGAAAGAGTATTGTAAGGTAGGGAGTTGTTTAGAGAGAAGTAGAGTACTTGTAAGCATCAGTAGCCTCAAAAAGCTGGCGTTATCAGAGAATCAACTGAACAGTCCTTTGTGTGTCCAGTCTAACAAATCAGTAGAAGCCGCAGCCGGAATTGAGATGGTAGAGGTTTCCCACCTTGGACACGAGCAAGATGATCTGTAAGGAACGAAACCCAATCTACCTTACCGAAATCACTCTGCCAAGTCTTTCATAAGATATTCATTGTTTGATAGCCACTGCTTATCATCGATATTCGTCGCCGCAGTCACCAATCAACTGATATAAATCCCGTGACTTGCTAGATACGGCATTTATTTGATTTAAATCCTCAGTATCCAGTGTGAAGTTAAATACTCTGGCATTGTCTTCGATGTGTTCAGATACGCCAAGCCTTGCACCTACAATGACACCTGCAACAGTTGGCTGAGCCAAAATATAACGTACTGCCACATTGGAGATACTGATGCTGTGTTTATCAGCTATTTTTTTGAGGGTAGAAAGTAATTCTTGAAAGAGTCTCCAACCACCCCAAGTATCTATCATATTTTTGTATTTTCTCAAGCTAGCAGTGGTCAAGTCAAATCCTCGTGGCTCCTGTTTACCCAAGTACTTTTCTGATAAAAAACCACCGCAAACTGTGCCATATGTGAAAAGTTTTATGTCGTGCTGTTGACAAAACGGAATCATATTCACTTCAGGACGGCGGTCAACAAGAGAAAATTGCACTTGGTTGGAAACTATTTTGATGCCTGCTTCTGTAACAATTTGCAAATGTTCTGTATCAAAATTAGTCAAAGCTAAATGCTTAATTTTCCCCTCTCCTTGCAGTTCTGCCATATACTTGAGGGCATCTAGGTAACTTCTATCTCGATATTCCCACCAGTGAAATTGCATCAAATCTAAAGATTCTACGCCCATCCTTCTTAAAGAGATATTGATGTTTTCTTCAACTAATTCTCTTGTCATCCTGGTAGGACGAGGTACCCATTTCGTAAAGGCTTGAATGTTAGATAAAGCTTCTTTGCTACGAGTTGCAATGAGTTGACGACGAAACTCACCAATAAAATCTTCTGCTGGTCCATAATGGTCTGCTAAATCCCAAGTTGTAAAGCCTGCATCCACATATTTGAACATACTTTGAATAGCGGCTTTTGGGTCAATGCGTCCGTGTGCGCCCGATACTTGCCACATTCCATTTAAAACCCGACAGATGTTTAAATCAGGTGTGAATTGTAAGCGACTTGATGTAGGGAAATTCATGTTCGTCAAAAGTCAATAGATTTGGTATTTGAGATTTTAGATTGCCCCACAAATGAATTTTGGGGGCTTGGAGTATGAATTGATTTTTAGTCTCACGCAAAGACGCAAAGTTTTCTTTGTGCCTTTGCGTGAGCTTTTCATACTTTAGATCAGCAATGCCCATTTTTTCTACCTAAAGGATGTACCACTTTAGAAAATATTACGTCACGATAAAGAGGAGACATCATAGACCTCTCGCAAAAGTTCATATTTTTGAATATGAAACCACAAAACAGATGCACACACACAGGTAATCTATCTGCGTGCAAAGCTCGTGCATCTGCGGTTCCAAACAGCCATAAACTGGATTTTTGCGAGAAACCTAATGTCGATAAATTTCTATAAGTGAAATCTCAACCTAAATTGAACATGACTAATAATATCAAAGAGCAAATTAAAAACGATCTGCAACAAGCAAAACAAACCGGACAACTCAGAACCGAACGTATTCGAGAAATCGTAAAATCTGCACTTTCTCAAGTTGTTTCTGAATTCAAGGAAGGTTCTACTGAACTTCGCACTCTTGTAAAAGATGCTGTTTCTACAGTCGTTGAAAACCTACAAGAAAAAGGTGGCGAACTCAAAGAAGAAGTGACAGCATCTATTGAGGGAGCGCTGGAAGCAGTAAATAGTAAAAGACACGAAAATATTGCAAGAACTCAAGCTGAAGTGAAGCAGCTACAAGCTCAGTTAGATGATGAAGAAGATAAAATTCAGCAAGAAGTCGATGGTATCTTAACAGAGATTCAAGATACAAGCACAGAGAAATCAACTAGTTCAAAAACTGCTATTGAATCTGCTGTCAATACTATTAAAGATAGTGAGGAAGTATCATTGTTGAAGAAACGCTATGCTCAACTGCGAGCACAGTTAGCTATAGTACAAGCTAACTTAGCTGCACGTTATGGCGGACGTTCTGAGGAAGTGAAAGGATATTTAGACGAGGCGAAAAAGTGGTTTAACCAAGAAGCCCGTCCACAAGCAGAAGCGGTGGTTACACAGGTACAAGAAAAAAGCTCGCAGATAGATGAAAAAATTGGTGAAGCAGGTACAGCGATCGCTAAAAAAGAGCGTCAAATACGACAAATATTAAGAGAGTTGCTCCTAGCGGCGGCTGACAAGATTAAAGAAAAGGAACCTGCAAATAAATAGAATTTGCGATAACAACTAAAAAAGTCCGTATACGCGGACTTTTTTACTATTTTCAAACCTGCCTTAACAGGTTTTATATGTGTAAGCGCGACTTCTCATCACTGAGGTCATTTACTGAACTTTAGTATATTTCCTCTCGATTCAGTTTGTCTTCATACTTAGCAATAACCCAAATTGCATGAATACTACCGGGAAGCCAACCTAAAAGAGTCAGCAAAACATTAATCAATAAAGTAGGACCAATTCCAACTGTTAGAAAAACGCCTAAAGGAGGGATAACCAAACCAAGAATCAAACGAAGTAGTTTCATAGTATTGCTGCTACTTTTTCAAAATCTGTTTTCACTTACATTTTCTTGAATTAACCGAAAGAAGAACTCCTCCACAGGAATTATCTTGATTCGGCATAAAGTAGAGACAAGAATATTTTCATCTCTACATCTCATTGCTGATAATTAGCTTGAAGGTAATTGTGCATTGTCCTTTGCATCTTCGCTGCCAGTTAAAACCTTTCTTTCAGTAAAGTAATTGTTAATGAGAGTACTAGCAAAAGAAAGGACAACTGGACCAAGAATAAAAGCAATTAATCCGTGAACTTGAAACCCAGGAACTAAAAATGCTGCTAAAGAGAAACAAATACCGTTAACAACAAGTGAAAATGCTCCCAAGGTTAAGAAGTTAAGTGGCAAAGAAAGAGTCGATAGAACTGGTCTAACTGAACCATTGATAAAGCCAATAACCAAAGCAGCAACTAAAGCCGCTACAAAATTATCAATGTTAACACCAGGAACAACTAAATCAACAATTAGCAAGCTCAAAGCTGTTGCTAGAGCAGTCAAAAATGCTGGCATTATTGTCATTGTCTTGTCCTAAAAACTAGAGAAGGTGTTTTTAAAGTCCTTCCCCTATATTCAAATAATGTGATACGCGTCAACCTCTCTAGCAAGGCAGATTTCTTCTTACGCCATTTGGCTAGTCTTTTAAAAAATCCCTTTCAACTAGAACTCACGTTTGTCCACATTGTGGGTTTGTAGAAGATAGGGACGTAAACGCAGCTATCAACATACTAAAATTAGGACTCAGTACCGTGGGGCACACGGGAACTTACGCTTGGGGAGATTTGCCCTCTTGGGCAGTTGGTGCAAACCTGCAGCTCTAAGGCGAGTCAATGAACCAAGAATCCCCTGGCTTTTTGAGCAAATGAGCGTAGCGAAATTTGCTTGAGCCTTCGGAGTGTCAAGATGATTCAGATGGTGCTGCATTTGACTTGAAGTAAAGCGATGATTTATACAAGACTTGTTCTTGATGAGTTTCTAAAGTACAATCCGACAAAGGATAAGCGACACAGGTAATAGTGTAGCCAGCCTCTACCTCATGTGGACGCAGAAACTTTTGCTCACTTTGCTCAACTTCCCCACTGATTATTTTGGCAACACAGGCGGAACATTCCCCTTGTTTACATCCCGATGGTAGACGGATACCAGCTTCTTGTGCGATATCAAGAATATATTGGTCATCTGGGACTTCAATGATGCGATTTAATCCGATTTCGGAATTGACGAGTCGAACGTGATAAACTGCCATCTGTTATTTTTATACGCGATTTACTGCTTCACTGATTTCATCGATAAACTGATCCGCTTCAATTTCTCGTTCACTTCCAGCACTCGCACTTTCACAACTTGTCCTACCTTCACGATTTTCTTTGGATCATCTACGAATCTATCAGCTAACTGCGAGATATGCACCAAACCGTCCTGATGGACGCCGATATCAACAAAAGCACCGAAGTTCGCAACATTGGTGACGATACCTTCTAGTTCCATCTCCACTTTCAAGTCAGAGATTTCCTTAATTCCTTCTTTAAAAGTGGCATACTTAAACTCAGCGCGTGGATCTCTTCCGGGCTTTTCCAATTCGTTGAGGATGTCGCGCAGTGTTGGTTCGCCTACGGTGTCGGTGACGTATTTCTTGAGATTGGCTTTTTTCAGCTTTTCGGCAATTTGGGTAATTTTGGTTAATGGTACACTAAGGTCAGATGCGATCGCTTCCACTACCTGATAACTTTCTGGATGGACAGCGGTGTTATCCAATGGATTTTCACCACCACGAATGCGTAAGAAACCCGCCGCCTGTTCAAAAGCTTTTGGTCCCAACTTCGCGACTTTCAGCAATTGTCGGCGATTTTTAAATGCACCGTGCTGGTTACGATAAGCGACAATATTATTGGCAACGCTTGATGTAATGCCAGAAACAAAGGTCAAAAGTTCCTTAGAAGCGGTGTTCAAGTCCACACCAACGTAGTTAACGCAGCTTTCAACGGTTTCATCCAGCTTCTTTTTCAACAACTTCTGATCCACGTCGTGCTGATATTGTCCCACGCCAATGGATTTGGGATCGATTTTCACGAGTTCCGCAAGTGGATCTTGTAAACGGCGACCAATACTAATAGCACCGCGAACGGTAACATCTAAATTGGAAAACTCTTCCAGAGCAACTTTGCTTGCAGAATATATAGATGCACCTGACTCATTCACCATCACCTTAATTGGTTTGCGTTCCATTGTTTGCAGCACTTCCAAGACAAATTCATCTGTCTCGCGAGAAGCTGTACCGTTACCAATGGCGATTAACTCAATTTTGTACTTTTCAATCAAGTTTTTAAAAATTTTTGCAGCTAGCTGGCGTTGTTCAGCTGCTTGATGAGGAAATATCGCCTGGTATTCCAAAAATTTCCCTGTTTGGTCGAGTATAGCAACTTTGCATCCAGTCCGAAAACCGGGATCGATCGCCAGCGTCGGTTTCATCCCTGCTGGCGCAGACAGCAGCAATTCCCGCAAATTGGCTTCAAAAGTTTTGATGGACTCAGTATCTGCGTAGGTTTTCTTCTCAGCAATGACTTCACTCATCAAGGAAGTTTTCATCAAGCGGTTAAATGCGTCCTTCAGCATTGCTTGGTAAAAGTCACGAATTCCACGGACTTTCGTTTTTATCTCCTTTGACTCTAAATAGGAAAGTACGACATCTTCATCAAAGGAAATTTCAAAGGACAACACTTCTTCTGCTTCACCGCGACACAACGCCAGCATATTGTGGGGTGCAATGTTTTTCACCCTCATTTGATAATTACGGTACATCTCAAACTTGGTTGTCCCTTCTGGATGATCATTTTTAACGCGAGAGACAAATACTCCTTCCTCCAGCAAGTAGTCCCGCAGATATGCTCGCAGTTCTGCTTTTTCCGCGACTTCTTCCGCTAGGATGTCAGAAGCACCCTTGAGTGCATCTTCTGCTGTCTTGACTCCCTTCTCCTGGGAAATATATTTCGCCGCTTCCACTTCCAGTGATGCTGAAGCACCATTTTTGATGTTCAGCGACTTGATGAACTCCGCAAGCGGTTCTAATCCTTTTTCTCTGGCGACAGTGGCGCGGGTGCGGCGTTTTGGACGGTAGGGGAGATATAAATCCTCAAGTTGAGTTTTTTGTAAACAAGATTCGATTTTTTGTTTGAGTTCATCGGTGAGTTTACCTTGTTCTGCGATCGCACTTAAAATTACCGATTTCCTTTCCTCTAACTCTGTTAAGTAATTATATCTATCTGCTAATTCGCGCAACTGGACTTCATTCATCTCGTCTGTACGCTCTTTGCGATATCGTGCAATAAAGGGAATTGTCGCACCTTCTGCCAAGAGTTCTAGCGCGTTTTGCACCTGATAGGGTTTAAGGTTTATTTCAGTAGCCAGTAATTGAGGAATGTTCAGCATTGGGTGTCTCAGTTGAAAACGCTACTTTTTAAGGTAATACGTTAGATAGATTTAATTGTGCAACCAGAAAGTGTTAAGCTACTTTAATAATGATTTCGAAATCTTGTCTCTATACGCTGTTGTTATAGGTAACGTGTTATGGCTAACACGACGTAGATTGTCAAATTAAATACATTTGTTACCAATAGCATATCTAATATGCATATATAAACGCTTCTGCTTTTTGTTCAGAGGTGAGAGAAAATGGCTTTGTTTTTTCTGATTCCACTTTTTACTGGTTTAATTGGTGGCTATATCTTCAAAAAATGTACCGATGAAATCGGGCATTTTATAGGGATATTTGCAGTTGTCTGCATAGTCCTAAGTTTAGTCTTAGCACCTTGGCAGATACTGCTTTTGCTATTGATTTTTACCCTCGTTACCACGAAAAAACTTTTGCAGCAAAATGAGTATAAAATGAATCACGTTGATGAGGAACAAGAAAAACTTGATTCCAGTGATAACCAGGAACAAGTTCTTTCTAAACCCAAGAATTCCAATCTTGAAATGATACGTAGGTACCGTGGTGCTATCTACTGAGTTTCAAACTTCAGTGATGAAGTTTCGCAGATAGATTAGTAGATAAAGTATCACGGAATTATCACAATGTCCCTGTGATAGTTCACAGATAGAGAAGTACTTTTATTTTAAACTTTTCATAAGTTTATCTTATGGATTGGATAACAGATTTTTTCTAATTACAAGATAATTTCAGTTTGTTCATAAATCAACTTTTGAGACGGGATGCTCCCCTTCTATTCACCTATTAACCCCGGAAAAATCTTAGATAAATCAAGTGATAAATCAGGAAAACAAGGTAAGGTGACTGTCTCATTTGCCAAAATGATACGCTTGACTCTATAACCAAATTTACCTTGTAATTCTTGTAATGGTTCACTATAAGCTTCTAGATGATTGTCAACTAAATTGAATATCCAATAATCAGAAATTCCGGCTGCTGCATAGAGAGGTAATTTCTCTTCTTGGTCATACTGAAGACTAGAATCAGCAATTTCAATGATGAGCAAAATATCTGATGGTTTCGGATGACCAGAAAGGTAATTATCTGCCCGTTTTTTAACGATGGCAAAGTCTGGTTCTGGTTCACTCTTTGATGGTAAGCTAATTGGGTCTTGGCATTGAAGTTCTGCCTGACCCGCTACCAGTGCAGCTAATTCTCTTAGTAAATTTCTAGAACAAGTTGTATGAGGTGTCCCTTTAGGCGACATTTGGATGATTTCTCCGTTAATAAGTTCTACACGGTCATCTTCAGTAAAAAATCCCAAATCTTCTAATAGGTGATATTCCTTAACAGTAAAGCTTTTCAGGGTTGCCATTTCAATAATTTCTCCGTGAATTCATTCAATATGGTCATCTTGATGAAAGAATCCCAATTTTATGAGATTGTGAGAGTAGTAACTAGTTAATACAACCAATTTTTTATATCATTAAGTGTAGCTTCTCCCTTGATCAGTCAATTGAGTTCCGCCATGCTACCAAGTTCTCAATCTCTAAAAAGTGTCCTTGCTTTGGGTGACCTGCGACGAGTGCATCACATAGCCCTCAATGTCCATGATATGCAAGCCTCTCGACACTTCTACAGTAATATTCTTGGCTTGCACGAGCTGACTGGTGATGAGATTCCTGCAACCCTTGTAGACTTAGTCGCACAAGGTAAAGTTGCTAACTTTGTCACCCCTGATGGTACTATCCTCGATTTATTTTGGGAACCAAACTTACCACCGCCAGATCCAAACCCAGAACGTACTTTTACTAGAGCATATCACTTGGCGTTTGATATTGCTCCTGAGTTGTTTGAGCAAGCAGTCGAAGTTTTAAGACAAAATCAAATACAAATCGCACACGGACCTGTCACTCGTCCTACTGGTAGAGGTGTGTACTTCTACGATCCCGATGGCTTTATGATAGAGATTCGTTGCGATCCATAATAGTTGGAAGGGCAAGGGGCAATGGGCAATGGGCAATGGGCAAGGGGCAAGGGGCAAGGGGACTAAACAATTCAAAATTCGCTCATTCATAAGGTACGGCATTAAGAATCCAATTCCCAATTCCCAATGATTAATGACTAATAACTAATGACTAATGACTAATTTAGAGAAGACATATCAAGTTATCGAAGAGGCGATTAAAAAACCTTCAATTCCACACGACCCACAAAAGCAGTCGTTAAAAGCTTGGGCAATGTATTGTCTGCGAGACAGAGGTTTTAGGGTAATATATGCTCAAAATGCCGACTTCGCCGTTGAAACGAGAAACGGAGAAAAGATTTATTTTAAAGTCGCAAATAGTGTAACAGATTTAGATAATCAATTTGGCTGGATAGTTTGGGATAGTACCACAAAAAATGCCAACCTCATTCCACCCGAATCTTAGAATACAAAAAACACTTTTTAAAGTATTGCAAAGTACTATAATTTGAGATTTTGTACTTAAAGTCAGGCGCTTTTTGATAACTACTCAGATCTTGCACCTGAGTTAAAAACCGGGTTTCTTGAGAATACCTGCTCGTAGAAACCTTAATCTCTGGTTTAGAAACCCGGTTTTTTGGGTCTTGTTGAAAATGGTGCAAGATATCAGACTAGCAACTTGGGTTATTAAATCAATGTGGGAATTGTAGCGAGATAATCTAAGCAAAAAATGAGGTTGTGGTTTGTGTTTTGCTTCTGCTAAGATTTTGCTTGCGGAAAACACCAAAATGAATGCGTAAAATACTGAAATGAAAAAGCAAACTGCCAAAATGAGAGAGCAATTTGTCTATTTGCTTGCGGAAAACACCAAAATGAATGCGTAAAATACTGAAATGAAAAAGCAAACTGCCAAAATGAGAGAGCAATTTGTCTATTTGCTTGCGGAAAACACCAAAATGAATGCGTAAAATACTGAAATGAAAAAGCAAACTGCCAAAATGAGAGAGCAATTTGTCTGTTTGCTTGCGGAAAACACCAAAATGAGAAAGCAATCTACCAGTTTGCTGATTGAATACTCCCGGATTTTCCGTCTGAGCAGACTTATTATCTCTCAGATTCGGCTCTGCGTGGATTCTGGTGGGGCATCAATAAGCTAAAACATATTTAACTTGCATATTGTTAATTTTGGAGAAAAAGCGTCAATCCTTCTCCCCTGCACCTGAAGCTCCTCCGCCCCTCTGCTGTCTAAATGTGCAAATTAGATGCGTAACAGCTTATCAAGCGGATTATAGTAGCACAGCATCACCAGAGCAATTGTGGTGAAATGTAAAAAATTATATTTTTGTTTACGGTTCATCAACTTTATACCACTCAGTACGTTAAATCACAAATGGTTCTAGATAGCGATCGCACCACTCTCCTTGAAAGCGTTCGGTAACAAATGGTCTTACAATAAACTTGGGTGGACGACCATCTTGAACATCAATTCGCACGCATGAGTAGGGTAGTCGCATGTGAGCATAGTATCCATAACGACCAACAAAAAGCAACGAATCCGCAATTTTACGGCTAGGATGACCTGCAATATCCTCAAAAGTCTCCATCAATTCTGATCCCTCCTTTCGCTGACGCCGGGGATAATGACCGCCACCACCAGAGATGATGCAGTTGATAAAAGAGTCAGCGTGTCCAGTGTCTGTGGTGCGAAGGTATTCCAGACAGTGTGCATGACCATTCAAAATCAAATCGACTATTGGACGACTTTGAGTTAGGGAACCAAGCGTGTCTGCGACTTCATCAAAGACCCAACGCAGACGGCGGCGAACTGCCAATGTTTGTGCTTGATGCCACTTAGTCGCCTCTGTAACATAAGGAGGATGATGGAAATAAATGATACGTCCGCGTACTTGCTCGGTATTCCAAGATTCAATGAGTCTTTGCTTGAGCCAGTTGAGTTGTTCAAAGTCTACGGCTGGCGATTTATGGGATTCAAGTTGTTTCTCAATGTCGATTTTTATCTCATCAATTTGGTATAATTTAGCTTTGAGGGCATCAAGTTGTTCAGCTTGTGCAGCTATATCTGGATTGAGGTTGTCGCATACTTCCAGAATTTGCATCTCCTCTTGTTCTATCTCATGGCGACGATGAACCAATTCACGGCGTTCGGCTTCTCCTTCTTTTGTCGCTGGGAGTGGTAATGGTGCGTTAAAAGTATTAGAGTCGAGGGCGAAAAAGTCAATTCCACCGTAACGAAAAGTGTAGTAGCGGTTGGGTAAGCGGGTAAAACGTCCGGGTTCATAACGCAAACAGCGTCCCGTATCAACCTTAGCAGTGTAATGATTATCTAAGTGATGTTCCAACTGTTCACCAGAAGCGATCGCTTTAAGATAATCAAGAAACGCTCTTGCATAAGCGTCACCTTTATAAGATCCATGCCAACCTATTTCGATATCTTTATAGCGGAAAAAACGACGCAGTGGTCGTGTACTTCCGGCAAGCAAACGGTACATTAACGGTACATCATAATAATCATGATTACCAAGTACTGGCAAAATTGGCAGGTCAAAGACCATGCGATCGTAGGAAATACCTTTGGGATTTTCGCCACCAACAAGAAATTCGCGGTAAGGTTCGATAAAGTTGGTCGGGTAATACTCATGAGACCCCACCACATAAATCACATCGCCTGTGTGTAGGACAAAACTGCACTCCTGGCGGTGAGCAAGCATCAATTCAGCAATTTGCCGTTGGGGGTGATGTCCGTAATGCTCTGTGGTCCCACTATCACCTATAACCATGAAAGAGAACTTTGGATTATCTGAGTTCCCATCATCTATAACCATACTGGTTTGGTCAATCCCACGCTTGACAAGACTCGGATGTCGCCACCGTACCCGTTCCTTCATCTTTTGAATTTTCACAGGAATTGGTTGATCAAATATGAATTTCATAAGTCATGAGTCATAAGTCATTGGTCATTGGTCATTGGTCATTGGTCATTGGATTCTTAATGCTGTACTTTATGAATGAGCGAATTTTGAATTGTTTAGTCCCCTTGTCCCCTCATCTCTCCTACTGATACCCTGCAGCTTGCAACGAAAACAGCGTTGCATAGCGCCCTCCTGCTTGCAACAACTCCTCATGAGTTCCCTGTTCCACAACTTCCCCAGCTTCGATAACAACAATTTTGTCAGCCATCCTCACCGTAGAGAAGCGGTGAGATATTAGGAATACCATCTGATTTTTGGTCAAGGTACGAAAGTGATTAAAAATATCAAATTCTGCTTGGGCGTCCATTGCTGATGTTGGTTCATCCAAAACTAGAATATCTGCATGAGTTCGCATAAAAGCACGGGCGAGAGCAATTTTCTGCCACTGACCTCCAGAGAGTTCTTGTCCACCTCTGAACCATTTCCCAAGCTGAGTCTGAAACTTTTCGGGCAAATGTTCAATAAAAGGAAGCGCCATGCCTTTTTCAGCTGCTGTTTTCCATTGAGTTTTGTCTTCAATATACTCCACATCCCCCACACCAATATTCTCACCCACGGTGAACTGGTAGCGGACAAAATTCTGAAAAATAACCCCAATACGCTGTCGCAGCACATCCACATCCCACTCTTGCAAATCCAAACCATCTAGTAAGATGCGTCCGGAGTCTGGGGTGTAAAGTCGAGTCAGCAGCTTAATTAATGTCGTTTTACCAGAACCATTCTCACCAACAATAGCTAGTTTTTCTCCAGGCTTCAGGTGCAGCGAAATGTTTTTCAACGCAGGTTGCAAACTCCCTGGATAAGTAAATGATACGTTTTCAAAGCGAACTCCATCTTTGGGTTTTAAACCTTTAGTAGCTTTGCCTTTTGGTTTTGGAACTTCCTCTTCTAGAAACTCATAAAGATTAGAAAGATACAAGTTATCCTCATACATGCCTCCGATAGAAGTTAGCGCACTAGAAAATGTAGATTGTCCTTGCCGGAACACGGTAAGATACATCGTCATATCCCCCAAGGAAATTTTACCTGCTACTGTCTCCACCACAATCCAGGCATAAGCCATGTAAAAAGCTGCGGTACTCAACAAACTCAGCAGATAACCCCACCATCCTCGCCGCAGTGTCAAGTCGCGGTCTTCGCCATAGAGTCTATTGAATAGGTTGTGGTAACGTCCCAGCAACATATCTCCTAGTTGGTAGAGTTTCACTTCCTTAGCAAAGTCTTCTCTAGCAAGCAGCGTTTCTAAGTAATGCTGCTGGCGGCTTTCTGGCGCACGCCAACTAAATAAGCGAAAAGCTTCCCCCGCAAATTTCGTTTCAGCAAAGAATGCAGGCATAGCTGCTAAAATAAGCATTGCCACTGCCCAAAATGAAAACTTTACCAGCAAAACGCCGTAAGTCACAAGTGATAAGGCGCTTTGCACTAAGCCAAAAGTGCGGTTTACTAAAGACAAGGGACGAATTGATGCTTCTCGCCGTGCATTGGTCAATTTGTCGTAAAACTCTGAGTCCTCAAACTGTGTGAGGTCGAGTGTCAGCGCCTTTTCTAGAATGAGAACGTTCACTCGTTGACCAAGTAGCATCCGTAGCAACGATTGACAAACAGTGAGTCCTCGCTGACTACCCGCCAGTAAAGCTACAGCGATCGCTTCCAATCCCACATACATCAAAGGACGATAACTATTGACAAAATCACTACTGTATGCAGTGTTTGGAGAAGCCGAAACCACGGCATCAACAATTAACTTACCAATATAAGCTACAGCTGCTGGTAAAAGACCAGCCACCAAAGTTAAACTCGCAAAGATAATGGTAAGGGAGCTGCTAGTCGTCCACACTAAGCTCACAGCTCGTCTACTGTACCGGAAAACTGCGAAAGATTGGCGCAGGGCATTGCGTTTTTTACGTATCCTCATATTCTTCTTATAGTGTAAAATCGCCCCTTGTTGCAGCGATCGCAAGTAGAGTTAGGCAACAGATTTTGTTACATCCGTTATTTCATCCGTTGCCAGGTTCTCGATTCTAAAATTGAGTTATCACAGCACCTTGGGGAGTTGTAGCGATGAAAGAAAGACAACATATACTTGTACCGCGTGGTAGACGGATTTTTGAAGTTCTTCAATAACACTCAAAGAATAAGCGTCCTCCACTTTCCAAAGAAGAGAAAGCCAGACGTGACGCTGAGGATGAAGCGTTTGACAAACGTTGCGATGAAATTTTCCAGCGAGTTTGCCCGGAATTAATGAAAGCTCATTACAACTGGGCTATCATGATTGAGCCAAACAGTGCAGATTATGTCATTGATCCCAATCCAGAAGTCGCTTTCCAAAAAATCCGTCAGAAGCACCCAAACGCCAGAATTATGGAAATGCGACTGAATGAAACAGGGGCTGTTGGCAGAATATGATTCAAGGCAGTTTTGGTGTGAATGGGGAGCTGTATATGGAATCACTTTGAGTAAAGTCAGTGAAGGTGTTACCACCTCCACTGCTCTTCAAAACCGTGCTTGATAGTTTCCCATCACACGGCTCCTCAATGTTTTGGTGCTTGTTACGCACACCCCACGCTATCTCTAGCT
>JAESFN010000745.1_pt1 | contig 22634 bp, 18 predicted proteins | sample 9269411 | NCBI WGS metagenome assembly JAESFN01 (sample SAMN14505399, study PRJNA617100) | algae metagenome | isolation source: Iphinoe sp. HA4291-MV1 and co-occurring heterotrophs from trail next to... | place: USA: Maunawili Falls, Hawaii | collected 2009-07-25
CTGAGCGGCTCGGCGCGCCGGTGGCCACCACGTTCCGGGCCAAGGGTCTGGTGCCGGACAGCCACCCGCTCGGCGCCGGTGTGCTGGGCCGCTCCGGCACCCCGGTGGCGTCCTGGCTGATGAACGAGTCGGACCTGCTGCTGGTCGTCGGCGCGTCGTTCGCCAACCACACCGGGATCGCGCCGTACAAGCCGATCGTGCAGATCGACGACGCGCCCGGCGCCATCGGCCGGTTCAACCCGGTCGCGGTGGGCGTGCTCGGGGACGCGGCGGTGACCCTGCGGTCGCTGCTCGACGCGCTGCCTCCGGGCGACACCAAGGCGGAGGACCAGCGCCCGGACGTGGCCGCCCGGCAGGCGATCTGGCGGGCGGAGAAGGCCCGGCGGGCGGCGGACGACCGGGGTCGCGGGGTGGCCTCGGCCGCCGTGTTCGCCGCGCTGTCCGACGCCTGCCCGGCGGATGCGGTGATCACCGTCGACGTCGGCAACCACGCCTACTCGTTCGGCCGGTACTTCGAGTCGGCCGGTCAGCCGGTGCTGATGTCCGGCTACCTGGGCTCGATCGGGTTCGGCTACCCGGCGGCACTGGGCGCGTGGGCGGCGGCTCCGGGTCGGCCGATCGTGGCGGTGACCGGGGACGGCGGGTTCGGGCAGTACCTGGCCGAGCTGACCACGGCGGTCAAGTACGGGATCCCGGTCAAGCACGTGCTGCTGGACAACGGGTCCCTGGGCAAGATCAGCAAGGAGCAGCTGGCCGGGGCGTACCCGGTGTGGCAGACCTCGCTGGTCAACCCGGACTTCGCCGGGTACGCGCGGGACTGCGGCGCGACCGGGATCTCGGTGCGCTCGTCGGCCGAGCTGGCTCCCGGGTTCGCCGCGCTGTTCGCCGCCGACGGACCCGCCCTGCTGCACGTGCACTGCGACGTCGAGCTGGTGTGAGCGCCGGGCTCAGACGTGGGCTCAACTGCGGGCTCAGATGTGGTCGAAGTCGCCGTTCTTGACGCCGGCCAGGAACGCGGTCCACTCGTGCTGGGTGAAGACGTGCAGCGGCCCGGCGGGTTCGCGGCTGTTCCGTACGCCGACCCGGTCATCCGCCAGTCTGGCCACCGCGACGCAGCCGTTTCCCCCGCTGAAGGAACTGGTCATCCACGACGTCGCGTCGTCGCGCTCCGGCATGCCGCCTCCTTGATCAGGTGAAGCGGGCAGCGTACCGGGGCGCCGCGCCGCGGCCTCGATGCCCGTCCCGGGTCCCCTAGCCACGGGGCACCTCCACGGCCTGGTCGGGCCGGGACTCGACGTGCCGGAGCTCCTCGATCAGCCGCTCCAGCTGGTCGATGAGCTCGGCTCCCCGGGTGGCCACGTTCAGCGCGGAGGCGAAGATGTGTACGGCCTCGTCGACGGCGTCGGGTCGCTCCTCCCACTGCTGCGCGGTGTGGCGTTCGGAGAGGACGACGTCCTCGGCGTCGTCGAAGCGCAGGATCGTGAGGTCGCCGGCGAGGATCGGGTGCATGCCGGCCGAGAACGGGAACAGGTACAACTCGATGTGATCGAACGGGTCCTCGACGGCCCGGAGGAAGACCTCGAGCTGCTCGCGCATCACCGTCGGGCCACCCACCGACCGCCGCAGTACGGACTCGTCCACGATCGCGGTGAGCTGGAGCGGGGTTTCCAGGGTCGCGTCGAGCATCCGCTTGCGGCCCATCCTGAGCCGGACCTGGCGTTCGACCTCCGACGCGGGCAGGTCGGGCGTGAGCGACTGGAAGAGCGCCTCCGCGTAGCCGGGGGTCTGCAGCAGACCGGGCACCCACGCGCCTCCGTACACCAGCTCCTCGGACGCCCCCGACTCCAGATCGAAGAACCGTCTCAAGGTGGGATCGAGCAGATCGCTGTACTCCTGGTACCAGGGCTGTGCCCGCCCGGCGTCCGCCAGCGTCAGCAGCTCCTCGCGGCGAACGACCGCTTCCCCGCCGATCAGCCGGATGAGATCCCGGACATCCCGGGCCCGGGGCACGCCGAGCCCGGTCTCCAGTCGACTGATCTTGGAGACGCTGCACTCCAGGGCCCCGGCCGCCTGCTCGATCGAGATGTCGGCCCGGGTGCGGAGCTCTCGCAGCTCCGTGCCCAGTCGCCGGCGCGCCACGAAGGGATTGGTCTTCGGGGGGTCGCTCATCGTCCCACCTCCGCCCACGTCCCGGGATCAACCGGCCACCGGAACCGACCTACGCCGGCACCCTACTCTTGATCAGACTGCATGTGCAGGCAGCACTTGCCGTGTCACCGTGCAGCGAACACCATCGGCACCGCGTGAAACTCCCGCTACGCGCGTTCTATCTGCGGCGATGTCGCATCGGAGACCTCGATGGGCCGGTTCGGTGAACTCTTGCAATTGCATAATGCGAATGCTTGACGGACTTGCAGTGGCCCCGGACACTCGGAGGCACGGGAGGTGAGGACATGATCTGGGCAATCGTGTTCGTTGCGGTCTTCGTCTTGCTGGTCGGCATCGGGATCGGGAGCGGGGTCGACACGCACTACAAGCGCCGGCTCAACCAGATGCACGCGCGCGACGTTCGGGAGCGGCGTCGCACGTTCCTGTTGGGGGGTGCGGGGTCCGGCACATGCCGGGCCCCGCGACTACATGGCGCGGCGGCCGGAGAGGGCCCGGCCCAGAGTGAGCTCGTCGGCGAACTCCAGGTCGCCGCCCATCGGCAGCCCGGACGCCAGCCGGGTCACGCTCAGGCCCGGGAAGTCGCGCAGCAGCCGCAGCAGGTAGGTGGCGGTCGCCTCACCCTCGGTGTTCGGGTCGGTGGCGATGATGATCTCTTTGATGTCGTTCTCGTCCTCGGCCGGACCGGTGCCGCCGATCCGGGCCACCAGCGCCCGGATGCGCAGCTGGTCCGGACCGACCCCGGCCAGCGGATCCAGCGCCCCGCCCAGCACGTGGTAGCGACCGCGGAACTCCCGGGTCCGCTCCACCGCCAGCACGTCCTTCGGCTCCTCCACGACGCAGACCAGGGTGGCGTCCCGGCGCAGGTCGGAGCAGTAGCGGCAGCGGTCCTTCTCCGAGACGTTGCCGCACACCTCGCAGAACCGCACCCCCAGCTTCACCCGGTGCAGCGCCTCCTCCAGCCGCGCCACGTCGGCCGGCTCGGCGCCCAGCAGGTGGAAGGCGATCCGCTGCGCGCTCTTCGGGCCGACCCCGGGCAGCCGACCCAGCTCTTCGATCAGGTCCTGGACCGGCCCCTCGAACATCGGTTACTGCAGCCCGGGCAGGCCGAGCTCGCCGGCCAGCTCACCCAGCGGGCCGAGCTTCTGCGCCTGCAGGTCCTTCGCCTCGCGCGCCGCGTCGGCCAGCGCGCCGAGCAGCAGGTCCTGCAGGGTCTCCACGTCCGACGGGTCGACCACCTTGGGGTCGATAGACACGGCGGTGACCTCGCCCGCGGCCGTGGTGGTCACCGTGACCAGGCCGTTGCCCGCCTGCCCGGTGACGCTCGCGGTGGCCAGCTCGTCCTGCGCGGCCGCCAACCGTCGCTGCATCTTCTGCGCCTGCTGCAGGATCATGTGCATGTCCGGCTGGCCGGGTCCCGTCACGGTCGAACTCCCGTCATAGCTGTGCCCGTCGTAGCTTGGCGCCGTCCGGTGCGTTGAACTGAGCGTAACCCCGACTGTACTGACCGACCCCGCATCAACCACCGAGGGACGCCTGCAATCGTGATGAACATGTCCCGCTCCCGCACCGGCCCGAGGACCACGGCGGCCGCCGCCGTGCTGGCCGCGGTCACCCTGGTGGGGGCCTGCGCGGTCGCCTCGGGCGGCTCCGGGGACGGTGTGGCGGCCGGGCCGGGTGTGACGGTCCCGCCCGGCGCCCGGGTGGTGCTGATCGATCCGGGGCACAACGGCGGCAACTCGCTCGACCCGAAGGCGATCAACCGCGAGGTGCCCGACGGGCGGGGCGGCACCAAGGCCTGCAACACCGCCGGGACGGCCCGCGCCGACGGGTTCACCGAGCACGAGTTCACCTGGAAGGTCAGCCTCCGGCTCAAGCAGTTCCTCGAGGAGCACGGCGTGCGGGCGGTGCTGACCCGCAACGACGACGTCGGCGTCGGCCCGTGCGTGGACGTGCGCGGCAAGATGGCCGAGGAGGTGGGGGCCGACGCGGCGGTGTCCATCCACGCCGACGGCGGCCCGCCCAGCGGCCACGGCTTCCACGTCTCCTACGCCGCGCCGCCGCTGAGCCCCTCGCAGGGCGAACCGTCGGTGTCGCTGGCCACCACGCTGCGTGACGGGATGCGCGGCGCCGGGCTGTCCCCGTCGACCTACCTGGGCAAGAACGGCCTGTTCCCGCGCTCGGACCTGGCCGGGCTGAACCTCTCCCGCCGCCCCACCGCCCTGGTGGAGTGCGAGAACATGCGCAACGCCGACGAGTCGGAGATGCTCAAGTCGGAGGTCGGCCAGGAGCGCATCGCGCACGCCATCGGCACCGCCCTGCTGACCTGGCTGAAGGCGCACCCGCCGGCGTCCAGCGGCTGACCCTCGGCCGGCGGCCGACGCTCGGCTGACGGCTGACGGCTGGCGCTCGGCTGGCGGCCGACGCCCGGCCGGCGGCCGTGGCCCCGGCTGGCGACCCCCGGCTAGCGGCCGTCGTCGACGGTGCGGGCGCCGAGCTGGGCGGCGAGCAGCTCGATCGCCACCTCCTCGGGGTCCCGGCGGGGCGGGGCCGCGCTGTCCCGGCCGTCGGCGGCCTCGGCCAGCATCTCCTCCTCGTCGTCCGGTGGCGGCTCCGGCGGGAGCGGCACCGACGGCGGGGTGCTGGTCACGTTGCGCCGGGGCGCGTCGGCGGGGGGTTGCGCCGCGCGGGGCTCGGCGGCCGGCGGGGTGGCCGGGCGGGCGCCGTTGTACCCGCCACCACCGCCGCTCGGGGCGGGCGGGGCGGCGCCGTCCTGGTGCTCGCAGCGCACCCGCCAGTCCACCCCGAGCACCCGGCGCAGCGCGGCGGCGATGACGTCGGTGTTGCGCGGTTCGGAGAGCCGGCGAGCCAGCGGGGCGGAGTTGATGGTCAGCAGCAGCGTGCCGTCCTCGAGCGACCGCACCGAGGCGTTCATCAGCAGCGCGCCGGTGCTCCGGCTGCCCTCCTTGGCCGCGGCGAGCACCTCCGGCCACACCCGGCGGACCGCGGCGGCGTCCAACCCGCCGGGCGCGGACGGCTCCGGCGCGGGCGACTCGGCGGCGGGGGCCGGGGCGGGTCGTTCCGGGGCGGGGGCCGCAGCGGCCGGGCGCTCCGGGGCGGGGGCCGCGGCGGCCGGGCGCTCCGGCGGTCGGGCGACGGCCCGGTCCGGGGACGGCGGAGACGCGGCGGGCGGCTCGGGGGCGGCGGGCGGCGGGGACGCGGCGGGCGGCGGGGCGACGGCGGGCGGCTCCGGGGTCGGCAGCGGAGCGGACTCCTCGGCCGGGGCCGGATCCGCGGCGCGGGCCGCACGGCTGCCGGGGCGTTCGAACGTCCGCCGGGGCCGACCCGACTCGGCGTCGTCGGAGCCGGAGCCCGCGGCCGGGCCGGGATCGGCGACACCCGTGTTCGTGGAGCGGGGCTGCTCGCCGGCGGGTGGGGCGATGTCGATCCGCCGTTCCATCCGCTCCAGCCGCTGCAGCAGCGCCGAGTCCTCGACGGTCGCCGCCGGCAGCAGCATCCGCCCGCACAGCAGTTCCAGCAGCAGCCGGGGCGCGGTCGCCCCCCGCATCTCGATCAGGCCGGTGTGCAGGATCTCGGCGTAGCGGCTCAGTGTGGCCGACCCGAGCCGCGCCGCCTGGTCGGTCATCCGGGTGAGCTCGTCGCCGGGCGCGCTGACCAGGCCGCGGGCGGCGGCCGCGGGGACGGCCTGGATGAGCATCAGGTCGCGCAGCCGTTCCAGCAGGTCGGCGGCGAACCGGCGGGGGTCGTGGCCGGCCTCGACCAGCCGGTCGACGGTCTCGAACACCACCGCCCCGTCCTGCGCGGCCAGGGCGTCGACCGCGTCGTCGATCAGCGCCACGTCGGTGACCCCGAGCAGCGACACCGCCCGCTCGTAGGTCACCCCCTCCGGCCCGGCCCCGGCCAGCAGCTGGTCCAGCACCGACAGCGAGTCCCGGGCCGACCCGCCCCCGGCCCGGATGACCAGCGGGAACACCGCCGGGGCGACGGTGGCGCCCTCGTCCGCGCAGATCCGCTCCAGCAGGGCGCGCAGGGTGCCCGGCGGGATCAGCCGGAACGGGTAGTGGTGGGTGCGCGAGCGGATGGTGGGCAGCACCTTGTCCGGCTCGGTGGTGGCGAAGATGAAGATCAGGTGGTCCGGCGGCTCTTCGACGATCTTCAGCAGGGCGTTGAAGCCCTGCGTGGTGACCATGTGCGCCTCGTCGACGATGAACACCCGGTAGCGCGACTCGGCCGGCGCGTAGAACGCCCGGTCGCGCAGCTCGCGGGTGTCGTCCACGCCGCCGTGGCTGGCCGCGTCCAGCTCGATCACGTCGATGTTCCCGGAGCCCTCGGGGGCGAGCGCCACGCACGAGTTGCAGACCCCGCAGGGGTCGGGGGTGGGCCCCTGCTCGCAGTTCAGCGACCGGGCCAGGATCCGCGCGCTGGAGGTCTTGCCGCAACCCCGAGGCCCGGAGAACAGGTAGGCGTGGTTGATCCGGCCGGCGCCCAACGCGGTGCGCAACGGCTCGGTGACGTGCTCCTGGCCGACCACGTCGGCGAAGCTCGCCGGGCGGTACTTGCGATACAGAGCGAGTGCCACGGGGGCGAGGCTACCGGTGGGCCCGAGAGTGGAGACGAAGCGGACCCCGCGCACCCGCCAGAGCCCGTTGACCCTTGCTGCCTTCCGGCCCTGGGGGAGTTCACAGGATGGACGCCGCGCGGGGTCCGCCACTCAGTGTAGGGGGTGGCACGGGGGCGGGGCACCGGCCGGGTGGGTACGGGCCGGGCGCTACACTCCGAAGCGGAGGATTCGCCTAGTGGCCTATGGCGCACGCTTGGAAAGCGTGTTGGGTTAACGCCCTCAGGGGTTCGAATCCCCTATCCTCCGCCACTCCGACCAGGCCGAGCGCCGGGAACCCCGTACGTGGGTGTCCCGGCGTTTCGCTTGGTGGCCCGTCAGGAGCGGGTGGGTGCCGCCGCGTCGTCCGGCTGAGTGGCCGGGACGGTCTGGCGGCCGAGCATGCCCCACATCACCCAGCCGGCGGCCAGGATCCAGGCGCCCCAGGTGAACGTGGCCAGGTACCAGGCGGCGATTCCGTTGCCGGAGATCGGGCCGGTCTTGAAGAAGAACACCCCGATCTGGCCGAACTCGCCGATGGCCACGAACAGGCTGAAGTAGCCCAACCAGGCCGGGAACGCTCCTCGCCGGTCGCGGGTCTTGAGCATCAGGATGCCGGTCAGGGCCATCCCGACGGTGAGCATCGGCCAGATGTGCTGCGAGCCGAGCCAGGCGATGTCGCTGAGCATGCGGGTGACGTCCGGGTCGACGTCGTCCGGGCGGAAGGCGGCCACCCCGAAGATGGCCAGGTCGAACGACAGCAGGATCGGGCTGGCGGCCAGGCTGACCGCCGTGACCAGGCTGACGATCCGGGAGTTGCCCTCCAGCCGCCAGAGCATCAGGCCCAGTTGGATGGTCCACATCAGCAGGAAGGCCATGCCGATGCTGCACAGGATCACGCCGATCAGGAACCCGTACTTGTGCTCGACGTAGAACGCCGCCGTCTGCTCGGCGGTGAGCCCGAACGACATGGGCTGCGGCCAGAACACCTGCAGCCCGGCGAAGGTGAACACGACGAAGGGCAGCGCGCAGGCAGCGAAGAACCGCTGCCACTGGAGATCCTCGCGCGGGGTCATGACGGCTCCTGTGATCGCACGGATTCTTACGCTCATTAGATTCTGACGGTCATAAGGTTTTCCGTCAAGGGTGGGTCGGACATCCGCCGGCGCTCCGGCCCGGGTCGATGCACCGGCCCTCGGCTGAAGCCCCGGATCGCCCGATGACCGGCGGTCAATGGCACCTCCCGACCGGGCGCCGTGGCGTACGGTTATCCCTGGGGCAACTGGGGGCGCCGTGACCTGCAGCTCGTGCGGACGGGAGAACCGGAGCCAGGCGCGCTTCTGTGCGCAGTGCGGCATCCGGATGCCCCGACCGTGCCGGTCCTGCGGTGCGGAGCTGCCGCCGGAGGCCGCGTTCTGCGACGCCTGCGGCACCCCGGCCGAGCGACCCACCGTCCCGGCCGCCGGACGCCGGCTGGTCTCGGTCGTGTTCGGCGACCTGGTGGGTTCCACCGCGCTGCAGGAGCGGCTCGACCCGGAGTCGGTGCGGGCGGTGATGTCCCGCTTCTACGACACCATGCGGGCCACGGTGTCCCGGCACGGCGGCCAGCTGGAGAAGCTGCTCGGCGACGGCGTGGTGGCGGTCTTCGGGGTCCCGGTGGCCGGTGAGGACGACGCCCTGCGCGCGGTGCGCTGCGCGGCCGGGATGGTCGAGGATCTCGCCGTCCTGGGCGACGAGCTGGAACCGCGCTGGGGGCTGCGGCTGCACCTGCGGGCCGGGGTCAACACCGGTGAGGTGGTGATCAGCGGCGACGGGGAGCTGGTCGGCGACGCGATGAACACCGCCGCCCGGCTGCAGGAGTCCGGCGCGAGCGGGCAGGTGGTGCTGGGCGAGGCCACCTGGCGGCTGGTCCGGCACCGGGTGCGGCTGGAGCCGATGGCCGCGCTGGCGCTGCGGGGCAAGGCCGCGCCGGTCCGGGCCTGGCGGCTGCTGTCCGCCGAGCCGGAGCCGGGGGACGCGGGCGAGGGCCGGTTGGAGGCGCCCTTCGTCGGCCGGGTCGAGGAGCTGGCCCGGCTGCGGGCGGCCTACGACGAGGTGACCGAGGCCCGGGCCGGCCGGCTGGTCACCGTGGTCGGTTCGCCCGGGGTGGGCAAGTCGCGGCTGGCGGCCCGGTTCGCGCTCACCGTGGAGGACGAGGCCACCGTGCTGCACGGCCGCTGCGAGCCCATCGGCGAGGGCCTGACCTTCCTGCCGATCGCCCACCTGCTGCGGGAGGCCGCCGGCATCGGGGAGACCGACCCGGTGGCCGAGGTGACCGCGAAACTGGCCGCGCTGGTCGGCGACGACCCGGACGCCGAGCGGGTGGTCACCCTGGCGTCGTCGCTGCTGGGCGCGGCCGAGCCGGCCTCGGCGGAGGAGACGTTCTGGGGGGTGCGCAGCGTGCTGGAGGCGCTGGCCCGGCGGCGCCCCCTGCTGGTCGTGCTGGACGACGTGCACTGGGGCCAGCCGATGTTCCTCGACCTGGTGGAGCACCTGGTCGAGTGGGTGCGCGACGTACCGCTGCTGGTGGTGCTGCTGGCCCGGCCGGAGCTGCGGGAGATGCGGGACGTGCTGACCACCCGGGGTCGGCGCACCCGCGACGTGATCGAGCTGGGCTCGCTGGGGCCCGGCGAGAGCCTGAAGTTCGTGGAGGGCCTGCTCGGGCCGATCGAGCACCTGCCGGTCGGGCTGTGGGGCCGGATCCTGGACACCACCGACGGCAACCCGCTGTTCCTCGGCGAGACCATGCGGATGCTGGTCGACGACGGGGTGCTGAACCCGGGCGGCGACCAGCCGCCGTGCGCGGAGCCCTGGTCGGTGCACGTGCCGCCCACCGTGCAGGCGCTGCTCAGCGCCCGGATCGAACGGTTGACGCCGCAGGAGCGGGAGGTCATCCAGCGGGCCGCCGTGATCGGCAAGCAGTTCTATCCGGGCGCGGTCGCCCAGCTGGTCGGCTGGTCGCAGGGGATCGACGCGCAGCTGCACGCGTTGCGCCGCAAGGAGATGGTGGAGCCGGCCGGCACCTACTGGGTCGACGAGCCGGTCTACCGCTTCCACAACATGCTCATCCGGGACGCCGCCTACCGTTCGCTGCTCAAGCAGACCCGGGCGGACCTGCACGAACGGTTCGCCGGCTGGCTCACCGCGAAGGCCGGCGACCGGCTGGCCGACCACGAGCTGATCGTCGCCTACCACCTGGAGCAGGCGCACCGGCAGCTGCGTGAGCTGGGGTCCTCCGAGCACGGCCGCGAGCTGGGCCGCCGGGCCGCGACGACGCTGCACACCACCGCCGGACACGCCTTCGCCCGGGGCGACATGGCCGCCGCCGCCGCGCTGCTGGGCCGGGCCCTGGAGTGCCGGGACGCCGACGACCCCGAGCTGCTCTGGGACCTGGCCGACGCCTTCCTGAACTCCGGCGACGTGGCCGGGGTGAACGACACGGTCGGCCGGCTGGCCGCCGTGGCCGGCGACGACGCGGGTCTGCGCGCCCGGACCGAGGTGCTCAGCGAGCACCTGGCCGTACTGACCGGGCGGACCGCGCCGGACGCCGCGATCGCCGCGCTGACCCGGGCCGCCGAGACCCTCGGGGCGGCGGGCGACGACATCGGGGTGGTCGACGCCCACCGGGTGGCCGCCCGCCGCTACCGCCAGCAGGGCCGGTTCGGGGCCGCCGAGGCCGCGCTCGACCACGCCCTCACCGCCGCCCGCCGGGCCGGTGACCAGCGCCGGATCACCGCGGTGCTGGCGGCCGGGCCGCGGACCACGCTCTGGGGTCCGACCCCGGTGGCCCGGGCCAGCGGCCGCTGCCTGGACGCCCTGCGGATCATGCGCCGGACCCCGGGCAACCGGCACGTGGAACCGATCGCGCTGCGCTGCCAGGCGGTGCTGGAGGCCATGCGCGGCCGGTTCGACGCCGCCCGGGCGCTGCTGACCGCGGCCGGCGACACCCTGCACGAGCTCGGTCAGACCCTGGAGCTGCAGGAACTGGCCATCTCGGCGGGCATCGTGGAGCTGCTGGCCGGCGACCCCGGTGCCGCCGGGAAGCACCTGGAACGGGCGCACGAGGAGTTCGTCGCCCTGGGCGTGGGCATCCCCGCCGCCCGCGCCGCCGCCCTGCTCGCCCGGGCGCTGGCCGACCAGGGGCGCGACGACGAGGCCCTGGAGCACGCCGGCTACGCCGAGGAGCACGCCGCCGACGACCTCAAGACGGTGGTCACCTGGTGCGGCGTCCGGGCGACGGTGCTGGCCCGCCGGGGCCGGGCCGAGGAGGCGATCGCGCTGGCCCGCCGGGCGGTGCGGCGGGTGGAGCCCACCGACGCGCTGGCCGACCGGGCCGACGCCGCGCTCACCCTGGCCCGGGTGCTGCACGCGGCCGGGCGGGCCGAGGAGGCCGGACCGGCGGTCAAGCGGGCCCGCGAGTGGTACGCGGCCAAGGGCCACACCGTCGGCATCGGCTGGACCGGTGAGTTCGCCGCCACCCCCGGCCCGGCCCGGCACCGGCTGACCGCCGCGCTGGTCACCCTCGGCGACCAGGCGCCCGGCCGGTTCGTCGCCGAGTTCATCCGCCGCTGGGCCGAGGGTGACCTGGACGCGGTGGTCGAGCTGTACGCCGAGGACTGGCGGTTGGTCGACCACCGGGACGGCGGGCTGGGCCGGCTACGCGGGCGGGACCGGGCCCGGGAACTGGTCGCCGGCCTGCTGGCCACGCTCCCGGACACCCACCGGCAGGTCACCGGGAAGCTGGACGGGGACGACCGGGTGCTGGCCGCCACCGCGACGCTGGCCACCGCCGAGGCGGACACCGACGGCTCAGAGGTCGGGTTCGTGCTCGTCGTGGAGTCCGGCCGGTTGCTGGAGCTGCACCTGTTCGCCGCCGAGGACCGCGAGCGGATCCGCGCCGAGTACGCCCGGCTCGGCGGTCGCCCGGCCGCGCTCGGTGACCGGCCACCGGAGCGGGCGGCCGCCGCGTTCTGCCGGCCCTGGACCGTCGGTGACGTCGACGAGCTGGTCGAGCTGTTCCCCCCGGACGTCGTGCTGGTCGACCGCCGTAGCCTCGGCGACGAGGTGGTGCACGGCCGCGACCAGCTCCGCGCGTCCTACCTGGCCAACCTGGCCACCCTCGGCTCGCTGCACGTCCGCCCGGACCAGGTGTTGGCCTGCGACGACCGGGTGCTGGCCATGCGCACCACCATGCGCGGCAGCGGCCGCGACGGGGCCGGCGAGTTCGTCACCGCGGCCAACTACGTCTGCGTCGTCGAGCAGGGCCGGATCACCCGGTTCGAGCACTTCGAGGGGACCGACACCGCCGGCGCCCTGGCCCGGTACGACGAGCTCGGCGGCAGCCGCGAAGGGCTCGGCGGGCGCCAACCCGAGCGGCTGTTCGCCGAGGTCGTGCGGCGGTCCTCGATCGGGGAGAACGTGCGGGAGCTGTTCCGTCCCGACTTCGCGATGGTCGACCACCGGCGGCTGGGCTGGGCGGAGGTGGACGGTCCGGAATCGGCCGCCGAGCTGCTGCGGTCGGTGTTCAGCATGGCCCCGGACATGCACGTGGAGATCGACGAGGTGCTGGCCTGCGACGACCAGGTGATGGCGCTGGCCTTCACCGGACACGGCACCGCCGCCGACGGGGGCGGCCCGCTGGCGCTGCCACTGGGGTACGTGCTCGCGGCCCGGGACGAGCGGCTGGCCCGGATCGAGGTCTACGAACCCGAGGAGCGGGCCGCCATGGTCGCCCGGTACGCCCAGCTCGGCGGGGGCCAGGGGCCGCTGGGTGACCGGATCCCGGAACGGCTGTGGGCCGAGTACGTCCGGCTGCAGGCCGCCGGCGACCTGGACGCCATCGCCGAGCTCATCGCCGAGGACTCGGTGCTGGTCGACCACCGCAGCCTCGGTTGGCGGGAGATGCGCGGCCGGACCGAGGTGATGCGGCGGCTGCGCTCCGGCCACGACGTGGTCACCGACCTGCGCCTGGACATCGACGAGGTGCTGGCCTGCGACGACCGGGTGATCGCCATGCGCACCACCGGCCACGGCACCCGGCGGGGCGGGGCGGGCGTGTTCTACCTGCCGGTCGGCATCGTCAGCGAGGTTGTCGACGGTCGCATCGCCCGCCGCGAGCAGTTCGACTACGACGACACGGCGGGGATGCTCGACCGGTTCGCCGAGCTCGGCACGGCGAAGTGATCGCACACCGCGTCGATCTCGGCCAGGATCGCGTCCCGACGCTCCGCTGAGCAGAACGCGGCCCGGGCCGAGGCGCGGGCCAGGTCGGCGAGCTCCCCGGGGGCCAGTCCCCAGAGGGTGTGGCAGAGCTCGTACTCGCGGTTGAGGTCGGCCCCGAACATCGCCGGGTCGTCGGTGGCCAGGGTGACCGGTACGCCGGCGTCCAGCAGGGTGCGGATCGGGTGCTCGGCCAGGGAGGCGACGGCCCCGGTGCGCAGGTTCGAGGTCGGGCAGACCTCCAGCGCGATGCCGGTCTCGGCCAGGTGGGCGCACAGCGCGGGGTCGGCGGCGGCGGCGATGCCGTGGCCGATCCGGTCGGCGTGCAGGTCGCGCAGGGCCGACCACACCTCCGCCGGCCCGACCGTCTCCCCGGCGTGCGGGGCGGCGCGCAGCCCGGCGTCGCGGGCCTCGGTGAAGACCCGGGCGAACGCGCTCCTCGGCGCCCCGACCTCGGGCCCGCCCAGACCGAGCCCGACGGTGCCGCGCGGGCGGTGCCGGGTGGCGAACTCCAGGGCGGCCTCGGCGCTCTCCAGCCCGTGCGCGGTGTCCGCGGCGATGATCCACCCCAACTCGACGCCGTGGTGGTCGGCGACCAGGTCCCGCCCGGCGGAGAGGGCCTCGGCCAGCTCCGCGTACCCGATCCCGGCCGCGCGGTGGCGCAGCGGCCCGACCTGGATCTCGGCGTAGCGGACGCCGTCCGCCGCGAGCTGCGCGCCGACGTCGTCGAGCAGGATGAGCACGTCCTCGGCGCTGCGCACCAGGTCGCACACCTGGGCGTACACCTCCAGGAAGTGCGCGAAGTCGGTGAACTCGTAGTACCGCCGCAGTTCCTCGGGGTCACTGGGCACGCCGAGGTGGGGATGCTCCCGGGCCAGCGCGAGCACCGTCTCGGGCGTCGCGCAGCCGATCAGGTGCAGATGCAGCTCCGCCTTCGGCAGCGCGGCCACGAAGGCGGCGATGTCGTCCGTATCGGGGTTCACCACGCTGTGCCCTTCCCGAGCAACGATCAGGGCCCGACCGTACTCCGGCTTCACCCGTTCCGGGGAGGTGTAACCAGATCGCTCCCGTAGGCTCCGATCCCGGCTGGAAGATCCACGACGACGAGGGGGCTCCCGGTGGTTCAGGACGGGTCGGCACCGACCACCCTGCTGTGGCGGCCGACCGGCCCGGCCGAGCTGGAGCTCGTCCGGCAGGCCGACTGGCGCGCCTGGCCACCCCGTCTCCCCGAACAACCGATCTTCTACCCCGTGCTGAACGAGGAGTACGCGATCAAGATCGCCCGGGACTGGAACGCACCACGCGACGGGGTCGGCTACGTGACCCGCTTCCGGGTCGAGTCGGAGTTCCTGCGGCGCTATCCGGTCCAGCAGGCCGGCGGTCGGACCATCCTGGAGCTGTGGGTTCCGGCCGAGGAGCTGGACGAGTTCAACGCGCACCTGGTCGGCCCGATCGAGGTCGTGCACGAGTTCCGCTGAGAGGGCATTGCGCATGACGATCCGGCAATGCTGCGACACGATGACCGAGCAGCTGAGCTGGTGGTGTGACCACCACGCCGCCGTCTGGGACTGCCCGGACGCCCTCGTCTGGTACGACCCGCGCTTCGCGGAGTACGGAATGATCATCCACGATGGAGGCGCGTCGTACATCGTGCTCGGCTTCTGTCCATGGTGCGGGCGCCGTCTGCCCCCGTCCTACCGGGAACAGTGGTTCGAGGAGCTGGAGCGCCGTGGGATCGACCCCCACGAGGACGACCTACCGTCGGCGTTCGAGGACGACACCTGGCGCGCCGGCCTCGATCCCACCGTGCCGCTCATCGCCGGTCACCGCGTCCTGGCGATCTGAGCGGGCACACTGGCCCGGTGAGCTGCGTCTTCTGCGACATCGTCGCCTCGCCGGAGCACTCCAGCGTCGTCTACCAGGACGACGCCGTGCTGGCCCTGTGCGACATCCATCCGGTCAACCCGGGCCACCTGCTGGTGATCACCAAGGCGCACGCGGTCGGGCTGGCCGATCTGGACGAGACGGACGGTCGGCAGATGTTCGCGGTCGGCCAGCGCCTGGCCGCCGCGCTCCGCCGGACCGACCTGCGCTGCGAGGGCGTCAACCTCTTCCTCGCCGACGGGGAAGCCGCCCTGCAGGAGATCTTCCACATCCACCTGCACGTCTTCCCGCGCTACGCCGGCGACCGGTTCCGGCTCGACTCCGGGCAGTCGACCAGCCCGACCCCGAAGGCGCAGCTCGACGAGGTGGCCGCCCAGGTGCGCGCGGCGCTCTGATCGCGGCCCGGTGCACGTAGCTCCGGGCCAGCGAGCGTGCGCGATGTGTCACATCGACCGGCTTGGTCTCGTCGGAGACCGACCGGGTGTGGGCTCAGTCCGCAGTCGGTTGGTCCGCGTTCGGAGCGGCCCCGATCTCGTCCGGGGTCGGCGGTCTCACGCAGCTCAGGAGCCTGGCCTCACAGGCCCGATGGACTCTCCGGCCGTCCGGCCGTCGGCTGATCATCGGACGTCCGGGCCGGGACCGCAATCCCACACCGCTAGCATCCGTCGCGCCGTAGTGGTCAACGTCGAGCGACGGAGGAAGCACGTGGGCAAGCTGGACGGGAAGGTCGCGTTCGTCACCGGAGCGGCGCGGGGCCAGGGCCGCAGCCACGCGGTGCGGCTGGCGAAGGAGGGCGCGGACGTCATCGCGGTCGACATCTGCCGCGACCTCGACACCGTGCCCTACTCGCTGGCCACCCCGGCCGACCTGGCCGAGACGGTCAGCCAGGTGGAGGCCCTGGACCGGCGGATCGTCGCGGTCGAGGCGGACGTGCGGGAGGTCGCCGCGTTGCGCTCGGCCGTCGAGGACGGGGTCGCTCAGCTGGGGTCGCTGGACATCGTGCTGGGCAACGCCGGCATCCTGCAGGTCGGCGGGGACGGCGCGGACCCGGACAAGACCTTCCGCGACGTCATCGACGTCAACCTCACGGGCGTGTGGAACACCGTGCACGTGGCCGCCCCGATCATGATCGAGCAGGGCCGGGGCGGGTCGATCGTGCTGACCAGCTCCACCCAGGGGCTGACCGGACGCGGCGGCAACGGCTCCGCCGAGCTGTCCGGGTACAGCGCGGCCAAGCACGGCGTGGTCGGCCTGATGCGCACCTTCGCCAACTGGCTGGCCCCGCACAACATCCGGGTCAACACCGTGCACCCGACCGGCGTGAACACCGACATGATCGTCAACGAGGCGCTGGCCAAGTACGCCGAGGTGGAGGGCGAGCGGTTCATCGCCGCGCTGGGCAACCTGATGCCGGTGGACATGATCGAGGCCATCGACATCAGCAACGCGATCGCCTGGCTGGTGTCCGACGAGGCCCGCTACGTCACCGGGGTCACGCTGCCCGTCGACGCCGGGTTCACCGTGAAGTAGCGGGCACCGCCGGGCTCAGCTCCGGGCGCGCACCATGTCCCGGAGCACGGCGGCCTCGAGTTCGGTGTCCTTCAGCCGCGCGCGGACCACGTCGCCGATGCTGACCAGGCCGACCAGCCGGCGGTCCCGCAGCACCGGGATGTGCCGGAACCGGGACGCGGTCATCGTCCGCATGACCGCGTCCAGGCTGTCCTCCGGGCGGCAGGTCGGGATCCGGGTGGACATCACGTTCTCCACGGCCACCACCAGCAACCCGCCGCCGTGCGCGGTCAGGCCCCGGACGATCTCGCGCTCGCCGATGATGCCGTGCACCGCGCCGCCCTCGCCGGTGACCACCAGCGTGCCCACCCGGGGCGGCCCGTCCAGCAGCCGCACCGCCTCGGCCACCGACGACCATGGTCGGATGGTCCGCACGTCACCGGGCTTGGTCTTGAGCAGGGTCGCAACGGTCACGGTCGCCGCCTCTCTCGCCGTACGGGTATCGATCGGGTGGGTGGTAACCCGCCATACAACCGACGGTAACTCGCCGATTGCGCAGCGAATCCCCTGGTCTGAGCGCTCTCAGGGACGCAACCACGAGCGGCTTACGATGAGGAGTTCCCCACCCCGATCAGGTGATCCGTTCGGTCGCGGCGCCGGGGGTGGACCAGGGTATCGATCGTGACCCTGGAGATGAGCTGCGCGTTCAACACCTCGCTGGACAGCCACGAGCACGCCCGCGTCGCCGAGGAGCTGGGCTACACGCGGGCCTGGTTCTACGACTCCCCCGCGCTGTACTGCGACGTGTGGGTTCAGCTGTGCCGGGCCGCCGAACGCACCGAGCGGATCGGGCTGGGCCCCGGGGTGATGATCCCGTCGATGCGCCACCCGATGGCGGTCGCCTCGGCGATCGGCCAGCTGGTCCACCTGGCCGGTCCGGAGCGGGTGGCGATCGGCGTGGGCTCCGGTTTCACCGGCCGGCTCACCATGGGTCAGCGACCGCTGAAGTGGGGCGACGTCGCGCACTACGTGCGGACCGTGCAGGCGCTGCTGCGCGGCGAGCAGGTCGAGTGGGACGGCGGGTTGATGCAGATGATGCAGCCGGAAGGGTTCGGTACGCCCCGGCCGATCGAGGTGCGCTGGGTGATGGGGGCGGCCGGGCCGAAGGGGACGGCGGTGGCCCGCGAGCTGGGTGACGGGGTGTTCGGTGCGCCGCTGCCGGTGCCCGGCTTCGACTGGAGCACCGCGCTCACCTTCGGCACCGTGCTGGACGACGGCGAGGACCCCGGGTCGGACCGGGCGATCGCCGCCGCCGGGCACGGCGCGTCGGTGGTGCTGCACTGGGCCGTGGAGTTCGACCGGCTGGACATGGTCCCCGGCGGTGAGCAGTGGGCGGCGGCGTACGAGGACCTGCCCGAGGCCGGCCGTCACCTCGCCCTGCACGACCGGCACCTGGTCGCCGTCAACGACCGGGACCGGCCGTTCGTCACCGGTGCGGTGCTGGCCGCCGCCGGCCTGGCCCTGGACCGCGCCGGCTGGCGGGACCGGCTGGCCGAGCTGGAGGCGGCCGGCGCCACCGCCGTCGCGTACCAACCGGCCGGCCCGGACGTACCCCGCGAGCTGGAGGCGTTCGCCGAGGCCTGCCGGGGCTGACGCCCAGCGCGGCGGCTGAGCCGGATGTGACCGGACGTGTCGCCCACTCGGATGGCGATCTGAGGAGGCGTCATCCAATCGGGATCTCCCCGTGTTTCCCCGACGCGCTGGGTAGCCTAATGTGCGCGCCATGAATAGCGATTCTCGTCTGGTGAAGAGCCTGATCGCCGTGGCGGCGGCCGCCGCGGCGACGGTCGCGGTCTCGGCGTGTGACAGCGCCCCCACCGCTCCCCCCGGCAACACCACCAACACCACCGCTCCGGGCAGCGGCGGCGTGGGCACCACCGGTGCCCCCGGTGCCACCACCGGCGACGCGTCCGGCGCGACCACCGCCGGCGCCACCACCGGTGCGACCGGCACCACCGGCGACGCGGGTACCACCGGCGGCACCACGGCCGGGACGACCGGCGGCACCACGGGTGGCACCTCCGCCGACGCCTCCTCCGGCGCGAGCGGCGGCACGACCACCGGCAACAGCAACCCGCGCCCGGAGTACCCCTCGGGCAACGGCAAGGGCTGAGTTCCGGCTCCTTCGCGTTTCCGGCCGGACGTGGGCACCCGCCCACGTCCGGCCGCACGCGTCTCCGGACCTCAGCCGGCGGGTGCCGGCCGGTCGGTCCGGCCGGCCACCGCCACCCCGCAGCCGGCCAGGACGATCAGCAGCGCGACGAGCACCGGTAGCGCCACCGCCGGCGCCACCAGCAGCGTCAGCAACGCACCGCCCACCCCGATCATCGTGGCGCTGGTGAGCTGATCGGCCATCTGCGCCGCCGAGGAGTTGAACCCCACCTCGGCCGGCCCGGACACCCGCAGCATCAGGAACGACACCGACGAGAACCCGAGGCCCATCCCGGTCCCGGCGACGGTCCACGCGGGGAAGGCCAGCCAGCCCGGGGCCACCCCGGCGGCCACCGGCGCCAGCCCGACCAGACCCACACCCACCAGGCCGAACCCGATCCGCAGCAGTCGCGGGCGCGGCAGGTCCGGGTGGTTGCCCTGCCAGGCGGAGGCCGCCGACCAGCCCAGGGCCGCGACCACCAGCGGGATCCCGGCCGCGGTCAGCGACCAGTGGTGGGTGCTGGTGAGCATCAACGGCAGGTAGGCGTTGGCGGTGAAGAACCCGCCGGCGATCAGCCCCCGGCAGAGCACGACCGTGGACACCCCCGGCCGGGCCCGGAACACCCCGGGCGGCAGCAACCGGCGCATCGAGGGCACCAGCACGAGCAGCGCGGCGGCCAGTGCGGCGGCGGCCACCGGGCCCGGGTGCTGCCCGGCCCAGCTCAACCCGGCCACCCCGAGCGCCGCGCCGGCGGCGGCCAGCACCACGGGGCGCTGCCCGTTCCCGGCGGGCACCGGCCGCTGCCGGTTCCCGGCGGGCACCGGCTGCTGCCGGTTCCCGGCGGCCGTGGTGGCGGGCAGCCGGCGGACGGCCGGCACCACCAGCGCCTCCGCGACCGCCGCCACCGGGACCAGCCCGAGGAACACCCAGTGCCAGCTGAACCGCTCGGTGACGAACCCGGACACCGGTGGCCCGACCAGCGACGGCAGCACCCACGCCCCGGACATCAGCCCGAACACCGCCGGCCGGGCCCGCTCCGGGTACACGATCGAGATGAGCACGTAGAGCCCCACCGTGGTGGCCCCGGCGCCGATCCCCTGGAGCACCCGGCCGACCAGCAGCTGTGCCATCCCGCCGGCGGTACCGGCGACGATCAGCCCGGCGCCGAACAGCAGCGGCGAGCCGATCAGCGGCAGCCTCGGTCCGGCCCGGTCGCACCACCATCCGCCGAGCGCGGTGCCGAACACCGCCGCCGCCACGAACGTCACGAACGGCCAGGCGTAGAGCGGCAGCGCGCCCAGGTCGGCGACCAGCGCGGGCATCGCCGTGCCGACACCCATCGCCTCGAACGCGATCATGCTGATCAGCAGCAGCATCCCGACCGTGGTGCCCCGCCGGCTGGGGCCGAACACCACCGCCCGTACGGAGGCGGCGTTGTCGGCGGCGTCGGAGGTCTCGGCGTCGGCGCCGGGCAACGTGCTCATGGCCCCAGACTGCAACCCGAACCCGGGTCGAGGTCAAGCGAGATCGCCTTTGCTTTGCATACACATACGCACATTGCGTATCTGTATGCAAAGCAAAGCGGGCGGGCGCGTGGCCCTCGACCGGGGCGGAACCCTAGGGTTCCGGGCACGGGCGCGCCGGGGCGTCCGGACCTTCTCCACGGACGGTGACGATGACGGCCCTCGACGAGCGCGACCCGATCCGTGGCGACAGCGAGCCCGGCCGCTGCTGGACGCTGGCCAACGTCAACGAGGCCACCCCGCTGACCCTGACCGCGCTGGAGTGGTCGCTGTGGGGCACCGCCGTCGAGCTGGGCGCGCTCGGCAGCTGGTACGACTTCGGGTTCATCGCCCGCGACGACGTCCGCGAGTCCGCCGACCCCAACCAGCGCGTGACCAGCTGTTTCTACGGCCGGCAGGCGATGAACATCGACCGCACCCGGCTGATCATGGCGCAGATCCCCGGGACCGACGCGGACGACTTCGAGCGCGACATCCTCGGCTGGGTCCGCCCGGATGCCGTGCCCGCGCCGAACACCCTGCGCCGGGTGCCGGTGATCGCGGCCAAGGCCCCGCTGGTGCTGGCCCGGCAGACCCGGGCGATCGCCGCCCTGCACGCCGACCAGACGGCCTGGTGGCGCGACCACGTCCTGCGGGGCGGCCCGGCGGAGGACCCGTGGGCGCTGCTCGACGACGCCACCGCCCGGTTCGGGCACGCCATGCGGGTGCACGTGCGCAGCCGGACCCTGCTGCAGGGGTTCCAGTCGGCGGTGGCCGACGTCTGCGCGAAGGCCGGCTGCCCGGAGCTGTCGGCGACCCTGCTGTCCGGGTACGGCGGGGTGATCGAGACCAGCATCGCCGACGACGTCTGGCTGCTCTCCCGGGGCCGGGTCGGCCGCGACGACGTGGTGCGCGCGCACGGCTACCACGGTCCGAACGAGGGCAACCCGCGCGCCCGGGTCTGGCGGGAGGACCCGGACATGATCGACGCGCTGGCCAAGGCGGCCGCCGCCCGCTCCGACGACGAGCGGCCCCGGCTGCGGGAAGCCCGGGCGGTCCGGGCCCGGGAGGCCGCCGAGGCGGAGCTGCTGGCCCGGGTCCCGGCCGCGAAACGACCGCTGACCAGGGCGTTGCTGCGGGCGGCCGGGAGTCAGGTACGCAACCTCGGGCTGGGCAAGGCGGCCTTCCTGACCGCCGTCGACGGCTGCCGCGCGGCGGTCCGCCGGATCGGCGACTCGCTGGCCGCCGAGGGCCGGCTGGCCGACCCGGACGACGTCTTCCACCTCACCCCGACCGAGCTGCGCGGCCCCGGGACCGGCTGGGCCGACCTCGTCACGTCCCGGCGGGCCCGGCACGCGGAGTACGACCGGCTGACCCTGCCCGTGGTGTTCGTCGGCATGCCCGAACCGGTCTCGGCGGAAGCGCCCGCCGACGGCCCGGTCACCGGGGTGTGCGGCGCGCCCGGGACGGTGGAGGGCACCGCGCGGGTGGTGCTGGACCCGCTGGACGCCGAACCGCTGGAACCCGGCGACATCCTGGTCTGCCGGCTCACCGACCCGAGCTGGGCGGCGCTGTTCTCGATGGCCGACGGGCTGGTCATCGACGTCGGCGGCCCGGCCAGCCACGGCGCGATCGTGGCCCGCGAGCTGGGGGTGCCCTGCGTGATCGGCACCGACGACGGCACCCGCCGGATCCGCACCGGCGACCGGCTCCGGGTCGACGGCGACGCCGGCACCGTCACCGTCCTCTGACCCGCGAGTCACGCACTCCGAACGGCTACCGACCCTTGAACTCCGGCTCGCGCTTCTGCTCCCGGGCCAGGCGGCCCTCGGCGAAGTCCTCGCTGCTCCACACGCCCTCGAACGCGGCGAACAGCTCGTCGGACGCGTCCTTCCCGGGCACGCAGGAGAAGTCGGGCTCGAACACCGCGTTGAGCACCCGCTTGTTGTAGGCCACGGTCAGCGGGGCCAGCTCGACCATCGACTCCGCCCAGGCCAGCGCCTCGTCCAGCGACCCGGGACGGTCGGCCAGCCCACCCGCCAGCGCCTCCGCCGCGTCGAGCATCGAACAGGCCAGCAGCAGCTGCCGGGCCGCCCCGTTCCCGGCCAGCAGCGACAGCCGGCGGATCGTCCACGGGTCGACGGCCAGGCCGTTGCGCGCGGTGGGCACGCCGAACTTCGCGGACGGCGCGACCACCCGCAGGTCGGCGGCGATGGCCAGCTGGGTGCCGGCGCCGATGGCCGGGCCGTTCACCGCCGCGATCACCGGCACCGGGGCGTCGACCACCGTGCGCAGCATCTCGTAGAGCGCGTCGCGGAACTCCGGCGAGTACACGCCGTCCAGGTCGGCGCCGGAGCAGAAGCTGGTCCCGGCCCCGGTCAGCACGAGCGCCCGGGCACCCTCCGCTCCGCGAACCGCGTCCCGGATCTGCTCGCACAACGCCGTGTTCAGGGCGTTGCGCTTCTCCGGCCGGTTCAGGGTCAGC
>JAESFN010000746.1_pt1 | contig 22626 bp, 23 predicted proteins | sample 9269411 | NCBI WGS metagenome assembly JAESFN01 (sample SAMN14505399, study PRJNA617100) | algae metagenome | isolation source: Iphinoe sp. HA4291-MV1 and co-occurring heterotrophs from trail next to... | place: USA: Maunawili Falls, Hawaii | collected 2009-07-25
CGCCGCCGGTTTCGGCGATCCGCGCCGTCCGGCCCTACGGAAAGGGTGCCGCCGGATCGACGTCCGGCGGCACCCCCATGATCCAACTGTTCATCGGCTCGGTCCGCTCTCGTGGAATGGCACCACTGACGACCGGGTATCACTCACCCGAACATCTGCATCATCGCCATCATCATGTCCATGAGCTGCTGCACGAGGTCCACCTCCTCACCTGTGACCCGAGGGGCCGGAGTGACAGGAGAACGGCCCGTAACCGGACCGTAACAGAGATCTATCGTCCACGATTAAATCGGACACGATCGTGTATCAGTTGTTTCGCGGCCACAACGAGCGCCGCGGGTTTCGTACCCGCCCGCCATGGTCGGGAACGCCCGCCCGGGCCAGGGTCGTCCGGAACACCGCGCACGACACGCAGGAGGAGACGTCATGTCCGGACCGCTGGACGGCAAGGTCGCCATCGTCACCGGTTCCGGCCGGGGGCTGGGCCGGTCGATCGCCGAACGGTTCGCCGCCGAGGGCGCCACGGTCGTGGTCTCCGACATCGACGAGGCCGCCGCCGAGAAGGTCGCCGCCGACCTCCCCGGCGCCTCGTACAAGGCGTGCGACGTCACCGACGAGCAGCAGGTGCAGGACCTGGTCGCGCACGCGGTGGAGCGGCACGGCGGGCTGCACGTGATGGTGCCGAACGCCGGCGTCGGGCGGGTGGAGCCGCTGCTGACCATGGACCTCGCGGCCTGGCGGGCGGTCACCTCGGTGAACCTGGACGGGGTGTTCCTGTCCATCCGCTACGCCGCCCCGGCCATCATCGAGTCCGGCGGCGGCACCATCGTCACGATCGCCTCGCTGACCGCCACCACCGGATCCCCGCTGATCGGCCACTACGCCGCCGCCAAGGCCGCCGTGGTGAACCTGACCAAGACCGCCGCCACCGAGTTCCGGCCGCACGGGGTGCGGGTCAACGCGCTGCTGCCCGGGTTCATCGACACCGACCTGGTGGTCGCCGCCGGCCCCGGTTTCGAGGCCGCGCTCGGGCTCCCGGCCGGCGGGTTCGACCAGCTCATCGCCCAGAAGCAGGGCCGCTACGGGACTCCGGAGGAGGTGGCCGAGGCGGCGCTGTTCTTCGCCTCCGACCGCTCCGGGTTCTGCACCGGCAGCGGGCTGGTCATGGACGGCGGACTGGACGCGTCGCTGATCTGAAACTCAGTCGCGGACCGGGCGGAACACCGGGACGAAGAAGCCGCCGCCGGGCAACGGCACCAGGTCGGCCCGCAGCGGCATGCCGATCCGCACGCTCTCCGGATTCAGGTCGGGCAGCTGGGTGGGCAGCCGCAGCCCGGCCTGCTCGACCAGCTCGACCAGGCCGATCAGGTGTCCGGGCCGGTCGGTGTAACCGGGGGCGACCGTCCGGTGCACCACGATGTAGCTGTAGAGCACGCCGTCCCCGCTGACCGCCCGGAAGCCGGTCTTCCCGGCACAGGAACGGCAGAGCTCCAGCGGCGGGTGCTGGTAGCGCCCGCAGGCGTCGCACCAGCACAGCGCCAGCCGGCCGTCGGCGGTGGCCGACCAGAAGCCCTCGGTGTCCGGCGTCGGCACCGGCTGCAGCGGATGCACGCCGCTCACCGGTCCACCGCGTAGATCGCCGCCCCGCCGAACGGCCCGGCCCCGCCGGTGACCAGCGCGGTCTCCGCCCCCGCCACCTGCCGCCCGCCGGCCTGCCCGCGCAGCTGTAGCACCGCCTCGTAGTGCGTGTTCAGCCCGTGCAGGTAGCCCTCCGACAGCAGCCCGCCGTGCGGGTTGACCACCACGTCACCGCCGAAGGTGGCCCGCCCGTCGGCGAACCAGCGGCCGATCTCGCCGCGCGGCGCGAAGCCGAAGTCCTCCATCACCGCCATCACGGTGTAGGTGAAGCAGTCGTAGATGCAGGCCACGTCCACCTCGCGGAAATCCGACAGCACCGACGAGACCTTCGGCAGCAGGCGAGGAGCCACCCGGGCGGAGAACATCGAGGTCGGGTCCGGCCACTGGTTCCAGGAGCCGCCGTGGCCGTGCGAGTCCGCGATGCCGACGATCCGCACCGGGGGCGCGGCCAGGTCCCGGGCCCGCTCAGCCGAGGTGATCACCAGGGCCACCCCGCCGTCCACCTCGAACGCGCAGTCGTACACCCGCAGCGGCTCGTTGATCCACCGCCCGGCCAGGTAGCCGTCCAGGTCCAGCGGCTCGCGGGCGATCGCGCCATCGTTCAGCTGAGCGTGCGCCCGCTGGGTGATCGCGATCCGCCCCAGGTCCTCGCAGGTGCTCCCGTACTCGTGCTGGTGGCGGCGCGCCCACATGGCCATGTACTGCGGCGGCACCACGTACCCCTGGGCCATGTCGTAGGGCGCCTCCGGCACGGCCAGCGCGATGGTGGCGGCCGCGTCGCCGAGCCGCTGCCCGGAGCGGCCGTTGAACGCCCGGTACACCACCACGGTGCGCGCCGACCCGGCCCGGATCGCGTCGGCCGCCAGCCGCACCATCCCGACCACCGCGTTCCCGCCGCCGAACAGGTCGGTCGACCAGGTCAGCTCGTCGACGCCGATCGCGTCGGCCACGCTCAGCGAGAGCGCGGTGTCCAGCAGGCCGAAGGTGGCGATCCCGTCGACGTCCCCCGGTCCGAGGCCCGCGTCCGCGAGAGCACCCCGGACCGCCTCGGCGGCCAGGGCCAGCGGCGTCCGGCCGGAGCGCACCGTGTAGTCGGTCCGGCCGATCCCGGCGATCGCGACATCGATCATGGGATGACGAACGGCAGCTCGTCCACCCCGCGCACGGCGGAGAGGTGCTTGCGGATCGGCGCCCCGTCCGGGACGTGCCACTCCGGTATCTCGCGGAGCCATTCCCGGATCGAGGTGGTGAGCTCCAGCCGGGCCAGGTGCGAGCCCAGGCAGCGGTGCGCGCCGACCCCGAACGCGATGTGCCGGTTGGGCTTGCGGCTGAAATCGACCTCGCCGGCCGTGGAGCCGAACTCGTCGACGTCCCGGCAGGCCGAGCCCATGCCCAGCATGACCCGGTCTCCTTCACGAAGCGTCACCCCGCGCAGCTCCACGTCCCGGGTCATCTTCCGCCCGGGCAGCACCGGGGCGAACCAGCGCAGCAGCTCCTCCACCGCCGACGGGATCAGCGCCGGATCATCCAGCAGCTGCTGCCGGTACCCGGGATTGCGGGCCAGGAACTCCATGCTCAGCGAGAGCACCCCTTGCGTGGTGTCCAACCCGGCCAGCAGCACGATGAAGATGCAGTCCAGGATCTCCAGCGCCTCCAGCGGCCGGGGCTCGCCGGACCCGTTGTCGAACGTGGCGCCGCGCAGCCAGTCGATGAAGTCCGCGTCGTCGCCGCGCGCCGGCTCGGTGTCGACCCGCTTGTGCACCTCGGAGCCGAAGTACATGTACAACGCCATGCCCGTCTCGAGCTTCTGCTTCTGCGTCGCCTCCGGGTCGCCGGGGATGTCCCGCATCAGCTTGTCGCACCAGTCCAGGAACATCGGGGCGTCGCTCAGCGGCCAGCCCATCATGTCCAGGAACACCCGGGTGGGCAGCACCTTGGCGAACTCGGTCGCGTAGTCGCAGCCGCCCTTGGCCCGGATTCCGGCCACCAGCTCCCGGGCGTGCGCGGTGATCTTCGCTTCGAGTGGCCGGGTGCGGTGCGCGGTGAACAGCGGGGCCAGGATCTCCCGATAGGCGGTGTGGTCGGGCGGGTCGATCTCCACCGGGATCACCGGCCGGGCGTTGCCCATGCCCTCGGCCGGGATCGGGTTCGGGTAGGAGGAGAAGGTGTTCGGCTCCTGGTAGGCCCGGTACACGTCGGCGTACTTGGTGAGCACCCAGAACCCCTCGTACCGCTCGCTCCAGGCCACCGGGCAGCCCGCGCGCAGCCGGTCGAAGAACGGGTGCGGGTCGTCCTGCACCTCGGGGTTCCAGTAGTGGAACCCGGTGATCTCCGGGTCGTCCGCGCCAGGCTTCACCGCCCGCTCCCTCCATCGCTGGACGAGTCGGACGATAACCAGGATACTAGTTTCTGACAACGGTTGTCCGGGGAGGAGTCACCGATGACCGCGTCCCGGGTCCGGGTGCAACCGGCCAAGATGGCGAAGATGTCGGAGGTCGTCGCCCGCGCGCTGCTGGACCACATCGTCGAGGCCGACCTGGGCCCCGGCGACCCGCTGCCCAACGAGCGCGACGCGATCGCCTGGCTGGGCGTGTCCCGGGGCTCGTTGCGCGAGGGGTTGCGGCTGCTCGAGGCGCAGGGCGTGATCGCGGTGCGGCCCGGCCCCGGCGGCGGGCCGGTGGTCCGGGAGGCCGACCCGGAGATGTTCGCCAGCACCTCCACCCTGCTGATGCAGTTCATGCGGGTGCCGTTCCGCGAGGTGCTGGACACCCGGATCGCCTTCGAGCCGCAGGTGGCCGAGGAGGCCGCGCGGCGCCGGACCCGGGAGCAGGCCACCGACCTGACCGCCCGGGCCGAGCAGATGGGCTCGGCGATCGGCGACATCGAGGGGTTCACGGCGGCCTACGACCGGTTCCACCGGCTGCTGGCCGAGTCCACGCACAACCGGGTGCTGCTGCTCGGCGGGCTGACCTACCGCAAGATCTGGGAGCCCATCCACGCCGAGGTCGACTACGGGCTGGCCGAGCTGGCCCCGACCGTCGCCGCGCACCGGCGGCTGGCCCGGGCGGTGCGCGAGCGGGATCCCGAGGCCGCCCGCGCGGCCAGCCGCCGGCACCTGACCGCGTACCGGGGCTACCTCGAGGCGCGCCGCCCGCACCTGCTGGACCGCCGTGTCGAGTGGGCGACCGAACGTGGGGGCCACCGGCCATGAGCACCCTCCGCGACGCCGGCGCGGTGATGATCGAGGTCGGGCTGAACGAGTCGGTCCGCACCGACCGGTGCCCGAAGGTGCCGACCACCGTCCCGACGGTCATCGAGGACGTCCTGGCCTGCGCCTCCGCCGGGGCCGCCGTGGTGCACTACCACGCCCGGGACGCCGAGCAGGCCGACCTCTGGCGGGAGGTCGACTTCTACCGCGAGGTCACCGAGGGCCTGGCCGCGAAGGGCTGCGACGCGCTGACCTACCCCACCTACCTGGGCGAGTTCGACCACATCTGGCGGCTGCACGACGCCGTGGGTGACGGGCTGCGGATGGCCCCGTTCGACGTGATCCAGAACGTCGGCCTGTGCACCTGGGACGAGGACGGTGAACGGTTCGTCCCGATGGGGCTGGGCGCGCTCGGCGCGGAGAAGTCGGTGAGCCCACCCGCGCTGGCCGAGATCCGGCGGCGGGGGCTCGGCCCGGTGGTCGCGGTCTTCGACGTCGGCCAGGCCCGGTGGGTGCGGCTGGCCGTGCGGGCCGGGCTGCTGGCCGAACCGGTCAACCTGAAGGTGTTCCTGCACGCCGGCTGGGTGCTCGGCCCGACGCCGTCGGCGGCCGGCCTGGACGCCTACCTGGCCGAGCTGGACGGCGTCGACGTCGAGGTCACCGTGGTGCCCTCGACCATGCGCGACCGGGACGCCTGGTCGGCGCTGCTGGACGCGTCGCTGGCCCGGGGGTTGAACATCCGGGTCGGGCTCGGCGACTGCCCGGCCGTGCACGGGACGCGGACCAACGCCGAGCTGGTCGCCGAAGCGACAGAACTGATCGAACGGCGCGGCCTGCGGCCGGCCACCCCGCACGACGTCATCACCCGGTTCGGGCTGACCAGAGAGCTGACCAGGGAGTAGGTGCAGCGATGCCGCTACAGGACCACCACCAGATCGTCTCGGTCGACGACCACCTCATCGAGCACCCCCGGGTGTGGCAGGACCGGCTGCCCGAGCGGTTCAAGGCGGACGGGCCGCGGATCCGGGAGGTGGACGGCAAGCACCTCTGGCACTACGACGGCATGGTCGCCCCGACCATCGGGCTGAACGCGGTGGCCGGCAAGCCGAGGGAGGCCTGGGGCCTGGACCCGCTGCGCTACGAGGACATGATCCCCGGCTGCTACGACCCGGCCGCCCGGGTGCCGGACATGGACCTGGACGGGGTGCAGACCGCGCTGTGCTTCCCGTCGTTCCCCGGGTTCGCCGGCTCCACGTTCTTCCGGGCGCCGAACAAGGAGCTGGCCGCGCTCTGCGTGTCCGCCTGGAACGACTTCTACATCGACGAGTGGTGCGGGACCGCCCCGGACCGGTTCATCCCGCTGGCCATCGTGCCGTTCTGGGACATCGACCTGGCCGTGGCCGAGGCCGAGCGGGCGATCGGCAAGGGGGCCCGCACCATCTCCTTCCCGGACTCGCCGGTGCCCTGCGGCCTGCCCTCGTTCCACACCCGGCACTGGGATCCGCTCTGGGCGGTCTGCCAGGAGGCCGGGGTGCCGCTGTCGCTGCACTTCGGCTCGGGCGCGTACGTGCCCGGGTTCTCCTTCGCGCAGAACGCGATGAACCCGGCCGAGTTCAAGATCCCGGACGCGCCGTTCGCGGTGGCCATCGCGCTGTTCTCGTCCAACCTGATGTGGACCACGGTGGACCTGCTGTTCTCCGGGGCCCTGCAGCGGTTCCCGAACCTGCAGTTCTCCCTGGCCGAGGGCGGCATCGGCTGGGTGCCGTACATCCTGGAGCGGTCCGACTACACCTGGGACCGGCACAAGTACTACCAGCCGATCGACTTCGACACCCGCCCCTCGGACCTGTTCCGCCGGCACTTCTGGGGCTGCTTCATCGACGACGAGCACGGGCTGGCCAACCGGCACACCATCGGCGTCGACCGGATCACCATGGAGATCGACTACCCGCACTCCGACTCGAACTGGCCGAACAGCCGCAAGCGCGCCGCCGAGGTGCTGGCCGACATCCCGGACGACGAGGTCGAGATGATCGTGGAGACCAACGCCCGCCGGATGCTGCGCTTCCCCCGGGCATGACCCCGGCCGGTATGCCCCGGGCGGAGGACGAGTTCCCGCACGAGCTGCCCGACCCGACGCATCCGCTGCCGTACAAGGACACCTGGATGCTCAGCGTGCACGATCACCGGGCGGACGTCACCGCGGTCACCCACCTGACCCTGTCGGCCAACCGGTCGCCCGGGCTGCGGATCACCACCAGCCTGCGGCACGGCCGGCGGACCGTGCTGGACACCCGCTACGAGACCCCGACCCGCGCCGGCGACACCATCAGCGGCGAGTCGATGTCCCTCCGCATCCTGAACCCGGCGTGGACCTCCGAGAAGCACCTGCGGCTGACCGTCCGGTACCCGGACGCCGAGCTCGAACTGGACTTCCACGGCCGCTTCCTCGGGGTCGACTCGGGTGCCCTGACGCCGGGCCTGATCCCCAGCGGCAGCGGCGTGGAGGGCCTGGGCCACGCGGAGCAGGCGTGCCTGGTGTCCGGGTGGCTGCGCCGCGACGGCCAGGAGATCCCGATCGAGGGTCCGGGGTTCCGCGACCGTTCCTGGGGCTACCGCAAGAGCGACAAGATGGCCCGGCACGGGTACGCGTTCGCCCAGTTGCACCTGCCCCGGGGCACCTGTGGCCTGCTGTCCTGGCAGCACCCGGACGCCTCCGCCGACCAACCGCTCCCGGTCGGCGCCTGGCTGGCCGACGACGGCGGGGTGCACGCGGCCACCGGGGGCCTGCTGCACCTGTCCGCCGAGGGCCGGCTGAGCCGGCTGGAGCTGGACTTCACCGGCGGCCGGAAGATCGCCGCGCGGACCGCGGACGTGCTCGCCGACGTGCACTACCCGTACCACGAGCCGGAGATGGACGGGCCCGCGCTGGGCACCCTCTGCTGGGACCAGTACCTCGCGGTGGACACCCCGGACGGGCCGGGGACCGCGCTGCTCAACCTCGGCATCCCGTTCCTGGCCGACGTGCTCCGCAACTCCCGCTTCTGCTTCGCCCCGGACGGTTCCGGGTGACGCGGCCCGGTCCCGGGGACGGCTGGGACGTCCTGCACGAGGACATCGGGCCCTCCGCGCTGTGGACCCGGGTGAACATCGCTGAGGCCTGTCCGGGCGTACCCACCCCGCTGACCTGGACCTGGTTCGGCCCGGCCAGCGACGCCGGGGTCAGCCGGGGCTGGGCGGAGATGGGGGTGCTGCCCGCCGAGCGCGGCCGGCGCCAGGAGCGCGTCGGCGACCGCATGGTGGCCATCCACGCCGGGCGCGCGGTGCTGAACCTGGGGATCCTGCGCGAGATCGGGGACTCCATCCCGGGCAACGACGGCAACAAGGTCGAGGAGCACCTGTTCTGCTCCGGCGCGGTGCACGAGCCGGTACGCCCGCACCGCCGCCGCTACCCGGTGGTGGCGGTGAAGCTGCTGCCCGCCGTCCTGGCCGCGCGCCGGCGGCTGCTGGCCGAGGTACCGCGCACCGCCGCCTGGTACGCGGCCGCCGTCGACGCCCTGGCCGGGGGTGATCCCGCCCGCGCGCGGGCGCTGCTGGCCGAGTCGTTCGACCGGTACCGGGCGCTCACCACCCACCAGACGGTCAACTCGCTGTCCGTGTCCGGCGCCTACGACCTGCTGCACCGGCTCTGCACCCGCTACGACCTCGCCGACCAGGCCGGAGCCCTGAGCACCAGCGACGACCCGACCCCGGAGTCCGAGACCGTCGCCGACCTGTGGCGGCTGTCCCGCGACCGGATCGACCTGGCCACGTTCCTCCGCCGGCACGGGCACAACGCCCCGGTGCAGGGTGAGCTGGCCGTCCCGTCCTGGCGGGTGGACCCGGCGCCGGTGCTGGGGCTGGTGGACAGCTACCGCCGGCGCGGCGAGGCGGAGAGTCCCGAGGCCGTGCACCGGGGCCTGCGGGCCCGCCGGGAGGACACCGAGCGGCGGCTGCTGCGGCAGGTGCCGGTGCCCGCCCGCCCGGCCGTCCGGCTGCTGCTGACCGTGGTGCGTCGCCTGGTGCCGATGCGCGAGGTGGCCCGGTCACAGTTCATGCAGTGCACCGACGTGGCCCGGGCGGCCGCCGACGCGCTGGCCCGGGACCTGGTCGGCCGGGGCCGCCTCGACCGGGCGGACGACGTGTACTTCCTGACCCTCGACGAGCTGATCGAGGGTCGGGCCGTGGCCTCCGAGGTCGTGCGCCGGCGACGCGCGCGGCGGGCCGCGTACCTGCTGCTCGAGCTGCCCACCCGCTTCCGCGGCTACCCCGAGGTCACCGAGATCGCCCCGCCGGATCCGGCCGGCCGGGTGCTCACCGGCCTCGCCGGCAGCTCCGGGGTGTACGAGGGCACCGCGAGGGTGATCTCCGACCCGGACGACGCGGACGCCCTGGACGACGGCGAGATCCTGGTCTGCGAGACGACCAACCCGAGCTGGGCGTCCTACTTCCTGGTCGCCGGCGCGGTCGTGGTGGACATCGGCGGACCGCTCAGCCACGGCGCGATCGTCGCGCGCGAGATGGGCATCCCGTGCGTGATCAACACCCGGTCGGCGGTCCGGACCATCCGCTCCGGTGACCGGATCCGGGTGGACGGCACCGCCGGGCTGGTCGAGATCCTGGAGCCGGCCGGTGCGCTCCGGCCGTAGCGGCTCGGGTTGCTCCGGTGGCTCAGGTGTGGAAGACCAGGCCGTCCCGGTCGCAGGCGGTCTTGCCGCTGCCCTGCGCCCCGGTGTCGGTCATGCACCGCCAGCCCCGCACGGTGAGCACGTGGGCGGTGCCCTGGGCCTTGGTCCGGGCCTGCTCGAAGTACTCGGTCATCACGGTGACGGCCTCGGTACACCCGGGGGTGCCGGCCGGTCGGCGCTCGGCGATCACGTCGACCGGGCCCCTCGGTGCCTTGACCTTGCCGCAGTTCACCGCGCCGGGGGCGGCCGCCGGTCCGGTCGACGACGCGGCCGCCGACCCGGCGCCGGCGACCAGGCCGAGGGCCGAGGCCGCCACGGCGACCAGGACTCGCGCCCGCATCACTTGTTGATCAGGCCGCCGAGCAGGTCCTTGCCGAGCTCCTGGGGATCGTTCTTCTTGGTGTCGTTCGACCGGTTGTAGTTGTTGTAGTCGTAGTTGCGCGACTTGTTCTTCTTGCCGGACTTCTTGTAGGTGCCGCCGTACTGGGACTGCCCGTACGCGGTGCCGCCGTAGGCCGGGTCGGTGTACTGCGTGCCGCCGTAGGCGCCGTACGGGGAGGCGTACGGCGACGCGCCGTAGGCGGAGGTGTCGGTGCCGGCGGTCCCGTAACCCGGGGTGGCGGTGTCCGACGCGGCACCCGGCTGGGCGGCGGTGCCGGGCTTGGCACTCTTGGGCTTGGCGGCGCCAGTGCCGGACCGGCCGCCGCCGGACCGGTCGTCGGACCGGTCGTTGACGTTCTTGCGGATGTCGTCCGAGTGGTTGGCGGGCGTCTGCGGAGATGCGGAGGTCGCGGTGTCCGCGTAGGCGACGCCGGCGGCACCGAGCCCCGCTGTGGCGACGACCGCCGCTCCGACCATGATCCTCTTGAGCACGAGATTCCCCTCGATCGCGTCCAGGTCCGGGGCGGCCCGAAACCGACCCCTCACCTGACCAACGAGAGGCGCGCCGCCCCGTGACGGTTTCGTAACCTGTTGTGTTGCGATTGAATGATCCGGGTGACCCGGAAGCCGCTCGCCGTCGCCGCCGTGCTGGGTGTGGTCCTGGCCGGCTGCACCGGCACCCCGGTGGACACCGGACCGCCGAAGCAGCCGGAGGCCACCGGCAACGGCGGCGTGGTGGCCAGCGTCGACCCGTACGCCAGCGCGATCGGCCTGGAGGTGCTGCGCTCCGGCGGGAACGCGGTGGACGCCGCCGTGGCCACCGCCGCCGCGCTCGGGGTCACCGAGCCGTACTCGGCGGGTATCGGGGGCGGCGGCTACTTCGTGCACTACGACGCGGCCACCGGCCAGGTCGCCACCCTGGACGGCCGGGAGACCGCCCCGGCCGGCGCGGGCCCCGACTACTTCACCGAGAACGGCCAGGCGATCCCGTTCAAGGAGGCGGTGTCCAGCGGGCTGTCGGTCGGCGTCCCGGGCACCCCGGCGACCTGGGCCGAGGCGGCCCGGCGGTGGGGTACCCGCCCGCTGGCCGAGCTGCTCCGCCCGGCCGCCAAGCTGGCCGCCGACGGGTTCGTGGTGGACGGGGAGTTCCGCGCACAGACCGAGGAGAACGCCGAACGGTTCGGTTGGTTCCCGGCCACGGCGGCGCTCTACCTGCCGAACGGGGCACCTCCCGAGGTGGGCACCGTGCTGCGCAACCCCGACCTGGCCGCCACCTACGACCGGCTCGGCGCCGAGGGCGTGGACGCCGTCTACCGGGGCGGGTTGGGCGCGGACATCATCGCCGCCGCCAACGCCCCGGCGACCGTGCCGGGCCGGACGGTCCGCCCCGGCCGCCTGCAACCCGCCGACCTGGCCGGATACCAGGTGCAACTCGCAGAGCCGACCCAGGCCCAGTACCGGGGCCTGGACGTCTACGGCATGGCCGGCTCGTCCTCCGGGGGCATCGCGGTGGCCGAGGCGCTGAACATCCTGGAGCGCACCGAGCTGCGCGGCCAGCGAGTAGTGGACGTGCTGCACCGCTACCTGGAGGCCACCCGGCTGGCCTTCGCCGACCGCAACCGCTGGGTCGGCGACGCCGGGACGCCCACCGCCGAGCTGCTCTCCCAGGCGTTCGCCGACTCCCGGTCCTGCCGGATCGACCCGGCCCGGGCCACACCGAGCCCGGCCGGTCCGGGGGACCCTCGGAACCCGGCCCCCTGCCCACCCCCGCTCGCCCCGGCCGGCGCGCCGGGCCACGAGGGCCCCAACACCACGCACCTGACCGTGGCCGACGCCCAGGGCAACATGGTCGCCTACACGCTCACCATCGAGCAGACCGGCGGCAGCGGCATCGTGGTTCCCGGGCGCGGGTTCATCCTGAACAACGAGCTGACCGACTTCAACTTCACCCCGGTCACCCCGGGGCAGCCGGACCCGAACCTGCCCGGACCGGGCAAGCGGCCGCGCAGCTCGATGTCCCCGACCATCGTGCTCGACCGGGGCCGGCCGCTGCTGGCGCTCGGCTCCCCCGGCGGGGCCACCATCATCACCACCGTCACCCAGACCCTGGTCAACCGCCTGGACACCGGGATGCCGCTGGTCGAGGCGATCGCCGCCCCCCGCGCCTCGCAACGCAACAGCGCGAAGACCGAGGCCGAACCCGCGTTCCTGGCGCTGCCCGAACGCGCCCAGCTGGAGGCCCGGGGCCAGGCGTTCACCGAGGTCAAGGAGCTCGGCGCGGCGGCCGGCGTGGAGCGACTACCGGACGGCCGCTGGGTCGCCGCCGCCGAGACCACCCGCCGAGGCGGCGGCTCCGCCATGGCCCTGAACCGCTAGACCCTCGCGCGCGCCGGCCGAGTTGCCCGTCATGATCGCCGAGAATGGAGCCTTAGCCGCGCTCAGCGCTGCTGACACTCCATTTCCGGTGATCATGGGCCCTACGAGAGATCAGCCGGGTTTGCGCAGGAGTTCGACCAGGCGGGAGTAGCCGTCGGCGCCGTGGCCGGCCTCGACCGCGGCGGCCGCCAGGTCGCGGAACACCCGGGGCAGCCGGCCGTCCAGCCCGGCCTCGTCGCTGGTGGCCACCATGTGCTCGAACGCGGCCAGCTCCATGGCCAGGTTGTCCTCGGTGCCCGGGTACTCCCCGGCGTCGACGTCGTCGGCCAACCCCTCCAGGCTGGCCGGGATGATCTCCACCGCGCGCAGGGCGTAGGGCAGGAACGAGCGGGCGTCGACCCCGTGCGCGCTGGTCACCGCGGCGGCGTGCAGGAACGCGGTGAGCCCGGCGAAGAACACCTCCAGCATGGCGGTGTCCAGCAGCGACGCCCCGGCGTGGTCGGTGCCGACGTGCTCGGACCGGCCGGCCAGCACCCGCAGCGTCGCCGCGTGCCGGTCGAACAGCGCCCGGTCGCCGGCGTAGAGCACCAGCGCCTCGGCCGAACCGATCAGCGGGGTGGGCACCATGATCGCCCCGCTGAGCCAGTCCAGTCCGCGGTCGGCGGCCCAGGCGGCGGTGGCCCGGGCCTCGGTCGGGGTGGCCGAGGACAGGTTGACCACGGTGCGCCCGGCCAGCGCGGCCGGCTCGATGCTCTCGATCACCTTCCGGGTGGCGGTGTGGTCGCGCAGGCAGACGACCACCACCGAGGCCGCGCGGGCGGCGGCGGTCGGGTCGGCGGCGACTTCGGCCCCGAGCTCGCGCAGCGGTTCGGCCCGCTCGGGGGTGCGGTTCCAGACGGTGGTGGGCAGGCCGGCGACGCGCAGGGCCCGGGCCAGCGCGGCGCCCATCGGGCCGAGGCCCAGGACGGTGACTCCAACTTCGCTCATGCACCCCAGCCTGCGGGGGTACAGTCCAGCCGACAAGTACCTACTATTTTGTCAGGTACCTACCAGGAGGTAAGTGCATGCCCGGACCGGAGTTCCTCTGCGGGCTCGACGCCGCCGTCTCGGTGGTCGGCGGTAAGTGGAAGCCGCTGATCCTCTGGGCGCTCAGCGTGTGCCCCCGGCGCACCGGCGAGCTGCGCCGCGAGCTGACCGGGGTGTCGGAGAAGGTGCTGATCCAGCAGCTGCGCGAGCTGGAGCGGGACGGCGTGGTGGCCCGCGAGGTGCACGAGCAGGTGCCGCCCAAGGTGGTCTACCGGCTGACCCCGATGGGGGTGGCGCTGGAGCGCGCGCTGGCCCCGCTGGGCGAGTGGGGCGAGGCGCACCTGGACACCATCTGCGCCGTGCGGGAGCTGCCCGCCGCCCAGTAGCCGGACCGGCCGCGACGGCGGCCGGCGACCGGACCGGTGGCGATGTCGATTCCGGCCGGTCCCCTTCGTCGGTGTGACGAATCCACCGAACCGAGGAGGCCGACCATGTCCCCGAACGCCGCCCCCGTCCAGACCACGCTTCCGGAGCCGGAGACCCGCCGCGGCCGACCAGGGCTGGTACTCACCCTGGCCTGCGCCGCCATGGCCATGGTCGGCCTCGACGTGGCCATCGTGAACGTCGCCCTGCCGTCGATCCAGCGGGACCTGGCCGTCGGCCAGGGCGACCTGCAGTGGATCGTGGTGGTCTACGGCCTGCTGCTCGGCGGCTTCCTGCTGGTCGGCGGCCGGATGGCCGACGAGCTGGGCCGCCGCCGCATCCTGCTGACCGGTCTGGGCCTGTTCACCGGCGCCTCGTTGCTGGCCGGCCTGGCCCACCACCCGGACCTGCTGATCGCCGCCCGGGCGGTGCAGGGCTTCGGCGGCGCGCTGATCGCCCCGGCCGCGCTGTCGTTGCTGGCCGCCACCTTCCGCGAGGGTCCGGAGCGCAACCGGGCCCTCGGCGTCTTCGGGGCGGTGGGCGCGATCGCCGGCACCTTCGGCGTGGTCGCCGGCGGGCTCATCGCGGCCGGCCCGGGCTGGCGGTGGGCGTTCCTGATCAACGTTCCGGTCGGCGTGGTGTTGATCGGGCTCTCCGTGGCCTGTCTGGACGCCGGCCGGCCCGCGCGTCGCTCCACCCGGCTCGACGTCCCCGGGGCCACCGCGATCACCACCGGCCTGTTGCTGCTGGTCTACGCCCTGCACCACGCCGGCACGCACGGGTGGACCGCCCCATCCACGCTGGGCTGGTTCGCGGCGGCGGTCGCGGCCGGGGCCGTGTTCGTCCGGATCGAGGCCCGCGCGTCGGCGCCCCTGGTCCCGGCCGGCTGGCTGCGCAACCGCACCCTGGTCGCGGCGAACGGCACCGCGTTCCTCGCCTTCAGCGCGTTCTTCTCGTTCATCTTCATCGGCACGCTGCTGATGCAGCAGCAGCTCGGGTACTCGCCCACCGCGACCGGCCTGGCCTGGCTGGCCACCACCGGGACCGAGTTCCTGGCCGCCACCGCCGCCGGCCGGATCGCGGCCGCCGCGGGCATCCGCCGGCTGCTGATCGTCGGCCTGGCCCTGCTGACCGGGGCGATGCTGTGGATGGCCCGAGTGCCCGCCGACGCCGGCTACCTCGTCGACCTGCTGCCCGCGTTCCTGCTGGCCGGGCTCGGACTCGGGCTCTGCGGCCCGTCGTTGCAGATCGGCGCCCTGACCGGGGTCGCGGAGTCGGAGTCGGGGGTGGCCTCGGGCCTGGTCGAGACGATGCGCGAGATCGGCGCGGCGGCCGGGGTCGCGGCGGTGTCCGCGGTGCTGGTGGCCGGTTCCGGGTTGGTCGGCTTCCACGCCGCCTTCGCGGCCATCGGCGCCCTCGCCGCGCTGGGCACGGTCGTCGCGGTCCTCGGCTTCCGGCGCGGCTGATCACTCGGCATCCCGGACAGATGACCGGCCCGTTCCGCCATCCCCGGTCCGGGACGTTGACCACCGGCCGCCGACCGACGAGTGTCGGTCGGCGGTCGGTGGACGAGGAAGGGCCGGAGATGGTGGTGATCCCGCGCGGGGCCGGGGAGCTGACGCCCGAGTGGCTGGGCGCGGCGCTCGGGGCCGAGGTGCGGTTCGTGACGCCGCCGCGGCGGCTGAGCTCGTTCGCCTGCGAGGTCTTCCGGATCGAGCTGGACGGCCCGCCCGGGACACCCGCCGGCGTGGTGGTGAAGCTGCCGATCGAGGGCCCGGTCCGAGCGCTGGTGGACGGGCTGGACGTCTACCGCCGCGAGGTCGCGTTCTACGACCGGGTCGCCCCGCACTGCCCGCTGCGCACGCCGAAGGCGCTGGTCGCCGCGCTGGCCGAGGACAGCACCGACTTCGTGCTGGTGCTGGAGGACCTGGCCCCGCTCGCCCCCGGCGACCAGCTCACCGGCCTGACCGTCGAGCAGGCCGGCCGGGTGGTCGACGAGCTGGCCGGGTTCCACGCCTGGTCCTGGCGGGACACAGGCCTGCTCGACGGGCTGGCCGACACCTTCCCGCCGATCGACTCCCCGGCCGGCCAGGTCACCGCACAGACCTGGGCGCAGTTCTTCCCGATCGGCTGGAAGGTGGCCGCCGAGATCGCCGGGGACGCCCTGACCCCGAGGCTGGCCCGGTTCGCCGAGAACATCGACCGGTACGCCGCCCGGCTGGTCGAGGAGCTGGCCACGCCCCGGGTCCTGGTGCACGGCGAGCTGCGCGCGGACAACCTGGTGCTCGACCCGGTCGACCGGCCGTACTTCATCGACTTCCAGAACGTCCAGCAGGCCTGCGGGCCGCGCGAGCTGGCCTACCTGCTCTACAGCAGCCTGCGCAGCGAGGACCGGCGCGGGCACGACGAGGCGCTGGTCCGCCGCTACTGGGAGGGCCTGGTCCGGGCGGGCATCGACGACTACCCGTGGGAACGGGCCTGGCGCCAGTACCGGCTCGGCCTGGCCGACCAGATGGTGGTCACCGTGGTCGCCTGCACCCGGTACGAGGCGGTCGACGAGCGCGGCCGGGCGGCGCTGGCCACCATGGTCCGCCGGGCGTTCCGGGCCATCGAGGACAACGACTGCCTGGACCTGGTGGAGGCCCTGTGAACACGTTGCACGACATCAGCGACCGGATCCGGGCCGGCTACGCCCGCGAGGAGCGCGACGCCGGACCGGTCACCACCCTCGACCGGCTACCGCTGACCTACGACCACCTCACCCCGGACTGGCTGACCGCGCTGCTCTGCGCCGACCGCCCGGACGTCCGGGTCGCCGGCTTCGAGGCGGTGGAGGCCGACGACCTGGGCCGGGGCCACGTCCGCATCTCGCTCAGCTACACGAACCCGGCGCCCGACCTACCCGAGACGGTGTTCTGCAAGGACGCCCAACGCCTGCAGCTGCGGCTGTTCAACGCGTTCCTGGTGGAGGGCGAGGCCCAGTTCTACCGGGCGATCCAGCCCGCGCTCGGGGTGGAGACGCCGGAGTGCCTGTTCGCGGGGTTCGACCCGGAGACCTACAACTCGCTGCTGATCTTCCGCGACCTCCGGGAGCACGGGCTGGAGTTCTGCACCGAGGCCCTGTACGTCACCCGGGCGCTGGCCGAGAGCCAGATCCGGCACGTGGCCCGGGTGCACGCCCGGTTCGCCGGTGAGATGGACGCCAACCCGCTGATGACCGGGCTGCGGACCTTCCCGGAGGTCTTCGACCGGGTGTGTCACCTCTTCCAGGGCGAGTTCGGCGCCGCGGTCCTGCGCGGTTTCGAGGTGGCCGAGTCGGTGATCCCGGAGGGTCTGCGGGCGCGCCGGGACCGGGTCTGGCCGGCGATCGAGGCCGCGTTCGCCGAGCAGCTCACCCGCCCGCCGACCCTCACCCACAACGACTCGCACATCGACAACTGGTACCCGACCCCCGCCGGTGAGCTGCGCCTCGGCGACTGGCAGATCGTCGCCCGGGGCGACTACGCCTTCGACCTCGCGCAGATCATCTCCACCTCGCTCACCGTCGACGACCGCCGCGCCTGGGAGCACGAGCTGGTCGAGCTCTACGTCCAGGAGGTCGCCGCGCACGGCGGTCCGGCACTGGACCTGGACGCCGTCCGGGCCGCCTACCGCGCCCAGCTGGTCGCCAACCTCTCCTGGTGGACGCCGACCCTGGCCCGCAGCGTCGACTTCGACTTCCACGACCAGCAGGGCACCCTCGAGGTCATCCGCCGGGTCACCACCGCGATCGACGACCACGACGCGCTCAGGTAGCCGCGCGGAGCACCCGGGCCAGCCGCCCGGCCATCACGCCCAGATCGGGGTCGGTCGAGTTCCGTCCCGCGCGGGTGACCACCCGCCGGCACTCCCATCGTTCCTGACCGCGTACACGGTAGACCGTGTCCGGTGACATGATCGCGGCCATGGATGTGCCGCCCGACGAGGTCCTCGCGTTCCTGAGCTCGGGCATCGCCCTGTGGGACGCCGGCCGGCACGACGAGGCCATGGCCCGGTTCGACGAGGCCGCCCGGTTCCGTCCGGTGCCGGACCCGGGTGTCCGGGCGGTCGTGGCCGAGGCGGTGACGGCCAAGGCCCGGGGGCTGTACACCCTCGAGCGGTACGAGCAGGCGCTCCCGGTCTGCGAGCAGGTGATCGCCGACTATGCCGACGACCCGGATCCACGGCTGCGCACCCAGGTCATCCGGGCCTACTCCGTGCAGGCCGCGGCGCTGGGTGACCTGGGTCGGCGGGACGAGCAGATCCGCAGCCACCTCCAGATGCTCCAGCGCTACCAGGACAGCGAGGACGGTCAGGTCCGGGAGAGCGTGGTCCTGTCGATGACCGCCATGATCTTCGCCCTGTCCGAGGTCGGTGATCACGGCGGCGCGGTCAAGGTGTTCAACCGGATCCTGGGCGACTACGGGAGCGACCCGAACCCGGCCGTGGCCTCGGCGCTCAAGCTCGCCGAGAGCGCGGTCGGGCACTCCGTCGAGGCCGACCGGCGCCGGCGTGAGGGGCCGGCGCGGGTCACGGCGCCGGAGACGGTCGCGGACCCCGCCCACACCACGGCGGCGGGCGTGGACACCGCCCGGATCGACGCGCTGGCCCGGGCGGCCGAGGGCGGCGGCGACCTGGCGGCGATGACCGCGCTCTGGACGGCGGCCTTCGAGCTCGACCAGTGGTGCTTCCTGGCCCGGGGGGACCTGGAGAACGCCCGTCCGTTCGTCGGGGTGTACGACGGCCAACCGTTCGTGCTCGCGTTCACCACCAGCGAGCGGGTGCGCGACTTCGCCGTGGCGAACGGCTACGCCTCCGCCGACGACTCCACCTACTCGATCACCATGACCCCGGACGCGGTGGTGGAGGTGGCCGACGCCTGGGCCGCCCAGGGCATCCACGCGATCACCTTCGACCACGGCGTCACCGGCTTCTTCGCGCCGCTGGCCAACCTCGGGTCCATCCGCGCGCACGTCCGCGGCGGCTAGCTGTCGTGACCGTCTCGTCGCCGACGCTGCTCCTGGTCCTCGACCTGGCCGGCACCTTCGTCTTCGCCATCGACGGGGCGCTGATCGCGTTGCGGGCCCGGGTGGCCGAGTTCGACATCGTCGGGGTCCTGGCCCTGGCGCTGATCACCGCCCTGGGCGGCGGGATCGTCCGGGACGTCCTGATCGGCGCGGTACCGCCGGCCACGTTCAGCGACTGGCGGTACATCGCGGTCGCCGTCGCGGGTGGGCTGCTCGCCTTCGTCGCCGCGCGCCAGCTGGACCGCGTGGCGCCGGCGATCCGGGTGCTCGACGCCGCCGGTCTGAGCCTGTTCGCGGTCACCGGGGCGAGCAAGGCGCTCGGGGTGGGGATCGGTCCGGTCCAGGCGGTCATCCTCGGTGCGGTCACCGCGGTCGGCGGCGGCATCCTGCGCGACGCGCTGACCGGGCAGGTGCCGGCCGTGCTGCATGTCGGCGGCGGGTTGCTGGCCATCCCGGCGCTGCTCGGCGCCACCATCGTCGTGGTCACCAGCCACGCCGGTCTCTACGGCGTGGTCGCCGCGCTGGCCGCCGCCTCGGCGTGTTTCCTGCTCCGGATGCTCGGGGTCTCGTTCGGCCTGCGGGCGCCCCGGGCCCCGACCATCGAGTAGCACCGGCTACCAAAGTCGGTGATCGCCAGCCTTTCGTCCGACGTGGCGGGTGCGGCCCCGGACGATCATCGTTGGCATGACGACCGAACAGACCGCGATCGCGCGGGCGGACTACATCGGGGCCACGACCGGCGAGCTGTCCAGCAAGGACGCCGCCGACCGGGTGGCCGCCGGGGTCAGCCAGAAGGTGCTCTTCCAACGCCGGGGTGAGATCCAGCTGTACCCGGACCGGCTGGTGCTGCGGGCCTGGTCCGAGGGCGCCGACCTGGAGCTGGCCCGGACCGACATCCGGACGGTCGGCACCCGGTTCACCGCGCTGTACGGCCGGTTCATCGGCGGGCTGCTCAACGCGGGCAAGCCCCTGATCATCGACAGCGAGCCGGCCGGGGAGTTCTACCTGCTGATCAACCGGCGCGAGTTCATGGAGACCACCGACGACCGCCGCTGGGAGAAGCTGATCAACGAATGGCTGGCCGAGGCCCGCCGGGGCTAGGGTGATCGCGGTGAGGGGATCGGGCGGGTGGTTCTCCCGCCCGGGGCGGTTCTCCCGCTCGGGCTGGTTCTCCCGGGACCGGGTGGTGGACGTGGCGGCCGTCCTGGTCGCCCTCGCCTTCGTGGCGGTGTCCTCGGCGTTCCGCGCGCAGCAGCCGCTGCCGACCGACCCGGCGTGGGCGGTGCCGGCCGACCAGGTGGTCGGGGTGCTGGCCGCCCTCGCGCTGGGGCTGCGCCGGCGCTGGCCGCTCGAGCTGAGCATCGCCCTCGGCCTGGTCACCGCGTTCTCCGAGACGGCCGGCGGGGCGGCGGCGATCGCGCTGCTCACCGTGGCCATCCACCGGCCGGTCCGGCGGTCGGTGCCGGCGGCGGCGCTCAACGCGTCGACCGCCCTGGTGTTCGTGCTGCTGCGACCGGACCCGGACACGCCGCTCGCGGTGGGCATCGGGTTCCCGGTGGTGCTCACGCTGGCCCTCCTCGGCTGGGGTCTGGCCATCCGCCAGCGCCGGGAGCTGCTCGACTCGCTGCGGGAGCGGGCCGAGCGGGCCGAGGCCGACGCCCGGACGCGGGCGGAGCGGGCGCAGGCGCTGGCCCGCGAGCAGATCGCCCGGGAGATGCACGACGTGCTCGGGCACCGGTTGTCGCTGCTCAGCGTGCAGGCCGGGGCGTTGGAGTACCGGCCCGACGCGTCGCCGGGCGAGGTGGCCGGCGCGGCCGGGGTGATCCGGGCCAGTGCGCACCAGGCCCTGGAGGACCTGCGCGCGGTGCTGGTCGTGCTGCGGGCCGAGTCCAGCGCCCTCCCGGCCCCCACCCTGCGGGACCTGGACGAGCTGATCGCGGAGTCGCACCGGAGCGGCATGCGGGTGGCGCTGCGTACCGGGCTGCGCACCGACCAGGTGCCCGACCGGCTGGGCCTCACCGCGTACCGGATCGTCCAGGAGGGGCTGACCAACGCCCGCCGGCACGCCCCGGGGGTCGAGGTGGCGCTGCACCTGTCCGGACGACCCGGCGCGGGACTGGACATCGAGCTGCGCAACCCGCTGCCGGGCGGCCCGGCGGACCCCGATGCGCCCGCCGGGTTCGGGCTGATCGGGCTGGCCGAGCGGGCCGGCCTGGTCGGGGGCTACCTGTCCGCCCAGGCCGTCCCGGCCCGCCCGGGAGCGGGAGCGGCCGGGCCGGGAGCGGGAGCGGCCGGGCCGGGAGCGGCCGGCGAGTGGCGGCTCTGGGCCTGGCTACCGTGGTCGTCATGAAGGGGCCGTCATGAGTGAGCCGGTGCGGGTGCTGATCGCCGACGACGACCCGCTGCTGCGCGCCGGGCTGGTGATGATGCTGGCCGGCGCGCCGGAGCTGAGCGTGGTCGCCGAGGCCGCCGACGGCCGGGAGGTGCTCCCCCAGGTCCGCCAGCACCATCCCGACGTGGTGCTGATGGACATCCGCATGCCCAACATGGACGGGCTGACCGCGACCGAGCGGCTGCGGGCGCAACCCGACGCCCCGGAGGTCATCGTGCTGACCACCTTCGACGCCGACGAGCACGTGCTCCGCGCGTTGCGGGCCGGCGCGGCGGGCTTCCTGGTCAAGGACACCCCGCCGAGCGACATCGTGGCCGCGATCCGCCGGGTGGCCGAGGGCCAGCCCGTGCTCTCCCCGTCGGTCACCCGGAGGTTGATGGCCAAGGTCGCCGAGTCGGACTCCGACCAGCGCCGCGCCCGGGCCCGGTCCCGGCTGACCCTGCTCACCGAGCGGGAGCGGGAGATCGCCCGCAGCGTCGGGGCCGGGCGGTCGAACGCCGAGATCAGCTCCGAGCTGCACCTCAGCGTGCCCACGGTGAAGACCCACATCTCCCGGATCCTGACCAAGCTGGACCTCAACAACCGGGTGCAGATCGCCCTGCTGGTGCACGACGCCGCCGACGCCTGAGACGTCCGGGCCGGTTATTGCAGGTAGCCCTCGACGACCTCGGTGGACCGGTCGTGCGCGCCGTCCGGATCGAGTCCGGCGGCCCGCCGGGCATTGCGCTGCCGCAGCAGGTCCCAGGTCCGGTCCAGGTCGACCGAGAGCGCTCGGAGCCGGGCCCGCTCGTCGTCGGTCAGCGAGCGGCCGGCGTGTCCCCGTTCCAGGCGATGCTCCTCGTCGACCAGCTCGGTGATGTGGTGGTGCAGCTCCGCGTCGTCCACGAGGTTCTCCCTAAGCGTCGAAGGCCGTTCGCCATGTTAGGCGGGCCCCGGTGCCGTACGGTCCGTGCGTGAGCGACCAGCGGTTGGCCCGCAGGGTGTGGGAGCTGTTCACCCCGTATCGCCGGACGCTCACGGTGACGCGCGGGCGCTGACCGAGGTGCGGGGCCGGGTGGAGCTGGAGGACGTGTGGTTCGCCTACCCGGCCGGGCCGGCGTCCGATTCGGAGGGTGTCGAGCCCGAGGGGCGGCGGCCCTGGGCGCTGCGGACACCTACCTGCTGCACGCCACCATCGCTGACAACCTGCGGTACGCCAAGCCCGACGCCGGCCAGGCCGAGCTGGAGGAGGCCGCCCGGGCGGCCAACATCCACGACCGCATCGCCAGCTTCCCCGAGGGCTACGACACCGTCGTCGGCGAGCGTGGCTACCGGCTGTCCGGTGGTGAGAAGCAGCGGCTGGCCATCGCCCGAGTGCTGCTGTCCGACCCCCGGATCCTGATCCTCGACGAGGCCACCAGCGCGCTGGAC
>JAESFN010000747.1_pt1 | contig 22600 bp, 19 predicted proteins | sample 9269411 | NCBI WGS metagenome assembly JAESFN01 (sample SAMN14505399, study PRJNA617100) | algae metagenome | isolation source: Iphinoe sp. HA4291-MV1 and co-occurring heterotrophs from trail next to... | place: USA: Maunawili Falls, Hawaii | collected 2009-07-25
CATGGCCGAAACCCTGCTCGCCATCGGATGGAAAAAATGTGGGCAAACCTAAGGTCATTGACGGGGGGCTAATGAGCGGGGAACGATGTGATTAGCCCCCGGCGAGTCGCCGGGGGGGACAAGGATCGTTGCAGCGCGCAAACTCGTTGGAATCCGGTCGAGCTAGATCTTCCAAAACGCCGGCGTCCCTCTCCATGATTCGAAGAGGGACGCCGGGTCGTTGCTCATTGCTCCGACTACTTGCCGTCGCCGGCCTTGTAGAGCGGGGCGTGGGCTTCGCGAAGCTTGGCTTCGTCGAATTTCAACACTTCGCGGTCGTAGGTCATGAGACCGTTGACCTCGATCTCCACGTCGGTCGTCTGCGTGTAGACCGCGGCCGCGAGCCCCTTCTCCACCAGCGGCTCGAGCTTCTTGATGAGCTCGAGGTAGGCCGCTTGCAGCTCAGGCTTCGAAGGATAGGAGCGGTAGCCCCAGTTCTTCTCGTCCTGCCAAGTGTGCTTGGCGATCGGCAGACCCAGGCCGCCGTATTCGCCGAGTACCGCTGCCCGCTTCTCGGAATTAGGCGGAGCATCGGGGCCAGGATAAACGTGGATGTCGTGGGCATCGCCGGTGCCACGGTCGCTCCAGCCACTCGTGCTGATCACCAGCCGCGACGGATCGTACTGCTTGATCCAGTCCGTAACACGGGCGGTGTCGAACTGTCCCCAACCTTCGTTGAAGGGAACCCAGACCACGATCGACGGCGAGTTGTGGTGCGTGTCGACCAGCGCCTTGAGTTCCAGGTCGTACTGCTTGGCCGACTCGGGCGTGCGCACGATGTCGGCTTCTTCCGGCTTGATATAGCGGTCGCCGCTGGGCATGTCTTGCCATACCAGCAGCCCCAGCTTGTCGGCCCAGTAGTACCAGCGGGCCGGCTCCACCTTCACGTGCTTGCGGGCCATGTTGTAGCCCAGCTTCTTGGTCATCTCGATGTCGTACTTGAGGGCCTCGTCGGTCGGGTGGGTGTACAACCCATCCGGCCAGAAGCCTTGATCGAGCGGGCCGAAGTGGAAGATCGGCTGGCCATTGAGGCCAAACCGCAGCACGCCCGCCTTGTCTTTCACAAGCGAACTCTTCCGCATGCCGAAGTAGCTGCCGGCTTCGTCGACGACGCGGTCGCCGTCGCGCAAGGCAACCTTCAGGTCATACAGGTGCGGCGAATCGGGCGACCAGAGCTTAGCGTCGGGAATTGCGATCGCGATCTCTTCGCCGGGCTTGCCCTTGGCCGTGGCTACGGTCTTTCCGCCATCCACGGCGGTCAGCTCGACTACCGCGTCGCCGTCGGCGCCGGCGACATCGGCCTTCACGAGCACGCGGCCGCCGTCAACGTCGGGCGTGATCTTCAGGCCTTCGACGTGCTTCTTCGGCACCGGCTCGAGCCACACGGTTTGCCAGATTCCCGTGGTCGGCGTGTACCAAATGTTCTCCGGCTTGCGGATCTGCTTGCCGCGCGGCTGGGTGCCGGCGTCCGACGGATCGAACACCGCGACGACGATCTCTTGCGCGCCGCCGGGCTTCAGGGCCTTCGTGATGTCGAATGTGAATGGATCGTAGCCGCCGCGATGCTTGCCGACGGATTGCCCGTTGACGAAGACCTCGGTGTCCCAGTCGACCGCGCCGAAGTGCAGCAGCAGGTTCTTTCCTTGCCAGTCGGCCGGAACGTCGAACGAGCGGCGATACCACAGGCGATTCTGCTCGCCGACCGTCTTCTTCACGCCGGAGAGCGACGACTCGACCGGGAACGGCACGAGAATCTGGCCGGCGAATTCCTTCGGCTGCTGCTCATCGCGCGGGACGATGGCATAGTCCCAGAGGCCGTTCAGATTCTTCCACGCCGAGCGCGTGAACTGCGGGCGGGGATACTCGGGATGAGCGTTTTCCGGCGAGACATCCTTCGTCCAACGCGTTTGCAGCGGTCCGGGAACGGGCTTCCACTCTGCGGCCAGCGCGCCGCCTGCCCACACGGAAAGACCAAGGATCGCCGTCAGAGACGGCAACAGCTTCGACATCACGCAACCTCGACTGGGATGTGAACGGGCAAGTGTTGGGTTGGGGTTATTTTGTGCCATGAGCCGGCCGAGGGAAACCGCCTGCGGCCGATTCAGCGGCTGTTTTCCGTGGCTCGTTCCCGAGCATGCGGCGTCCATCGCCGCGGCGGCGATCGCGCCAAACTCAAGCCCTGGTACGCTTTGCCGCCGATTGCTAGAACCTGGAGGCGGTGGGCAGGGGCCCGCTCGAAAAACGTACGCAGGCGAAAGGCGCGACGGTGAGCATCGACTGTTTGAGTGCTGGCATTCTGGTAGCCGACCACCTGTGCACCCCCATCGCCCGTGTGCCCAAGGCCGGTGAGCTGATCTTGGCCGATGCGCTCCCGCTGTCGATCGGCGGCTGCGCGGCCAACGTGGCCATGGATCTCGCGCGGCTGGGCATCAACGTGGCGATCTCCGGCTGCGTCGGCGCCGACGCCTTCGGCGACTTCGTTCGCTCGACGCTCGAGCTGCGCGGCGTAGGCACCGATTCGCTGCGCACGCTCGAGGGGGTCGGCACCTCGGGAACGTTGATCATCAACGTCGCGGGCGAAGATCGGCGGTTCATTCACTCGCTCGGCGCTAACGCCCGCTACGCCGCCGAGCACGTACCAGAATCGCTCTTCGAGCAGGCCAAGGTGTTCTATCTGGGTGGATACTTGCTAATGCCGGCGCTCGAGCCGCATGCACTGGCCAAGCTCTTCCGGCAGGCGCGGCAGGCCGGCGCTCGCACGGTGCTCGACATCGTGTTGCCGGGCGCGGGCGACCACCTCGCACTGCTCGAGCCGGTGCTTGCCGAAACCGATGTCTTCCTGCCGAACGAGGACGAAGCCCACGCGATCACGGGCCGCAGCGATCCGGTCGAGCAAGCAGAGCGGTTCCTCGAAGCCGGCACGAAGATGGTGGCCATCACCCGCGGCGAAGCGGGCTGCATTCTCATGACCCGAGACGGCCTGCGGCTGGCCTCCGAAGCGCACCAGGTCGACTACGTAGGCGGCACCGGCGCCGGCGACGCCTTCGACGCCGGGTTCATCGCCGGGATGCTAGCAGACGCCGACCCACAAACCTGCCTGACCTGGGGCGCCGCCGTGGGTGCGAGTTGCGTGCGGAGCGTGAGCGCGACCGACAGCGTGTTCACGAGGGAGGAGGCGGATGCCTTTATCCGGCAGCATCCGCTGACGGTGCGGACTTTCTAATCGCTTGGAATCACAATCGCCTCCGGCGAGTGACCGGCGTTAGCCGGCTGACCCCCACGCCGAACAACCGCGACCGCTCAAACTCGGCAAACGGGGCAATTGACGCTAACCGAGCAGCCTGGCTCAGTTCCCTTGTTGCCAGATCAGGGCCTCAGTATGATCTGGCCCCCCAGAGGGCTCAGGCTGCGCGCCTGCGCGCTCTCACGTTCCTTGAACCTTGCTGACTGCGATGCCTCAGGGATTTGGCCGCAGCCCGATTCGCCTTGGCCCCAGCGGCCTTGTGTGGGGCTGCGCGCTGGTCGTGGGGTTCATCAGCAGCGGCTGCCAATTCAGTCGGCTGAGCACTGTACGGTCCAACGCCGAGTCATCGCGGCAGTGGTCGCAACAAGCGGCGGCGGCCATGGAGAACGGCCACTGGGCTCAGGCCGAAGAGTTGCTGCGCGAGGCGGTGCGCACCAATCCCGACGATCCCGTCGCGCGGGGTCGCCTGGCTCGAGCGCTGCTGCAGCGCAACGAACGCCAGGCCGCGATTACGCAGATCGAGGCCGCTCGCCAGTTGGCGCCGCACGACGCCGAGCTCGGCCTGCAAGCCGCCGAACTCTATCTGCAAGTAGGCGATTACGAGAATGCCCGCCGCGCGACCGAACAGATCATCGATCGCGAGCCGCGCTCGGCCTATGCCTGGATTCGCCGCGGCCAGGCTTGGCAAATGGCGAATGATCCCAAGCGGGCCCTGGCCGACTACCAGCGCGGTCTGCAGTACGCGCCCAACGACCGCTTCGCGTTGCAGCAGATCAGCGTGCTCTATCGAACCTTGCACCAGCCGCAACGCAGCCTCTCGAGCCTGCAGGCCTTGGCGGCGACGTATCCACCGCGTGAAGAACCGCCTGAGCTGTTCTACGGACAAGGGCTGGCCTACCAAGAGCTGGGGCGGCATGAAGACGCGGCGGAACGGCTGCGGCTGGCCGCCGAACGCGGCGCCCCCAATCCCGATGTTCTCGCCGCCCTGGGCGTTTCGGAGCTTCAGGCCGGACATCCGGATCGGGCGCACGAAGCGGCCCAACGGGCACTCGCACTTGCGCCAAACCACGTCGAAGCCCGGCAGTTGGTCGAACGGGTGGTGTCGGTTGCGCCGGTTGCCGACAGCGTGCGGCGATAATCCGCCGAGGCCCCTTTGCTCAGGGCGCAGGCTGGTCTTTGACCTGGGTCTGGCGGCGACCTAGGGTTGCCGCGGGGGGTGGTCTGCGCCAACTGCGATCCGCCGGCCCCGAACCGACCATCACGAGGGGTTCGTCCATGAGCCAAACGGCTGAAGCGGCAGTTGCCACCGATCCGCTGGAACGGTTTGTCGATCGGCGTCGCGAAGCAACGGATGCAGGCTATTTGGGCCGGGAACGGCGCCAATTCACGAATACGCACTCCGAGCTCTCGGCGGGCGCCAAGGAATTGGCCGAAGCGGTCGACGCCTACAAGCTGCGTCACCGCCGCCGCTTCATCAACTACGAAGAGCTGTACTCGGTGATGGAATCGCTGGGCTACCACAAGTAGTCGGCGCGGCGAACCTCGACTTCAGTCGCACGCGGGCTCGCTGCTGCGCTTAACACGCGCGAGAGGTGCTTGCGGTGCGAGCTTGGCGTGCACCGGTAAAGACTACCGCAGCGCTTCGCCCTCGCGCTGACTCACAAACAAAGCCGCGGCGTCCAAATTTTCTAGCGTTAGTTCAGGATAGCCCTTACGCAGGCTCTCCTTCGACTCTCCGGCGGCGAGCTGTTCAAGAACAACTTCAACGGGGATGCGCGTGCCGGCGAAGACCGGACTGCCCCCTGCGCGGCGTGGATCGAGTTCGATGCGGCTAGCCATAGAGAAGGTCCTAATACCCTTGAGACCTATCTAAGTATATACCGCCGCGGCCGCTGCACTGACAGCTATTCGCCCCGGCTCTGAGCCAGAATGGCTGCCCGTGCGAGAATCTTGGCGCCAATGGCCAGTGCCTTTTCATCGACGCCCATGGTCGGCGTGTGCAGGGCCGAGCTGCCGACCTCCGGCGAGGAGCAGCCGAGCCGGAACATCGCCCCCGGCACGTGCTCCAGATATCCGGAGAAGTCTTCCGCCCCCATGCTGGGGCGCGGGATCTTGTCGAGGTTGGCTTCGCCAAGCACTTCCGTTCCGCATTGCCAGAGCAGATCGGAGCACTCAGGGTTGTTTTGCACCGAGAGCACGGTGCCGCCCGTTTCCACCGTGATCTGCGTGCCGGTCGTTTCCGCGATGCCGCGGCTGAGCTGGTGGATGCGGGCAATCGTTTGCTCGCGGACCACGCGATCGAGCGTGCGAAGCGTTCCGTGGAGCTCGACGTGCGAGGGGATGACGTTGCGATTCGCGCCAGCCACGATGTGCCCCACCGAGGCGACGACCGACTCCTGGCTATCCGCCCCGCGCGGCACCTGAATGAAGAACGCGTTCAACCACATCGCGGCCGCGGCCACGGGGTCGAGCGTTTCGTGCGGCCGCGCGGCGTGTCCTCCCTTGCCCACGATCTTCACGTCGATATCGTCGCAGCTCGCAGTGAACACGCCCCAGCGAACGCCGATGCGGCCGACCGCCCGCGTTGGATCGACGTGCGCGGCGAAGGCGGCCGAGACGCCTTCGACAGCGCCAGCGGCCACCATTTCGATCGCGCCCTGCCCCGTTTCCTCGGCCGGCTGATAGATCGCCCGCCAAGCCACCGGCGCCGGCAACACTCCCGCCGCTTCGAGCGCCTGCAAGCCGAGCACCGCGCCAAACACCGTGGCGGTGTGGGCGTCGTGGCCACAAGCATGCATCAGCCCGGGACGCTGGCTGCAGAAGGGAACTTGATTCTGCTCGTGAATTCGCAGGCAGTCGATGTCGGCCCGCAGGGCGACGCGAGGCCCGCTGGCCTTGCCGCCATCGGCGAGTACGCCGCGTCCGTCGGGACCGAGCCGCGGCTTCAGGCCTAGGTCGGTCAATTGCGCCGCGATGAACTTGCTGGTCTCGCGTTCCTCGCCGCTCGGCTCAGGGTTGGCGTGCAGATGCCGGCGCACCGCCACGATCTCACTGAACCGCGCATCGATCGCCGAGTCCAACACCTTGCGCCAATCGCTCGTGCCCATATCGCCTTGCGCTCGCTTAGAGAGGCTAACTCGACCCAATCTCTACGGCCTTTTTAGCCGCAACGATCCGTGTCCCCCCGGCGACTCGCCGGGGGCTAATTGCGCCGTTCCCGCCACATTAGCCCCCCGTCAATGACGGGGGGGAGTTCAACGCCAACTCCGCCGCGCGCGATCCCATGGGTTGCGCTCGCTTAGTCTTCAAAGTCCCTGGGATCGGCGTTGCGGCGGATGCTGTTGCTCAGCCACCAGCCCCACACCAGATAGTGAAAGGCCGCAAAGCCGAAGATGCCCGCGACCACGATCACGGGCCCCATGTAGCCGACGAGCGCGAGCAGCAGCACCACGGCCGCCGGCACGCCAAACAGCACCAGGAGCATGAGCGACAGAAAAGGCTTCGGCCGCTGGGGCGCCGCGGGAGACGGCATGGGTTGTGTCCTGTGCGCGCCCCGCAACGGGGCAATCGACGCGGGATCGGCTATCGCTGCTCCGGCAGCTCCACGAACTCAGGCTCGATCAGCTTCGGCAACACGCCCGCCCGATGTCCGCGGGCAAGCAACTCGCGCACTGCCTCGCGGCCGCGCGGGCCAAAGTCGAGCGTCCAATCGTTTACGTACATGCCCACGAACTTGTCAGCCTGGGCATTGTCGAGATCGCGGCCGTAACGCAGCGCGTGGTCGAGCGCTTCTTGCCGATGCTCGAGCCCATAGGCGATGCTCTCGTACAGCAGCCGCGTGACATCGGCGATTGCTTGCGAGCCTAGATCCTTGCGAATGCCGTTCGCGCCCAGCGGCAACGGCAGCCCCGTTTCCTTAAGCCACCACGCGCCCAGGTCGACCACGAGCGAGAGCCCCTGATCGGTGTAGGTGAGCTGGCCTTCGTGGATCAACAACCCGGCGTCAAGCCGCTGGCCCTGATATTCGCCCGCTTGAACCGCGTGCGGGATCTCGTCGAACGGCACCACCACATGCTTGAAGTCGCTGCCCAGACACAAGCGGAGCGCCAGGAACGCCGTCGTCAGGGTGCCGGGCACCGCGATCACGGCGGTCTTCAAGTCGTCGAGCGAGCGCGGCTCGCGCACCACGACCATCGGGCCGTAGCCGTCGCCCATGCTCGCGCCGCAGGGGCAGAGCAGGTACTTATCGGTCAGGTAAGCATACGCGTGCAAGCTGAGGGCAGTCAGCTCGAGTTCGCCGGCAAACGCCCGCCGATTGAGGGTCTCGATGTCGACCAGCTCGTGCTCGAACTGGTAGCCCCCGGTGTCGATCTTGTCGTTGGCCAGGGCGTGAAACATGAAGGCGTCGTCGGGGTCGGGGCTGTGCCCTACCCGAATCAACTGCCGAGTGGTCGTGGCGGTCATGCGATCTCGAATCTATCGTGGTCCAGAAAGGGCTCGTTGGCCGCCGTCATGATAGGGCTGGCCACGGGCGATGGTCAAACTCTCTCCGCTAACCGCATTGATCGCTGGCGGTTAACGAGATGGGCCCACGGAACACGAGATGGGCGGAACCGCGCGGGCGTTCCCCAGAGACTTGCGGGTTCGCCGCCGAGACGATCCTATTCCCCCCGGCGACTCGCCGGGGGCTAACGAGAGCGCATTGGCCCTTCGCTTAAGCCTGAAACGAGATGCCAGTCTCGGCGGCATCGGCTCCGGCGCCGCTCCACCCGCCCCAGTGGGGCGCGGCCGGCGCAACGGGCGCTGCCGCCGGAACTGAGGTCGGAGCCGGCAGCGGCTCTGCGGCGAACTGCTCGCAGACCATGCGCCAGGTCTCGCGCTCCGCAGCCAATACCCGGAGGGCATCGGCCAAGGGTTGCCCCCCGCGCTCGATGCTGCTCGCGACGAGCCGTTGAAAGGCGAACAGGTAGAGCATCGACATCTGCCGGCCCAACTCGTGGCCGCTCTGCCGCGCCACGTTCATGAGCTCCACCACAATCTCTTGGCTGCGCACCAGCGCCTCGCAGGCCTCTGCGCCGCGGTCTTCGTTCCATAGCGAGCGCGCTTGCAGACCAAACCGGATCGCCCCATCGATCAGCATCAGTTGCAGCTTCTGCGGCGGGGCCGTGAGCACTTGGTCGTTGAGATACTTTTCGCGGGCGGCGTTCATGATGCGGACTCAGTCTGCGTGGGGATCGCGAGAGCGCGACCAGTCTTAGGAATTGCGATCGATCGCCAGCGGCGAAATGGCCTGAATGGCGCCCGAGTTGTTCTGGATTTTTCCGATCGCCAGTTCCATGCGATAGAACTCGAGCAACATGCGCTCGCGCGAACGCTGCAGCCGCGAGTTCCAGGCATTGATCTGCTCGGTGTTGACCTCGATCTTCCGCGTCAAGGCCTGAGCGCGGGTCACGAGCATCGAGTTGCCTCGGCCAGCCATCGTCTCGATCATCGAGTCGATGCGGGACGCGGCGCCCACTTTCTCTTTCGTGAAGAACTCGGTCACCGCTTCAGGGTCTTCGCCAAACTTCTGCTGGAGCGCGGCCGCATCGAGCGAAAGCTTGCCCTCCGGGCTGATGCTAATGCCCAACTGCTCAAACGACTGGACGCGTCCCACGCCGACGAACCGCCGAGTGAACAACTGGGAGATCTCGGTATCGATCCGCATCGCCTCGTTCGAGCCGAACAGCACGCCGGTGGTATTGTCGGTTTCGTTGAAGAACGTGTATTCGGCCAGCTTGTCGCGGAGCGTGTTGTAGGCGTCCACAGTGGCCTGCACGCGGCTTACCAGGTCGGTGCTGGTCGTAGCCACGGTGACCTTGACGGCGGCGCCCGTAGCGCCGGTGATATCGAGCTTGACGCCTTCGAGCACGTCGTTGAAGGTGTTCGAGGTCGACGAGATCAGCGCGCCCCCAGCGCCCCCCGACGAGCCGACGAGCAACAGTGCGTCCTGTGCCTTGGTCGTCGTGTCGAAGTTGAGCTCGGTTTGCGAAGAATCGATCAACACGCGCCCCGCTGCGCCCGTCTTTTCGCTCACGAGCGCCAGCCGAAAAGGGGCCGCTCCGCTGCCGTCCTTCACCACGCTTGCGCGGAAGCCGGCGTTGAGCGCATTGATTTTGACCACCAGGCCATCGAGCGAAGTCGAATCGCCCAGCGCGACTTTGTATCCGTAAGAGCCGTTCAAGGCTTTGGCCGGATTCTTTTCGAACGTCACGTCGACGGCCGGACCGGTCAGCCGCAAATCGGCAGCGACATGATTCGTGCCGATCTCGACCGTTTTGATCGTTCCCGCTCCCCCGGCCGTATCCACCAGCAGCAGGCCGTCGCCGGTGTCGTTGATCTGTGCGTGGACGCCGATGCCCGCGGCGTTGATCTCGTGAATGACCTCGCCGACCGTGTCGATGGCCGGATTGGTCAGGTCGATGAGCGCGGCCTTGCCTGCGCTGTCGTAGAGAGTGAACTTGCCGGCCTGCACGCCTGCGCCGTTGTTGAGCGTGTCGAGCCGCGTCGCCTCGCTCACGGTTTGCAGGTGCAAATCGCCGCCGTCGACGCGATCGGTTTCAGCATCGACGGTCAGGCGGAGCTTGTCGGCCGTGTAGGTGGCGCCGTCGCCGTTGGCGACCACCAAGCGACCGGTTCCCAGGTTGCTCGTGTCGCTGAGCACGATTCCGCCGCCGGCGCCATTCACGCTCGCGCGAACTGCGAGCCCCGCGCCGTTGATCGCACCGATCACGTCTTCCAGCGTTCTCGCGGCCGACAGATCCACGTCGGCCTGTGCTCCGCTGCGATCGGTGATCGACAGCAGCCCGAGCTGCCCCAGCCCCTGGCCGCCGTTCAGGCTGGCGAGCGCCACCGTGCCGAGGCCCGAGTGCAACCGCCCCGAGGTGAACGAGCCGTCCTGCGCCGCGGCGAGCCCCAGGTCTTCCGCCAATTGCGATTCATTGAGGCTGCCAATCTTGAACTCGCCTGTGCCCGAGGTCAGATCAGTCAGCACGATTCGATCGCCGTCGGCGCTGATCTCGGCCTTGAGCTTTTCGGGCGCCGCGGCGTTGATGGTGCGCAGGAGTTCGCCGATGGTGGCCTCGTTCGACCCTGGCTCCGCGCCGCCGCCGCTGGTCTTGCCTGAGTCGGCCGTGCTGACAACGCCTGCCGCGCCGCCCGCAAGCGTGGCGGCATCGGCGATGTTGATCACCGGCATCGCGCCGCCTTGGAGAGTCGCATCGTCGGCGGTGTCGATAATGCCAATTCCGGAACTGCCGCTCGGCAGCTCAACGGAAAACTTCTTGCCGACCGTTTGATTGCGCCCCACGGCGGCCACCACGTCAGCGGCCGTCGTTTCGCCTGCCGAGATGCGCACGGTGAGCGTCTTGGACGCTTCGTCGTAGGCGACCGTTTCCTTGCCACGCGAGACGCTCGGCGTGTCGACGAACTTGATCTGCACGCCGTCGAGCGCGGCGCCGGGTTGCCGGGCGGTGATTTTCAAGCGGCCGTCGAAGCCGTCTCCAGCGTCGGTCGTCGCCGAGGCGAACTTGGGCGTGACCAATTCGGCCGATAGCTTGGCCGAGGCGTCGAGATTGCGATTGAACGCCGCCAGCACCTGGTCGGCCGTGGTCTGTCCGGCGCGGATCGAGAAGGTCAGCGTCTTGTTGGCTAAATCGAGCGTGGCCTTTTCCGTGCCGGTCGCCAGGCTAGGATCGTCGACGAAGGAGATCTTGAGTCCGTCGAGTTCCGGTCCGGCGGTCTTGGCCGTGAACTTGATTTCGCCGCCGGTCGTGGTGGTCGTGGCTGAAGAGAACCGCACGTTGGTCGGCTCGGCGCTGAACAACTTGCTGATCTTCGCATCGCGCGCTAGCGCCGCGGCGACATCGTCCGCCGTGGTGCGACCCTCGGCAATGTAGAAGACGAGTTCCCTGTCTTCCCCCTCGCCGGAAAAAGTCACCGTTTCCTGACCCCGCGCCATCTTGGCGTCGGCGATGAACTTGACCTGCACGTCATCGTAGTCGCCGCCCGCCTTGAGCGCCTTGATCGTCAGCGCGGCGGATGGATCGACCGTCGACACGGTCGCCGTGGCCTTGCCTTCGTCTCCCTCGCGGGTATGAAAGTCGATCTGCACCGGCTCGCTGCCGTCGCGGAGCGATACCTGTAGGTCGGCGAGCGCGCCGTCGAAGCGGATGCCGCGGCCGTCGTTGAGCTGCGCAAGCGCGAGGCCGTTGTACAGGCGGAAGACATCGCGACCGGTAAAGCTCGAGTCGGCCGCGTTGACCTGACTGAGGCCTAGATCGGCCGCCGTGCGGCCGCCGCTCACTTCTTGCACCTTGAGGTTCGACGTGGTGTCGCCGCTGGTGTCGAACAGCCGCAGCGAATCGCCCTGCAGCTCGGCTTCGACCTGAATGTCGCTGTTGGCGTTGATCGCATCGACGACGTCGTTCATCGTGCGGGCAAAACGCAGGTCGATCTGCGCCGACGTGCCGGTGCGGTCGGTGATGCGAATCTGCCCACGTTGCACGCCTGCGCCGCCGTTGAGCTGATCGAGCGTCACCGTGTCGTTCACGGCGCGGCCGAAGCGAAATGTGATGTCGCCCGTGCCGAGCGAAGCCGCGCGATCGGCAATGCCGCCGCTGAGCAACTGCTGGGCTTGCGCCTGCCGGAGCGGCGTGTACTCGAACACGCCCGTTTGCGGCTTGCCGGTGACCGTGGCGGCGAGCAGGGCGTCGGCGGAGCTGGTGACCTTCTTGGCCTGGAACAGGTCGGGCGTGATCAGCTTCTTGACGTTGAGCTGAACGCCCAAGAGCCGAGCCGTGAGGTCGGTGACGGCAACCTGCTGCTTGTTCAGACCGTCGTTGCGCGTCTTGATGAGATCGCGCCGCTGCCCTTCGATCGCGACCAGCTTATCGACGGTGCCGGCAATGTCGAGGCCGGTGATTAGCCCGACGGAAGAGTTGATACGACCCATGACCTGCCGCCGCCTTGCCTGCTCGCGCGTGGCGTTTACGGCGATCCACCGAGACCGCCTCCTCGTCTGTTATCGGCAAGCCAAAGGCCTAGGACAGAGACCTTGCGGAGAATTCCGGTTGTACCGGCTGCGGCGATTGAACGGTCAAACCCGAACCGCGGAGCACAATGCTCTGACGACACAGGCTGGAAGCCTGTGCCACGAGGAAATGTGCGAAGTCATCGTGGGACAGGATTCCAGGTCGTGGGACAGGCTTCTAGCCTGTCATGAGTGCCGGACCACGCACGGTCTACGCTGTCCCTATTCCACGATCAGCGCATGATGCACAAGCGTCTGCAGAGTCCCGTCGAGGATCCGGTGCAGCGTTTTGTCGTCGATCGTGGCGACCCGCTGGTCCTTGTGCTTCACCTCGAGCTCGCCGGTCGTCATCGCCTGCTTGATCGAATGCACGAGTACGTCGCGGTCGTTGGTGCCGTCGAGGCGGGAGATCACATGACGTGAAAACCCTTCGAGCGCCACAGGCTCGTGCCGCAGGTTGGTCACGCGGCCGCTGACGGTGGCCTGCAATCGCGCTAGCGGGCTGGAGATCGGCTTCTCGCTCACGCGATTGGCGAACTTCGGAGGCGAGAGCCAAGCCTGCAAGAGGCCGCCGGCGAAGATCGTGGTCATGTCGTTCGACATGTCGCGCATGAGCGACTCGCGCTGCTCCGCGGTCAGCTCGGGGCCGCCGGTCAACTTGTAGGCGTTGTCGAAGAGCTCCTCGAACGACACGCTGCGCGGAAACGCGTTGTTCAAATGCACGAGCGCCGCCTTACTGACCGGCAGCTTCACGGTCGCCGTGCCTCGCGCGCTCTTAAACTCAGCCGGCGCCTGCTTGTCGAGCTGCGGCTCGCCAACCTCGAGCTTCGCGGTCACCGCCAAGTGGAACGAGCGAATGCGGGTGACGGGAATGTTCCGCGTGAGTTGAACTTCCTTGTGGATCAGCAGCGTGCGGCGAAACATGCGGTTCCGCAGGAAATCCATGTACTGCTCCTGACGCAGCATGGGCACCGCCTGCAAGATTTCGAACGTCTCGGCCTTGAAGTTGCGCGCGAGCATGCTGGGGAACTCGGCCTCACCCAGATACTGCAACTCGTGCTTGCCGGCGCGGTCTACGAACTCGTGGAAGTAGCAGGGCTCGTTGTTCTCTTCCAGGTGCTCGTGAAACAAGTAGGTGTCGCTGTGCTTGCGCACGATGGCCGCTTCGTCGGCCAGCACCTTGCCGTAGGCCTCGGTGCCGGTCGCGGCCGACTTGATCAAGAAATCGAGCAGCGACCGCGCCTGGCGAATCTTGGTCGCGGGGTCTTCGAACTGGGCCACGTGGTAGCGCATCATGTCGCGCACCACGCCCCGCATGTGCCAGCCGGGATAGGTGTTGTAGCTCACATAGGCGATTCCGTTGGGAGTGAGGTTGCGCTTCGAGATCTCGAGGATCTTGTCTTGCACCTCGCGCGGCACCCAACTGTAGACGCCGTGGCAGATGATGTAGTCGAACAGGCCGTCGTTGGGGCCGATATCGGTAATGCTCGCGTGACGTAGCTCGATGTTCTTGAGCGCCAGCGCGTCGATCGACTTCTTGCCGTCATCCACCTGCCGAGCTGAGAGGTCGACTCCCAAGAACTGCGCGCCCGGCAAGTTCTGAGCCATGGGGACCAAGTTGCCGCCCGAAGCGCAGCCCAACTCGAGCACGCGGCAGCCTTCGACCGCCGGCGGCGTCATTCCAAACAACACGCCGATCGTGGCCAAATGGCTGGGATGCGTGTGCGGAAAGGGATCGCTGTTGTACGGAACCAGGTCGTAGGTGGCGTGCGTGACGGGGGCGGCGGTGGCCATGGGCGGCGCTCGGTGACGACTGGGATCGGGAAACGAAAAATCTGCAGACGAGCAGCGTGGAAACGGCGCAGGCCCTTAGCCTAGAGCACAGACCGCCAGCGTTCCAAGCCCCTGGCGCAACCAGCTCTAACAATTGCGCAGAGATTTCCGCCGTTCGGTAAGACATCGGCCGCGAGCCGCCGGAGCATCCAACGAATCGGACGTAGCGGGACCAAGAAGATGTTTTCTTCGGCGTAAGCTGGGCGGACTAGGCGCAAATGAAAAGGCCGGGAGCGAGTTTCGAAACTCGCTGCCGGCCTTCATTACGTTACCGCCGGCGTGGCCGGTTCGGCTCTTTATTGAAACCCGCCGTTGATTCCGGCCTGCACGCCTGGGGGCGCCACTTCCAGAGGCAAGTCGGCCGGAATGGCCGCACCGTACAGATCGACACCTTTCTCCCGCGTCGAAACGAGCAGGCCGTAGTCCCGCACGATGAAGCAGAGATCGGGGTACAGGTCGGTCATGAGAAGCAGCATTTCCTTCAGCGTGATCCCGCCTACGCTCATGACAATGGGGCGGTCTGGATCAACGCCGGGCCCAATTTGGATCAAGATGTTGTGCTGCTGCTTGAGGATCGTAACGACATCAACAAGCGGCGAGTCGGTCACCTCGAGCGTGGTGGGCTTCTCGAGTTCGTCACGCAGATGCTCCTGCCGCTCGGGAATGGGCGGGCGGCCGAAGGCGGGGGCAGTCATCGCCATGCCGCCGCCTCCCATCATGCCGGGCCCGCCTCCCATGGCGCCTCCCATCATGCCGGCCCTGCCGAGACCGCCGCCCATTCCGCCGGCCCCTGAGCCAAGGGCTGCACCGCCGCTTCCGCGTCCGCCGAAGCTCCGCAGCGTTTGCGCCAACGATCCCTCGCCGGCGTTCTTCGTCGTCGCCGCTGCCGTGCCCGTTCCGGCATCGCCGCCACCCATCGGCGCCGCGCCGTGGTTGGTCTTGAGGATGCCGACGTCGGCCAGGTCGACCTTGCCGTCGCTGTTGGCGTCTCCCATCAGGCCCGGTCCCGCACCGCCTGCGACCATTCCCATGCCGGCGCCTTCGGCCCCGCCCGCTGTCGCCGCGAAGCCCGTGCCGCCCCCGAGGGCCATTCCTAGGAACTGCTGCGGCGCGCTGCTAACCCCTCCCGGCTCGATGCCGATGAGCAGCAGCAACTGTGCATCGGTGTTGCTCACCGCCTGCTGTTGCTCGAGTTCCTTCTGGCGATGGTCGAGCTTGGCCGACAGCAAGGCGTCTTCAGCCTGCTGCACGAATTCCACACCCAAGTTTCCTTGTTGCGCGAGATTCTTGGCGCGGTCGTAGTCTCTCACCGCCGCTTGCAGCTTGGCCTTGGCCTGCTCCGCTTGAAACTCGCTCAATTGCTTCAGCGAGTCGCGCTTCCGCATAAGCTGCGTGATTTCGGCCACGATCTTCAATCGCGTCTGGTTATAGGAGGCGCGGGCCTCGTCGACCTTGGCGCGAGCAAGCTGCACCTCGGGGTTCATACGCAGCGCGTGGGAGATCGCTTCGTCGACGGACTGTGGAATCACCACGCCGATCACGCCCGCCGAACTGCCGCCCCCCATCCCGCCGGCTCCCATTCCGCCCGCCATGACGGAGATCGAACCTGCAGAGCCGGTGCCGGCGGCTCCTTCGAGACCTCCCTGGACCCCGGCTCCAGCGACGGCGGTCGTGCCCGCTTCGGCGACCGGCGCTGAATCAGCGCTCAGTCCACCACCGCCGCTCGGCACTTCCCCCGTCGGGGCTGCCGCGCTGCCTTCTTTCGCTGCCTCCGCTTGGGCAGGCGCCGTAACTTCTTCGGCCCTCACGCCACACGGCAACGCGAGCAACGCCGCGGCCGGGAGCAGCCTCTTCCAAGTCCTCTTCATCGCGTTTCCTCCAGAAAGATGCAGTTGGTCCGCACAGCGGACCCTACGTAGGGTCCGCTCTCGCGGACCAATTGACGTGAACACTTAACTCACGCTTCCGGCGGCGCGGGGCGCGCTTGCACTACCCGCGCGTTCTTGAGCTCCGCCAGCAGCCAACTGTCGTCCGGCTCGAAAGGGCGCCGCTGGTTGGGCGGGTCGAGTTCGAGTACCTGCCGATAGCAGTGCAGCGCCGCCGCCACGTCTTCGTAGTCGTACAAGTAGCGATCGCCTGCCAACCGCAGCAGACGGATCTGTTCGTCGCGCGGAGCGCCGGCCACGCGGGCTCGCAACTCTTCGGGCGAGAGCCGGCGCTCGTCGACTCGCGGGGGTGACGCAGGGGGCGAAGCCGCCAGCGTGGGGGCGGCCGGCTTCGGCTGTTCAGCAGGAGGCGCTGGCGATTCGGTTGGCGGCGCCTCGTTGGTCGGCGCGACGGCCACGTCGACCGCGCTCGGCTGCGGCGCAGCGAGTTGCCGTCCTAGCGCCAACACCGTGATCACGCCGGCGGCGTAGGCCAGGGCGAACTGCCCCGCCCGCGCCCAACGCCGCCGTCGCGATCGCCGCCGCACCAACCGCCCCGTTTCCTTTGCCAAGGCATTGCGAAACTCGTCCCGCGCCGTCGGCAGACGAAAGTCGTCGGGGCTCAGCCCGCGTCCCCAGGGCGGCAATTCGTTGTCGAAATCCGAGAAGTTGTCGGTTGTCATTGTTCATCCTCCCCACTCAGCCGGACCACGGCTTGCCGAAAGGCGGCCTTGGCCCGCATTAAGAGCGAATCGATCGCCCGCGGCGTTTGGCCGCGCCGGTCGGCAATCTCCGCCAGCGAAAGCTGGTCGGCGTATTTATCCGTGAGCACTTCGCGGTAATGTCCTGGCAGGCCGCTGAGCGCGATCCCCACCAATTCACTGGTATCCAGCGTCGCGGTGTCCGCCGGCCGAGTGTCGGCTGCCTCTTCGGCCGCCGCGCCCTCAGCCAGCAGGCGCTGCCGTTGTCGCCGTTGATTGCGCAGCACGTTGTCGGCGATGCCGCGCAGCCAGGCGCGGAAGGGTCCCCGCGTTGGCTCGAACTCCGCGATCCGCCGCACCGCCACCAGCCAACATTCCTGCACCGCGTCTTCGGTCCAGGCATGATCTCGTCCGGTGCGGAAAAACAGGTAGCCATACACGCCGTCAAAGGCCTCGTCGTAGAGCACGCGCCAGGCGCGCTCGTCCCCACGCAACACCGCGTCGCGCAAGGCCGCTTCGGAAAGATTGAAGTCCGCCTCTTCCATCCGTTCCGCCTGAGTTCCCCTGGGCGTTGCCCGCCTCTGTTACTCCAAAATTGTCTGCAGCCTGCGTTTTCCTTCGCAACTGGCGGATTATTTTTTTGCCGATCGCGGTCGAAAGAGCGGAAGTCTTGGCGGTACAGCGGATTCGGGCCATTGCATCCTGCGGCGGATCATGAACAAAATGAGTAGGCCGCTAGGCGTCGGGGCTGGTTTGCTCGATGTCGCGGCCGAGTTCCCACGCCTTGCCATCCGTGCCCCCGCCCCATGCCGCCCACTCCTCCCACCGATCGAGAGCTGATGCGGCTGGTGACGCGGGGGGAGCAAGCTGCCTTCGAGGAACTCGCGCGGCGCTACCGCGGGGCCCTGCTTAAAGTGGCCGAGAGCAAGCTTGGGCGAGGGAGCTGGGCCGAAGACGCGGTGCAGGAAGCATTGCTGGCGGCGTATCGGTTCAGCCACACCTATGACGAGACGTACGAGTTTCGCACCTGGCTGTGGACGATCTTGCTGAACCAGTGCAAAGCGCAGCAACAGCGGCTGGGCCGGCGCGCCCAATTCGAGGTGCAGCCCTGCCTAGACGATGACTCCGCTGGCCAGGTCGACGCCCTCTGCGAACAGCCGGGGCCGCTGGCCCAATTGCTGGTGCGGGAGCGCCGCGAACGGCTCGACGCGCTACTATCCCATCTGAGCGCTGCCCAAGCAGACGCTTTGCGTTTGCGGTTCTTCGGCGGCCTCAAGTTCGAAGAGATCGCGGCGACCATGGGCTGCAGCCTTTCGACGGCCAAGAACCGCGTGCGGTGGGGGCTGTTGCGATTGTCGTCGCTGCTGGCAGGAGACGAGCCGGCCAGCACAGTGGAAGAAACAGCGGCCGAGGCAGAACGAACTACATCGAATGAGCGAGGGCCGAGCCGTGGACTGTGACGGCGTATTCGACATTCTGACCCGCGGACCCTTTCCCTCCGGCGATCCGACCGATGAGCCGGTGGAAACCCACTTGGCCACCTGCCAGGACTGCCAGCGATTGGCCGAAGCGCTGCGCCCTGCCGTGCATTTGTTCCAAGAATCGATCGGGCCCGAACTCGGCCGCGATCTGCCAGGCTACTGGGGCGAGAACTGCTTCGACGACGTGCGTCATGAGCCAGCCTGGAACAGCGCCGTGCAAACGGCCACGGCGACTTGGCGCCGGGCAACGGCCCGGCTGCGTGGGCGCTTCGTGTCGCCGGGCTGGCCGCTGCTGGCGGCAGCGCTCGCAGGGGTCGCCTTGGCCGTAGGACTGCGCGACGAAGGACATCATGGCGCCGATCGCGCGGCGATTTCCGCCGGCGCCGCCCCCTCGGCAATGGCCTCGGCCACGCTCACCCATCCGATCACCGAGTGCTCGCGGCGCCTGCTCGAGGCCTTTGGCGCCGACGCGCCGCCCCAGCGGCTGGCAATGGCCGAAAGCGCTTGCTGCTCCGATTGCCATTCGCCGAAAGCGAGCGAAGCGCTGGGGCTGCACAAGAAGGTCGCGTCGCTCGTGGCGCAGAACTGTGGGCAGTGTCATAACTAACGCATGAGCGAAACGTCTCTCGCGGACATCGAGCGCACCTTTGCCGCTCAAGGCGTGGCGCCGGGGCTGGCCGCCGTGGAACGGCAGTTGATCGCGGCCGGCCAGTGGCACGAGCTGTTTGATCTGCGGCTGATGCAGGCCCGCTACGACCTGGGCCTGCCTGTGCTCTCGGCGGCGTCGCTCGACGATCTGCCGAGCGAGCAGCGCGATCCGCTCGAAGCGCGCTATCTGTCGGCCTGCCGCGAAGTGGGAGAGCGGCTGCTGGCCGAACGCCGCTGGCGCGACGCCTGGGTCTACCTGCGGCCGCTGGGAGAGCCACGGCTGATGGCCGAGGCCGTGGCCGATCTAGTACCGCAGGACGACGAGGTGGGTGAGCTCGTCGAGGTCTGCCTGCACGAGGGGGTCGATCCGGTCCGCGGCTACGGCTGGGTGCTCGATCACTATGGCACCTGCAACGCGATCAGCGTGTTCGAGTCCGACGTGCGCGCACGCAGCCGGGCCGTGCAGCAGCAGGCCGCGGCCCTGCTCGTTCGCAAGGTGCATGGCGAGTTGCTCGAGCGCGTGCGGGGAGACATCGAACGCCGTGAAGGCGCTGCGCCGCCGGCGGGTCCGCTCCACGAGCTGATCGTCGAGCGGCCGCAGTTGTTCGCCGAGCAGAACTATCATCTCGACACGACCCACCTGGCGGCGACCGTGCGCTGCGCGCGGTTGATTGAAGATCGGGACGTGTTGAGGTTGGCGCTCGCACTGACCGAATACGGCGCGCGGCTCGACCCCCAGTATCACTTTCAGGGAGAAGAGCCCTTCGCCGACATCTACGCCTCGCATCGGCTGTTCTTCGCGGCGCAATTGGGCGAAAGCGTTGAGGAGGCGCTCGAGTATTTTCGCGTCCGAGCGGAAGAGCTGCCGCTCGACGATCACGGCCCGTTGCCGCTCGAGGCCTACATCGCGCTGCTCGACCGCGTTAGCCGCACCAGCGCTGCGGCGGCGCTCGCGGCGGATCGCTTGCCGCCGGGCCTGCGCACGACGGGCCTCGTGCCTACGCTCTGGGAGCTATCGCGCAAGTGCGGCGATTATGGGCCGCTGATCGAATCGTCGCGTCGGCGTGGCGAGGCGCTCGGCTTGGCCGCTGCTCTCACGGCCCAGCTTCAGGACTCGAGCAAGTCTTAGCTCGCTCGCATCGCGAAAGGACAGCGCATGGCGGCACAACGGATCGTGGTGGTGGGCGCCGGCTTCGCAGGCCTGTGGAGCGCGCTGGGCGCTGCTCGCAAGCTCGATGAACTAGGCGTGCCGGCCCAGGAGGTGGAGATCCTCGTCGTCAATCGCGACTCGTTCCACGGTCTCCGCGTCCGCAATTATGAAGCCGACCTCGGCCCGACGCGCGTGCCGCTGGCCGATCTGCTCGAGCCGGTTGGCGTAAAGCTGCTGCTCGGCGAGGCGACCGGGATCGACCTTCCCCAGCGGCAACTGCAGGTGCAAACGTCGGCGGGGGTACAAACCGTTGGCTGGGATCGCTTGGTGCTGGCCACGGGCGGGCCACTCCTGCGGCCGAACGTGCCGGGTTTGGCCGAACAGGCCTTCGACATCGACACCTATGCGGGCGCAGAGCGGTTACAGCAACACTTAGCCGGCCTGGCCGCTCGGTCGGGCGCGGGACGCGGAACCGTGCTCGTCGTGGGCGGCGGGCTCGTAGGCATCGAGATCGCTTGCGAGCTGCCGGAGCGGCTTCAGGCGGCCGGGGTTCCAGCCGACGAAGCGCGGGTGATCCTTGCTGACCGCTCCGATCACATCGGCTCAACCATGGGGCCGCATGCCATTCCGGTCATCGCCGAGGCTCTGCAATCTCTAGGCGTACAAACGCGCACCGGCGTCTCGATCGCCGCGATCGATAGGAGCGGCGCGACCTTGGCTTCGGGAGAGCGAATCGAGGCCGCCACGGTCGTCTGGTGCGCCGGCATGCGCGCCAGTCCGCTGGCCGCAGAACTGCCGGGGGAACACGATCGCTTCGGCCGCCTCGTGGTCGACAAGACGCTCCGCGCGCCGGCAGCGCCCGGCGTGTTTGCGGCGGGAGATGTCGCGGCGCTCGACATCGACCAGGGGCAATGCTCCGTGATGTCGTGTCAACACGGCCGGCCCATGGGGCGGTTTGCGGGGCACAACGCGGTCTGCGACCTGCTGGAGCTGCCGCTCTTGCCGCTGGCGATCGACTGGTACGTCACCGTGCTCGATCTGGGCCCCTGGGGCGCATTGTACACCGAAGGCTGGGACCGCCGCGTGGTGACCGTGGGGCCCGAGGCCAAGCGGACCAAGCGCATCATCAACGGCCAGCGCATCGTTCCGCCGCTGAATCGAGACCGACAAGCCCTGCTCGCCGCCGCGGCGCCCGTCGTGCAGAGCCCGCCGGAAGCCTATCTGCGGCATACTCGCGATTGAGCGCGGCACCCCGCTCGCGCAGATTTCTCCGCAAAGGCAGCCGAGTTTTGCGAACTTGCCCCCCGGAGCGTGGGCATTTTCCAAAAAAGCCGCGGCGATCGACAGCGATCTCAGACCGATTCGGGTAACATGCAATTTGCGTCGCAGGCGGACCGCAAGCGTGGGGAGTGTCTGAACATGAATCGCCGCGGATTTACGTTGGTCGAGTTGCTGGTCGTCGTGGCGATCATCGGCGTGCTAATTGCCCTGCTCCTGCCCGCCGTGCAGGCCGCCCGCGAATCGGCGCGGCGGATGCAATGCCAGAACCATCTGAAGCAACTGGCGCTCGGCTCGATCACGTTCCACGAAACCAACAAACGCTTTCCGCCCGGCGGCTGGGGCTTTCGCTGGCCCGGGTTCCCCAACGAAGGGAACGGCGTCGGTCAACCAGGCGGCTGGATCTACAACGTGCTGCCCTACATCGAACAGCGGGCCCTGCACGACCTGGGCACGCGCGATAGCCAGGCGGCGCAGAAGGCCAGCAGCGCCCAGCGCGTCGCCACGCCGCTGGCGGTGCTGCATTGCCCCACGCGCCGCACGGCCAAGCTGTATCGCATGCTGCCTGACGCCGACCGCGCGCCGCGGGGCACGGACCCCGTGACGCTCGTGGCGCGCAACGACTATGTGATGAACGCCGGCGACAAGCTGATGAACCACGGCGCGGGCCCGGAAACGATCGAGCAGGGCAAGAACGGCAGCTACAAGTTTCCGGAATTGAACGCCAGCACCGGCATCTGCTACTTACGCAGCGAGGTCAACATGGCGGCCGTGAAGGATGGCTCGAGCCACACCTACCTCGTGGCGGAAAAGTATCTGAACCCCGACGCCTATGAGAACGGCGCAGACCCAGGCGACAACGAGAACGCCTACACGGGCGACGACCTCGACATGCTGCGCTGGGCGCAGCCCAACCAACCGCCGCGCCGCGATCGACCGGGCGAGACGAGCGGCACGCAATTCGGCAGCGCCCATGCTTCCGCGTGGCAAGCGGCCATGTGCGACGGCTCGGTCCACGCCCTCAGCTACACGATCGATCCGGCCGTCCATCGCCGCCTGTCCAACCGGCGCGATGGGCAGAAAATCGACGACAAGGACTGGCACTAGCGGCAGCCTGTTCGGCAAATGTCGCGCGTGAATCAGTCCGCCATGTGAGACGCAGCGAGTCGGAGAACGTCAGCCGGAGCGTCGGCCGCGCACCACGAAAAGAAGGGCTAGCACTCCGATGAGC
>JAESFN010000748.1_pt1 | contig 22525 bp, 21 predicted proteins | sample 9269411 | NCBI WGS metagenome assembly JAESFN01 (sample SAMN14505399, study PRJNA617100) | algae metagenome | isolation source: Iphinoe sp. HA4291-MV1 and co-occurring heterotrophs from trail next to... | place: USA: Maunawili Falls, Hawaii | collected 2009-07-25
GGCTACGGCTCCGCCCCGGCCGACAGCGGCTGGACCGGCTACTGGGGCAAGCAGGGCCCCGAGCTGCTCGCCCACCGCCTGGCCTCGTTCGGGGCGGAGCAGCGGATGGTGCTCGGTGCGACCACGTTCCGGCAGTTCGTGGAGCTGCTGGCCTCCGGCGTCGAGGAGTCGGTACGCGATCCGTGGGTGACTCGGATGCGCGAGCTGCCGGCCACGGTGGTGTCGTCCACCCTGGACGGACCGCTGGACTGGCCGGACGCGACCGTGGCCCGCGGCGACGCCGTCGACATCGTGGCCCGGCTCAAGGCGGAGTCGCCGGTGCCGCTGCGCTCGCACGGCAGCCTGTCGCTGAACTGGGCGCTGATGGCCGCCGGCCTGGTGGACCGCCTCCAGGTGACCGTCTTCCCGGTGATCACCGGGAAGACCGGGACCGACCCGGTGCTCGGCGGCGCGGCCGACTTCGATCTCGAGCTGCTGGAGCACCGGACGCTCGACGGGAACATCCAGGAGCTGGTCTACCGGCCCACCCTGCACGTGACCCGGCCGAGCTGACGATCACCCCGTCCGTGGGTTGCGCAGCAGTGCAACCGTGGCGGAGTATTGTCGCAGCCTGAGTTACCGTCGGTAGGTATGGGAGGCGAGCGGCGATGACAGAGACGTCAATCCCGGAGGCGTCCGGCCCGGTGCGCGGCGGCCGATCGGTCAACGGGCAGTCCCGCGAGCAGATCGCCGAGCGGCTGCTGCGGTCGTCCGCGCAGCGGTCCTACGACCCGGTGGTGGACATCGACTGGGCCGCCCCGCTGCCGCCGGACAAGCACTACCTACCGGCGCACCGGGTGTCGCTGTACGGCACCGAGCTGTGGGACCGGCTGAGCCCCGAGCAGCGCCGTGAACTGGCCAAACACGAGATCATCAGCATCACCAGCTACGGCATCTACGCCGAGGTGGCGCTGATGCACCTGCTGCTGAAGGTGGTCACGCACGGCGACCCGACCTCCCGGCACGCCCAGTACGCGCTGACCGAGGTGGCCGACGAGTGCCGGCACTCCACGATGTTCGGCCGGGGCATCGAGAAGTCCGGGGTGGGTCCGTACCGGGCGCCGGTCTGGTTCCGGTTCGCCCTGGACCTGACCCTGCTGCTGCCCATCGGTCCGGCCACCTGGGGCGGAACGCTCCTGGTGGAGGAGGTGCTCGACCGGCTGCAGCGGGAGACCCTGGCCGACGAGGACATCCAGCCGCACATCCGGATGATCAACCGCATCCACGTGCTGGAGGAGGCGCGGCACATCGGCTACGCCCGGGCCGAGCTGGCCCGGATCGTGCCCAGGGTCGGCCGGATCGAGCTGGCGATCAACCGGGTCGCGCTGGCCGCCGCCGCGCCGCTGCTGGTCCGGCTGATGATCAGCCCGGACGTGTACCGGGCGGTCGGGCTGGACCCGAAGGAGGCCCGGCGGGTCGCCCGGAACAACCCGGCGTACCGGGAGAGCCTCGCCTGGATGGGGGAGCGCCTGGTGACCTTCCTGACCGAGACCGGCATGATCAAGGGCCGACTGACCACCGCGCTGTGGCGCCGCTCCGGCCTGCTCGCGGACAACAGCAAGGAGGTAGCGGCGTGAAGGACTTCCACGACAAGGTCGCGGTGATCACCGGGGCCGGGTCCGGGATCGGCCGCGCGCTGGCCGTCGAACTGGCCGGGCGGGGTGCGCGGCTGGCCGTGTCCGACGTCAACTCGGTGGCCGTCGCGGACACCGCCGCCAGCTGCGAGAAGCTCGGCGTGCAGGCCAAGGGGTACGTGCTCGACGTGGCCGACCGGGATGCGGTGCACGCGCACGCCGACCAGGTGGTGGCCGACTTCGGCGGGGCGAACCTCGTGGTCAACAACGCCGGGGTGGCGCTGATGGCCAACGTCGAGGACATGAGCTACGACGACCTGGACTGGATCGTCGGGATCAACTTCTGGGGCGTGGTGCACGGCACCAAGGCGTTCCTGCCGCACCTGATCGCCTCCGGCGACGGGCACCTGGTCAACGTGTCCAGCGTGTTCGGCCTGGTCGGGGTGCCCACCCAGAGCGCCTACAACGCCACCAAGTTCGCGGTGCGCGGGTTCACCGAGGCGCTGCGCCAGGAGATGCGGCTGGAGCGGCGCCCGGTCGGGGTCAGCTGCGTGCACCCGGGTGGCATCAAGACCAACATCGCCCGGGACTCCCGGGGCGGCGGCAACCGCACCGCCGACGACAAGGCCCGCGACTTCGCCAAGGCGGCCCGCACGACCCCGGAGGACGCGGCGAAGACCATCCTCAAGGGCGTGCAGCGCAACCACGCCCGGATCCTGATCGGCGCCGACGCGCACGTGATCGACGCCGCGCCCCGGCTGCTCGGCTCGGGCTACCAGACCCTCAACGTGGCCGGCGCGCGGCTGGCCAAGCGCTTCGGCATCGACCTCTGACATGTCGGACGACCACTCCGCTGACCACGACGACCCCGGCTACACCGGGCCGGCCACGCTCCTCCTCGACGGGACCGCCGTCGAGGTGGAGGTGGACCTGCGCGGGTCCTTCCAGCCGATCGACGGCCGCTTCCACTGGTACGGCCGGGTGGCGGCGGACCCCGAGCTGACCCGGCTGGTGCGCGGCAACCGCGCGTCGGCCACGCTGCGCGCCCCGGGCGGCGAGCGGCCCTGCGAGCTGTCCGAGCCGGACATGTGGGACCGCTTCCGGATCACCGGCGAGGGCCGGCCGCCGTTCCCGTCCGGGCTGGAGCTTCCCGAGCATCCGGACGGCGAACTGTAACGATCAGACCGCGAAACCGTTGGTATCACTGTGGTCACCCCGACGCTCCGGACAAAGCGCGTTGATTCGCGCTCGCGGCCTGGTATCAACACACCATGAGCCGGTTCGGGGTCAAGTGGGCGGCGGCGGGCGTCGCGCTCGCGGTCACCATGACGGCGTGCGCCTCATCGCCGGCCGTCCCCCCACCCCCGGACTCGTCGGTCACCGCCCCCGCCTCGGTGCCCAGCACCCGCACCGTGACCCTGGGCAGCGGACCGGCCGCCCGCAAGGCCATCGTGCACCGGCCCGGTGGCCAGCGCGGCCCGATGCCGCTGGTGGTCGTGATGCACGGCGCCTTCGGCACCCCGGAGCAGACCCGCGCGGTGACCGGCTGGGACGCCCTGGCCGACCGCGAGGGGTTCGTCGTGGCCTACCCGGCCGGCGCCGGCCGCACCTGGAACGCCGGGCGCTGCTGCGGGCTGGCCTACGCGCACAAGGTCGACGACGTCGACTACCTGCACCGCCTGGTGAACGAGCTGGTCGAGTCCGACCAGGTCGACCGGCGGCGGGTGTACGCGGTGGGCATGTCGAACGGTGCGATGATGGCCTACGCCTGGGCCTGCGCCCGGCCCGACGACCTGGCCGGCATCGGTCCGGTGGCCGGCGCCCGGGTGGCCGAGTGCCCGGTCCCGCCGACGGTCAACGTGGTCGCCATCCACGGCACCGCCGACCACAACGTGCCGATCCGCGGCGGCGTCGGCCCGCGCAGCGTCACCCGCTTCGCCTACCCCACGCTGTCCGCCTCGATCGCCCCGTTCCTCACCGGCGACCGCTGCACCCCGGCGCCCAAGCGGCACGACCGGGCCCCGCTGCACATCAGCACGTTCAACTGCATGGCCGGGGCCGGGGTCACCGTCGCGGTGGTCGACGGCATGGGCCACGAATGGCCGGGCGCGAAGTCGGCCGATCCGGTCCGCCGGGTCATCCAGCAGAAGGCCGGCCCGCCGCCGCTGGACGCCACCACGTTCCTCTGGTCGCACCTCCGCACGACGTCCACGATCAGCTGACCCCGGGCCGGATTGCTCCGGGCGCGGGTTACCCGCGGGTCACCGGCGCGGATCGCTCGTGTCGGGTTCCGTTGGGCGGCCGGAACGGCAATGATCGGGGCATGAGTGCAGAACGTGGATTAAATTCGGCGGCCCCGGACGGCGACCCCGCCGGGCTTCCGCTGGCCGGTATGCGGGTGATCGAGGTGTCGTCGTTCGTCGCGGCCCCGCTGGGCGGGATGACCCTGGCCCAGCTGGGGGCCGAGGTCGTCCGGGTCGACCCGATCGGCGGCGCGGCGGACGTCCACCGCTGGCCGCTGGCCGAGTCGGGCACCAGCCTCTACTGGGCGGGGCTGAACAAGGGCAAGAAGTCGGTCACCGTCGACTTCCGGTCGGCCGAGGGCCAGAACCTGGTCACCCGGCTGGTCGCCGACTCCGGCCCGGACGGCGGGATCGTGCTCACCAACGCCGTCGGCCGGGGCTGGCTGGAGTACGAGCAGCTCCGCGAGCACCGCCCGGACCTGGTGCACGTGCAGATCGGCGGACACTACGACGGCACCCCGGCGGTGGACTACACGGTGAACGCCGCCGTCGGGTTCCCGATGGTCACCGGCCCCGAGGGGCACGCCGACCCGGTGAACCACGTGCTGCCCGCCTGGGACATCGCCTGCGGGCTCTACGCCGCCCTGGGCATCCTGTCCGCCGACCGTCGCCGGCGGATCACCGGCCAGGGCCAGAAGATGAGCGTGGCGCTCTACGACGTGGCCCTGGCCATGGCCGGCAACCTGGGGTTCCTGGCCGAGGCACAGGTCAACAAGGTGGTCCGGTCGCGGCTGGGCAACTACCTCTACGGCGGGTTCGCCCGGGACTTCAAGACCGCCGACGGCGGCCGGGTGATGGTCTGCGCGCTGACCAAGCGGCACTGGATCGACCTGCTCAAGATCACCGAGCAGGTCGAGGTGGTGCGCGGGCTCGAGCAGAGCCTGGGCGTCGACTTCACCGTGGAGGACGACCGGTTCGAGTACCGCGAGGTGCTGGCCGGGCTGTTCACCCGGTGGTTCGCCAAGCACAAGCTGGCCGAGGTGGAGGCCAAGCTGAAGGGCACCCAGCTGCTCTGGTCGACCTACAACACGTTCACCGACCTGGTGGCCGAGGACCTGATCGCGGTCAACCCGATGATGGCCGAGATCGACCAGCCCGGGGTGGGCCGGCACATGGCTCCGGGTCTGCCGATGGCGCTGGGCACCGGCCCTCGGGCGCCGGTCGGCCGGGCTCCGACGCTCGGCGAGCACACCGCCGAGGTCCTGGCCGCCCGGCTGGGCCTGTCCGAGTCCGAGCTGGCCGACCTGCGGGCCCAGGGCGTCGTGGCCTGATCCCGTCGTGGCCTGATCCTGTCGTGGCCTGATCGCGCGGCCGCCCCGGCCGCCCCGGCCGGTCAGATGCCGGGGCGGCTGCGGATCGGGTGGTCCTCGGGGATCTGCACCAGGACGATCCGCACGCCGTCCGGGTCGGCGATCCACATCTCGTCGAGCCCCCACGGCTCCCGCTGGGGCTCGCGCAGGATCCGCACGCCGCGGCCGGCGAGCTGCTTGTGGGTGGCCGCCAGGTCGCGGACCTGCAGCCAGAGCGCGATCTCCGGCCCGGGCGGCTGATCGCCCCGACCGGACACCTCCAGCAGGCCGTTGCCCAGGAAGAACACCACGCCCCGCTCCGGGCCGGTGCCGAACTCGCGGTAGATCGCCAGCTCCAGGGTGTCGCGATAGAACCCGCGGCTGCGTTCCGGATCGGTGGGGTGCAGCAGCACCCGGCTGGTCAGGACCTCCACGCCGACCAACCTATCGTCCGGGCGGTTCACCGGCTCCGCTACTGTCGCCAGGAACTTCATAGCGATCTCACGTGTAACACCCGGGGGGACCGGATGATCACGATTGTCAGGCGGGATACGCGGACCGGGCTCAAGGGGGAGACCGGTGGACGCCGCCCGTCAGCGACGGCGGTGGCCGCGCTGGCGCTCACCGCGGCGTTCGCGGTGCTGGCCTGGGGACAGCGCTGGATCAGCAACGACGGGCTGATCGTGGCCCGGGTGGTCCGGCAGATCCTGGCCGGCAACGGTCCGAACACCAACCCGTTCCAGCGGGCCGAGTCGTCGACCAGCACGCTGTGGACCTGGCTGGGCGCGGGCGCGGCCGGGGTCGCCCCCGGTGACGTGGCCGTGGTCCTGGTGGTGCTGGGCCTGGTGCTCGCGGTCGCCGGGCTCGGCCTGGCGCTGGCCGGCTCGGTGGCCGTGCACCGGGGGCTCGGCGCGGTCGGGTTCCTCGCGCCGGCCGGGGCCCTCGTCGTGGCGGCCATCGCCGGGTTCTGGGACTTCGCCACCTCGGGGCTCGAGACCGGCCTGTCCCTGACCTGGCTCGGCGGGCTGTGGTGGGCGTTCACCCGGATCACGCCTGAGTCGTCCACCCGCCGGCTGCTGCTGACCGCGGTGCTGATCGGTCTGGGCCCGCTGGTGCGCCCGGACTTCGCCCTGGTCACCGTGGTCTTCGGGGCCGCGTTGCTGTGGCTCGCCCGACCCGGCCTCCGGCTGGGTCCGGCCCTGGTCGGCGCGGCGGCCGCCCTCCCGGTCGGCTACGGGATCTTCCGGGCCGGCTACTACGGCCTCACCGTTCCGCTGACCGCCGTGGCCAAGGAGGCGGGGGGTGCCCACTGGGCCCGCGGGTTCGGCTACCTGGAGGACCTGTTCGACACCTACCACCTGCTGGTCCCGCAGCTCGCCATCTGCGTCCTGGCGGTCGCGCTGCTGGTCCGGACCCCGATCGAGCGCCGCTCGGCGGTGGTCCTGGCCGCGCCGGTGATCGCCGGCGGCCTGATGGGCCTCTACATCCTGCGGGTGGGCGGCGACTACATGCACGCCCGGATGTGGCTGCCCGTGGTGTTCACCATGCTGCTGCCGCTGATGGTGGTGCCGGTCGGGCGGTCCCGCCGGCCGGAGTCCGCTGCCGTGGTGGTGCTGGTGGTCTGGGCGCTGCTGGCCGGCCTGTTCGCGCGCACCCCCTACCAGGGCCGCCAGTACGGGCCGCAGAACATCCTGAACGTGCGTGACCTGGAGACGGTGCTGTTCGCCGACGAGCACCCGATGACGAGCGCGTCCCGGCTGCGCGACGGCATGGACGCCGACATCCGGAAGTTCACCGCCGACCTGGGCCGGCCGCTGATCCTGAGCCACGGCAAGGAGGCGCTGGGCGCGCGCTGGGCGGTCCCGCTCGCGCCGGACCTCCCCGACCGCAGCGCGATCTTCCTGTTCAACCTCGGCCACCCGGCCCCGCCGCTGGACATGACCATGGTCGACGTCAACGGACTGGCCAGCCCGCTGGCCGCGCACCTCGAGATGGACGAGCGGGGCTGGGCCGGCCACGAGAAGTGGCTGCCCGCCTCGTGGGTGGTGGCCGAGTACGCCGACCCGGCGGCCGTCGAGGCCATGCCGGCGGACGCCAGGGCCCAGGTGGCGGCGGCCCGGCGGGCGCTCGGCTGCGGGGCGCTCAAGGAGCTCATGGACTCGGTCGACGAGCCGATGTCGGTGTCCCGGTTCTGGACCAACCTGGTCGGGTCGCCGGCCCGCACCGCGCTGCGGGTGCCCCAGGACCCGTTCGAGGCGGAACGCCGCTTCTGCGGCTGAGCGGGGGCGGTGGAGAGGTCCCGACTAGGATCGTGGGGTGAGTGATTCTGGCCTGCGCGCGCTGCAGGACGTGGCCGCGGACGCGGTGACCAGGGCGATGCACGCCACCCTGCCGGCGGAGCTGGCCGACGCCGACCCGCTGGTCCGCCGCTCCGACCACGCCGACTTCCAGTCCAACGTGTCGCTCTCGCTGGCCAAGAAGGCCGGCCGCAAGCCCCGCGAGCTGGCCGAGCAGCTGGCCGCCGAGCTGGGGTCGAGCGCGGAGATCTCCGGCCCGGGCTTCATCAACCTGACCGTGTCCGACGAGTCGGTGTGGCGGCAGGTGGCCGCCCGGCTGGCCGACGAGCGGCTCGGCGTCGGCACCCCGGAGCTGGGCCGCCGCACGGTGATCGACTACTCCGGGCCGAACATCGCCAAGGAGATGCACGTCGGGCACCTGCGCACCACGATCATCGGGGACGCGCTGGCCCGGCTGCTCGACCACCTGGGCGCGGTGGTGATCCGGCAGAACCACCTGGGCGACTGGGGCACCCAGTTCGGCATGCTCATCGAGTACCTGGACACCCACCCCGACGCCAAGTGGCGCACCGAGGACCTGGCCGAGGGGGACAGCAGCTCCGCCCTGGACGCCCTCTACAAGCTCGCCCGCGCCGAGTTCGACGCCGACCCCGACTTCGCCGACCGGTCGCGGCAAAGGGTCGTCGCGCTGCAGGCCGGGGACGAGGCCACCCTGGCCGCCTGGCGGGAGCTGGTGGCCGAGTCACAGAAGGCGTTCCAGGCCATCTACGACTACCTCGGCGTGCTGCTCACCCCGGAGGACTCGGCCGGCGAGTCCAGCTACAACCGCTACCTGGACGAGGTCTGCGCCGAGCTGGAACGCGCCGGCGTCGCGGTGGACAGCGACGGTGCGCTCTGCGTGTTCTTCGCCGACATCACCGGCCCGGACGACCAGCCGGTGCCGCTGATCGTGCGCAAGAGCGACGGCGGCTACGGCTACGCCACCACCGACCTGGCCACCCTGCGCTACCGGGTCCAGGAGCTCAAGGCCAACCGGATCCTGTACGTGGTGGACGCCCGGCAGGCGCTGCACTTCCGGATGGTGTTCGACACCGCCCGGCGGATGGGCTGGCTGACCGACGACGTGAGTGCCGAGCACATCAGCTTCGGCACCGTGCTGGGCCCGGACGGGAAGCCGTTCAAGACCCGCTCCGGCGGCACCGTCCGGCTGGTGGAGCTGCTCGACGACGCCGTGGCCAAGGCCCGGGCCGAGATCGAGACCAAGCCGCACACCCTCGGCCCGGACGAGCTGGAGACCGTGGCCCGGCAGGCCGGGATCGGCGCGGTGAAGTACGCCGACCTGTCCACGAGCCGGACCAAGGACTACGTGTTCGACCCGGTCCGGATGGTGTCGTTCACCGGGAACACCGGGGTCTACCTGCAGTACGCGCACACCCGGATCGCGTCCATCCTGCGCAAGCTCGGGCCCGAGGCCCTGGCCGGAGTCCAGCCGGACGGACCGCTGGAACCGGCCGAGCGGGCGCTCGCGCTGCTGGCCGACGAGTTCGCCGCCACGCTGGCCGAGGTGGCCGCCACGCTGGAGCCGCACCGGCTGTGCGGGTACCTGTTCGCGCTGGCCAAGGCGTTCACCACGTTCTACGAGTCGTGCCCGGTGCTGGCCGCCGAGACCGACGCGATCCGGGCCAACCGGGTGGCGCTGTGCCGGCTCACCGGGGCCACCCTCAGCCACGGCCTGCACCTGCTGGGCATCGCCACCCCCGAACGCATGTGAACTGGGACTGGCCGGCCCTGCGCGCCCGGGCCCTGGCCGAGACCGACGACTACCTGGTGCTGGACAAGCCGGCCGGCATCTCGGTCACCGGTGAGCGGCACGACACCGACCTGGTGCGGATCGCGGCCGACGCGGGGGAGCGGGTCATCCCGGTGCACCGGATCGACAAGGTCACCTCCGGGGTGGTGCTGCTGGCCCGGAGCACGTCCGCGCACGGGCCGCTGACCCGGCAGTTCGCCAAGCGCACGGTGGCCAAGTGCTACCTGGCGGTGGTCCGCTCCGACGGCTCGCCACCGGCCGGCACGGTGGCGCTGCCGCTGTGCACCGGCCGGAAGAACCGGGTCCGGGTGGCCGCGCCGCGCGAGGAGATCAGCTACTCCGGCGGCCGGTGGACGGTACCGCCGGGCACGGTCCGCCCGGACGGCCTGGACTCGACCACCGACCTGCGGCCGCTCTGGTCGGGCGGCGGCCTGGCCCTGCTGGTGGCCCGTCCGCACACCGGACGCCGTCACCAGATCCGGGTGCATCTGGCCTGGATCGGCCACCCGATCGTCGGCGATCCGCTGTTCGAGAAGCCGGCTCCGGACGAGCGCACCGGACTGCACGCCTGGCGGCTGGCCTTCGACGACGCGGACGGTCGCCGGGTGGAGGTGCACGCCGACCCCGGGGCCGACTTCTGGGCCCCGCTCGCGGCCGGGCTGCCCGACGACCGGCGGGACGCGCTGCTGGCGTCACCCGCGTAACGAGCCGAGACCGGAGCGGGCTGAGATCACACAGCGTGTCCGGTCCGACACGCCCAGCGGCACGCTGGCGCCCGCGTCCCGGCTCGGGCAGACTGGGCGGCGAACACGATCAGGCTGCGGATCCACCGTGCGCTCGATGTGAGGACGTTGGGGAAGACGATCCTCGTCGAACAGCGGAGGTCAGCAGTGAGTACTCGTGGAGTGATCTACGTCCACTCGTCGCCGGCTGCGGTGTGCCCGCACGTCGAGTGGGCGATCTCCGGCGTGCTCGGAACGCAGGTCACGTTGCGGTGGACCCCCCAGGCCGCCGCCGACGGTCAGCTGCGCGCCGAGTGCAGCTGGCGCGGTCCGGTGGGCGGTTCCGGCGCGATCGCCGGCGCCCTGCGGGCCTGGCCGGTGATCCGGTTCGAGGTCACCGAGGACCCGAGCGAGGGCGTGGACGGTCAGCGGTTCGCCTACGCCCCCGGGCTGGGCCTGTGGTGCGGCCGGACCAGTGCGAACGGCGACACGGTGATCGCCGAGGACCAGCTGCGCGCGGTCATGGCCGGGCGGGCGCAGACCCGTTCCCGGCTGCACCAGCTGCTCGGCACGGCCTGGGACGAGGACCTCGAACCGTTCCGGTGCGGCGGGGACGGGGCCCCGGCCACGCTGCTGCACCAGGTCGGCTGACCGAACCGGCCGATTGCGGGTACGGGCGGAAATGAGCTTCGTCGGGTATGACAGTCTTCCCCGGTGGCGGTGAAGCGGGGGCAGGTGACCCTGAGCCTGGTGCTGGTGGTGGCGCTCGTCCTGGTCGTCGTGGTCGGGGTGCTCCGGCTGGCCCAGATGCGCTCGGTCCCGCTCGGCGCCGCCCGGGCCGCACCGACCCAGGGCGCGGGCCCGGCCACGGTGGAGCTCAGCGCCGACGCCGCCAACCACTCCGCCGCCACCACCGTGCGTGACCTGTTGACCAAGCACTTCGACGCGATCAACGACAAGGACTACCAGACCTGGGCGACCACGGTGGTGCCGGCGCGGGTCACCGGCCAGCCGAAGACGGCCTGGGACGACGCCTACGACTCCACCACCGACGGCACCATCCGGATCAGCCGGATCGACGAGCAGGGGCCCAACCGGCTGCTCGCGCTGGTGTCGTTCACCAGCACCCAGGACCCGTCCAGCGGCCCGGAGCGGTTCAAGCTCCCGCAGCTGTGCTGGCGGGTCGCCTTCCAGCTGGTCGGCGACCCACCGCTGATCGACGTCAGCCGGGTCGGCAGCCAGCTCCTCGGCCCCTGCTCCTGACCGTTCCTTCCCGAGCTCCGGAGAGCTCAGGCGGCGGTGAGGACCAGGGCCACGTTGTGCCCGCCGAAGCCGAACGAGTCGTTCAGCGCGGCGGTGAGCTCCACCTTGCGGGCCTCGCCGGACACCACGTCCAGCCCCACCTTCGGGTCGAGGTTGTCCAGGTTCGCGGTCGGCGGGATCAGGCCGTCCCGGATGGCCAGCAGCGCCGCGATGCCCTCCACCGCCCCGGCCGCCCCGAGCAGGTGCCCCAGGCTGCCCTTCGGGGCGGTCAGGATCGGGTGGTCGCCGATGGCCTTGCGCACCGAGACCGCCTCGCCGACGTCCCCGACCGGGGTCGAGGTGGCGTGGCAGTTGACGTGCCCGATGTCGGCCGGGTCCAGGCCGGCGCTGCGCAGCGCGGCCACCATGGCCCGGGCCTGGCCGGCGCCCTCGGGGTCGGGGGCGGTGATGTGGTACGCGTCGGCGGAGGTGCCGATGCCGGCCAGCCGGCCGTGCACGGTCGCGCCCCGGGCGGCGGCGAAGTCCGCCCGCTCCAGCACCATGATCCCGGCGCCTTCGCCGAGCACGAAGCCGTCGCGGTCGGCGTCGAACGGCCGGGACGCCCGCTCCGGGTCGTCGTTGTGGCTGGTGGTCATGGCCCGCATCTGGGAGAACCCGGCCAGCGGGATCGCGGTGATGGAGGCCTCCGCCCCGCCCGCGATCACCACGTCCGCCTCACCCGACTTGATCATCCGGTAGCCCCAGGCCAGCGCCTCGGCGCCGGAGGCACAGGCCGACACCGGCGCGTGCACCCCGGCCCGGGAGCCGAACTCCAGGCCGACGTACGCGGCGGGGCCGTTGGGCATGAGCATCGGGATGGTCAGCGGACTGACCTTGCGCACCCCGTCGGCCTTCATGATGTCGTGCTGGGTGAGCAGGCTGACCGCGCCGCCGATACCGGTGCCGACCACCACGGCCAGCCGCTCGGGCTCCACCACCGAGCCCGGTTCGCCGAGCTCGGCGTGCGCCCACGCCTCGCGGGCGGCGATGATCGCCACCTGCTCGCAGCGGTCCATCCGGCGGGCCTCGACCCGCTTGAGCACCTCGCTCGGGTCGACCGCGAGCTGGGCGGCGATCTTCACCGGTAGCTCGTACCGCTCGACCCAGTCGGCCTCGATCCGGGACACCCCGGACTTCCCGGCCAGCAGGTTCTCCCAGGTCGACGTGACGTCCCCGCCGAGCGGAGTGGTCGCGCCGAGGCCGGTGACGACGACATCGGTCATGCGTACGGTCTCCTCAGGTGGTCAGGCAACCGGGTGAGCCCGGGCCCACGCGGGCCCGGGCGCGGTCGGACCCAGTGGTCCGTCGCCGAAGTCAGGGCCTCGGCCACGAACGACTAGGAGTGGCTGGCGATGTAGTTCACCGCGTCGGCAACGGTCTTGAGCTCGGCCAGCTGGTCGTCCGGGATCTTGACCCCGAACTTGTCCTCGGCCTGCACGGCGATCTCCACCATGGACAGCGAGTCGATGTCGAGGTCGTCGACGAACGACTTCTCGGAGGTGACCTCGGCGGCGTCGACGCCGGCGATCTCCTCGACGATCTCGGCGAAGCCCTGGAGGATCTCTTCGTTGCTGCTCACGGTGTTCCCTTCGTCGGTCTTGCGGGTGGGATTGCGGTGGGATCGGTGGGTGTGCCTCGGGCGATGCCGCGACGGATCAGGGGCAGACGACCACTTGGCCGGCGTAGCTCAGGCCGGAGCCGAAGCCGACCAACAGCATGACGTCACCGCGGGAGATCTGCCCGGCGGCGCGCATGTGGTCGATGGCCAGCGGGATGGACGCCGAGGACGTGTTGCCCGAGTGCACGATGTCCTGGGCGACCCGCATGTCCTCCCGGGCGCCCTCCTTGCGCAGCCGCTTGGCCACGGCGTCGATGATGCGCAGGTTGGCCTGGTGCGGGATGAAGACGTCGATGTCCTCCGGGGACAGCCCGGCGCGCTCGACGGCCCGCAGCGCGATCGGGGCGATCTGGGTGGTGGCCCAGCGGAACACCGCCTGGCCCTCCTGGTGGATCAGGTTGCTCTCCCCGGGCTCGCCCAGGATCCGGATCAGCTGGGACTGGGCGCCGTCGCTGCCCCAGACCAGCGGCCCGACCCCGATCTCCTGCTCGGACTGCGCCGGACCGATCACCGCGGCCCCGGCGCCGTCGGCGAAGATGATGCAGGTGGCGCGGTCGTCCCAGTCCAGCCAGTGCGACAGCTTCTCCGCGCCGATGATCAGCGCGTGCTTGGAGGAACCGGCGCGGACCATGTCGGAGGCCACGCCCAGGCCGTAGCAGAAGCCGGCGCAGGCGGTGTTCAGGTCGAACGCCCCCGGCGCGGACATCCCGATCATGGTGCCGACCTGGGCGGCCGCGTTGGGGATGGTGTTCGGCATGGTGCAGGTGGCCACGATGATGGTGTCCACGTCGGTCGGGCTCAGCCCGGCGTCGGCGACCGCCTTGGAGCCGGCGTCGGCGGCCATGTCCACCAGCCGGGTCTCCGGGTCGGCGATCCGGCGGCTGACGATGCCCACCCGGTCGCGGATCCACTCGTCGCTGGTGTCCACCCGCTCCGCGAGCTCGTCGTTGGTCACCACCCGCTGCGGTTGGGAGCTGCCCCAACCCAGTACCCGCGCCCCGGCTACGCCGTCGGTCGGCCGCAGAGTTCTCATGTGCCCTCCTCGCGCACGAGGTCGACGACCGCGTCCAGATCGTCCGGGCTCTTCACCGCGATGGTGCGGGTGCCCTTGAGCTCGCGCTTGACCAGGCCGGTGAGGGTACCGGCCGGGGCCAGCTCGACCGTGGCGGCCACCCCCAGCTCACCCAGGGTGGCCAGGCAGCTGTCCCAGCGGACGGGCTTGGTGACCTGGGCGACCAGCCGGGTCCGCAGCTCCGTGCCGTCGGACACCACGGTGCCGTCGGCGTTGGACAGCAGCCGGCGGGTCGGGTCGGTGAACTCCAGCTTCTCCGCGTACCCGCGCAGCGCGTCCTCGGCCGGGGCCATGAACCGGGTGTGGAACGCCCCGGCGACCTTGAGCACGGTGATCCGGGCCCGCTCCGGCGGCTCGGCGGCCAGCCGCTCGATCGCGCCGGTCTCTCCGGCCGCCACCACCTGCCCGGCGCCGTTGCGGTTGGCCGGGTCCAGGCCCAGCTCGGCCAGCCGGGCCAGCACGGCGTCCGGCTGGCCACCCAGCACGGCGGCCATCCCGGTACCGACCAGCGCGCACGCGGCGGCCATCTCGCGGCCCCGGACGGCGGCCAGCTCGACGGCGGCGTCCGGGGTGAGAGCCCCGGCCACGGCGGCGGCGGCCAGCTCGCCGACGGAGTGCCCGGCGGTGGTGGCGTCGTCCGGCAGCGCGAGCCCGGCCTGTTCGAGCGCGGCCAGCAGCTGCCGGTGCACCAGCAGCGAGGCGGCCACGATCAGCGGCTGGGTGACCGCGGTGTCCTTGATCTCGTCGGCGTCGGCGGTGGTGCCCAGCCGGACGAGGTCGAGCCCGGTGGACTCCGACCACCGGGTCAGGTCGGTCACGGCGCCGGCCTGCTCGGCCCTCGGGCCGGTGAGCCACGGCTCGAGCATTCCGGGTGTCTGGGAGCCCTGTCCTGGGGCGAGCACGGCAATCATCGAGGACTACCCAACACGGTGACGACGGGCGATGGGGGTGCTGGAGTCTATGAACTCGGCCACTCGCACTTGGAGGAAACCTCCAAGTAACCGTGGTGTCGCCACAGACGGCGGCGGGTGCTTTTGTAGGTTCCGTTAGAAACCCGGTGTCGTCGGACCGAAGCCGCTGGTCAGCCGGGGTCCGATCGGTCCAACCGGTCCAGGATCAGGGCCACCCGCAGGGCCAGGGCGTCGCGCGGGACGGTCGGGCTGTAGCCGGTGAGTTCGCTCACCCGTCGCAGCCGGTAGCGCACGGTGTTCGGGTGCACGAACAGCGCGCGGGCACAGGCTTCCAGCGCTCCGCCGCCGTCCAGGAAGCCGGCCAGCGTGCGGTACAGCGGGTCGCCGGCCGCGCCCAGCGGCTCGACCGCGCGGGCCACCAGCTGCGCCCGGGCGTGCGGGTCACCGGCCAGCGCGCGCTCGGGCAGCAGGTCGGCGGCGGCCACCGGGCGGGGCGCGTCCGGCCATCCGGCGGCGGCGTGCAGCCCGGCGAACGCGTCCCGGGCGCTCAGGTGCGCCCCGGCCAACCCCGGCGCGGCCGGACCGACCACCACCGGGCCCGGGCCGAACGCCGCCGCCAGCGCGTCCCCGTCGGCGTCCGGGCTGGCCAGCTCCCCGGACACCACCGCGACCAGCCGGGCCCCCTGCACCCCGGCCAGCGTGGCCCGGCCGATCCGCCCCGCCGCCGCACGGATCCCGGCCGGCTGCTCCGAGCGGGACAGGCTGCCGGGCTCGGACGGGGCCGCGCCGACCAGCACGGTCACCGGTTTCCGCGCGTCCCAGCCCAGGGCCGAGGCCCGGGAGAGCAGCACGTCGGCCGGCTCGCCGCGGACCACCCCGTCGACCACCATCGACTCCAGCCGGGCGTCCCAGGCGCCCCGCGACTCCGCCGCCCCGGCGTACACGGTGGCGGCGGCGAACGCGATCTCCCGGCCGAACCGCAGGATGCCTTCCACCAGCAGCCGGCGCTCCCGCTCGTCCCCGGCCAGCATCGGCAGCTGCTGCTCGAAGACCTCGATGGCCACCCGGACCAGCTCGACGGTCTGCCGCAGGCTCAGCCGGCGGGCCAGGTCGCGCGGGGCGTTGACGAACGCCTCGGTGGTCAGTCGGATGGTCTCGTCGGGCTCGCCGAGCCAGGCCACGAAGTTCGCCACCCCGGTCTGGGTGACCAGCTGGACGCCGGCCCGCTGGTCCGCCGACAGTCGCCGGAACCAGGGGAAACGCTCGGACATGGCGGTCAGGCTCGCGGTGGCCAGCCCGCCCGAGGCCTGCTCCAGTCGCCGCCGGGTCCGGCTGGACACCGTCGGCCGCACCTGGAACCGGGCCGTGCTCACGTAGGGGAGCATGTCAGGAATATCCGCCGCCCGCCGTCAGTTGATTGCGTATGCAACTACTTGAGAGGAGTGACAGTGACTTCCAAGGTTTCTGTCGACGTCCGGCGCGCGGGGGAGCGACCGCACACCGGGATCAGCTGGCTGGACTCGAACCACAGCTTCTCGTTCGGCCGGCATTACGACCCGGCCAACACCCACTTCGGGTTGCTGCTGGTGAGCAACGACGACGTGGTCCGGGCCGGTACCGGCTTCGACACCCACCCGCACCAGGACATGGAGATCGTCACCTGGGTGCTGGACGGTTCACTGGTGCACCAGGACTCGGAGGGCAACTCCGGGGTGCTCTACCCGGGCCTCGCCCAGCGGATGAGCGCCGGAACGGGCATCCTGCACAGTGAACGCAACGACGCGTGGCGGCTGGACGCCGGCGAGCGGCACGACCGGGACGTGCATTTCGTGCAGATGTGGGTCCCGCCGGACACCTCCCGGATCACCCCGGGCTACCAGCAGCTGGACGTGAGCGAGCAGCTGGAGAAGGGCGAACGGGTCGTGGTGGCGTCCGGCCTGGCCAAGCACCGGGATGATCGGGCCATCTCGATCCACCAGCGTGACGCGGCGCTGTACGCGGTGCGGCTGGCGCCGGGCGCGGAGGTGATGCTGGAGGATGCGCCGTTCACCCATGTGTTCGTCGCCCGTGGAGCCGTGGACCTGGAGGGGTCCGGCCGGCTGAACACGGGGGACGCCGCACGGGTCACCGGAAGCGGCGGGCAGCGGATCACCGCGACCGATCAGGGAGCCGAGGTCCTCATCTGGGAGATGCACGCCACCCTCGGCTGAGTCGGGCGGGGCCCCAGCGGGCCCCGTTCCGAAGTGGCGGTCGATCTAGCCCAGGGGCGTGACCTTCGTGGCCTGCGGGCCCTTCTGGCCCTGCTCGACGTCGAACGACACGCGCTGACCCTCATCCAGGGTGCGGTAGCCGCTGCTCTGGATGGAGGAGTAGTGCACGAACACGTCCGCGCCTCCACCGTCGGGAGCGAGGAAGCCGTAGCCCTTCTCGCTGTTGAACCACTTGACGGTGCCCTCTGCCATTCTTGCTCTCCTCGTACTGACCGGGACCCGCGCCCCGGAATCACGCCGCTCCCGCAAACAAGGGACCGGGTCGGCCGGCCCCCCGAAGTGCGCTCGAGGGTTCGACCGACCGGCGCAGAGTACCGCGCCGCGCCCGAATGGGGGAGGGCTTGAAGGGCACGGATTGATCGCTTAGCGGGCCGTTAACGCAGCTCGACGCCTGATCGACCCGTGCCCCCGACCGTCTGGGCGGTTAGGCGACCCCGGAGTCGGAGGTCTGCGGGCCGGCCGCCTGGGGGTCGTCGATCCGGTACTTGGTGGCCGCCGACACCACCGAGGAACGGTCCACCGCGCCCCGGTCGGCCAGCGCCGCCAGGGCCTGCACGGTGATGGACTCGGCGTCCACCGCGAAGTGCCGCCGGGTCGCCGGGCGGGTGTCGGACAGTCCGAAGCCGTCGGTGCCGAGCGCGTGGAAGTCGGCCGGCACCCACGGCCTGACCAGGTCGGGCACCGCGCGCATCCAGTCCGACACCGCGATCACCGGGGCGTCCGCGAGATCACCTTCGGCGAGCACCCGCCGCACGTAGGGCTCCCGGGGCTCGGCGTCCGGCTTGGTGAGGTTGTGCCAGTCGCACTCCACCCCGTCGCGGCGCAGCTCGCCCCAGGAGGTCACCGACCACACCTCGGCGGCCACCGACCAGTGCTCGGCCAGCAGCTCCCGGGCCCGCAGCGCCCAGGGCAGGGCGACCCCGGAGGCCAGCAGCCGCACCCGGTGCCGGTGCTCGCCCTCCGGCACCCCGGCGTACCGGTAGATCCCGCGCAGCAACCCGGCCACGTCGAGTTCGGCGGGCTCTGCTGGTTGGGGGTAGGGGTCGTTGTACAGGGTCAGGTAGTAGAGGACGTTCGGGTCGCGCCCGGCGCGGGCGTCGTCGTCGCCGTACATCCGGTCCAGGGCGTCCCGGACGATGTGCCCGATCTCGAAGGAGAACGCCGGGTCGTAGGCCACCACCGCCGGGTTGGAGGCGGCCAGCAGCAGCGAGTGGCCGTCATTGTGCTGCAGCCCCTCCCCGGTCAGCGTGGTGCGACCGGCCGTGGCGCCCAGCAGGAAGCCCCGGGCCATCTGGTCGGCGGCGGCCCAGATGCCGTCGCCGGTGCGCTGGAAACCGAACATCGAGTAGAAGATGTACAGCGGGATCATCGTCTCGCCGTGGGTGGCGTAGGAGGTGCCGGCGGCGGTGAACGAGCCGACCGAACCCGCCTCGTTGATCCCCTCGTGCAGCAGCTGGCCCTGCTCGCTCTCCCGGTAGGCCAGCATCAGCTCGGCGTCCACCGAGGTGTAGAGCTGTCCGTGCGGGTTGTAGATCTTCTGCGTGGGGAACATCGAGTCCATGCCGAACGTGCGTGCCTCGTCCGGGATGATCGGCACGAAGCGGTAGCCGACCTCCTTGTCCTTGATCAGGTCGCGGAGCAGCCGGACGAAGGCCATCGTGGTGGCCACCTCCTGCTTGCCGGAGCCCCGGCGGACCACGTCGTAGACCTGGTCGCCCGGCAGCACCAGCGGCGCGGCCTTCACCCGTCGCTCCGGCACTGGCCCACCGAGCAGCCGCCGGCGCTCGCGCAGGTACTCGATCGCCGGGTCGTCCGGGCCCGGGTGGTAGTAGGGGGGCAGCTTCGGGTCGCGCTCCAGCTCCGCGTCGGACACCGGGATCCGCTGCTCGTCGCGGAAGTCCTTGAGGTCCTGCAGGGCCAGCTTCTTCATCTGGTGGGTGGCGTTGCGGCCCTGGAAGTGCGACCCCAGCTGGTAGCCCTTGATCGTCTTGGCCAGCACCACCGTGGGCTGGCCGTGGTGCTCCAGCGCCGCGGCGTAGGCGGCGTGCACCTTGCGGTAGTCGTGGCCGCCGCGCTTGAGGTTCCAGATGTCCCGATCGGACATGTGGGTGACCAGGGCCTTGGTCCGGGGGTCCCGGCCGAAGAAGTGGTCACGGACGTAACCGCCGTCGTTGGCCCGGTAGGTCTGGTAGTCGCCGTCCGGGGTGGTGTTCATCAGGTTGACCAGCGCGCCGTCCCGGTCGGCGTGCAGCAGCGCGTCCCACTCCCGGCCCCAGACCACCTTGATCACGTTCCACCCGGCACCCCGGAAGAACGCCTCCAGCTCCTGGATGATCTTGCCGTTGCCTCTGACGGGCCCGTCCAGACGCTGCAGGTTGCAGTTGACCACGAAGGTCAGGTTGTCCAGGCCCTCGACGGCCGCGATGTGGGCCAGGCCGCGGGACTCCGGCTCGTCCATCTCGCCGTCGCCGAGGAACGCCCAAACGTGCTGGTCGGCGGTGTTCTTGATGCCCCGGTCGTGGATGTACCGGTTGAACCGGGCCTGCATGATCGCGTTCAGCGGCCCCAGGCCCATGGACACCGTGGGGAACTCCCAGAAGTCGCGCATCAGCCTCGGGTGCGGGTAGGACGGCAGCCCGTGCCCCGGACCGCCGTGGCTGAGCTCCTGGCGGAAGCCGTCCAGTCGATCCTCGGTCAGCCGGCCCTCCAGGAAGGCCCGGGCGTAGATGCCGGGGGAGGCGTGGCCCTGGATGAACACCTGGTCGCCGCCGCTGGGGTGGTCCTTGCCCCGGAAGAAGTGGTTGAAGCCGACCTCGTAGAGCGTCGCGGAGGAGGCGTAGGTGGAGATGTGCCCGCCGACGCCGACCCCGGGCCGCTGCGCGCGGTGCACCATCATCGCCGCGTTCCAGCGGATCCACCGGCGGTAGGCCCGCTCGGTCTCCTCGTCACCGGGGAACCACGGCTCCCGCTCGGTGGGGATGGTGTTGACGTAGTCCGTGCTGGTCAGCGCGGGGACACCGACGTGCCGCTCGCGGGCCCGCTGCAGCAGCCGGAGCAACAGGTAGCGGGCCCGCTGCTGGCCGGCCGCGTCCATCATCCCGTCGAACGATTCCAGCCACTCCCGCGTCTCGTCCGGGTCGACGTCGGGCAGGTAGGCCGCGAGCCCGTCCCGGATGACGTGCACCCGGCTGACGTTCTCGTTGCTCTCGGTGGCGCCGCTCGTTCCGCCGGCGCCGCTCTCGGCGCCGAGGTTCGTTCCGCCGGCATTGCTCTCGGTGCCGCCGCTGGCGCTGCTCTCGACGTTGTCGCTGGTCACGGGGGTCTCCCTGGCTGGTCGTTCGGGCGCGGCCGCCGCGTCGGGTCTCCCGGGCGGCCACGGGTGTGCGTGGGCTGTGCTTGGGCTGTGCGTGGAGCGTGGCGGTCCAGGTACCGGTGGGGTGGCCGCCGGGCTCCATCGTGCCCCCATCCGGGGTGTCCGCGCAGGGGTGCGTCGGCATGTCGTGGATCGATCCGGGACAATGATCCCGGTGCGCCCGGTTGCGGTGGGGGGTACCGGCGTGTTCGGATTCCGCAACACAACGTGGCGTCGGTCGCATCCGGCGTCGCGCTCAGACTGGAGTGGGAGGGGTGGGAGCGTGGTCTCCGCCGCGGGAGGCGCCGGGAAGATCGATGTCGCCGGCAAGCTCGGCATCGAACCGGGCATGGTGGTCCAGGAGCTCGGTTGGGACGAGGACGTCGACGACGAGATCCGCGACGCGGTCGAGGAGCGCTGCGGCGACGAGCTGGTCGACGAGGACTCCGACGAGGTCGTGGATGTGGTGCTGCTGTGGTGGCGGGACGGTGACGGAGACCTGGCGGACGCCCTGGTCGACGCCGGCACTCCGCTGACCGACAGCGGAGTGGTCTGGGTGCTCTCGCCCAAGACCGGACGCCCCGGCCACGTCGAGCCCAGCGAGATCGCCGAGGCGGCACCGACCGCCGGGCTGTCCCAGACGTCCAACGTCAGCGTCAGCGACGGCTGGGCCGGCGCCCGGCTGGTGGCGGCCCGGCAGGCCAAGTCCCGCCGGTAGTGTCTGCGGTGCGCGGGGCCGGGCCGGCCCCGCTCCGGCGCGACACGAGGAGATGGCACTGACGATGGCACCCCAGGTCGGGTCCGAGGCCCCGGACTTCACGCTGCGCAACCAGAACAACGAGGAGATCACGCTGTCGTCCTTCCGGGGCGACCGCAACGTCCTCGTGGTCTTCTACCCGTTCGCGTTCTCCGGGATCTGCACCGGCGAGCTGTGCGCGGTGCGCGACGACATCGGCAGCTTCCAGAACGACGACGTGCAGGTGCTGGCCGTCTCGGTGGACCACCCGTTCGCCCTGAAGGCCTGGGCCACGCAGGAGGGCTACGAGTTCCCGCTGCTGAGCGACTTCTGGCCGCACGGGGCCGTGGCCCGGGCCTACGGGGTGTTCCTCGAGGAGAAGGGCCTCGCGGTGCGCGGCACGTTCCTGGTGGACAAGTCCGGCGTCGTGCGGTTCGCCGAGGTCAACGGCCCCGGCGAGCCCCGTGACCAGGACGCCTGGCGTAAGGCACTCTCGGCGGTGTGAGGTTTCGCCGGCCCGGGCTCCGGGCCGGCCCAGGGCGTGTAGCTCAGCGGTAGAGCACTCGGTTTACACCCGAGCGGTCGCAGGTTCGACCCCTGTCGCGCCCACCGGTTCGACCATTGTGCGAACCATGTCTGTTGGGGCCGTAGTCGCTGGTAGAGCGGCTACGGCCCCGTTTTTCGTGCTGGTGTGCCCCCCGGTGGTGGCTGGTTGGGGGATGCGGAAGACCGGGATGATGGTGTTGCGTCCGGTGATCTTGATTTCGTCGACCAGGGACTCGATGAGGGTCTTTCGCTGGGCCGGGTTGCCGGACTGGATGATCTCGGCGATGTGATCGGCCAGCTCGTCGAGGACGGGTGCTGGGGGCATGGCGGGTGCCTCGCTGATGTGGTCGGTGAGTTCGGCGCGGCGGTCGGTGAGTTGGGTGATCTTGCGGCGGAGGGTGTTCATGCGGTCCTTCACCAGGTCGGGTTCGAGTTCGCCGTCTTCGAACGCCTGCAGGTAGCGGTCGATCGCGGTATGGGCGCGGGTGAGCTGTGCTTGGACGGCGGCGAGTTCGGCGCGGTGGTCGTCGGTGCCGGAGTCGTGGTGGGCGGCTGCCTGGGTGATGGCTTGTTCGATGAGGTCGGCGTGGTTGCGGTAGAAGTCGGTGAGGGCGTCGAACATGGCCTGGTCGAGGGCGTCGGCGTTGAAGCGGTGGCTGTCGCAGGTGTCGGTGCCGTACCGGG
>JAESFN010000749.1_pt1 | contig 22500 bp, 26 predicted proteins | sample 9269411 | NCBI WGS metagenome assembly JAESFN01 (sample SAMN14505399, study PRJNA617100) | algae metagenome | isolation source: Iphinoe sp. HA4291-MV1 and co-occurring heterotrophs from trail next to... | place: USA: Maunawili Falls, Hawaii | collected 2009-07-25
GCCGGCCCGGGCTCCGGGCCGGCCCAGGGCGTGTAGCTCAGCGGTAGAGCACTCGGTTTACACCCGAGCGGTCGCAGGTTCGACCCCTGTCGCGCCCACACAGTTCGGCCAGGGCATGTGGCTTATCCCGCCCGGCCAGGGGTCGTTGGCCGCCGGGCTCGATACGCCCGCAGGGCCGTACACAGCCGTTGGACATCGTCGACATCGTTGTAGTAGTGGAACGACAGCCGGACGAGACCGCCCCGGGGGCTGACCGCGATTCCCCGCTCGGCCAACCACCGGCCGACGGTGTCCGGGGCGGGATCGGTGAACCCGAAGTGGGCGCCTTGTCCGGCGGCACCCTCAGGTAGATGGACGACCTCTCCCTGCTCGGACAGCAGGCGGCCGGCGGTCTCGACGAGGGCCTGGACGTGGCGCCGCACGTCGTCGAGGTCGAGGCGCTCGACCAAGTCGAGTCCGGCACTGGCGGCGTAGATCGACGGTACCGCCGCCGTGCCGGTCTGGAAGCGTCGGGCCGACTCGGGGAAGTCGAGGACGCATGCGTCGAACGCGAAGGGATCCACCCGGCCGAACCAGCCGGTCAGGGTGGGTTCGAGACCTCCGGCCGCGGGGTCACGCACGTACAGGAAGGCCACTCCGGGCAGTCCGAGCAGGTACTTGTGCGTGCCGGCCACCAGGTAGTCGCAGTCGAGCTCGCGCACATCCACCGGGAGGACGCCGACCGCCTGGTACGCGTCCACGAAGACCGGGCAGCCATGCGCGTGAGCGGTTCGGGCGACCCGCGCGACCGGTTGGAGCGCCCCCGCGTCGTAGGTGACCAGCGGGACGGACACCAGCGCCGTGCGGTGGTCGACCAGGGCGTCGTACCCCCGACCTCCGGCCCGGAGCACCCGTGCCCCCCGGCTGCGTTGGGCCAGCCACACCTGGGCGATCGAGGGAAACTCCCCGACCGAGCTGACGATGGTGTCCCGGGTGCCCAGCGCGATGGTCGAGATCACCTGGAACGCGGACACCGAGGCGTTGGGCATCACCGCCACCTGCTCGGACCTCGCCCCGATGAGGGCGGCGAACCGGGCGCGCGCTCGATCGATCTCCTGCTCGAACTCGACCCAGGCGGCGGAGCCCGGCGCCCGTGACATGGCCGACAGCATCCGCCCCAGGGACTCGTCGAGGGCGACCGATCGGGCGCCCAACGAGCAGCTGGCCAGGTGGACGTGCTCGGTCAGCGCCGGGAACAGCCCGCGGAAGCTCCCCGGGTCGGTCGCGGTGGACTCAGCCACCGGCGGGCGGGCCCGGCTCGGCGGATTCCCGCAGCCCGGCCCGGGCCTGCCACAGCTGGGGGAACAGGCGGAACCGGATCCGCTTCCGGATGGCTTCCAGCGGTGTACCCGCCGTTCCGACCACGTCCGCGCCCTCGCCCAGGGTGCGCGCCGCCGTCTCGTAATGGCGGGCGCGCCACAGCCCGACCCGCTGGTCCCATTCGACCATCGCCTCCGCCAACCGGTAGATCGGTACGTCCTGGCTGCCCTGGTAGACCTCGACCAGCGCGGCCTGGCTCCCGCGGATCCGGGCGAACGCGGACCCGAGTCGCCGGCTGACTGCCCGCACCTCGGACCAGCCGGGTGACTCGGCCCCCGATCCGTTCCCGAGGACAACCCGGAACTTCTGGAAGTCGGCCGGGCTGATCTGGGAGAGCAGCTCGAGGACGCCGGTCGCCTGGTGGACGCCGAGAGCGGCGCGACCGACGAGGCGGGCGGCACGATCCAGATCTCCGGACTCGATCGACTCCGTCGCGGTGTCGATCTCGTGGCAGGCCAGCTTCAGGAGTAGCTCGGTGACCTGGTGCACGATCTGGAACAGCACCTCGTCCCGGTGCACCACCTCGTCCGGCCGCCGTTGCAGCGACAGGAGTTCGTCGATGCGCATGTACTCGACGTACTGGCCGGTCGAGTGCTCCGGCTGCAGGTCCGTCACGACAACGTCCCCGCCCGCTGATGCGGCCGACCCGTGGTGCTGAGGCGGGAGTGCTCGCGGAGCCAGTCGTCGTGACTGTCGAGGAAGATCGAGTCGTTGGCCACCATCGACCGGATGACCAGGAGCGGGACGGGAGAGGTGAGCGGCCGGAAATGTGGGTTGTGAATTCCCGGAGATTCGTAGTCCGGCATGAATTCTCCCAGCATTCTGTGGGCGCGGACGAATGAGTCCTTGAGGGTGTGGTGCACGCTCAAGATGATGGGAGTGAGAGCTTCGTCGGTCATTCCGGGGAACAGGGTGATGAAAGTCTGAAGGTGCGGTCGGCTCGACTGTCTCCGAACGTGGTCGAAGTGCGTTCCCAGCGAGGCCACGACGGCCGTCACGGTCGCTGCGGAGAGATCGTCGCCCGGGACGACGGCGTAGCGGAGTCCGTCATTGTTGAAGGAAGCCGCCACGAATGGACAGACGTCTCCGGACCTTCCGAGCTCGGGATGCGGGGCCGCGATCCGCTCGCGGACCCAGTCGTCGACCCTCCTGATCGGGTCGGCACGGCCGGCGGCTCTCATCGTTTCGGGTGGTGACAGTTCGACCTCAATGGTTCGCCGACCTGCGCGCACTCGCATTCCGAAATCTCTCCCCGTAAACGTCGTGGACGACAGCTGGTAAGCCTGCTGTTCACTTTTGCGTCGACTACTCGTACCTTGCCGGCAATGCTCGGATCCGCGCGAGCGATCGGACCGTACGCATAGGGGGAGGGACCACTGCAAGTTCTATTGCCGAGATCTCGATACGGGGTCCGAGAATTCACCGATCCGACGTGCTGAGGACCGTCCGATGAGGGGGCGATGACCCCGAGGTCGGATCGAGAGATCCCGAAGGCGGCGAGGGCGGTGGCCGTCAGAGGCGCTCGTAGATCGTGGCGTTCGCGGTGCCGCCGCCTTCACACATCACCTGGAGCCCGTACCGGCCGCCGGTCTGCTCGAGCACGCCGAGCAGCGTCGTGGCCAGCCGCGCGCCGCTGGCCCCCAGCGGATGGCCGATGGAGATCGCGCCCCCGTTGACGTTCACCCGGGCCGGGCCGGCGCCGGTCTCCTTCGCCCAGGACAGCACGACCGGCGCGAACGCCTCATTGACCTCGAACGCGGCGATGTCCGACATGGTGAGCCCCGCCCTGGCCAGGACCTTGGCGGTGGCCGGGATGATCCCGGTGAGCATGTAGATCGGGTCGTCCCCGACCGCGACGGCGGTGTGGATCCGCGCCCGTGGCCGCCACCCGTTCGCGGCCGCCACCTCGCTGCTGGTGATCAACAGTGCGGCCGAGCCGTCGTTGTAGGGGCTGGAGCTGCCCGCGGTGACCTTCCAGTCGATGTCGCCGAACCGATCGGTCCAGCGGTCGGCGGCGAACGGGGTCGGGAGGCCGGCCAGGGCGTCCAGCGTCGTGCCGGGGCGGATCGTCTGGTCGATGTCGAGGGACGACACCGTCCCGTCCGCGTGCGTGACCTTCAACGGCGCGACCTCGTGCTCGAACCGGCCGGCCCGCCACGCGGCCGCGGCGCGCTGATGGCTGGTGTAGGCGTACTCGTCGAGCTCCTGGCGGCTGAGCCCCCACCTCCGGGCGATCAGCTCGGCGCTGACCCCCTGCGGGATGAGCCCGCCCGGGTAGCGGGCCGTGATCGTCGGGCCGTACACGTCCACCCAACGGCCGTCGAGCCTGGCCTGGCTGCCGATGGGGATCCGGCTCATCGACTCCACCCCCGAGGCGATCACGATGTCGTACGCGCCGGAGATGACACCCTGCGCGGCGAAGCTGATCGCCTGCTGGCTGCTACCGCACTGCCGGTCGACCGTCACACCGGGAACGGACTCGGGCAGGCCGGCCGCCAACGCGGCGGACCTGGTCGTGTTCACGCTCTGCTCGCCCACCTGGCCGACCGCCCCACCGATCACGTCGTCGATCCGCGCGGGATCGAGACCGTCGACCCGCTCGACGAGGCTGCGGATGGCGTGGGCGTGCAGCTCGACCGGGTGTACGTCCGCGTACGCCCCGCCGGGCTTGCCCTTGCCGAGTGGGGTCCGTACCGCCTCCACGATGACCGCGTCACGCATGATCCACCTCCGGAAAGCTCATCCGGACCGATCGGTCCGATAGGACCAGTGTCCGCTCGCCGGCGCGGCGGCGGCAAGCGATCGGACCGATCGGTCCGGTATCGTTGGTCACACGTGCCGTCGGGATCGGAGGGAGAACCGTTGTCGCCTCGCCGGGAAGTCGTGCCGCGGGAGCGGGCGCTGGAGGTGGCCGGTCGGCTGTTCTACGAGCAGGGTGTCCGGGCCACCGGGGTGGCCGAGGTGATCGCCGCGATCGGCTGCGGCAAGCAGGCGCTCTACCGGCTGTTCCCGAGCAAGGACGACCTCGTCGCGGCCTATCTCGAGGTGGTGGCCGCCGCCCGGGAGCGGTCGGCCGACGAGGCGACGCGCACCGCCGACGACCCCGCCGACCAGCTGGTCGCGCTGACCGCCGAGCTGGCCGGGTGGACCGAACGCGCGGGGTTCCGCGGCTGCGCGATGCGCAACTACCTGCGCGAGTACCCGACGGAGCGGACGAAGGCCGGGCAGGTGGCCGAGGCGTACCTGCGCCGGGACCGCGAGCGCATCCTCGCCCTGGCGACCGCGGTCAGCCCGGACGCCGGCGAGGACCTGGCCCGGAAGGTGTCGGTCGTCCACGAGGGTCTCTACGGCGGCCACGCGGTGACGGGGGAGATGCGGGCGGCCGCCGTCGCGCTCGTCGCGGACCTGGTGGTGCGCTAGTCGAAGCGAGCGTGTGCGGGCGTGGCCAGCGCGTCCTCCACCCGCAGCCGCATGGCCGGATGCATGGTCATGCCGGTCAGGACGGCCGGGGCGTACCACCCCGCCGCGCTGGTCTCGGTCCCGTCCGGCCGCGGCTCGTCGGCGTCGTCCGGGGTGGCGGGTTCGGCGTGGAAGCACAGCGCGAGCTGCTGGTGGGTGATGCCGTCGGGGTCGAGCAGGATGTGGGTCGGGTCGCTGTAGACACCGGAGAGCCCGGTGATCGCGATCCGCACGCCCGACTCCTCGTGGACCTCGCGGACCACCGCCTGCGCGGCGGATTCGCCGACCTCGATCCGGCCTCCCGGCAGCTCCCAGTTCCCGTCGTCGATCCGCCGGACCATCAGGACGTCGCCGACGACGTTGCGGACCGCCGCGAACGCTGCGGGCAGCACGTCATGGGCGCGCGGCGCGTCCAGCTCCCGGTAGTACTCGCGCAGCCGAACCACTCGTCAGATTGTTGATCCTCGGCCGGAGGCCATCAATCCCCTCCGGGTGTATTCCCGCGCCGCTAGGCTCCGCCGTTCGGGCTGAGCACCACGGCCGCCTCGTCGGTGTACGCGAGGAAGGTGAGCGTCTCCTGGAAGTACAGCTCGATGGTCGTGCTGTCGTGCCCGAGGTAGCCGATGGCCAGGTCCTGGCCGAGGCGCAGCTCGAAGTCTCCACCGCGGGTGGTGAGCAGGACCGCGCCCTCGATGGCCGGCGCCCAGATGATGTCCCCGTCCAGCAGTCGGGAGATGTGCGCGTGGATCGGGTAGCCGTGGTTCGAGGTCTCGGTCACCTCGGTGTAGGCGTCCGCGCTCAGCGCCAGCGAGTAGGGGCCGCCCACGCCGGCCAACCGGAGCGCGGTCGCGGCCTGGGCGATCGCGTTCGGGTAGTCCCGGACGTCCGGGGGCAGGGCCACCGCGGGGTTGGACGAGGAGGCCCGGATGCCGGCGATGCCGGCGGCGGCGTAGCCGTCGAACACGATCCGGTCCTCGGCGAAGGCGGCCTGCCGGGCGGCGTCCTTGACCGGCTGCCAGTCGGCGTTCCTCGCGCCGCGCTCCACGCTGTCCACCTGGGCCCGGTCGACGACGAACGGCACCCGCAGCTGGACGATCGGCCGCGACTCGTAGAGCCGGGTGGCGACGCCTTCGGCCGGCGGGTCGACCGGGTCCAGCTGGCCCGTCGGGACGGCGGCGAGCTCGATCCCGGCCGGCTCGGGGACGTCCACCAGGCGGCGGCCGGCGACGTGCCGGGTGAAGGTCCGCTGGGCCTCCTCCTCCAGGTCCCGCCAGGCGGCGGCGGAGATCGGGGCCAGCTCGCGGTGCAGGTTGTTCATCTCGCGCCACTCCTACCCAGGGCGCCGATCCCGAGGGATCCCGCCTGGTCGTCGGTTCGGGTGATCACGCTCTCCGCCGGCGTGGACTCCGGCGGTGGATCCGGCAGGTCGTCCAGGAAATCGGCCGCCGGCGCGAAGAACAGCGTGCCGGTCGTGGCCGTGGAGAAGTCCAGGATGCGGTCGTGGTTGCCCGGCGGGTCGCCGAGGAACATGCGCTCGAGCATCGTCTCGGTGACCGACGGGCTGCGGGCGTAGCCGATGAAGTAGGTGCCGAACTCGCCCCGGCCGACCTGTCCGAACGGCATGTTGTCCCGCAGGATCTGCCGCTCGGTGCCGTCCGGGTCCACGATCACGGTCAGCGCGGTGTGCGCGTCGGCCGGCTTGACCGCGTCGTCGAGCTCGATGTTGGCCAGCTTGGTCCGGCCGACCGCGTGTTCCTGGGCCTCCACCGTCAGCGCGTTCCAGGCCGGCAGGTCGTGCAGGTACTTCTGCACGATCACGTAGCTCCCGCCGCTGAACCCGCCGTCCTCCGCGCCGACCAGCACCGCGTCCCGCGCCTCGCCACCGGTGGGGTTCTCCGTCCCGTCCACGAACCCCAGCAGGTCGCGCTGGTCGAAGTACTTGAACCCGTGCACCTCGTCGTGCACGGTCACCGCGCCCCGGAGCCGATCCATGATCAGGCCGGCCAGCTCGAAGCAGGGATGGAGCTGGTTGGCGCGGAGGTGGAAGAGCAGGTCGCCAGGGGTGGACACCGCCCGGTGGACGTCGCCGACCAGCTCCCGGAACGGGTGCAGCTCGGCCGGCCGGGGCCCGCTGAAGAGGCGGTCCCAGGCCTGCGACCCGATCGCGGTGACGCAGCTGAGCAGCTCGTCCGGGACCCGGAAGCTCACCGCGCGGTGCAGGCCCGACAGATCGGCCAGCAGCTCCCGGACGACGGGCTCTCCGCCCGGGTCGATGGTCACCACGAGGAAGATCGCCGAGGTGGTCAGGGGTTTGAGTACCGCTTGCGGCACAGCGTCGCCGCCATCCTGACCTGTCGCCATGTCCCCCGCGCTCACGTCCGCCCGGTACCTACCAACCGGCACGATCATAAGCTCGGGTTCCGACGGTGCGCGATCGCCCCGCGCGATTCGGCTATCGATACATGGGTGGCGCGAAAGCGGCGTACAGCGCGACCAGTACGAGTCCGATGGCGGACCAGGCGAGGATGGCCCAGAACGCCTCGGAGTCGCTCAACGGCTTTGTCGCGCGCTCGTCCGGGATGTCGTAGTCCGAGTCATCGGTCAGGGCCACGGTGCGCTCCTCTACGGTGCGGCCGGCGCCGAGGGTAGTCCCCTGGATCATCGATTCCAAGCGGGTCCTCGACGCCGGCTGCTCCCCGGGTCAGCTCGTCAGCTGCCGGCCGTAGTCGTAGAGCAGGTTCTCGTACTCGATCGCGTCGGGGTCGAACACGTCGTCGTAGGTGTCACCGTTCATCAGCACGTGCTCGCTCTTGCGGTGCACCAGGCCGACCGCGTGACCCATCTCGTGCACGGCCACGTTCTTCTTCTGCGCGGAGGTGAGTGTGTCCAGGTACTCGATCTTGCCGCCGGTGGTGTATCCGCCCTTCTCCACGGCGTCGAAGTTGCCGTCGTCGCCCTTCTGCACCACCGAGGCGGTCACGCAGTTGGCCCCGGGCGGGCAGGTGTCGACCACGTGCGTCTCCAGGCACGGGCTCTTGTTCCACTGGGCGGAGCCGTACTCCATGTCGGCGCGCCACTCCGGGGAGACCCCGGCGGCCGCGAAGTAGATGACCACCTTGCCCGGGCCGGTGCGCTTCCAGGGCAGCTGCTCGTCCGAGCTGTCCTGGTCGATCAGGCCGGTCAGCCCGGGCGGGACCACGCACGGCCCGGCGTTGACCTGCTCGACGGTCCGACCGTCGTAGGTCCCCGCGGCCGCCTGGGACTTGCCGTCGGACTTGTCCGATTTGTCGGATTTGTCCGATTTGTCGGAATGGCGACCGTGGTCGTGATGACCGTGGTGTCTGCCCGATGTGCCGGAACACCCGGCGACGGCCAGCAGGACGACGAGCAGCAACCCGAACCATCTCATGGACAGGATGATCTACCGTGATGCTCCGGGTTTCCTCGGAGCCGGCTGTGAGCCCGCCATGTGTGCTGAGCGGTCCTCAGCGAGGGCTGACCTCACTCGACGGCGAGCTCGTATATCCGGACGGTCCGGTCGGCGCCGGGGTCGGTGACGTGCAGACGCACGAATCGGGTGTCCGTTCCCTCGAGTGTGTGGAACGTGCTGCTGCTGGTGTTGGCGTTCACCTTCACCACCTGTCGCCACGGGCCGTCCGCCGAATCGGCGGTGTAGATCTCGAACGCCCTGGTGTTCCAGATGGTCTTCTCACCTCCGGCGCCGGCGTGCAGGATGCGCACGCGGTTCACCGGCTGTTCGCGGCCGAGGTCGACGACCAGGTCGGCGCCGCCGGTCGTCGGCCTGGCGCACCATTTCGTCCCGGCCGAACCGTCGAAGGCGAGTTCGGGCCGCTGGTCGGCGGAGCACTGCCCGCTGCTGGTGGCGGTCCGGCCTTCGGCCAGGTTGGTCGGCAGCTTCTCCGTGAGCGTGCTGTTGAACAGGTCCAGAGCCGACTGCTGGTTGACGGAGTCGGCCCGGTCGTACGGTCCCTGCCAACGGAATCCGATGATGTCCGACGGTCCTCGGCCCTTCGCCCAGGCCGAAGCGGCGTTCCGGCGGAGGAAGTCGCCGATCTCGCCGCTCCGGGTGACGGCACCCAGTTCGCGGAGATTGCGCGCGTAGACGCCCTTGAAGGCCATCTCGTTACCGGACGTGCATTTCCCGCACGCCGGCGCCGTCTTCTCCGTGAGGATGCCGCCGTTGCCTTTGCTCAGGTCCGCCATGCTGGCCTCGGCCAGGCTGGTGGCGCTGGTCAGGTAGCTCTCGTCCGAGGTGGCCTCGTACAGCTCGACCAATGCGCCCAGGATGATGCCCTGGTTGTAGCTCCAGGTGACACCGCCATTGTTCTTGCAGGTCCGGCTGTCGAGGCCGTCGTTGACCATTCCGGCGGAGTTGATCATCCCGGACGCGGCGAACCACTCCCACGCCTTCTTGGCCATTCCCAGGTACCTGGTGTCACCCGACGTCCGGTTGTGGATGCCCGCCGTCAGCTTGATGAACAGCTCGTTCTCGACGGCGAACTTTCCCTCCTGCTTCTTCCAGTACACGCCGCCGCCACATTTCGCGTCCCAGCCCTTGGTGTACATGTGGTCGGCGATGTATCGGGAGGAGTCGAGGTACTTCGGGTCCTCGGTGAGGTCGTAGGCCCGCAACCACGCCAATCCCCACCAGGCCATGTCGTCGTAGAAGGTGTTGATGAACTTCTCGCCCTTGTTGGCGTTGTAGACCTGGTCGATCGTGTAGAGGTACTCGCGGCTGCCCGACAGGTCCATGTAGTCGATGAGGGCGGTCATCGCGTTCGCCGACGTCCACCAGCCGCTCCACCGTTGGGTCTTCGGCGACAGGAACGACTGCAGGCTCGCGGCCGCTCGATGGGCGTACGCCGGCTCCGCGGCCGCGTCGTCCGGGCCGGGCGAAGCGACGTGTGCGACGCGGTCGATCACCGCCCCGCCGGACCCGCCCGCGCCGTCGGTCGGCGCGGCGGACGCCGATGCCACCGCCAGCGCGGCGAGCACGATCACCAAAGGGCCTCTCGCCGCGATCGCTCGAGGGCGCGCGCGCATCCTCCGCCCTCCGTTCGCCGACGGTCCCGACAGACCGTCACAGGTGACCTGCGACAGCTTGATCAATCACCGCCGCCGGCACCGGGTGATTCGGCAGACGTCACCGGAACGGCCCAACGCGGGCCTGGCCGCGCGCGGCGGGATCAGCGGCCGGCGTGTCGGCCGGCGAGGTAGCCCCAGATCATCCCGCGCGCGTTGGCGATGCCGGACTGGTAGCCCGAGCCGATGTCCCGCCAGGCGGCGGTGCCACCGGCGGCGTAGAGCCCGGGGATGGGGTGCCCTCGGACGTGCCGGACCCGGGCCTCGGTGTCGATGCGCAGGCCGGCGGAGTTGACGCCGACGCCGACCGAGTGCACCTCGAAGCCGGAGAACGGCGGTTTCAGCAGCGGACCCAGGTTCGCGTTGGGCTTGCAGTTGAGGTCGCCGAACATCCAGTTCGCCCGCGGCCACGAACCCCGGCCCCACTCGGTGTCCTCGCCGGCCGCGGCGTCGGCGTTGAACCGTTCGACGGTGGCTTCGAGCCCGTCCAGATACGCCTCGCCCTCCGCCGCGGAGTCCGGGAGACCGGCCGCCCGCATCACCGGGTTGTCCGGTACCCAGACCTGACCGTACGAGTAACCGGTGCACCCGCCGATCACCGGCGCCTTCTCCAGGACCAGGACGTCCAGGCCGCTGTCGTGCGCCGCGATGGCACCCGCCAGGCCACCGATGCCGCTGCCCACGCTGACGAAGTCGACCTCGATGTCCCAGTCCACCACGGCGAGGTTGCCAGAACCGAGCAGCGTTAGGTACCCCTCGTCAGGCGTTGACCAGCTCCCGGGCCGGCGGCGGGTTGCCGGACATCGCCTCGCGCAGCAGCTCGCGCCGGGTGAGCTTGCGGACCTGGTCGTCGGGGGTGCCGACGAGGTGCCCGAGCATCCACACCAGGTAGAGCGCCCCGGCGAAGGTGGCGGCCGCGGCCAGGTGGGTCCAGACCAGCGACCAGCCGCTGTTCGGGTCCAGGCTGTTCAGGCTGATCCACATCGGCCAGCCGATGCCGGCGTTGGTGATCCCGTCGGCCATCGGGATGATCGGGGCGACGCCCAGGATCCGCCAGCCGGTCAGGTACTGCTTGTACCGGTAGATCATCGCGCCGGCGATCATCGGCATCAGCGGGTTCATCAGCGTCCACCACAGCGGCAGGCCCCAGAAGTTCAGCGGCTGCGGGCCGTAGTACTCGTAGGCGCCCAGCAGCACGCCGGGGCTCTCCAGGAAGATGTTGATCACGACGTCGGTGAGGTAGAGGGCGAACATCCCGCGCCGGGTGATGCCGGCGGCGTAGAGCCGGTAGGCGATGTAGGCCAGCCCGCCCACGTACCAGATGTAGACGAACGGGATGAACAGCGGCATCTCCCGGTCCAGCAGCGTGTAGGTGTGCGTGACCGCGCCGAACTTGATGTAGCAGAGGCCCATCGTGTCCACGATCGGCTCCCAGATGCAGGCCACCAGCCCGCCCAGCAGGCACACCAGCAGCAGCGGCTCCTTGCGCTGGGCGAGATGCCGCAGGCCGTAGCCGAGCAGGATGAGCACCGGGATCGCCAGGAAGATCGAGAAGATGATCTCCGGGATCAAGGGCATGGTCGACGTCGGGTGCGGGGGAATGGCGAGCACCAAGGTGGGCCTCCGGAGGCGTCGATCGGACGGGGATCGGACACGTTCTGGCACACCGCGTGCCATTTAGTACAGCGTGTGCCAAAAGTACGTACGGCTGCCCTAGGATGTCAACGCATGGGGACGGCCGAGCTGGAGGTGCGGCGGGTGGACCCGGCGGTGCTGGAGGAGCGGCGGTCCCGCCGCCGGGCCCGGGTCACCGCCCGGCTGGTCGACGTCGTCGGCGAGCTGCTGGTCACGCACGGGAGCCTGCACGAGATCACCGTGGAGGAGATCCTCACGGTCAGCGACATGTCCCGATCGACGTTCTACCGCTACTACGAGGACAAGATCGACCTGGTGCTGGCGCTCGGCGGGCACGCCCTGGTCGACGTGATCGCCGCCGCGCAGGCCATCTGGGAGCTACCGCCCGGCTCGGGCCGCGACGACGTGGCCCGCGCGGTCCGCGGGGCGTTCGCCGCGTACCTGCCGCACACCCGGCTGATGGCGGCGGCCCTGGAGGTCTCGACCTACGACGAGCGGGCCCGGGAACACTTCGGCGCCGCCTACGCCCAGGCGCAGGACGCCATCGCCCGGCACATCCGCACCGGTCAGCGGGCCGGCTCGGTGCGCGCCGACCTGCACCCCGAGGAGACCGCCGGCTGGCTGACCTGGATGGTCGAGCGGGGGATGACCAAGCTGGTGCGGGACGCCGACCCGGCCCAGCTCGTCCGGTTGCAGGAGAGCCTCACCGCCGTCATCTGGCACACCCTCTACGGGCGCTGAACCAGGAATGAGCCGACGGCTCCGGCGAGTGCGGCCGGGGCGTCGTCGTGGATCCAGTGCCCGCTGTCGACGGTGACCAGGCGGCTGTTCGGGCGTTCGGCGACGGCGCGCTCGGCCTGCTGTTCGCCGAGCATGAAGCTCCGCGCGGCCCGCACCAGCAGCAGCGGGACGGTCGAGGCCGCCCAGGTGCCCCGGTGTGCGGTCCGATGTCCTCGATCACCAGCGCGGAGACCAGCTCCGGGTGTGCGGCGGCCAGGTGGGCCGCCACCGTCCCGCCGAACGAGTGCCCGAGGACCGCCACCGGTCGACCTCCACCGAGGCGTCGCGCGTGCCCGGCGGCATCCGCGACGAAGTCCGCCAACCGCAGGGGGCGCGCACCGGGCAGTGGCCGTGGGCCCGCTGGTCGGGGGCCGCGACGTGGACGGCCTCCCCGAGCGACGCGGCCAGCCCGTCGAACACACCGCCCCGGCCGAAGGTTCCGTGCAGGGCCAGGAGCGGCAGTACCATCGCCCGATCATGCCCGGCCGCGTGGGCGAGCGCTGGGCATATTTGAGATAGTGTTGCAATGCCGAGCGGGAAGGGGGTCGCGGTGACCAACGGTGATCGGGCCGTCCGCAAGGCCAGGCCGCTGACCCGCGCGGAGATGCAGCGGCAGACCCGGGAAGAGGTGCTGAACGCCGCCGAGGCGCTGTTCCTGGCCGGCGGCTATCGGGACACCACGGTCGCTCAGATCGCGGTGGCCGCCGGGCGGACCCAGGGTGCGATCTACGCGAACTTCGCCGGCAAGGAGTACCTCTGCCTGGAGGTCCTGCAGCGGCGCGCGCTGACCATCCTGGGCGAGGTGGTGGCCAAGCTCGGGTCGGCGGGATCCACCGTGGACGACAAGGTCGAGACGATCCTGGAGACCTGGGGAGTGCTGTCCCAGGACGTCGGCGTGATCACCCTGGCCGCCGACTACATCCTGGCCACCCGGTCCGACCCGGAGCAGCAGGCGGCGCTGACCGGCCAGATCAAGGCGCTCAAGGCGCTGATCGGGGTCGCGGTGTCCGCGAACCTCACGGTGAGCGTGTCGGTCGCGCAGGTCGACCGGGTGGTCACCGCCCTGCTCACCACGTTCTCGGGTCTGGCCTTCGGTCAGGCCACCGGCCTGGTCACGGCGGCCGAGGCGGGCGAGGTCCTCGAGGACACGCTCCGGGTCTGGATCACCTCGCTGGAGAGCGGCGCGGCCGCGGCCGCCCTGGGCTGAGCCCACAGCGAGCCCCGGCCCGGCCCAGCCCGGTCCAGCCCAGCCCGGTCCGGCCCGGCCTGGCGCCGCGCGTCCCGGGTCCCGGGTCCCGCCCGGCCGGACGGCTTCGCGATCTACGACTTGAGATTGTCGTGCTATTCGAATAGCGTCACTACGTGAAGCCGGTGCCCGGGCGGTCCGACACGTACGGAGGAAGCATGAGTGCAGCGAGGGACGTACCGGGCTCGCGGGCCCGCCGGACGGCGATCCTCGGCCGGCTCGCCGCCGGGCAGGCCGTCAAGCACGCCGGGGCGAGGCTCTCCACGGTCGGCCGCGGCGAGGAGCGCCGGCGCGAGGTGATGGACCAGCGGATCGGTGAGGCTATCACCGCGCTGGTCGATGCGCTCGGGCTGATGCGCGGCGGGGCGATGAAGATCGGCCAGATGCTCTCGATGATCGACATGGGCATCATCCCGGACAGCCACCGCGAGCAGTACCAGGCCGCGATGGCCCGGCTGCGGGACTCCGCGCCGACGGTCCCGTTCGGCAAGATGCGCGGGGTCATCGAGGCCGATCTCGGTGGGCGGCTCGACACCCTGTTCACCAGCTTCGACCAGACGCCGATCGGAGCGGCCTCGATCGGTCAGGTCTACCGGGCGACCCTGCCCGGCGGCCGGCAGGTGGCGGTCAAGGTGCAGTACCCCGGGGTCGACCGCGCCGTGCGCGCCGACCTGAAGAACCTCGGGCTCATCCTGCGCGCGGCCAAGGCGATCACCCCCGAGGCCGACCTGGCCGGGCTGACCCAGGAGATCACCGAACGCATCGTCGAGGAGCTCGACTACGAGCTCGAGGCGCAGAACCAGCGGGCGGCGGCCCGGCTCTACCGGGACCACCCGTTCATCGTGGTGCCCGACGTGGTGACCGCGCTGTCCGGTCCCCGGGTGCTGGTCACCGACTTCTTCGACGGCAAGCCGTTCAGCGCGCTGGTGGACGAGAGCCAGGAGGTGCGCAACCACGTCGGGGAGATCATCTACCGGTTCTTCGGCGGCAGCCTGTGGGCGCACGGGCAGTTCTCCCCGGACCCGCACCCGGGCAACTTCCTCTACGCCGCCGACGGGAAGGTGGCCTTCCTCGACTTCGGTCTGTACCGGCATCTGACCGCCGGGGCGATGGACACCCAGGCCTCGATCATGCGCGCGGTGCTGGACGGGGACGCCGCCACGTTGCACCGGGAGATGTGCACGAGCGGCTTCATCCTCGACCCGGAGCGGGTGTCGCCGGAGCTCGCGCTCGACTACGTGAACGAGGTGTTCTGGTGGATGGCGACCGACGAGGACCTGGTGCTGACCAGTGACCAGGTGAACGCGTCGATCGTGGCGGCGAGCCACCCGCAGTCGCGGTACTTCGACATCGCGCGCCGGCAGAACATGCCGCCCGACTACGTGTTCGTCGTCCGCATGATCGTGATGGTGATGGCGGCGGTCGGTGAGCTGGAGTCCCGGGCGAACTGGTTCCGCATCGCGCGGGAGTGGCTCTTCGACGCCGAACCGGCCACCGAGCTCGGCGTGCTGGAGGCCCAGTACCGCTCGGGCGCGACGGTCGAGCCGCTGGCGGTGCCGGCATGACCAGCGAGGACACCAGGGACGAGGACGCGGGCATGGACGTCGTCAAGCTGATGCAGTCGGTGGTGCGCAACCCCGCCGTGCGGGCGGCCGTGCACCGCGGCTTCGAGGTCCGTGACCAGGCGTTGCGCGCGCAGGCGGCGCTGCTGTCGGCGGCCAACCTGCCCAGTGCCGACGAGGTCGACCAGCTCGCCGCCCGGCTGCGGTCGGTCTCCCAGCGCCTGGAGTCGATCGAGGACGCGCTGGAGCGGGTCGAGCGGAGCCTCGTCCGGATCCACGCCGCCGAACGCGCCCGGGCCGATGCCGAGCGGAAAGCGGAGTCGGTGGGTCGCTGACGTCGGCTAACGACCGCACTCGGAGGCGAAATGCGCGCTCTCCAGCCGACCGAGATCCGACACGGGCGGACCACCCGCCACCCACTCCCGGTTGATCCGGCTCCAGTTCGCGGTGGCGCCCAGCTGCCCGAGAAGCGCCGCGGTGGAGACCATCGTCCGGATCATCAACGTCCACTCGACCGGCAGATCCTGGCCCTCGAGCGCGTCCGAGTACTCGCTGGTCGGCAGCAGGGTGAACAGCACGGCGTCCGAGGCGACCTCCGGGGACATGGTGAGCACCTCGTCCCGGAGCAGCCAGCCGAAGGTGTCGTCGAAGTAGGTGAGCAGCCGGTCGGGGTCGATGACGTCCGGCCGGTGCACCACGTCGTGGTCGACCAGCGTGGCGCGGAGCCCGACGCCGTCCCCGGTGCCGGCCGAGGTCAGGATGCTCCGGAGCAGGTCGACCCGGCCCGCGTCGAGCCGGGTGAACGACCCGAAGTCGAGGAAGGCGACGCGGCCGTCGTCCAGCAGGCGGACGTTGCCCGGGTGCGGATCGCCGGAGAACAGCGCCAGCCGGAACATGCTGCCCAGGTAGAAGCGGAGCAGGATCTCACCGACCCGGTCCGCCGACCAGGCCGCCGACTCGCCGACGCCGGTGAGGTCCCGCCCCCCGATGTACTCGGTCACCAGCACCGTCGGCCGGCACAGCTCCAGGACCGGCGCCGGGACCCGGATGAAGGGGTGGCCGGCGAACGCCTCGGCCATCGCCTGGGTGTTCCGGGCCTCCAACGAGTAGTCGAGCTCCTCGAGCAGGCGTTCGGTCAGCTCGGTGGCCAGCCGCTGGGTGTTCACGCTGGGGATCAACGGGGCCGCGAGCTTGAGCAGGATGGCGACGTTCTTCAGGTCGGCCCGCGCCGCGTCGGCGATCCGGGGGTACTGGACCTTGACCGCGACCTCGCGGCCGTCCCGGGTCACCGCCCGGTAGACCTGACCGATCGAGGCGGTGCCGACGGGTTCGGGGTCGAACTCCCGGAACTCGCCGGCGATCGGCCCGCCCCAGGCCTGCGCGAGGACCGGCTCCATCCGGCTCCACGGAGTCCGGGGGGCCTCGTCGCACAGCAGGGCGAGCCGCTCCTGGAACCGGGGCCGCACGTCCTCGGGCAGCAGCCGGAGGTCGATGAAGGACAGCATCTGGCCCAGCTTCATCGCGGGCCCCTTCATCGTCCCCAGGACGGCCAGGATCTGCTCGGCCGTCTGGAGGTGCCGGCGTTCCAGGGCCGCCCGGCGCATCGCGTCCCGGCGCGCGACGTTCGCGGCCGCCGTGCCCGCGTAGCGGAGGGTCTGCCCGGCCACCAACCCGCCGACCCGGGCGCCCCGGCCCAGCCGCGAGCTGGGGATGTCGTCACGCTGACGCGGCATTGCGCCTCCCGGACGGTACTGGTGCGGACACCTACTATCTCAACCACTTTCGGGAGGGAGATCGCGGATGGCTGACGCGCGCGACACATTGCGGGGCCGGTTGGGCGACGAGGTGGAGCTGCTCGGGGTGCTCACCGATGACGAGTGCGCCCGGCTGCTGACGGCGCTCACCGCCGGTCGGGAGCATGCCCGCACGGAGCTCGACCGGTCCCTGGAATCGGCCCTCGGCGCCCTGCCGGCGCTGATCCGCCGGCCGGCCCGGAAGACCCTCTTCGGCTAGGAGCCACACCATGTCCGACGTCGCCACCCGGGCCCAGGTGGAGATCCTGGCCCGGATCCTGCACACCGAGCCGGCTGAGCTGGCCTTCCTCGAGGAACATCCGCTCCACCAGGTCGCCCAGCTGGTCAGCGCCGTCTCCGACGACATCTTCGACGAGCTCGCCGCCATGTTCCGCCGGGTCAGCAAGCTCGCCCCGCTGGTACCCAACGCGGTGGTCGCCAGCGTCGCGCAACGGATGGTCACGCCGCTGGTCGCCGGGCGCGCGGCGGGCGCGCTGGGGGTGGACCACCCGGACCGGATCGTGGGTGTGCTGTCCCGCCTGGAGCCCGGGTACATGGCCGCCTGCGCGCCGTACCTCGATCCCCGGGCGGTGAAGCTGCTCGCTCCGCGCATCTCCGCCGACCTGCTGCTGCCCGCCGGCCGGGTGCTGCTGGAGCGGCGGGAGTACGCCGTCGCGGCCCGGTTCGTGGAGTTCGCCACCCACCAGCTGATCGTCGAGTTCGAGAAGGGGCTGGACGACGACGCCGGCCTGCTCCGGACCGCCGCGCTGGTCGTCGACGACGAGCGGCTGAACGAGGTGATCAGGGTGATGCCCGAGGCCCGGGTGGAACGCATCCTGCTCGGTGCCCGCGCCGACGAGGAGCTCGCCGCCACGGCGGTCTCGATGGCCTCCCGGCTGGACGACGACCTCCGGGACCGGTTCCAGGAGCTGCTGCCCGGCTGACCGGTCATCCCGCGACATCCGGGGTGATCCCCAGGCGGGACAGCCACAGCTCGACGGTCTCGACGAAGGCGACGGTGGCGACCTCCCGGGGGGTGGCGCCGAGGGCGTGCCCGACGGCCAGGCCCGCCCCGGTGGCGAGCAGGGTCGCGGTGGCGCGGTCGAGCACCTCGGGGTCGACGGCCGGCCCGCCGAACGCCGCGGCCTGGGCCCGGATCAGCGTGGCGATGCCGAGGGCGAAGCCGTCCAGGGTCTCCCGGTTGGCCGTGCCCTGACCCGGATCGCTCCGGGTGGCGATCAGGAAGTCGGCGGCGAGCCGGATCCAGGCCGGTTGGCCGAGTAGCGCCGCCCACCGCTGCCGTAACGCGGTCAGCGCGGCGGCCTGCCCGTCGGCGGCCAGGACAGCGGTGGCGAGATCGCGCAGGACCTGCTCGAAGTGCCGGCGCAGCACCTGCAGGCACAGGTCCTCCTTGCCGGCGAAGTTCCCGTAGATCGAGCCGTGGGTCCGGCCGGCCTCCTCGGCGATCTGGGCGATCGTGGTGGCCAGGTATCCCCGGGCCAGGAACACCCGCTCGGCCGCCGCGATGATCAGTTCGCGGGTCTGTTCCTGCAGCTCGTCACGTGTCAGCGCCTTCGGCATCGGCTACCCGCCCCGCTCCCTTCCGGATCCGCGCGCCCAGCGTATCGGGCCCGGGACCTTGTCGTGACGTCGTCATTCAGATAACGTTGCAATTCAGATTATGAACCAATCTGACGGAGGCGGTCCCGTGGGCATGATCGAAGACGGCTGGTTCGACCGGACACCCGAAGCGCGCCGGGCCAGCGAGCGCAGGTACGACTTCCTGCTGAGGCTGCACGGCGCGAACGGCGCCCGGGCCCGGGCGATCGCCGAGGCACCCCGGCTCGACGACGGGTACTTCGGCCCCGACTCGATCAGCTGGAAGGTGTACCAGAACGTGCTGGTGGCGGGCATGGGGGCGCTGTCCGGCCTGTTCATCTCCGTGCTCGACCCGGACGGTGGGTACGGCGTCGGGCAGCACTCCACCTACCACTGGGACACCCTGGGCCGGGTCCGGCGCAGCCTGCTGTTCTTCGGCGGCGCGGTGTTCGGCGACAGCGCCACCGCCGACAAGGTGGGCCGGGACCTGTTCCGCAAGCACGCCCACGTCAACGGGGTGCGGCCGGAGTCCGGCGACCCGTTCCGGGCCAACCACGTCGAGACGCTGAAGTTCACCTACGTGGTCGGCTGGCCGCACCTGTGGCGGGCGTACAAGGCGTTCGGCGACCCGAACGCGACCGAGGAGGACGAGCGCCGGTTCTACGCCGAGCAGAACATGGTCGGTGAGCTGCTCGGCATCCCCTCCGGCGAGCTCCCGCGCACCCCCGAGGAGGTCGAGGACTGGGTGCGGGACGCGGAGCAGAACCTGATGGCCTTCACCCGGCCGGCCCAGGACCTCATCGACTTCCTCACCAAACCCCCGTGGACACCGCTGTGGCCGATGGCCCTGGTCGGCCCGTTCATGAGCCTGGCGATCTGGGCCGGGGTGCCGCTGCTGACCCCGTACGTCCGGCAGATCACCGGGCTGCCCAACCCGTCGCTGCGCGCGACGCTGTCGGCCGCGGTGGTCCGGCAGGCCGCCAAGGTGGTGCAGAACCCGATCGTCGACCGGGTGGTCGTGCCCTTCCTCGGCTACGAGATGTGGGGCTACGCGCACAACGCCCTGCGCCACACCCGGGGCGGCGAGCGGGTCTCGTTCGACCACGATCCCGGCCTGGCGTTGCAGCGGGGGAAGGGCGGGACGCTGCAACCGGAGGGCGCGAACCGGCAACCGGTGGGGGTCCGATGACCAGGGTGGACGTGATCGGCCACGAGCGGATCCTGGACGACCGGCACGGCTGGCACGAGCTGCGCGAGTTCTGGGCGGACCGGCCGGTGGCGCTGGTGTTCCTGCGCCAGTTCGGCAGCGCGTTCGCGCTGAAGCAGGCCCGGGAGCTCACCGCCCGCCACGACGACATCGTCGCCGCCGGCGGGCACGCGGTCTTCGTCGGGCTGGGCACCCCGATCGAGGGGTTCACCTTCCGGCAGCGGGCGCGCTCCCGGTTCACCGTGCTCACCACGGCCGACCGGGCGCTGTACCGCTGCATGGGGCTGTCCCGGGACCGGGCCGTCGGGCGGCGGCCCACCGACCTCGCCGCCCTCCTCGGCCTCGTCCGCGACGGGGTGTACCCCTACCAACGGACCGGGGACAACGCCCAGCTCGGCGGGGTGTTCGTGGTCGCCGCCGGGGGCCGCCGGGTGCCCTGGGAGTACCGCGCCCACCGGGCCTCGGACATCGCCCCGGCCGACGAGGTCGTCGCCGCGCTCCGAACGGCCGGTGCCAGCGCGAGAGAGTGACGGTCGCTCTAGGGTCGTCCTGTGCCGATCAAGTCAGGGTTGTGGCTGCCGCTGTTCGACGAGCTCGCCGACCCGGTGGTGGTCAGCCGGCTGGCCGCCGAGGCGGAGGACGCCGGGTGGGACGGCCTGTTCGTCTGGGACCACGTGCACTGGCGGGCGCCGATCCGGGAGGTGGCCGACCCGTGGATCACCCTCGCGGCGGCGGCCACCGCCACCACGTCGCTGCTGCTCGGGCCGATGGTCACCCCGCTGGCCCGGCGCTGGCCGGTCAAGCTCGCCCGGGAGACCGCCACCCTGGACCGGCTGGCCGGCGGCCGGCTGGTCCTCGGGGTCGGGCTGGGCAGCGACCGGTACGGCCGGGAATTCTCCGGCACCGGTGACGAGCTCGACGAACGTCGCCGCGGCCGGATGCTGGACGAGTCGCTGCGGGTGCTGGACGCCGCCTGGTCCGGCGAACCGGTGCACCACCGCGGCGAGCACTACCTGGTCGACGACCTGACCTTCCTGCCCCGGCCGGTGCGACCCGTGCCGGTCTGGGTGGCCGGGTACCCCGGGCGCTCCAAGCCACTGCGCCGGGCGGCGGGCCGCGACGGCTACGTGCCGGTCAACCTCGAGCATCCCGACCAGCTCGCCGAGTCGCGCGCGGTGATCTCCGAGGCGCGTGGGGGACTGGCCGGCTTCGACGTCGCGGTCTGCCGGCCACCCGGCACCGACCTCGACGGCTTCGCCCGGGCCGGGGCCACCTGGTGGCTCTCCGAACTCGATCCGGAGGAGGCAACCGTCGACCGGGTCCGCGGCGTCCTGCGCGACGGCCCGGCCTGACCCGTCGGGATCGTCAGGTCGCGACGGATGGCTCCGGGCGGGTGGTGGCGAGCAGCTCGTCGAGCAGTGACCGGGTGTGGAGGAGGTGGTCGATGTCCTCGGTGATCCGGCGGCGCTCCGTCTCCAGGCGTTCCCGGCAGTCGTACAGCGGCAGGGACTCGTCGGACACGCAGGCGAGGATCCGGCCGATGAGTTCCATGCCGATTCCGGCCGCGAGCAGGGTCCGGATGTGCGACACCGTGCGGATGTCCGAGTCGGTGAAGATCCGGTACCCGCTGGGCGTCCGGTCCGGCCGGAGGACGCCCTTCTCCTCGTAGTAGCGCAACGCCCGCACGCTGACCCCGGTCCGGTCCGCCAGCTCGCCGATCTTCATGAACGTGCCTCGTCGTTCGCCTTGACTCTCACGTTGATGTCAGAGTTTAGCGTGTCGGCATGTTCCGACTCGCGATCCTCATGTTCTGCGTCTTCAGCATCACCACCGGTGAGTTCGTGGTGGCCGGGATCCTGCCCGAGGTCGCCACCGATCTCGGGGTCACCGTCGGCACCGCCGGGCTGCTGGTCACCGCCTACGCCGTCGGCATGATCATCGGAGGCCCGGTGCTCACGGCGCTGACCGCCGGGACCGACCGGAAGTCGTTGATGGCGGCGCTGCTGGCCACCGCCGTCCTGGGAAACGCGGTCTCGGCGCTCGCGCCCGGGTTCGGGTCGCTGCTGGCCGCCCGGGTGGTCACGGCGTTGGTGACCTCCACCTTCTTCGCCCAGGCCATCGTGATCACGGTGCGGTCGGCGGCCCCCGACCGGGCCGGCACGATGGTCGCCCGGCTGGCGTTCGGGATGAACCTGGCCATGATTCTCGGCGCGCCGATCGGGACCGTGATCGGTGGTCGCTGGGGCTGGCGCGCGACCTTCGCCGCGATCGCAGTGGCCTGCCTGATCGGGCTGTGTCTCGTGTGCTGGCAGCTCAACGCGCCGGCCGGGGAGACCCGGACCTCGGCGGTCACCGAGTTGCGGGTCCTGCGGCGATCACCGGTGCTGGTGGCCCTGGCCGTCACCGCTGTCGGCAACATCGGCGCGCTCATGGTGTTCAGCTACCTCGCCCCGCTGCTCACCGAGGTCGGCGGGCATCCCACGACCCGGCTACCGGTCCTGCTCCTCGCCTACGGGGTCGGCGCGACGATCGGCAACCTCGTCGGCGGGACGCTCTACGACCGCAACCCCCGACTGTTCCAACCCGGGTTGCTCGGCCTGCTGGCCGCGACCCTGGCCGGTGCCTCGCTTGTCGCGACATCGGCGGGGCTGTCCGGCGTGGCGGTCGTCGCGATCGGGCTCTTCGGCTTCGCGGTCATCCCCGGCATGCAGGCCCGGGTGATGGCGACGGCCGCCGAGGCGCCCACGCTGGCCATGG
>JAESFN010000750.1_pt1 | contig 22463 bp, 27 predicted proteins | sample 9269411 | NCBI WGS metagenome assembly JAESFN01 (sample SAMN14505399, study PRJNA617100) | algae metagenome | isolation source: Iphinoe sp. HA4291-MV1 and co-occurring heterotrophs from trail next to... | place: USA: Maunawili Falls, Hawaii | collected 2009-07-25
GTTTTGGACTGCAGGATCTCGAGAGAACCTGGTGCGGTCGAGAAGACTCGAACTTCCACGCCTTGCGGCACAGCGACCTCAACGCTGCGCGTCTACCAATTCCGCCACGACCGCACGCCGAGGTAGAAGCAACACCGGAACCGGCGAAGCGAGGCAGCGTGTAGCAACGCTCGTTGGCGGGCGCAAGCGATTAATTGCCGTTATGCAAACGCTCATCGCGAAACGCCAAATCAGGCTGGCCGGCGGACTTTTTCGGTGAGCTCGACGCTGAGCCTGCCGTCTTCGACCTTCACTTCACCACGCGCGATCAGGGTGTTGTTGGCATAGACGCGCAACGGGTCGTTCTCGCCGGTATCAAGCTCGATCACCGCGCCGCGGCCCATGCGCAGCAGGTGGTGCACCGGCATGATCGCCGCTCCCAGCTCGACGGTGATATCGACTTCAATATTGTCTAGAGTGTTCATACATAAACCGCGAACGACCATCCCGGCTGAATCGCGCGGGCCCCTTGTGAAAGAGCATTGGACACCCATGCTTACCGAAGCGTTAACGACTGACCCATCTTGCGACACCGGGACCAAACTGTTCCGCGCCGACGGGGTACCGGTCGAATGGCGAATCTCGGAGGGCTATGTCCCCTACCCCGAGGCGCTCGAAGCGATGAAGGCGCGGGCCGCAGCGGTTGCGGACGGTAGTGCAGCCGAGCAGGTGTGGTTGCTGGAGCATCCGCCGCTCTACACCGCCGGCACCTCGGCAGCGCCCGAGGACCTGCTGTCGCCCAATCGCTTCCCGGTCTATGACGCCGGGCGCGGCGGGCAGTACACCTATCACGGCCCTGGCCAGCGCGTGGTCTACTTCATGCTCGATCTCCGCCAACGTGGCCGCGACGTCCGCTGCCTGGTGCAGGGACTCGAGGGGCTGATCATCGACACCCTTGCCGCCTTCAACATCCGCGGTGAACGCCGCGACGGGCGGATCGGCGTCTGGGTGGCACGGCCCGACAAGGGGCCGGGCCGCGAGGACAAGGTGGCGGCGATCGGCGTCAGGGTCAGCCGCTGGGTGACGTTCCACGGCATTGCGATCAATGTATCGCCGACCCTTTCACACTTCGATGGCATCGTGCCGTGCGGCATCTCCGACCAGGGCGTGACCAGCTTTGAGGATCTCGGACAGCTGGCTTCGATGGCGGAGGTCGACGCCGCCTTGCGCTCGGCGTTCGAGCGCCGCTTTGGTGCAACGGCAGACCTGCGGCCGGAGGCACTTGTCAGTGCCGCGTGACGCACGCATTTTCTCGGTGACCGATTCCATGGGGGTGAGGCCATGACGCTGGACGATCTCAAAAAAATCTTCCTCAGCCCGACACTGTTCCGGCTCGAGACCATTCTCTCGCCGCGGCTGGTGCCGGTGCTCTACGCCACCGGGCTCGCGGCATTGCTGCTGTGGTCGGTGGGGCACCTGTTTGCGAGCTTTGGACGCAATTTCGGCGATGGCCTGTGGGGCATCCTCGAGATAGCGGTCTATGGTGCGCTGTTCCTCATCGCGCTGCGCATCGTGTGCGAAGTGCTGCTGGTGTTCTTCAAGGCCAACGAGACGGTGACCCGCACGGTGAGCCTCAGCCGCGTGCCGACCTCGCTGATCGACGAAGTGCGCGACGCCATCCACGACATCGCTGATGACGAGCCCTTCGAGGACGACGAGAGCAGCGATGGCACTCCGCCGCCTGCCGAGACCACGCCCTCGGTACGGCGCACGGCAAGGCGCACACCGCCGCCAACCGCCAAGCCCGACATCTGAAACAAGAAGGCCGCCCGAGGGCGGCCTTTTCGTTGGGGCGGTGGCTCGCCCGTTGCGATGCGTTCCGTCGCTCAGGCAGTAGCCAGCGAGCGCCGCGACTTCAGCACCTCGTCGACGCTCCAGGCGCCCGGACCGGCGAACACCAGGTAAAGGAAGATGAAGCAGAACAGCACGGCGCCGTCGCCGCCGTTGGCGACCGGGATGATGTTGCCCTGCCCCATCATCGGCACGTGCACGAACCAGAACGCGTAGGCCATTTGCCCAGCGAGGATGAAAGCGACCGGGCGGGTGAAGACGCCGAGCAGGATCGCGAGACCGCCGAATACTTCGAGCACTGCCGCAAGGCCCATCAGCGAGAACAGCTCGAAGCCGCCGCCGCCCATCTGCGAGGCCGGGAAACCGAACATCTTCTGCGTGCCATGCGCCATGAAGCAGAGCGCGGCGACGATACGGAGGATGGCCAGCGCCTGCGGCTGGTACCGGTTGAGTGCGTCGAGATTCATTGGTCTTCTTCCTGCTGGACGCCTCGGAGGTGGGCGCATCCGCAAACAAGAGCACGAGGCTCAGGATTCGGGTCAACTGAAGGTTTGGTAACCTGACAGGCTCGTGATCAGCCGTGATCAGGGCAGCCCTGCTTCCATCGCAGAGTGCCGATCATTGCTTTTTTCTCGAGTTTGGCGCATAGGCACGCGCCAATGACACAAGCTCCGAAAATCGGCCTGGTCAGCCTCGGCTGCCCCAAGGCGCTCGTCGACTCCGAACGCATCATGACGACCCTGCGCTCGCAGGGTTACTCGTTCTCGCGCGACTATGCGGGCGCGGATGTCGTCCTGGTCAATACCTGCGGCTTCCTCGACAGCGCCAAGAAGGAAAGCCTCGAGGCGATCGGCGAGGCCGTCGGCGCCAATGGCCGCGTCATCGTCACCGGCTGCCTCGGCGTCGAGGAAGAGATGATCCGCGCCACCCATCCAAGTGTGCTCGCCGTTACCGGCCCACACCAGTACGAGGATGTGGTCAACGCGGTGAACACCCACGTGCCGCCGGTGCCGAACAAGTTCGTCGACCTGGTACCGGAAGCTGGCCTCAAGCTGACGCCGCGGCACTACGCCTACATGAAGATTTCCGAGGGCTGCAACAACCGCTGTACCTTCTGCATCATCCCGCAGATCCGTGGTGACCTCGTCTCCCGTCCGATCGCTTCGGTGCTGTACGAAGCCGAGCGGCTGGTGGCGACCGGCGTCAAGGAAATCATGGTGATCTCGCAGGACACCTCGGCCTACGGCCTCGACATCAAGTATCAGAGCTCGAAGTTCCGCGGCCGCGACATCGAGGCCCGCTTCCAGACCCTCGCCGAGGAATTGGGCAAGATGGATGTGTGGACCCGGCTCCACTACGTCTACCCCTACCCCCACGTCGACAGCGTCATTCCGCTGATGGCCGAGGGCAAGATCCTCCCCTATCTCGATATCCCGTTCCAGCACGCCTCTCCGTCAGTGCTGAAGTCGATGCGCCGCCCGGCCAACCAGGTGAAGACGCTCGACCGGATCAAGGCTTGGCGCGCCGTGGCGCCGGACCTCGCCATCCGCTCCAACTTCATCGTCGGCTTCCCCGGCGAGACCGAAGAAGACTTCGAGTTCCTGCTCGATTGGCTGGAAGAAGCGGAGATCGATCGCATCGGTTGCTTCGAGTACGAGCCGGTGACCGGCGCGCCCGCCAATGACATCGAGGGCATCGTCCCGGATGAGCTGAAGCGCGAGCGTTACGAACGGCTGATGGAAGTGGCGCAGGACATCTCGGCCCATGTGCTCTCGAAAAAGGTCGGTCGCACCATCGATGTGCTGGTCGACGACGTCGAGCCCGATACCGGCCGCGCCATCGGCCGCAGCCAGTGGGACGCGCCCGAGATCGACGGCACCGTGATCATCCACGAAGCCGATGGCATCAAGGTCGGCGACAAGGTGTCGGTGCTGGTGACCGAGTCGGACGAGTACGACCTGTTCGCCGTACCCTCGGCCGTCGCCGCCAAGGACAACAGCAAGCCAGCCGCCGTCGCCAGCTGATGCCCGGGCATCGCGAGTATGAGCTGGCGCCGGATGGCGCCACGCTGCGGCTTGGCCGCATGCCCAGGCTGATGGGCATCCTCAACGTTACCCCCGACAGTTTCTCCGACGGCGGCCGCTTCGATGCGGTGCCGGCGGCGCTGGCGCAGGCCCGGCAGATGCTGGCAGAGGGCGCCGACATCATCGACATCGGCGGCGAGAGCACGCGCCCGGGTGCCGAGGAAGTCTCTGCCGCCGATGAGCTGGCGCGGGTGTTGCCGGCGATCGCTGCTCTGCGGGCCGATGGCATCATGGCCCCGATCTCGATCGACACCTACAAGGCGGAGGTGGCAGAGCGCGCCATTGCTGCCGGAGCGACGATCATCAACGACGTCTATGGCCTGCAGCGTGAGCCGGAAGTGGCCGCGGTGGCTGCTGCCGCGGGCGCGCCGCTGGTCCTGATGCACTGGGACAAGGCCAGAGACACCGGCCGCGACGTGATGGCCGAGCTGGCGCGGTACTTCGAGGTGACGCTGGATATCGCCGACAAGGCGGGCGTGATGCGGGACCGCATCGTGCTCGACCCGGGCTTCGGCTTCGCCAAGTCGCTCAGCGAGAACTATGAAATCCTGCGACGCCTGCCCGAGCTCGTGGCCCTGGGCTTTCCCGTGCTGGTCGGTACCTCGCGAAAGTCGATGATCGGCAAGCTGCTGGACGTGCAGGCCGACGAACGCCTGGCCGGGACGGTGGCGACCTCGGTACTGGGCTACATCGCCGGCGCCCACATCTTCCGGGTCCATGACGTCAGGCCAAACCGCGATGCCTTGCGCGTCGCCGAGGCAGCCCTATATGGACCCGGACTTTAGGAATAGAGATGTGACCAGAGACTTCGACGGCGACCGTATCATCCTCAGGGACCTGGGGTTCTTCGGCTATCACGGCGTGATGCCTGAGGAGGCGGTGCTGGGCCAGCGCTTCTTCGTCGACCTGGTTTGCGGCGCCGACCTCATGGCGGCCGGGCACAGCGACGAGCTGCAGCATTCGATCTCCTACGCTGAGATCTACGAGGTGGCCAAGGCGGCGTTCGAAGAGCAGCGCTTCAAGCTGATCGAGGCAGTTGGCCAGCACATCGTTGACCGGCTGTTCGAAGCGTTCCCCGCCATCCGTTGGATTGAGATCCGGGTGAAGAAGCCGTCCGCGCCGATCGCCATGGTGGCCGGTGAGGCGGCGATCGAACTGCACCGCCATCGGAGTGATCGTTGATGCCCAGGGCGTGGCTTGGCCTCGGCGCCAACATCGGTGATCCGCCGGCGCAGGTGCGCGAGGCAGTGGAGCGGCTGAATGCCTGGCCAGGCATCGCTGTGATCAAACAGTCCGCCATGCTGCTCACCAAGCCATGGGGCAAGACCGACCAGCCGGATTTTTCCAACATGGTGGTCGAGGTTGAGACCAGCCTCGCGCCGTTCGAGCTGCTGGATGCCTGCCTCGGCATCGAGCGGGAGATGGGCCGGGTGCGCGATATCCGCTGGGGTCCCCGCCGCATCGATATCGACGTCGTGGCCTACGAGCGCCTCGAACTCGATACCGAGCGCCTGCACGTGCCGCATCGCCATGCGCATGAGCGCGACTTCGTGCTGCAGCCGCTGCGAGAGATCGCGCCTGAGGTGGCGGAGTGGATCGTGGGGCGGGCGATACCTGGTGCGTGAGGCCCCACCCCACCCTTGATCCCTCCCCATCAAGGGGAGGGAGACGATGTCCTGCACGATCGGTGGGCGCCTCCCTCCCCCTTGTGGGGAGGGACTGACGGAGGGGGTGGCCCCATGCTGGGTGGTTAGGTCAGGCCCTCACCATCTCCAGCACCCGCACCGCAGCATCGAACTCCATCCGCCGTTTGGCGCGGCGTTCGGTGGCTTCTTCGACTTCGCCCCACAGGCGGATATTGTAGTCCTCGTCGACGTGGGCTGCCGTCCAGATCTCATCGGCAGTCAGCAGCTTCTTCCGCAGCGCGATGCTGAGCAGGCCTGACCCGGTAATGCCGGTCAGCGAGTTCAGCGCCACAGCTTCGATGAGCCCGGCATCGGCCAGGGACGCCCGGAGACGCTCCAACGTCGGCGCCGGCTGCGGCTGGTGCAATATGCCGATGGTTGGCTGGAAGCCGATCTCGAAATGCCGGGCGAGCTGCAGCAACACCGCGTCCCACACCCGCTCCTGTTCGGCCACCAGCTCGCGCGGTGTGTCGGCGCGATAGAGCAACAGGTCGTTGCCGGAGTATTTGACAATCTCTTCGCGCAGGGCCTCGAGCCGCTCTTTGCCAGCTTCCACCGCCGAATTGATCAGCCGCACCACCGGCATGGTCTTGGGGTCGATGAACTCCTGCTGCGCCGCCCACTCCTCCGCCATCGCGGCCGCTACGGCTTGCTGCGGCACCACCACCGGTTTCTGCGCCGGGGTGCGAGGCGTCTTGCCATCGAGCGTCACGGCAAAGCCGCCTGAAGCAGAGCCGACACCCACGTCCTTGTAGAAGCGCTTGGGCAGCTCGACCTTGTTGAGGTGCTGGGCCCGGCCATAGCCGTCGTCGCGGTGCTTGTCCGCGTCTTCGAGGAACTCGCGCATCAGGCCTCCAGCAGCTTGTCCACGGCGTCGACCAACTGATCCATGCGGTGGATGACGAGGTGGGCGCCGGCGGCCTCGAGATCTGCCACCGCGTGATAGCCCCAGCTGACGCCGAGCGCTTTGACGTTGGCGTTTCGGGCCATCTTCATGTCGTGCGATGTATCGCCGATCATTACGGTCGCCTCACGACCGATGCCGGCCCGCTCCATCGCCGTCTCGATCATCTGCGGGTCGGGCTTGCCGCGGTTGTGGGCCGGGGTCTGAATCGAGTTGAAGCGACCGATGATTTCGTGACGCTCGAGCAACGTGATGGCGCCGGCGTGGCCCTTGCCCGTGGCGACCGCCAGGATCGTGTCGGGGGCGGCCTGCAGACGATCAAGGGCCTCGAGCGCGCCGTCGAACATCGGCTCGCGGGCGAGGCCCGCCTTCGTGAGGTACGTTGCGCGATAGGCGTTGAGGATCACGTCGATCCGATCGCTGTCGACGCCTGGCGCAAGGATCCCCATGGCATCGCGGGCGGTGATGCCGGAGATCGAGCGGATCGCGTCGTCGCTGGGAATTGCCTGGCCCACCGAGGCGAAGGACTCGCGCACCGTCTCGATGATCAGCGCTTCGGAATTGATCAGGGTGCCATCGAGATCGAAGACGACGAGCCGCATCGGGAAACTCCTGTTAGGCCCGCTCAGAACCACACTTTTCCGGGTGTGTCACGCCCCGCGAAGGCATAGCACCGTCGCAGATAGCGACATCCGGCCGGTGCGCCTACTCCAGTACCCGCTCGATCGCGGCGTCGAGTTCACCGTAATCGTGGATCAGGGTCCCTGCCCCGGCTTTGAGCAGGTCGGCCGCATCATGATAGCCCCAGCTGACGCCGATCGAGCGCACCTTGGCGGCGCGGGCGAGCTCCATGTCGAACACGGTGTCGCCGATCATCACCGTCTGTTCGGGGGCGGCTCCCGTCTCTTCCATGGCGCTCAGCAGCATGCCGGGATGCGGCTTTGACGGATTGTGATCCGGGGTCTGCAGCGTAGTGAAATGCGCGGTGATGCGGTGGTTGTCGAGGATGCGGGCGACACCCGTCAGGCCCTTGCCGGTGGCAATGCCGAGGACGGTGCCCTTCTGTTCGCGCAACCGGTCCAGCGCCTCGCGCGCACCGGGATAAAGCGGCTCGCGATCGAACTCATGCTCGAGCGAGGCCTTGTAGAAGCTCTTGTACTGCCCGACGATACCTTCGATCACATCGATGTCGTCGGTGCCGGCGAGCTGGCCGACTGCAACCGGCAGCGACAGCCCGATGATCTGGCGCACCTGCGCTGCCGTGGGCGCCGGCAGGTCGAGCGATCGGAATGCCGAACCCATATGCTCGGAAATGAGCGCCTGGGTGTCGATCAGTGTTCCATCCATATCGAAGACGATGAGCCGCACGGGAGTTCCCCCTGAATTCGGCCCGTTGAGAACCATAAAACGCAGGGCGTGTCACGCCCTGCGCCACGGCAACAATTCTACATCGCGGCGAAGCAGTAGAGAAGCCCCGCCCCACCCGTGCCGACAAGGTTCTCCTGGCTGCAACCGCGCGACGGATGCGAGGAGTTCCAGGACTTTGCGGCGTCGGAATCATCGAGGCCGGTACGGTCGGAATGGCCGACGATGGCGCTGCCTTCGCCGTTCAGCGTCCAGTCCCCGCAGGTCTGACCGGCGGCCAGCGTGCCGTCCGGATTCGAGCCGGTGAGGATGTCGTGCTGGTTCGGTGTGTCACCGCGACCGTTGATCGGGTTCCCCATCTCGGAGAGCGCGGTCGCCTTGGTCAGTTTGTTGTCTGCGCTATGGAGGTTGGCGACGTCGGTGGCGATCACCTCACCCTTGAAGTTCTGCCACGGGCCGGCGCCGATCCGGTCCTTGGCATTGACGCCCTCGGCGCTGAGGTAGGCCTTCCAGGTCTTGCCGGTCGAGCCGGCGGCTTCCGCCAGCTTCAGGCAGTGGGCATCGGCCCCATCGAGGCCGCCGAGATTGGCGCCATCCCCGGCACCGACACTGGTGACGAAGAAGGTCATGGTGGTCGCGTCCTGCGCAATGGCCGGTGCAGCAATGGCGAGGGTCGCCGCGGTGGCAGCGGCGAGAACGATCGTTTTCATTGGCATCTCCCTGTGCGCCCGGAATGGGCCGCAACAGGTCAACACGCGAGCCCAACGTTTCGTCCGGCGCTCGCGGCGATTTGATCAGTCCTGTTCCGGATCCTGATCCTGCACGTCGTAGCGGTCGGCATCGAAGCCGAGCACATCGAACGTCGCCTGCATGTGCGGTGGCAGCGGCGCCGACACATCGAGCACCTGGCCGTTGCGCAGCGGGAGCCGGATGCGCCGGGCATGCAGGTGCAGGCCCTTGCTGATCTCGTCCGGCGGCGTCCAGTTTTCGATGTTGAAGTAGCGCGGATCGCCCATGATCGGATTGTGCAGTTGCGCCATATGCACGCGCAACTGGTGCGTGCGCCCGGTCACCGGCTTCAGCGTCACCCAGGCGAAGCGCCGGGCCGCGGTGTCGGTGGTCGAATAGTAGCTCATCGAGTGCTGTGCGCCGGGCGTGCCCTGCGGCACCACCACCATCTGCTCGCCGTCGGTGGTCGCCTGCTTGGCGAGGAAGCACGAAATCGAGCCTTGCTTGGGGTGCGGGTTGCCCCAGACCACCGCCCAGTAGATCTTGCGCGCCTGCCGCGACGCGAACACTTCGCCGAAATGTGCCGCCGCCGCCTTGGTCTTGGCGACGACGAGGCAGCCGGAGGTGTCGCGGTCGAGCCGGTGCACCAGCCGCGGCGCCTCGCCCTTCTTGTTGAGGAGACTCTTCAACAGCCCATCCATGTGCCGCTTGGTGCCGGAGCCGCCCTGCGAGGCGAGGCCATGCGGCTTGTTGAAGACGTAGAGCTCGTCGTCCTCGTAGAGGATGATCGAGCGCAGGAACTCGGCGTCCTTGGAGTTCACTTCGCCCTCGGCCCGCGCCGGCGCCGCCTCGATCGGCGGCACCCGGACGATCTGTCCCGCGGTGAGGCGGGCATTGGCCTTCACCCGGCCGCTGTCGACGCGGATCTGGCCCGAGCGCAGGAGTTTCTGCAGATGCCCGAAGGTGACCTGCGGAAAATGCGTTGCAAACCAGCGGTCGAGCCGCATGCCGTCTTCGTCGCGGGCGACGGTCTGCATCCGGACGCCGCTCATGCGACCACCCGCATGGCCAGCATGCCCATCCACAGGCCGGCCAGCGACAGCAGCACCGAGCCGACGATGTAGATGGCGGCGAGCAGGATGTCGCCGCGCTCGATCAGCACGATGGCGTCGAGCGAAAAGCTCGAGAACGTAGTGAAGCCGCCAAAAATGCCAACGGCGACGAACAACCGGATCTCGTTCTGGTACTGCGGCGTGGTCTTGGCGAGCACTCCGACCAGCACACCCATAGCGATCGAGCCCACGATGTTGACGAGGAACGTCGCCACCGGGAAGCCATTGGGCAGGCTGCCGATCCAGTTCTGGGCGCCAAAGCGCGCCAAGGCGCCGAGCGCGCCGCCGATTCCGACGAGAAGATAAGCTTGCATGGGCTGACTTCTACGGGCACCGCCCGCGGAAGACCAGCCCCATGCGGTGTGCCGCGTCAGGCGGCCGGCAGGCTCGCGTCCTCGTCCTCGTCATCGATGTCGAGCGCCGGCGCTACGGCCGACGAGACCAGCCCGTTGAGCGAGCCGCCCTTGAGCCCGAGTTCGGCGAGCAACGCGTCGATCAGCGGCGCCTGGCTGCGATAGCGCAGCGCCGCATCGACTGCCTGGTCGGCAATGCCCGAACCACCGGCGTGACCGTTGAGCCCATGCCCTCCGCTGCTGCCGCCGCCAGCCAGCCCATCGACATGCAGGATCTTGATGCCTTCGATGTTCTCCATCGGCTTCACCGATTCCGCGATGATCGACGGCAGCGCCTGAATCAAAGCCATGCGGATGTTCATGGCGATCTGCTCGGGCGACAGGTGGTTGGCCGCCTCGTTGAGCTTCTGCTTGCCTTCGGCCTCGACGGCGTAGGTCACCTCGGTGGCCGCCGCCTTCAGCTTGGCCGCCTCCGCTTCGCCCTGCGCCAGCGTGCGCGCCGCCTCGGCGCGGTTCTTGGCCGCCTGCTTTTCGGCGTCGGACGACACCACGATGTTGATCGAGGCCTTCTGCGCTTCCTGTTCGGCTTCGATCAGCTGGATGCGCTTGGTACGCTCGGCGATCTCGGTGAGCCGCGCCGTCTCCACCTCTTCGGCCGCCTTGGCAGCGAGGGCCCTGGCTACGTCGGCCTTGGCTTCGGCCTTCGACTGTTCTTCGGACTTGGCGGCAATTGCCGTGGCACTGGTCTGCTCGGAAAGCGCGATGGCCTGGTCAGCCTTGATCGCCGCCTCCTTTACCTGCTGGCGCGATAGCGTCCGCGCCGCTTCGGCCTCGGTGGCGCGCTGGGCACGGAGGCTCTCGATCTCGGCGTTCTGCTGGTCGATGCGAATAGCGATCTCGCGCTCGTTGTTCAGCCGGGCGTATTCGGAGTCACGGGTGATGGTGAACTGCTCCTGCTGCGCTTCGAGGTTCTTGCGCGCGATCGCCACCTGCGTGTTCTGCTCGATCTCGTTGCGGGTCTTGCGGCGCTCTTCGATCGACTCGGTCATCTTGGTGAGACCTTCGGCGTCGAACACGTTGTTGGGGTTGAAGAATTCCCGGTTGGTCTGGTCGAGCCCGGTCAGCGACACGGATTCGAGTTCGAGGCCGTTCTTGAGAATGTCCTCGGAGACTGCGGCCTGCACCTTCTGGACGAAGTTGACCCGCTGCTCATGCAGTTCTTCCATCGCCATCTCGGCGGCGACGGCGCGCAGCGCGTCGACGAACTTGCCTTCGACCAGCTCCTTCAGCGCCTGCGGTTCCATGGTACGGCGGCCCAACGTCTGCGCGGCGTCGGCGATCGCCTCGGCGGTTGGCTGCACCCGCACGTAGAACTCGGCCTGCACGTCGACGCGCATGCGGTCCTTGGTGATCAGCGCCTGCTCTGCGGTGCGCACCACCTCGAGGCGAAGGGTGTTCATGTTGACCGGGATGGTCTCGTGCAGCACCGGCAGCACCAGGGCGCCGCCATTCATGATCACCTTCTGCCCGCCGAAACCGGTGCGGACGAATGAGACTTCCTTGCTGGCCCGCCGATACAGGCGCGCGATGATCATGCCGATCACGAAGATCGCGACGATGATGATGCCGGCAAGGATCAGGGTCGAAATGAGCTGGTCGAACATGCTGGGCTATTCCTGTGGCGGGGTAAGGCGGGTGATGGCGCGGTAGATGTTCTTGTCGCGGCCGACGAGGAAGACCCGGTCGCCGGCGCTGTAGCTCATACCGGGCTCGCCCGGCTCGAGCAGGATGTAGTGGGTGCGGCCACGCAGGTCCGTGGTCTTGGCTTCGGCGGGTTGACCCTGCTTCGCCTCGCCGCGGATGATGGTGGCGTAGCTGCCGATCAACTCGGCGCGGCTCGCCGCCTCCGACTGGTCGCGCGGGAAGATGTCGCCGAGCCAGCGGCCGAGGTGGCGGGTGGCATAGCTGGCGCCGACCAGCGCCGGCACGGCAGCGAGCCACGAGTTGAGAGCCCCACCGATGGTGACGCCTGCAGCCCACTGCACGACATAGCCGCAGAGCCCGAAGCCGGTGAGAAAGATGACGAGCAGCGCCAGGAACGGCAGGCGCCCGACCGAGAACCAACTGAGCACCTGGGAGAGCGGACCGACTTCGGCGCCGCTGAGTTCGGATGCTTCGAGATCTGGAACGTCGACGTCGGGCAGTGCCGCTTCGATGGAGGCGGAGGGCGAAAAACCGATGAGCAGGGATAGCAACTCGATCACGCCGATCGCCAGCATGACGATCAAAGCAACGGTGAACGGTGCGAACTCCGGCGCGAACAGTTCTATCTTGCCCCTCCCCTGATCCCTTCAGGTCATATGGGACTGTTGTGACAGTTTTCCATGGGGCGCAAGGACTTCGGGGGGATGATCTTCGATATGGCTAATCTTGGGAGATCGAAAGCCACGAAGCAACGGGAGGAGACCCTAGTTGTCGCCCTCTTCGCGGCGCTGTTCGCGGCGGCTGGACCAGAAGTCGAGCCGCTTGATCACCTCGCGTTCAAAGCCGCGCTCGTTGGGCTGATAGAGCTCCGGACGGCGGTCGCCGGCCAGTTCATCGGGGAAGAACTCCTGGCCCGAGAACGCGTCAGGATAATCGTGGTCGTAGCGATACCCCTTGTTGTAGCCGAGCTCTTTCATCAGCTTGGTCGGCGCGTTGAGAATGTGCTTGGGCGGTGCCAGCGAACCGGTCTGCATCGCCAGTGCCTTTGCTTTGGCGAAGCCGACATGCGCCGCGTTGGACTTGGGGGCGGTGGCCACGTAGGCGATGGCCTGTGCCATAAACAACTCGCCCTCCGGCAGCCCGGTGCGCTCGAAGGCGTTCCACGCGGTGATCACCTGCACCATGGCCTGTGGGTCAGCCATGCCGACATCCTCGGACGCGGCGCAGGCGAGGCGACGGAAGATGGTGTCCGGGTGCTCTCCACCCACCAGCATGCGTTGCGCCCAGTACATCGCCGCCTGCACGTCCGAGCCACGCAGGCTCTTATGGAAGCAACTGAGCAGGTTGTAATGTTCCTCCTGCCCCTTGTCGTAGACCGGCGCGCGCTTCTGCACGGTCTCGGCGAGGCCCGCGACGTCGAGCATCGCCGCCTCGGGCAGCGCGAACAGCTCCTCGGCGAGACCGATGAGATAACGGCCGTCGCCGTCGGCCATCTCGAGCAGCGCGTCACGGGCTTCTGCTGTGATTGGCAGCTTCCGGCCGACATGCGCCTCGGCGCGCTCGGCAAGGATGGCGAGATCGGGCTTTTCGAAGCGGCGCAGGGTATAGACCTTGGCACGCGACAGCAGCGCCGCAACCATCGAGAAGCTCGGATTCTCGGTGGTGGCGCCGATGAGGATCACGGTGCCGTCCTCGACATGCGGCAGCAGTGCATCCTGCGTGGTGCGGTTGAAGCGGTGCAGCTCGTCGACGAACATCACCGTTTGCCGCCCTGCCCCGAGCCGCAGCGCCTTGGCATCGGCGATAACCTTGCGCAGATCGGCGACGCCGGACAGCACCGCGCTCAGTTGCACGAAATCGAGACCGACTTCCTTGGCGACGAGGCGCGCGATTGTGGTCTTGCCGACGCCCGGCGGGCCCCAGAGGATGAATGACGAGACCCGTCCGCCCGCCACCATGCGGCCGATCGGGCCGTTGGGCCCGAGCAGATGATCCTGCCCGATGACGTCGGCGAGCCGCTGCGGCCTCAGGGCCTCAGCGAGCGGACGCGGCGCAACATCATCGAACAGGGAATCCATCACCCACTTACCTCGGCCCGGACGATCCGGCCGCCCCGCTGTAGCACAACGCGCCAGCTCTGCGGGCGATCATTGGCGAGCTTGCCGAAACGCTCCGCATCATCGGTCGCATCGCCGTTGAGGCTGATGATCAGGTCACCGGGCCTCAGGCCCATTTCATCAGCGGGCGAGCCGGCATCGACGTCACGGACCACCACGGCGTGGGTATCGTAGGGCAGCCCCAGCTCCTGGGCCACTGCCGGCGTCACCGTTTCCACCGAGGTGCCGGCGAAACGCGTATTGCCCGAGACCTTGACCGGCTTGCCTGCCCCGGGAGGGGCTTCGAGCGTGATCACTTTGTCTTCGGTCTTGCCGCCGCGGAAATACTGCAGGTCGGCGGTTGCGCCGACTGCCTTGGTGGCAAGCCGGAAGTCGAAGGCGCTGGGCTGCTCGATGTTGAAGCCATCGACCGACAGGATCACATCGCCATCGGCAAAGCCGGCTTTCTCGGCCGGGCCACCCGGCGCCAGCTCGCTGATCAGCGCACCGCGGGCCTGCCCCAGCCCGAGGCTGTCGGCGAGATCGGTGGTCACCGGCTGCATGCGCGCGCCGAACCACGGTCGCACCAGCGCGCCGCCGGAAATGCCGGTTTCGGCGACGAGCTTGGCCATGTTAGCGGGAATGGCAAAGCCGATGCCGACCGAGCCACCCGAGCGCGAAACGATTGCAGTATTGACCCCCACCAGGCGGCCCTGCAGATCAACCAGGGCGCCGCCGGAATTGCCGGGATTGATGGCGGCATCGGTCTGGATGAAGAACTCGTAGTTCGAGCTTTCGACGCCGGTGCGGGCCAGCGCCGAGACGATGCCCGAGGTGACGGTCTGGCCGACACCGAACGGGTTGCCGATGGCCAGCACCAGGTCGCCGACCTCGAGCTGGTCGGAATCGGCAAAGGCCAGCGCCGGGAAGGTCGCGCCCTTGGGGTCCTTGACCTTCAGTACCGCCAGATCGGTCTTGGGGTCGTCGAGCACCAGATCAACCGGGTACTCGTGCCCGTCATTGGTCGAGATGCGGATGTCGGTGGCGCCTTCGATGACGTGATGATTGGTGAGGATAACGCCAGCGCCATCCACGATAACGCCCGAGCCGAGCGATTGCGACTTCTGCGGCCTGCTATCCATGAACGGGCTGTCGCCGCCGAAGAACTGCGAGAAGAACGGGTCGTTGAGGAAGGGCGAGGTGGCGCGCTGGCTGATCGTGGTGGCATAGACATTGACCACCGAGGGGGTCACCGACTTCACCACTGGCGCGAAGCTCAGTTGCATCTCGGTGCGGGTGACCGGGACGGCACGGGCCTCGGGCACTGCCGCCTGAGCGACGATCGCAGGCGCTGGCGTCGGCGCTACCGCTTCGCTGGCCGGGGCCGCCTCAGCCTCGTCTACCACCGGGCCGGCGACGACTGCCACCTTGGGCTCGGCCGTTCGGCTCGAAATCTCGGCATAGCCGAGCACCAGTGCAACACCGACGGCGACCCCGCCAAGTGCTATGATCCAACCCTGTTTCGACATCGCAACATCCTCAGGCGATACCGTGCGACGAACGCGCGGCCATAGCCCGACAAGCGCCGCGAATCTGGCGCCTTTTAGGTGCTGGGCTTACCGTTTGGTAATCCCTGAATTATGACGTTGCCCAGTGGTGCAATCGACCCTATATGCAGCGCTCGTTTTTGTGCCCCGAGGACCCCTCGTACAAGACCCCTGAAAGGTTAGCCGCCCAATGACTGAGCCAACCACGGTCTACGCCAACACTTCGCAGCTGATCGCCAGCGAAGAGCCGGATTTTCCGAGTTTCCTGTTCTCCAAGAGAGAACTGCACCGGGCGACCAAGGTGTTCAAGAAGGGGTTCGACGGCCTCTTGACCTATGCGGTCAAGTGCAACCCGTCGCCGCACATCATCAAGCAGCTGCACGAAGAGGGCCTCAAGGCCTTCGACGTCGCCTCCAATATGGAGATGGAGCTGGTGCGCGATCACGCCCCCGGCGCGGCGATGCACTACAACAACCCGATCAAGAACAAGCGCGAGATCGAACGCGCTTATGAGGAGTTCGGCGTCCGCTCGTTCACCATCGACCACCCGCAGCAGCTCGATCAGCTGGCGGCGGTGGTATCGCCGTCGCGCGACATCGAGGTGACCACCCGCTTCAAGGCCGGCAAGGCGCTGAAATCCTACGATTTCGGCATCAAGTTCGGCGTCATGCAGGATGGTGCTGCGGAAATCGTCAAGCTGGTCGACCAGATGGGGTACACCCCGTCGCTCTGCTTCCATGTCGGGTCGCAGTGCGAAGACGTCTACGCCTATGAGCGGCACATCGCGGCGGCGGCCAAGATCGCCGAGGAATCCGGCATCGAGCTGAAGCGGCTGAACATCGGCGGCGGCTATCCGGCCCCCTACCCGACCTCCGAAGCCCCGCCGATGGACTATTATTTCGAGACCATCTCGCAGGCGGTGAAAGATAATTTCGCTGGCTCCAAGCCCGAATTGATCATCGAGCCGGGCCGTGCGCTCGTCACGTCGTCCACTTCATTGCTGTTGCGGGTAAAGCATCAGCGCGGTGGCCAGTCGGTGTATCTGAACGACGGTGCCTACGGCTCGCTGATGGAAGTGAAGTTCATGCACTTCACCCCGCCGACCCGGGTCTGGCGCGGTCCGCGCCTGCACGACAATGACGGCGAGTTCTCCGATTTCACCGTTTGGGGCCCGACCTGCGACAGCTACGACGTGCTGCCGCAGATCTTCACCCTGCCCTCGGATGTGGATGAGGACGACTGGATCGAGTTCGGCCTGATGGGGGCCTACACCCAGGCCTCGCTGACCCCGTTCAACGGCTTCTGGCGCCGCGACCAGTACTGGGTGGACGAAGTCTACACCGGCAAGGACATGCAGCCGGAGTAAGTGGCGCAGAGATGATTACCGGGCGGCCCCGAACATGGTTCGGGGCCTTTTGCTTGTTGGTTCGATGGACAACAGCGACTGCGCCTGCGACAGTACCTGTATTACAGAATCTGCGAGGGCGGCGATGCGGGTTTTACTGGCTCTTGGACTGGCCTCGTTGTGTTCGGCAGCGGTTGCGCAGGACCCTTCGGGCGGGAGCACCGACTGGACAGGCTTTTATGCTGGCGTTGGCGTCGGCTACTCGCAGACCGATATCCACACCGCACTCGATGAGGGCCAGGAGTGGGAGGCGACTGCCGGCTGGATTCCTGGCGACGGGATGACCGAGGGCCTGCCTGCAATGCCTGCTGGCTGGCCGGCAAGTGGGCACCTGCTGGCGGGCTACGGCGCCCAGATCGGATCGGCGTATCTGGCGGTCGAAGGGGATCTGGAGTTCCAGGAAGCGGCGACTGCTCCAGTTTGGATTCGAGGCAACTCTCGTGGCCCGACCAGCACCGATACTGGTGCCTGCCCAGATGGCGCCTATGATTTCTGCCTCATGGAGGGCGGACGGTCGGCATTCACACGCCTCGGTCACGTGCGCGCAATAACGGGTGTGGTGCTCGATTCCAAGGTGATGGCGTTCGCGGCAGGCGGCCTGGCTTTTGGCAGGGCTGAAGCGGGCATGTTTGCCTACATGAACAATGACGGCGTCATCGAGAGCGATTTCGATATTCCGTCGAGCCTTCTCGTCGGTCTCTCGCTCGGGGGCGGCGTGGAGTTCAAGCCCACCGACGGTTTTCGCATCCGTGTCGAAGGACTGCTCGACAGCTACCCCGATTGGGCTGCGACGGACGAAATGAATATAGGCAATCCCGAGGTTTTCGAGGAGCCTTTCGTTCGCATGAAGCTGCCGCTGATCAGCGGGATTTCCAACGCGACAGCCCGGGTGTCGGCAATCTGGCAGTTCTAGCTCGCGCCAGCTGACCTGCTGGTAGAACTGGCGGATTGACGTCAAACCGAACGACATCAGGCTCTGAGGAGAGTCGGCTTCTGGCGCCGCGACCAGTACTGGGTCGACGAAGTCTACACCGGCAAGGACATGCAGCCGGAGTAAGAGTGAGCCTCCTTGACGCCGTTGCGCCGCCCCAGCCCAATGCTGGGGCGGCTTTTCTGTCTCCGGAGGGACGACGTGCAGGACCCGCCTCCACTAGCCAGTCTCGGTCACCGGATCATGATCCTGGGCCCCACCAACTCCGGCAAGTCGACTTTGGCCGTCGCCATCGCGCGAAAACTCGACATCCCCGCCATTCACCTCGATCGCCTGCAGCACTTGCCCAATACGAATTGGCAGGTGCGGCCCGAGGAGGAGTTCGCCGCCCTGCACGATAAGGTCATCCTTGAGCCATGTTGGGTCATCGATGGCGGCTATTCGCGGCTGGCACCACAGCGGGTTCGGCGGGCCACAGCCATCGTCGTTATCAATGCAGGCCTCGCCACGCGCTATCGACGTTATTTCTACCGCACCCTGTTTCAAAGGTCGCGAGCCGGAGCCTTGGAGGGAGAACAGGACTCGGTCACCTGGTGGATGCTCCGCTGGCTGTGGAAGTCTCGCCACGCTGCCGCCAAGTACCGACAGCTGGCGGTGGCATCCGGCCTGCCATACGTCTTCACGGCGACCGTGGAGGAGCTGAACCGGCTCTATGCGTTGTGGGATCTGCAACGAAGGTAGCCCGCTGCCACCCATCGATGCCATCTCATCGGAAGACAGGCTCCGCGGACCCTCTATCCACCCTGCCCCAACAGGCATATCCTTCCCCTCAGCAACCTAAGCGAGGTGGCGAAGATGCCGGGTGGGGTGGTCTTGGCTCTGGTGGTGCTCTTGGGCTTCGTGGCCTGGGGCGCTGTATTGTTCTGGCGGGGGCGCGTCGTCGATCAGAAGGCGGTGCATGAAACCCGACATGAGACACGCGCCGAGCGCAGGCGACTACATCACAAGAGCTAGAGCAGCTTCTCGATCGCGCCCGCGATATCTGCCGGCTCGGTCGCCGAGGCGAAGCGCTGCACCTTGGTGCCACTGCGATCGACCAGGAACTTGGTGAAATTCCACGGGATCAACTGGACGCCGAGCAGGCCAGGCGCCTTGCGGCGCAACCACTGATAGAGTGGCAGCGCACCGCGGCCATTCACCGTAATCTTGCCGAAGATTGGGAAGGTCACGTTGTAGTTGAGGTCGCAGAATGCCGCGATCTCCGCCTCGGTGCCCGGTTCCTGCTCACCGAACTGGTTGCAGGGAAAGCCAAGGACGACGAGGCCGCGGTCCCTGTAGGTTTCGTAGAGCTTCTCAAGCCCGGCATACTGAGGCGTGAAGCCACATTTGCTGGCAACGTTGACCACCAGCACCACCTTGTCGCGGTAATCGGCGAGGGCCTGCGTCTTGCCGCCGAGCAGCGGGGCGGAAAAGTCATAAAGTGTGGTCAAGGCAATAGCTCCGATCAGGGCAATATCGCTGCCCTAACCGCATAGCTGCATCATCCGGCCCGTCATTTCAAGGAACAGGGATGTGACCGTCAGGCAGCCGGCACCTGACACATGATCCCCAGCGGCCGGCCTTCGTTATCGGCGAAGAACGCCATCCACTCCTCGGTGCCGTCTGCATGCCGGTGAATCAGGTGCGGCGCCGCCTGGAACACGGCACCGCGCTGTTGCAGCTCCCGGTAAGCGGCATGGATGTCGGGGACTCGGAAGTAGATGACGTAGCCGTCGACCTCAGCTTTCTCGCCGCTGCTCAGCATCACCCGTGTGCCGCCGCAATCGAAGAAGGCGAGGTTGCCAAAAGTGTAGAGGTGCGGCAGCTGCAGCACATCGCGGTACCACGCTTCGGCAGCCGCGATGTCGCGGACCGAACGGGAGAGCTGCCCGATGTGCCCCCACTGGATATCGCTGCTATCAGGAACTGTTGCTGCTGCCGACATCTGGTCTTCCCTTTGTTTGCGCCGCCCCAGCGCGCTCGCCTGCGGCACGCCGGCCCATTGCCTGAGCGCACGGCGATTGGCGAAGCCGAGCTTGCCCAGGATATTGCCGACGTGAAACTTCACCGCGTCGCTGCTGATACCGAGGCGTTTCGAGATAGTGCGGTCGGTGCCGCCATGCCGGATGGCATCAGCAATCCGCCATTCGGCGGGAGTCAGGCTGTCGGCATAGGGTGGCCGGCCACGCGGTCTCGTTGCGCTCATCCGATGAGGCTAGCGCAGTGCGACGCGAATTTCCCTACCCCTCGGAGTCCTCAGGCGTCTTCAGATGCGCATCGATCCGCCTGGCCTCGAGCGCTTCCTTGGCCTGCTCCAGTTGCCGTTCGGCCTTGGTACGCCCGAACTTGATCCGGTTCTCCGTCGCCGACTGCTCCTTGGCGGCACGCGCCTTGGCCTTGCGGGCTTTCGACAGGGAGAGGATTTCGGCCATCAGGACCTCGAGAAACTCAAGTGGGGCGCTGCAGCGCCAGATAGACACTGTGGCACCATTCGTCGCCGAGGAGGAAGGTGTTCTCTGCCGTACCGGTAACGGTGAAGCCGAGCTTCTGCAACAGGTTCAGTGACGCGCTGTTGCGCGGGTCGACATCGGCCTTGATGGCGTCGACCGTGTGAGTGGCAAAGGCATAGTCGAGGAACGCCCTGGCGGCTTCTGTGCCGATCCCCTGCCCCCAGACGTCGGGATGGAGGATGAAGCCGAACTCCGGCAGCTTCCAGATGCCGATATTGCCGATGACGCGACCGTCCCGCTCGATCACCCACTCGTCCCGGGTGGGAAGCCCGCTGAAGAACTGATCAGCGAACCACTTCGCGGTCACCTCGAACGAGGCATGCGGCAGCGTCGCCCAGTAGCGCATGGCGGCCGGAGACGACAGGATCGGATGGAAGGCCTCGATATCCGCCGGAACCGCCCGGCGCAGGACCAGCCGCGCCGTGCGAATCTGCATCAGACCAGCCGGCTCTGTTCCTTCGCCGCTTCGATGAAGCTGGCAAACAGCGGATGCGGCTCAAACGGCTTCGACTTCAGCTCCGGGTGGAACTGTACGCCGATGAACCACGGGTGGTCGGTGCGCTCGACGATCTCGGGCAGCTTGCCGTCGGGCGAAACGCCGGAGAACAGCAGGCCGTTGGCCTCGAGCACCTTGCGGTAATTCATGTTCACTTCGTAGCGATGGCGATGCCGCTCGGTGATCCGGGTCGAGCCATAGATGTCGGCCACGCGCGACCCCTTGGCGAGTTGCGCCGGGTAGGAGCCGAGACGCATGGTGCCGCCGAGATCGCCCTCGGTGGAACGCGTCTCTTTCTCGTTACCCTTGGTCCACTCGGTCATGATGCCGACGATCGGTTCCTTGGTCGGCCCGAACTCGGTGGAATTGGCGTTCTTGATGCCCGCCGTGTTCCGCGCCGCTTCGATGCACGCCATCTGCATGCCGAAGCAGATGCCGAAATACGGCACATCCTTCAGCCGCGCGAAGCGGGCCGCCTGGATCTTGCCAGCCGAACCGCGCTCGCCGAAGCCGCCCGGCACCAGGATGCCGTGGATATGCTCGAGATAGGGCGCCGGATCCTCGTGCTCGAAGATCTCGGAGTCGATCCAGTTGAGGTTGACCTTCACCCGGTTGGCGATGCCGCCATGCACCAGGGCTTCGCTGAGCGACTTATAGGCGTCCTTGAGGCCAGTATACTTGCCGACGATGGCGATGTTGACTTCGCCCTCGGGGTTGTGGAGGCGCGCCGACACGTCTTCCCAGGCCTGGAGATCCGGCGCCGGCGCATCTTCGATGCCGAAGGCGGCGAGCACTTCGCGGTCGAGGCCTTCCTTGTGGTAGGCGAGCGGCACGTCGTAGATCGAGGCGACGTCGAGGCCCTGGATCACGGCGCTCTCGCGCACGTTGCAGAACAGCGCGAGTTTCTTCCGCTCCGACTGCGGAATCGGCCGATCACAGCGGATCAGCAGGATGTCCGGCGCGATGCCGATCGACCGCAGGGTTGCCACCGAGTGCTGCGTCGGTTTGGTCTTGAGCTCGCCAGCCGACGGAATGAACGGCATCAGCGTCAGATGCATGTAGATGGCGTGGCCGCGCGGCAGGTCGTTGCCGAACTGGCGGATCGCCTCGAAGAACGGCAGCCCCTCGATATCGCCGACGGTGCCGCCGACTTCGACCAGCACGAAATCGAAATCCTCGTTGCCCTCGCGGATGAAGTCCTTGATGGCGTCGGTGACGTGCGGAATCACCTGGACGGTGGCGCCGAGGTAATCGCCGCGGCGCTCCTTGGCGATGATGTCGGAATAGATGCGGCCGGTGGTGATGTTGTCGCGCTTGTTGGCGTGACGGCCGGTGAAGCGCTCGTAGTGACCCAGATCCAGGTCGGTTTCCGCACCGTCGTCGGTGACGAACACCTCGCCGTGCTGGGTGGGCGACATCGTGCCGGGATCGACGTTGAGATAGGGGTCGAGCTTGCGGAGGCGGACCTTGTAGCCACGAGCTTGCAGGACCGCGCCGAGGGCTGCGGATGCAAGGCCTTTGCCCAAAGAGGAAACCACGCCACCGGTGATGAAAACGTACCGAGCCATGGGCTTTTATCCTATTCGGTCGAAGTTCTGATTCTCAAGAGCGCCGCCGATCACGAACGGCACCCCACACAAAAAGAAGAAGGGGATGTTGCCATCCCCTTCCCC